>Ga0163155_10006510_pt1 | contig 11291 bp, 12 predicted proteins | sample OliLakLV19SP4G1_FD_148611 | JGI IMG/M metagenome (GOLD analysis project Ga0163155, IMG submission 148611) | Freshwater microbial mat bacterial communities from Lake Vanda, McMurdo Dry Valleys, Antarctica - Oligotrophic Lake LV.19.SP4.G1 | ecosystem: Environmental > Aquatic > Freshwater > Lake >...
ATACCGAAAAAACGTTTAGAAAAACTTAAAACAGAAATTGCCAGACTTTTAGAAGAAAAAGACAAAGAGGATGATACGGTTAAAATTACTATAAAGGGTAAAAATCAAAATAAAGAAAGTTGAAAATGCCCCACGATCCTAGAAGATTAACAAAAGACGAGATAAATTACATTAGAGATAATTGTGGTTCTAAAACCGATGAAGAACTCGCAAAAGATCTCAACAGAAGTATAATTGGTATACGAAAAGCAAGAAAACGTCATTTGGGTGTAATAAAAGATAATCTTGGTCAAGTCCCAGACAAAGTAAAGCTTACTGCAAAATCCACTAAGACTAAGATCGATCCAGATACGGGTAAAAATATTGCGATTGCTCATAGAAGACTTAACGAAAAACAACGGCAAAGTTTTTTCAAATCATTACTTGCCAATAGCCTATATTACGAAACCCTAAAAGCTCAATTTAGTGAAGACGAGATGGATTTCTACTTAGAGGAATGGGGCAGTTTATGTGTGCAGTTTGAAGATATTCTTGCTACAGAAAAACGCCAAATAGACGAATTAATTAAAGCGGAAATAGCAGGAAACAGGATTGGGCGAAACATAAAAATTTCAGAAGATATTATATCTGAATACCAAATAAAAATTAACGAATTTAGAAATAAAGCGAATTTAGATACAGAAGAGGATCAGGAAAAGGATCGATTAATGATTGCTATTGTTAATACGATGATGCGATCAACGGCAGCTATGGCTAATGATCAAGAAAAAAATATGATTCTTAAATCTAAATTATTTGAAAATTTAAATGCTCGTCGCGTTGACAGGATAGATCAGATTGAAAAATCCGGTATGACTTTTCATGGGGTCATTGGGGCTTTGCGAGAGAAACAAAATCGCGAAATTCAAGGACGTCATATGGAACTTGTTAGACTCGCTAAAGAAAACAAGAAAAATCAATTCAGAAAGCCCGTGATTTTTCCAGATTCTTCAAAATCCGCAATACTTTTAGATGACAAATCTGTTGAAGATGACAAAATCGCTTCCATACTTTTTGATGATAATAAGTCTATTCTAATCGAAGAATACAGAAACGAAAAGAAGGATCGTTTTATTCTTATTATCGAAAATGATATAGAACGAATACAATATTTTCAGCAAGTTTTTCCTATGCATAAATTAGATTATGCTGGTGAAGTAGGTAAAGCTATTGAAAAAATAAATGAAAAATCTTACGATCTTATTTGTTTCGACTATGATTTAGACCTAGATAGAAAGTCTGACGAGGTCGCAAGTTACATTCTTACAAATGAAAAATCACCACTTTGTGATGTTCTTATTCATAGCGTAAACGAAAATGGGGCTGAAATTTTAAACGATATTTTTGCAGGAAAACGCAGAGTGGAATTATTTAGCTTTAAGAAGATTTACGAAAGCAATGGAGGTTAATATGCCAAGGAAAATTAGTCCAGAAGAAAGATCATATGTTTCCTTAATGATTACCGAAAAAGACGTAACTGGTGAATTTATCTATGGTCAACGCGAAATAGAAAAAATCACCAACCTTAGTCGCCCATTCATAAGGAAGTTGGCAGAAAACGCTGGTCGTCAGTTTGATAGAAATGGCATTGAAATTAAAGGTCAAATATGTGTCTGTGCTAATTGTGGTAATTTTTTTCGCAGACCTCGTAGCAAAATAGATCGTGCTAAACAAAATTTCTGTGACGAAGTTTGTAAGGCGGCTTTTATGAGGGGTCCAGAACATCCTTCGTGGCGTACCGGTAAATCTGCCAATAGTTTTTCTAAATGGATACAAGGACAGGCCGAATACAAAAAATTCAAGGAGATTTGCTTGGAGAGAGCTGAACACAAGTGTGAGATAACCGGCACTACCGATAATTTAAATGTACATCACATAAATCCTAAAGCTGAAAATATAAGTCCTGAAAAGGCTTGTGACCCCGACAATGGAATTGTTATAAGTGAGGAAGTTCATCGCAGGATACATTCTTTAATAAGAGAAGGAAATGGATATGAGGAATCTATAGAAATTGTCAGAAAAGAACATAATGAAAGAAGAACGTGATCAAAATGATCCTAAGTGGAAGGGCACTAGATTCGCCGCATTTCAGCGTGATGGCTTTAAGTGTCAGAAGTGTGGTGATAATAAACTACTCCAAGGACACCATATAATTCGTTGGGCAGATGCCCCCAATTTAAGATACGTTCTCTCTAATGTAATAACTTTGTGTTCTGGTTGCCACGAATCGGTCAGTGGACACGAAGCAAAATACGCAGCGGAGTTCCAAGAGATAATAAGATTTAAGATAGATGAAAAACGCCAACAACGTGGTATAAACAAAAAGCGGTTTAGTCCAGATATGCCTAGACCGAAATATTATCCCAAAAACCCCTACTTGAGATTTTAAAATTAAAGATTGAAAATATGGCTAAACGCTTAGAACCAATAACTATTATAAGAGACACCAGGGAGAAAGAAGACCAAGGGTGGTTTTTTGAACCAGAAGAAAAGGTTTCTGGGAAAATTCAAGTTCTTGGTACACAAGTTTCTTGTTTAGATGCAGCGGATTATTCTTTACTAGGATATGAAGATCAGATAAGGATAGAAAGAAAAGCGGGGTTTCAAGAATTGTTTGGCAATATGTGTCCTGCGGAAAACAAAGATAGATTTGAAAGAGAAATGGAAAAACTTCGTGAAATTCCCTTTAAGTATTTGATCGTAGAAACCAACCTGAATCGAGACTCGTGGGGAATGTCCATTCCACAGATGTATCGTGGGCCAAATGCGGGCAAGGTTTTTGAGTGGCTAATACAACTTCAACAAGAATATAATATAACTCCTTTGTTTACAGGGGATTGTGGTAAAAAAGTTGTTAGACGAATATTCGAAACATTTATAAGGAAATATGGGCGATCTTGTTAATCAATATTCTCGTCTCGACAACCCATTACTCAAAGCTGATAATGATTTAGATTGGCTAGAGTTAGATTCTATACCAGATAAGGTATTTAATCCTCTTATTGACACTTCGTCTATGATTGATATTCCTGACCCCGTTGAAGAGGTTGTTAGTCACTTAGTAAATCCGGAATATTTACACTTTGCTGCAAGAATACTTCTTAATGTAGAACTTCCTCCTTACCAATTGGTTATTATAGATACATTATGGAATAAAAGATCGCCGATGCTAATTGGTACCAGAGGCTTGGCGAAAAGTTTTTTATTAGCAGTTTATTGTCTATTAAGAATGTGTCTTGAACCAGGATGCAAAATCGTTATAGTGGGAAATGGTATGCGTCAGGCTCGCCAAGTGTTCGATTACATGGCTAGAATTTGGGAAGGTTCTGCTATTTTAAGAGACATCGCCGGACGAGGAAAAACTGCTGGCCCACATAGAGAAATCGATAGATTTAAGTTTGAACTTCGTGAAAGCACATGTTCTGCTATTCCGCTTGGCACTGGCGACACTATACGAGGATTGCGTGCTAACTATATAGTAGCTGATGAATTTTCATCCATCTCAGAAGATGTTTTCAACATCGTTGTTCGCGGTTTCGCAGTTGTAGCACAGGATCCAATTGAAAAGGTGAAAGAACATGCTAGAATTAAACGTTTAAAGAAAGATGGACTTTGGAATGAAGATATGCAACAAAGTTCTTCGTTAAGGGAAAGTAGAAATCAGATTATATATAGTGGAACTCCATTTTATCAATTTAATCATTTTTATAAATACTTTAAACGTTGGGAAGCTATCATTAAATCTAGGGGTGATCCAGATAAACTTAAAGAGATATTTGGCGAAGATCCAGAACTTATAAAATCTATAAACTGGCGAGATTTTGCTATCGTCAGAGTTCCATATAACTATGTTCCAGAAGGACTACTTGATCCAGCAATTATAGCTCAAGCTAAAGCAAGTCTGACAAGAACACAGTTTCTTCTTGAATACGGGGGATGTTTTGCCGCAGATAGCGATGGTTTTTTCAGACGATCAACAATAGAAGCAGCTACAACCAACAAACCAGTGCTTGTTAGTGGAAAATTAATTCAATTTACCATGATGAGAACTGGAAGTATAGACAAAAGATATGTTCTTGGAATCGATCCTGCTGCGGACGCCGATAACGCCGCCATAATAGTATTAGAACTTAACAATGACCACAGAAAAATAGTCAACTGTTGGACGACCAATAAGGCCAAATATTCTCAATTAAAGAAACGATTTAAAGAACGTGGAATTGAAATAGATGATGATTACTATGGTCATATAGCAAGGAAAATTCGCCAACTGATGGCTTCATTTAATATTGAAAAAATAATAATGGATAAAAATGGTGGCGGTACTGCTGTTGCCGAGGCTTTAGGAAGCAAAAGAAATACACCAGAAGGTGAACTTCCTATATTTGAAGAAATAATTGAAAATGATCCAAAACAAACAGATGAAGAAAACGGTTTGCACATTCTTAGACTGCTTAAACCTACAAATGAAATGAATGCCGAAGCAAATCATGGGATGGCTAAAGATATTCAAGAAAAAGTCCTATTGTTTCCTTTGTTTGATTCTATAGAGATGGCCAAATCTTCGGAAATTGACGACCTAAACCCCTCCGAAACAGAGAGTTATGAAGATTTAGCCTCTGAAATAGAAGAACTTAAAAATGAAATGACAAATATTGTTAATACTCCAACGTCCACAGGAAAAGAAAATTTTAACACCCCATCCGTGAAAGGTGAAAATTCTAAAAAGGGTCGTCTACGTAAAGATAGGTATTCTGCTCTTTTATATGCAAATTACTACAGCAGAAACGTCAGCAAAGAGATTCAGCCAACAATCCAGTATAAACCAATAGGTGGAACCAAAGACAACATGGTTTACAATAGAGAAAATGTTAAAAATCAACCGTTATATCAAGGACCAGGCATAGGAAGATTTCAGAATTCCTCTTGGCTTACAAAAAATACTGTTGTTAAAGGTAAAAACAGGTTTGGATGACTGTATAATATTATATATAACCACGATTCAATTACAATTAGATTAATATATGGCAAATAATAAAATAAATAATTTACCAACTTTATCAACCACTGGACAATTATACGTTGCATCTAGTGATAAAAATATTTCGTCATTTATAAAAGACGTAAAATTCTCTAAGAAAAATCACGTCGTAAAAGGTTCTTCATCTGATACTTCTACAAGAAGCTTCGTACCTACTAGTGATTATTCTAGTCTTAGGGGGTATCATTCTATTCCAACTAAATTTAAAGACATTGTTAAACAGTGTCGTTTAGCATATATAACAACTGGTATAGTTAGAAACGCCATAGATTTAATGGTCGATTTTGCTTCAGAAGATTTTTCTATTGTTCATCACAACAAGAAAGATGAAGCGTTTTTTAAGGTTTGGGCAAAGAAGGCCAACATAGCAGAAACTGCTAATGAATTTTTTAAACATTTGTTTATTGATTGCAACGTTGTTCCAAAAAGGCACGTTGCAAAACTAACCGAACCTGCGGAAAAACAGTGGATGGAGAAATCCGACGCCGGTGAGAAAATATATGTTGAACGCAATCCACTAAATTCTAGAGAAATACCAATAAGATATTCTTTTATTAATATACTTGCATTAGACTGGGTTTCTGATCTTGATGGTGGTAAAAAACTTAAATTTAAGGTTAATCCAGACGTTTTATCCAAAATAAGAAATTCTGACTCAACAATATTTCAATCAATAAATAAAAATTCACCAGATATAGCTGAAACTTTAAAAACTAAAGATTCATATGACCTAGATATGACTCAAATATCAGCGATTCATTATAAAAAAGACAGTTGGGACGACTGGGCAATTCCATTTTTGTATTCTGTACTTTCTGATCTTAAATATAAAGCAAGGCTTAAACAAGCAGATGATGTTGCTTCTCAGGGCATGATAAACGTTCTTAGGGTGTGGAAGCTTGGTGATCACGAAAATAAAATATTTCCCACAGAAGCTGCAATGGATAGATTAGTCTCCATATTGGAAAACAATAGTGGTGGCGATTCTATGGATATAATTTGGGATTCAATGATTAGTATGGAGGAATTTTATCCTCCCGTTGGAGACATACTTGGTCCAGAAAAGTTCCAAGAAGTTGATAAAGATATACTTATTGGTCTTGGTATACCAGAGGTCCTCATTGGTGGCGGTGGCGGTAATTTTTCCAATAGCTTTATTCAATTAAAAACTATTGTAGAACGTCTTAAATACGCTAGAGAAAAATTCTCTGACTGGCTATATAAAGAAATTGAACTGGTTTGTGATTCTATGGATATCAAGGTTATGCCAAAGGTTAAATTTGGTGTAATGAATCTAGAAGATGAAAATACTACTAGAAAACTCTTGGTTGGTTTATTGGATCGCGGAATCGTTAGTGCCGAAGCGGTTCTTCAGGCTTACGGCGAAGATTTCCTTATGGAAATTGAAAGAATGTCTCAAGAAAAAGAGATATTTAAGAAAAACGGTATTAAGGTTAAAGGCCCTTACGATCAGAAACCAACAACCAATAAATCTGGTGTAACAGGACGACCACCGGCTTCTAAAGACACACAAACCCGACAAAGACAATCAATTAAACCAAGAAGAGGATTTGCCAATCAAAGTTTAATTATCAAGGGCATGGATATTATAGATAAAATTGATGAATATGCAACGGACGAATATTTAAAATCGGTGAACATTAATAATCTTAGAAAACTTAACGCTTCCCAGAAAAAGGAAGTGGATAATATTAAATTACTAATCCTCAGTTCTATAACAAAAAATGAACAAATTGACGAAAATCTAATTTTGACTAAGATGGAAAATATAGATAAAGCTGATTTTAAACTGTATAACTACATTAGTAACGCTTTAAATGAATATATAAGTGAAAATTCTAGCGAACCAACTACTGCTCAAAAAAATAGAATATACGCTATAGCTTGGGCGAATTTTACAGGAGAGTCATATGTCTAAAATTATGGCGATTTTTGATACAGAAACTAAGAGTGCTGAAATCTCAATAGATGACAATATTTTAGCTACAGAAGACTTTAATATAAGTTCTTATACAAATAAAGATTGTGATGGGATCGAAGGTCGTTCGATATATGTTTCTTTTTCAATGAAACAATCCGATGGTCTTTCCGTAACATATTCTTTTTCTCAAGATTTTAAATCTGATCTTAGAATAACAAAATCAGAAAATAGTACAACCAATAAGAACATTAGAGATGCTGTTTCTTTAGCAATAGCTTCGATTAAACTCACGAGGTCATTAGTTAAAAAACCTATTAAAGAAATCACTATAGAACAAGCTATTCTTGATGCTGCTAATATGAAAGATATTTCTGAATCAGATAAAGTTTTAAAGAAATTAGAAAAAAAGGAAGTATAAATGAAAATTTACGCTAACGAACTCCAAATTAAAGATAAAATCTTAAAAGATAAAACTTGTTCTAGTTGTGATTTTTCTATTACACTCGGTGAAGATAAACCTGAGTTATTTATTTCTAGTATAGAGAAAGGTGGATTTGACAAAAAAATCACCAAAAGTATTGCTGCAGTAGCTAACGAAACACATCCCGATTTAATGTATGGTTCTGCTATTTTGGTTTCTACGACAATGAATAAAAACGATGATGTATTTATTCCGTCAGAAACCTGGAAGGCAAGATTTACTCCAATAAATACTCCATACAATGATGATCATGTTGAATGCGATATAATAGGTCATATAATTAATGCAGAAGTTCTTGACATAGAAGGAAATTTAATAAATTCTGAAATTATACCGAATTATTTTGATATTGCAGTTGATTTCGTTATTTACAAAACAATATTTCCTACTATTGCAAAGGAAATCGCTACAAAAGCCCCGAAAAATGAGAAGTTTGTGTCAATGGAAGCTAGTTTTAAAAACTTTGATTATGCTCTTTTTGACGAAGAAAACAAGATGGAAGTTATAGCGAGAAATGAAGAAACTTCATTTTTAACAAAATATTTAAGGCAATATGGCGGAAATGGGTTGTATAAAAATTATAGAATAGGTCGTGTAATGAAGGATTTTAGGTTTATAGGCATGGGAAACGTTGATCAGCCTGCCAATCCTTCTAGTAAGTATCTTAATGTAGATAGCACAAACGTTTATAGCAAACAACTAGAGAAAGAATTAATTTTACTTAACCAAACAGAAGGTGAACAAATGGACGAACTTGTAAAGGCAAATGAAAAAATTGAACAGCTTACACAAAAATTAGATACTTCGAAAGAAGATAAGGTCAAATCTGATAAACAGGTCGATGATCTCACCGTCGAAAAAACCCAACTAGCTGACAAACTTAATACTGAATCAACGAAACTTACGGTGGCAGAACAGGCGTTGACTGATAAAGATAATGTTAATAAACAACTTCAGACCGAACTTGATGGTCTTAAGAAGAAGTTTGACGAAGCTTCTGCTAAACTTGCCGAAATTGACAAGAAAGCCGAAACTGAAAAGCGTTATGCTAAGATTGATGAATTAAAAATCAAGCTTCCCGACGCACAGAAGGCAAAAATTGTCGACATGACCGATGAAGCATTTGCTTCGGTTATTGAGTTCGCTTCTGTTATTACAAAGGCCGAACAAACTTTAACTGAAGAACTTTCTGATGTTGAAAAAGACGCCAAAGACACATTGGGACAAGCTAAAGACACTAAAGATACCGATCTTTCGGGCGACGAACAGAACGACGAGGACAAACTTAAATCAACAGCAAAATTGATGATTGAAAGTATCCGAAAAAATCGTAAGTTAATCGCTAAGTCTAAAATCTAAATAGAATTATATTAAAAAATTGTTTTTTGATTGTATTAATTACTGAAAGCATAAATAAATTATTAGGAGAAAGATACAATGGCACTTAAACCAGATCGACAAATTGATTCCGAAGAAATTAGTTACTTCCTTAACGAGACAGCAGAACGAGGTTCGTTCGTAGTTGTCAGTACGGGTGGTAGCGGTGTTGCGATGGACAGCAGCGTTAACGTTGCTACTGTTGCATCCTCTCCCTCTGGCCAGAGATGCCTTGGGATCATAACTTCCGACTTCGTCAACGTTGATCGAACACGTCAGCAAATTAATTGGCACAAAGATCAGCAGGCTTCGGGCGACAAGGCAAATATCGTTCGTAAGGGTTGGCTTACTACAAATAAGATTCTTGGTACAGCAACCGCTGGTCAGACTGCTTATCTTGCAGAAAGTGGCAATGTTCGTGGAACATCTAGTCCAATTACCAACATTGCTGTTCAGCCCACCGTTGGCCGATTTATTAGCGGTAAAGACGAAGCGGGTTACGCAAAAGTATATATAGACGTTTAATTCAAATAATAGATAGATAAATTTAATATTACTACAGGAGACGAAAATGTTTGAAGAGCTTACTAACGAACAGACGAATGAAATGAAAGAACTTCTCAAGAAGAGCGGTTCTAAAAATAAAGAAGAGTCTTTTGCTGCAACCCGTGTTTTGGCAGAAGTACTTGGTCCAATTCTTCGTCAGGGTGTTTTACCCGGCAATACACTTTTGGATTTATTTCAAAAGAATGTTTTTGAACCTTGGGCACGGGTTGAATATCCAATCGATTTCTTTCGTCCCGATAATATAAATGATTTTACGGCTTATTCTATCCCTAATCAGGGTAAAATTCCGCAACGTCAGATTGAAGGCGACAATATTCAGGTTCCAACGTATCGAGTTGGTAACTCAATCGACTGGCTCTTACAGTACGCACGAGATGCTCGTTGGGATATTGTGAGTCGAGCTATCGAGGTTCTTGAGGCTGGTTTTGTTAAGAAAGCTAATGATGATTCTTGGCACGTTATTCAAGCTGCTGGTTTTGATCGCAATATTCTAGTTAATGACTCGAATGCGACTGCTGGTCAGTTCACCAAACGCTTAGTCTCTCTGATGAAGTTGGTTATGCGTCGAAATGGTGGTGGAAATACCGCAAGCCTTAATCGTTCTGGGTTGACTCACTTGTTTGTATCTCCAGAATCTATCGAAGACATGCGTAACTGGGGTATCGACGAAGCTGATGACATCACACGTCGAGAAATTTGGCTTTCTGATGATTCAGAGGGTGTTTCGGTCTTCGGTGTCAAGATTCTTCCCCTCGATGAACTTGGCGAAGGTCAGGAATATCAGACCTATTACACCAACGTGATTGCTACGGGAGCGGCAAATAGCGGACTTGCTTCCGGAGATGTTGAATTAGTCATAGGCATTGATGCAACACGACCCGGATCATTTGTTATGCCAGTGCGAGAAGAACTAGAAATCTTTACAGACGAAACACTTCATAGATCTTCAAGAGCTGGATTGTATGCGTGGACAGAATATGGATTATCGGTTTTGGACGGCTCGAAAGTTCTCCTTGGTAGCTTGTAATTTAAATAATTAATTAAATTAATCAAATTTATCCACTTAATTGTGGATATTTTTGTTGATACACTTAGTAGTTTAAAAAACACTGTTACTCTACAGAAAAAGTTAAAGAAAAAAGAATGTTGATATATCGTGAGAGAAAGTCGGCAAATGGTTAAAATAACTGCCAAAACTCCCGACGGAAAAGAAATCCCATTATCTTTAACAAACGACAAATTTTGTCGAACGGATGAGGAAGAATTTCTCTTTGTATTTGGGGACCTTTATCCGATACTATCTATAGATAAAATTAAAAACCCCAAAAGTGGCAAAATAGAACAAATAATATTTTATCTTCTTCCGAATGTTCGAGAGAAGATTGTATTATAATATAGGATATAATTAACTAATATCCAAATTTTGAAAGGAATTTAGAAATGTCAAGTGATGTTAACAAGAGCGAAGAGACGGTTTTGAAGACAGAAATTTTTGATCTTTTGGAACATAAGGACGCTTATACTTTAGAAATCGACAAAATCAATAAAATTATAGCTGAGAAATACGGACGTCTCAATGAAGCACGTAACGCCACGAAGAAGGTATCGGATGGAGATTAATTAATGCCAATTGCAGCAAATATTCCTGTAGTTATTAGACCCGATCCAAAAGAGGAAGTTTTTGACATTTGGTATATTACAGATTTTCATAATAATACCAATCCCTTTGGTGGAAGTTCTGTTTTAACTGCTGAGTTTGCATTTGGAAGATTAGAAAATTATACAAAAGAAGATGGTACAACCGGTAAAAAATTTATAGCTTATAAGGATAAAGACAATAATTT
>Ga0163155_10006512_pt1 | contig 11289 bp, 11 predicted proteins | sample OliLakLV19SP4G1_FD_148611 | JGI IMG/M metagenome (GOLD analysis project Ga0163155, IMG submission 148611) | Freshwater microbial mat bacterial communities from Lake Vanda, McMurdo Dry Valleys, Antarctica - Oligotrophic Lake LV.19.SP4.G1 | ecosystem: Environmental > Aquatic > Freshwater > Lake >...
GTTCTACAATACCAAGCGCCTCCACGCCGCCCTGGGCTACCTCAGCCCAACCCAGTTCGAGGCCCGCAGAGTCGCCTGACTTCTGTCAATGGAGAGCGGATCAGGTCATTAATGCCTGCAGCGCCGCTCTGGCCTTCTCGGACTGCAACGCGGATATCTGCGGGTGCGTGACCAGCACGCCCGTTGATCATGACTGGTATCGAACGCCCGTGATCGGCCCGGGAACAGTCAGTTTCCAGCTCGACCCCTTTTCCACCTCCATCCAACTCGAGATCTATGAGGCGCCGGCCGGCGCGTGCACCCCAATGAATCTCCTGGCTACATTGAATGGTGCAGGCGCAGCCTCGCTTCCCCTCACCTTTACCCCTTCGTATACCGCCCTTCTTAAGTTCTCCGTGCCAAGTGCAAATATTACCTCCTGTATGGAAGGCAATATGTGTGCAAACTGCCACCCTTCTTCAGGAAATGCCAACTATCACGCCAAGATGACCTTCAAACCCACCATCACCTTTTTCGGATTTTCGGGGAATATCCACACAGGGGACCTCGTCGACTTCACCGGCCAGAATTTCTGTATTTCTACGACGGACTTTGTAGCGTTCTTCCAGTCTGGCGACTATTTCATCCCAATCGATATCGAATCCGCAACCAGCACGCATTTGGTCGGACGCGTGGGCCCGATCCCGCCGGGCATTACTCAGGCCCAGCCGATGGTCGCGGTCGGTTCCGGGCAGCAAGGCGCCTTTGACACGCTCAACCCGTCTCTGGTTCTCGTGAATCCCGACACAACGCGGCGATGGACCGGCGCGGCCCTCACCCCTTCTGCAGCGCCGGATGTCGTGACCTTGACGCCAAGTTCACAGTCCGGGCAGTATTTCGGCGCCGTCGAAAACGGCGTTCTCTCCATGGTGCTCAGGCAATCCTGGATTTCCAATAGCACGCTTAGCACATGGGTTATGATCCGTGGGATACAACAAGGCAACCCTGTCGCCGCGGCTTTGAAAACAACCGTGCAGATCCGCAACGGGGGCAATGCCCTCGCCGTCGCAGGCGACATGTGCGTTGCGATCAAAGCCGCGTTTTCATCTCAGAATCCGCCGCTCAACGTCAAATGCACCCCGTCGGTGAGTCTCGACGACCCCGACCATGCGGTGGTCACCATCTCACTACCTGGCGGGATCATCGAGGCCGGCTCCTTTACCTTCAGCACGTCGCTCCCGCCTGTGGCCGCACTTCCGTCAAGCGCCAGGGTTACTCCATTCGGAATCGCGACACTGACGCCGAACCAACCGGCGGGTGTGCAGGTTTCCAACATCAGTCTGTCAGACCTCGACGGCGCATCGATCACGGGGCAACCTTCACAGGCCGATGGCGGCCTCCTTCTGAGCCTCAGCCCGGTGACGCTCGACCCCGCTCAACGCCGCTTCAGCCTGAACGCCTGGGGGCAGATCGGTCCCAACCCCCACGCGCGACTGGGCATGGCCTCCTTCGCCGGGACCGGCGCCGGCGGCATGGTTGTCACCGGAGATTTCCGAGACATCGGTGCGCTGACAGTGCAGGTCGATGTCCTGCAGAATAAGTCGCTGGTTGGAACCTTCGTGCGGCCTTTCGGCTCGCTTGGCGTTCTCTCACGGCTTGGTCCGTCCGGCCCCGCACCACGACTGATCTCTGGCGCCATGCTTCCACCAGCCGAAACGATCGAACCCACACTCTCATTCGTCTTCGATGGCCAGTTCCGGTTCACCGAGGATGGCACCGGCGACACCCTTGTTGGAACCAGCCTGCGCATTTCCGCCTTGAGCCCGCTCACGCCATTCCAAACCGTCCGGCAACTCGACCTGGGACTTTCCAGCCCCATGGCGCCTCCGTTCAGCGTCGTCATCCTTGATGCCCAGCGCCTCGGGGGCACTCTCACATGTCCATGCGACTGGAACAGCTCCGCGTCGCTGAACTCTCAGGACTTCTTTGACTTCCTCGTGGATTTTTTCGTGGGTGATGCGGACTACAACCACGACGGTTTCACCAACAGCCAGGACTTCTTTGACTTCCTCTCATGCTTCTTCACCATACCGGAGGGGTGCTGATGGAAAACTCTCTCGTCCGCATGCCTCCCCCGCTCTTATGTATAGACCGGGGACATGGCGTACACATGTACGAGGACATGACTGACACATTTGCAGAGGATGGTGGACCAACAAAGGAGGTCCAGCATGCCTTGGCAGGAGCAGTCAATTATGGAACAGAGGCTGGAGTTTGTGGTGCTGGCAACCGCGCAGGACGCCAATGTCAGCCAGCTGTGCCGATCGAAGGAAACGAAGGAAACGAAGGAGTGTGGAGGGATTCCGGGTCCGGGTATCGAGATTTTCGGGCCTCGGTCATAGGAAACCAAACTCCCGCATCTCCATCTCCATCTCACTATCAATAGTCTCGTCCCGCCAATCTCCTCTGCCTTCGATCCCTCTGAGCCCTTGTATGTTGACGCCGCGGCGGCTTAGACCGTTCGCCGGATTTTTCAGCTCTACGCCTATGAGCCGCTGACGCTCGATGCACTCCGGGACCGCCTGCACGCGGACGGGACCACCTACCGCCCCGATTCGCTTCGCTTCACCCGTGGCAAGCTGCACGCGATGCTGGAGGACCGTTCGTACATCGGCGAGATTCCGTTCAAGAGGCAGTGGTATCCGGGCAAGCAGAAACCCCTGATCGATCGTGCCACGTGGGACCGCGTACAGGCCCTCCTGGGCGACAAGGTTTACCACGCCCACCAGATGACATTTGCCGGCGATGTGATCTCCTGTGCTCACTGTGGCCGGGCCATCACTGGCGAGCGGAGGACGAAGCGGACGAAGCGGACGAAGTCCGGAGAGCAGCACTACGTCTATTACCGGTGCAGCGGGTACACCGCTCCGGGTCATCCCCGCGTCCGAGTCACCGAAGCGGAGCTCGACCGGCAGGTGTTGAAGCTCTTCGGCCGGATGCGGATTGAGGACCCCGAGATTCGGGACTGGGTCGGAGCCGTCCTGGCGTCACAGACACGGGACGCCCAATCCGACGCCCGGGCCCAGCGGGAGGAACTAACCCGGCAGGCATCGCTCCTGGTTGCCCAGCAGGACCGGCTCCTGAACCTGCGGCTCGGCGATGACGTTGATCAGGACACCTTCGCCCTGAAACACACGGAACTCCGGGACCGGCTGGCGTCCATCAAGCTGCAACTGGACGTTTTAGACCGTTCTCACGACGAAACGGCCGAACTCGCGGCAAAGGTGTTTGAACTCTCGCAAACACTGTAAAACACGTGGGTTTCTGCTGATTACGCCACGAAGCGGCGAATCCTCGAAATCGTCTGTTTGAAATGCCGGTTGGACGGCGCAAGTGCTGAGTTTACAACGAGAAAGCCCTTCGACGTGGTCGTCGAAGGGCTTGATCTCTCGAAAAGTCGGCCTGCGAGGATTTGAATCATCTCGGTCGCCCTTCACTTTCCCTTACCCCACCACCACCTCAACGGGGGTATCCGCCCAGTTCACCGTACCCGCCACTCGTTCATAATCCCATGTTGCTATGTACGACTGGCCGGTACGGGTATCCACCGTCCCCGACACCCGTACACAATCTCGCGAAGTTGAGAACGACTGGCAGGTACGGACTTCCTCGCCCAACGTGCCCGCCTCCGGGGCGGCGTCGTCGAGCGGGAGTTCGGGTAGCCCCTCCGTCTCCTTCGCGGCTTGGGCCAACGTCGCCTCGACCGTGGCGTTCCGTGAGAGTTCCTCGACCGCCGGGAGCGCGAGCCTAAACGAGACCTTTGTGATGCCCCACGTCGCGCCCCCGCTCCCGGCAATGCGGCCCGCGCCGTCGCGGACGAACCTCTTGCCGGTCTCCTCCACATCCAGGTCCACCCGCTTCACGACCGACCGCATGATGGCCGACTTCTGCGCCACCGTCAGCCGGGCCCGACCATCGAGCAATGTCTGCACCGCCCGCACGATGCGGGAGGCACAGTCAACGTCCAGCGCAGCCGCCTTCGCCCGCTGGGAAGCCAACTCCGACTCCATTCCACCGGCGACGGCCCCACGGAGGCGGGAACCCCCGCATGCACCCGCTCCGCCTCCGCCACTGCAATGTTCCACGCCTCCGAGTCGGGCGACCTATCCATATCGAGGTCTTCCGCCACGCCGAGGCGTTCCACGAAGACATCGCGGGCCTCCGACGACCACGACAGCGTGACCGTGTTCGTGAGGGCGTGCGCGAGGACCGCCATTACTTCGGGCTTTCGGGCGAGAAGGTAGCGTGCGATGGCGCATTCGACAAGAGCGGTTGGTCGCGGGCACCGCATATTGACGAGTGACGCTCGGTCAACCTTCGCGGGTCCGCGAACTGCGGACGTATTCCCGCGCCGCCGCGTCGATCAACCGCCGCGCCTCAGTCGGACCACGACGACCCAGCACCTCGAACTTGCGACCGACGGCCAAGTTGTACTGCTCAAAGAAATGCTCGATCTCGTCGAGGAGCGCACTACCCAATGCACGGAGCGTTGATATGCCCTGATACCGGCTGCTGTCATCCGACACGGCGATGATGCGGTCGTTCCGGACCGGCTTCTTCCCTTTGTTGGTCTGCATCGCTTCGATCACCCCCAGGATTCTGGAGGGCACAATGCAGCCCGGGTGGGTAGGAGCATCCATGATGACCAGCACGTCCATGGGATCTCCGTCCTCGCACAACGTCGAAGGGACAAACCCGAAGTCATAAGGAAAGACCGACCCCACCGGCAACACCTTCGCCAACCGGAAGATACCGCGAGAGGGATCCAGCTTGAGCTTGTTGGGCGAACCCTGGATGGTCTCGATCACGACGTTCAGCGTCTTAGATGGAGCATCGAACGGTGGGAGGTCGTAAGGGTAACCAGAAGAAACGGGCGGGATGCGGGATGACATGCTCAGACGGTATGCGTCCCTATGCCGGATTCACACATGGTCCTGCAGGTCGCCACTCTGCTCGTGCCGCGACTTGGGCACCTCCATCACGCTGTCCCACCGCCAGCCATCGACGAGGTACGGCTCCGGCTCACCCTTGCGGATGCGGCGCAGCACAAGCTCACGCTGCTGGATGGCGGTCTTGAGAAGCTCGTGTAGCCCCTCCACCCCATCGCACTGACCGCCATGAAGGCGGGGTGCCGACTTGCTCTCCTCAAACGAGCCGCCCGTGCAAGCCAGGCAATGAACGCGGAGCTTGCCCTCCAGATCGCCGTTGGAGCGGACGAACCCGACAAGCTCCAGCGGCGCGTATGTTCCCTTCCAGCCCGGCGGCACGCCCTCAACGAAGACCGCGCGAGAATCGCGGTCGCGGAGGCGGATGACGTGCTTCTGGTTGGGCGTCCAGTCGACGGCCCTGATGGCGTCGGTGAACCGGCGGCGGAGGTCCTCGGCGGGTTCTTTGCCTGCCTGAGGGTGGGTGGTCATCGGGGCAGTGTATCGTGAAACAATCTCGGGCTGCGCCATCAACGCGAGGATTGTTAGGGACCGGGCGGATTCCCGATTGCGCCAGTTGCAACCTCGCACGAGCTTTGGTAGATTGAGACTTCCATATATTTCTGTGCAGGTTGCACGGCGATCTCCACGACAAGGAGTTCACACATGTCACAAAGGCTCGTTCGAACTGCACAACATGAGGCAAAGACAATACTGTCTTTGCCGCCATCTCGCTTGTTTGCCCGTGTCGGTGCCGTTCTGGCAAGCGTTGTGCTCGCCGCCCAACTAGCGGGCTGTGCGCAGTATCAACTTCGCTCCCCCAGCTCGGATCCGGTAGATTTGCAGTACCGGGAAGTGACCTCGCATGCGTTTTTTTGGGGCCTCGTGTACGATCCGGAGATTCAAACCGCCGATGGCATTGATGGAATCAACGACGTCATTGTGGTGGACAATCTCGGTTACGACATTCTCAGCGTCGTAACGCTTGGCATCTGGAAGCCCATGACCATTCGATACCGATTGCGCGCACCTCTCGACGCGCCATCAGTTGAATTCCCGGTGCCTGCAGATCTGCCAGCCGATCCGTCTGTCGAACATCGCTGAAAGGGGGCGTCTCATGACACGTCGCACATTTGACCCTACCCCGGTCCGTGTTCGCGGGTTGCACTACGGCTACGACCATACCGTCGAAGGCAAGTATCACTTTCAGCGGTACAATGGTTCGCAGGGCTCACTCGCGCAGCTCGCCGCGTACTGCGAAGTCACTCGCGACCTCAAAGCGATCATCCAGGAAGCGATCGATCTAGATAAAACACTGCGGGTTCATGGGAGCGAATGGTCCCTCAGCACGGTCGGCCTTGCCAAGGATCGACTTGTCAACTCCAAGCTCCTCCGACTGCTGCGGTTCACAATCCCGAAGGCGCTTACCTCTCCCTCGTATTCCGGCGACCATGCGAAGCTCAGGTTCTTTGAGTGCGGCGAGTCGATCTTCGCCATCAACCAGGTTCTGTTCCGGGACCGGCTTTCGCTCAAGACCTCTGGTTCAAACGATGGTCAGACGATCGCGGGCGCAATGTCAACCGGCACGCACGGGTCCGCCTTCAACTTCGGCGCGATTCCCGACTTTGTCGTCGGCCTGCATATCGTCGCCGGACCAACCAAGCACGTGTACGTGCAGCGGAGCTCCGCACCTGTCATGAAGAAGGCGTTCGCCGACGCACTCGGAGCCGAGTTCGTGGAGGACGACGATCTCTTCAACGCGGCCCGTGTCAGCTTTGGCTCGTTCGGCATAATTCAAGGAGTGATGATCGAAGCCCGAGACTTGTTTGTACTGCACACGACACGATTTTGGCATCCCTTCAACGACGCAATTAAAACGGCAGCTACGACGCTGGATTTTTCGGGCATTGAACTGTCGCGCTCGAAACTCCCCGCCGGTGCTCCAACCGATCGGCCGTACCACTTTCAGCTGTTCTTCAATCCGAACGAAACGCTGCCTTCTCCGCGCGTGTCGGTGCTCATGATGTTTGAGGATGACTGGGCCAACTGGGAAGCGACCTACAAGACCCCGGCGTGGGACGCCGGGCAGCCTGGCCCCGGCGCCGCTGCGTTGGACCTAATCGGCAGTCTATTCGACGCGTTACCCGCCGCGATCAACCCATTTGTTCCCGATCTCAATAAGCAGATGGACGAGCGGCTCAAGGAATTCTACGTTCTCGGGACTCTCGGCGACATCTTCAGAGGCGAGAAAACTCGCGGCAAGCTACAGGTCACTGGAACTGCGCTTCCGATGGACCGATGGCTCGAAGCGCTGAACATCACGCTTGACACCTACAGGACCTTTGACACCGTCTTGCCCGTAATTGTCTCCAGCCGCTTCATCAAGGGATCGGACTCGCTGCTCGCTTTCAACAAGTTCGATCGCACCTGCACGATCGAACTTGACACAATCGCTTCGCCGAAAGCGAGTGAGTTCCTTCGAAAGGTGCGCCAGAACCTGCACGCCGCCGGTATCCCCTTTACCGTGCACTGGGGCAAACTGGACAGGTTCATGACCGCAGCGAGATACCGCACTGCGTACGGCGATGCACTGACGCGGTGGAAGGCAGCCCGGAGTGCGCTTCTTGAAAATCCCGACGTCGAGACGGTCTTCACGAATGCATTCATGACGAAGCTTGGCTTGGCATGAAAAAGCCGGATAAGTCCGCACTTTTTGCAGCGAGTTTTGCGACCGGCTTAGCAGCAGGACGCAGGCCCCCCGGCATGGGGATTGGGGGGAGGTCACGAGGGCCAACGATCTGGTATGCTGAGTGAGTGGTGCCGCGTTAGGTGTGCGCCCCGGTGGCTCGTGGGAGGAAAACGGATGACTGTGAGCGCCCCTCGTCAGAACTGGTTCCATCAGTTCGTATCGTCCAGGCTTTGGCTTCCCATTTCGGCGATTCTGCTTCCTCTTGGGCTGATCCTGTTCGTGGTCGTCCTTGCATGGAGTGCGATAGACATTCAACATTCCGCATTCTGGACTGGGATCGGCGGGATCAGCGTGCTGCTCATCCTGTTCTCTGCGGTCGCGAGCGTCCTCGGGCTGCGGAAGCTCGAGTGCATTCCCCCCGGCGAAGATCGGTGCGTTCTGATCTACAACCGTTACCTCGTCGGCACAGGCTACGCGCTCCTTGTGTGCACAGTGCTGTGCGGGGTGCTCGTCGCCGGATTGATCTATTCATCGAGTTTGCATTGCACCGGGCCTGAGTTCAACTCCGCGATGAATCCCGGTACGGCGAGCACGAGCGTGCCGACGTCATCCTCGCCCGCTACCGGAGGGAACTCCGCCGCGATACCGAGAGCGAGCGAGGGTGATAAAACCACACAGGAGCCCAAATTAGCAAGCGTCGTCGAAACCCCCGATAGCGCGGCAATCAAACGGGTCCGTCTGGCGACCCTGCTTTTGCTCTCCATCGGCACGGCCATCGTGGGAGCACTGTTCTTCGTGGCCAACTCGCTGCGTGTGAAGTGCGCGGTTGCAGAACCATTCTCGGCGGCGCGATTCTGGGGCGGCCTCTGGTACCGCTTGGGCGAGGCGGCCTTGTTCACGCTCGTGATGTTCTGGCTGGTGTGGCGAAGCGCGGATCCGAAACACGACTCGACGCCCATGAACTACACGTGGCTTCCGATCGTCAGTCTCTTCCTCGGCATGTTCGTGAAGTCGGGGGAGTCGCTTGTGTTTGCTATTGCGCACGGGCTGTTTGAGGCAGTACGCGGCTTCTTCGGACTCGCGCTTGTGCGAGACAAACCCGCGCCAAAGGCGGGCCAAGGAAAAGACAAATCCTCACCCGCGGGCGAGAACGGTTCAGGCAAGGGCGCGAATGTGGTCACAGGTGAAACTGGCGGATCTGCTGTTCCACTAACAGACGCCCAGCTTACGCCCGCACCCGCTCCAAACCCTCCAGGCGGCGCGTCGAATACACCAGATCCCGCGCCTGACAAGGATGACCGGAACGGATGAGGTCGTCAGACGGTGACCGTGTGCTCGCTACGACTTCAATGCAAGGCGTAGCGCCGCGACCGATCCGACCCAAAGAAAAACCTCGGCGCGACGCGCCGAGGGCGTGAGTGGTTTATTTAACCGAACCGACTGCTCAACATCCAGCGAAGAATACCGCCAGGAAATCGAAGAAGTCCTGGGAGTTGATGACAGTGTCGTGGTTGAAGTCGGCGCGGGCATCTCCCGCGAAGAAGGCTGCGAGGAAGTCGAAGAAGTCCTGCGAGTTGAGCCCGCCGGAGCAGTTGAAGTCGCCCCGGCAGATGGTCAGTGTCGCCGACATGCTTGTGACGCTGCCGCAAGCGTTCGACACAATCGCGCGGAAGCGAGTGGTGACTCCGGGATCTATTAGATGAATGGAAAGCACGGGCATCGACGAGCCTTCGATCGTCGCGATCGTCACGAACTCGCCGGGGAACGGGGCATTCTCCGGCAGGTCGATCCAGGTGCCGCTCCCGATCTCGAATGCCTCGGCCTGCCATTGATAGACGACTCGACCATCACCCGTCGCGCTCACCGCAAACTGCGCGGTGCCGTTGAGACAGATCGATGCGGGCTGCGGATCCGTAAGGATTATCGGCGGCTGCTGGGGTTCCATGCACGAGCCGACATCAACGGAGACTTCTTTCCACCACACGTCGCTTTGCAGCGACCCACCGAAATACGTGAACGGTCGGGAAACCGTGTCCCCTTGCAGCGAGCCGCCGAAGTATGAAACGGCCGGCGAGCTGTAGTTGGCGCGGAGGTCGCCGACGAACAGAGAATACTCCCGAGTGACGGCAGGGATGTCGGGCTGTGCGAATGCACCGGTCGAGGCCCAACTTACGACGATCAACGCCGTGCTGATTCGATACGTGTTGGCAAGATTGACATGGATCACTGATCTGCTCCTTCCTATTGGGCGTCTGGGTCGCGTGCGTGCAGAAGCCGCGGTTACGGAAGGACGACGCTGATGGTGAAAGTGGAGCACCCGTTGGAGACGGGTAGCGTCGCGGCCCAGGTCGACGACTGGAAGGTGCCGGTCTGGAAGGAGGCCTGGACGCGTTGCTCGTTCTGGCCTTGAGTCGCGGGAACAATGCGAACCCAGATCTCCGACGCGAGCGGGACGTTCCGGGCGTTGATCGTCAGGATCGCGGGGGTGGCACTGTTAAGTTCGACGTCGGTGTTGCCGAAGGTGCAGAGCGCGCGCGGGTCGGCGGGAACGGGGCGGCCGCCGAGGCTGACGGCGGTCACTTTCGGTTCGGTCGCGTCGGGCCAGAGGCGGGCGATGGTGATAGGGTCGGTGCCTCGGCTGCGCTCAGGAAGTCCGGGCGTGGCCAGCGTGTCGTTGTTCGTTTCGGTGCGAATGCGACCGAAACCTCCCGTGTTGCCGCCGTTGCCTCCAATAGCGGTAACGCTCCCGATGCCCGTCAGTGAGTTGCAAACCAAGCGGATACCGCCGCCACTCCCGCTCCCCGACTCTCCACAGCATGCATTGCCGCCGTTGGCGGCAATGGATCCGTTGAGCGTGATTGTTCCGGAGGCTACCACAAGAATGGCCCCTCCACCGGCACCCCCTCCCCGAGTGCCGGTATCGGCGCTACCACCTGATCCCCCGATTAGCGGTACCAAGTCACCCGTGCCGTAGACATAGCCGCCGACTTCACCGGTAACTCGTGTAGTTCCAAATGTCCCGAACCCTCCTCCCGTGCCCTGATTGAATGCATCGCGCCGACCACCACCCGGTCCTCGACCAGAAGTGAATGGAAAACCGCCTTGTCCACCACTGAAGCCCCCCGGCCCCCCATTCGGAGCACCGAGCCCCACAAAGCCGTTACCGCCGTTGAGTGTGACTGTCCCATTGATTGTCACATCCCCGCTCACCAGCCACACCACGGGTGCGCCGGACGGGTGATTGGCGAAGTTCACAGTGACGTTCGCCGGGATCGACACAGATGAGTACTTGTACACCACCGCCCACTTTTCGGCGTCGTACACGCCGCGCCCGTCGCCCGCTTGATCCCACAGTCCCGTCGGTGCATTCTGGAGCATGATCGTGCGGTTCTGGAATGGGTTGAGCGAGCCGTCGGTCCCGAGGTTGGCCGAGGGAATAGAGATTTGAGCCGAGGCCGATGTGGCCACCGCGAACACCGCGGCGAGGGCGAGCGGACGAACGAGTCCTTGCATGTTCATGGTCATCTCCTGATTCAGTTGATCCGATGAGATCGCCCCGCGGCTCCACGGCGTGGAGCCACTGGCGGGGCGAGCCCGTGTTGACATCCGAGTTTGGTTCCCTCCCCGGCTGTACGT
>Ga0163155_10006516_pt1 | contig 11286 bp, 9 predicted proteins | sample OliLakLV19SP4G1_FD_148611 | JGI IMG/M metagenome (GOLD analysis project Ga0163155, IMG submission 148611) | Freshwater microbial mat bacterial communities from Lake Vanda, McMurdo Dry Valleys, Antarctica - Oligotrophic Lake LV.19.SP4.G1 | ecosystem: Environmental > Aquatic > Freshwater > Lake >...
CCGCCAAGAAGACCTCATCAAGCTCGATCCCCCCAAGCTCAACCGCTTGCAGAACGCCTATCTCCCTGAAGTCTTCAAAGGCTTCGGCACGACGATGCGTCACTTCTTCACGTCTTTCGGGCAGAGCAAGTTCAGCCCCGTGAAGACCAGCCGCACGATGCAGTACCCCGAAGAGCGCAAAGAGCACTTCAAGCCCGAAGACGGCGGCATGGAAGTTCGCAACTTCCGCGGCGTCCACCGCCTCAATCGCGACGAGCAAGGCCGCGTCAAGTGCGTCGCCTGCATGATGTGCCCGACGATCTGCCCCGCTCACTGCATCCACATCGAGGCCGCGGAGAGCCCCTGGGACGACCGCGAAAAATACCCCAAGAAGTTCGAGATCGACGAACTCCGCTGCATCTACTGCGGCATGTGCGAAGAAGCCTGCCCGGTGGACGCCATCGAACTGACGACGGAGTACGACATCGTCGGCCTGTCACGGCAGGAGATGATCTTTGATAAAGAGAAGCTGCTGAACGTCTATGACGTGACGATCTCGAAGAAGCCGATGTGAATCATCGCGAAGTAATCTAACGGGGACGGTTATGAGCGAATCGGGTGCAGCCAATCCGCAAAAAACTAAGGATGAATCAAAGATTGACTGGTCACTTGCGATATCAATTTTTGCGGTCGTGATTAGTGCCTCCAGCGCCTTCTTCACGTATCGCAACTCGGAGGGAACTCGTGAAAACGCAAGGCTTAAGCACCTAGAAATGACTGCGGACGTTCGTACATTTTTGCAGATACTCCCCGGACCTGACGGGCCAAGCTTGATGGTTCGAGTAGCAAACCGCGGAGCGCCCGTCGCAGTGGAGAGTCTAGGCTTCGAGTTTAACACAGAACACGGATCGAGGATTTACTTTTTACTGCAGCCCGTGGGACTCGGATTTCCAAAGAAGCTGGAGCGATTTGAGTCATTCACCACTACAATTAATCGGGATATCTTTCGTGGCAGCGGTCGACGTGCTCAAGAAGCCCTCTCGTTTATGGTCGTCACGGGTGCCGGTGAGTTTCGCAGTGACGATAAAATAAACCTGAGCAAGTTTCTCGCCTCCATTCCCACAGAGTAGGTTCTCGGTGGTAGTGCCACTGCGTGCGTCGGCTTTGCGATCCGGATAGGGCTATGTGCGAGATGACATTGAACAGTTGGATACTATGGGAGAAGCTCGCTACAAAAGAACTTTGATAGTGTTGATAATAGGAGACGAGGCGCCCCAGTCTCAGATATCGTTCCAAGAAAACCCAGACCGAGACGGCATGCGTCCAATTTCAAATGTGTCTTGCTCTCTTGCAGAACTATTAACATATCACAAGCCATGATTGATGAACTCAATCGCGGGCTCTGCTCGCAGACTGCCACGCCACGCCATCGTGGGCAAGTACCGGACCGAGTGGTTGTTGCTCGGAACAGCCACGTGTTCGTGCCCCTCGACGGCACGCAACCGACGCACATACTGAGTTGTCCACACACCGCCATTTAGCCTTGACGAGTGAGCCTTAAACTGGTACCCTGCGCATTATGGTACACATCGCCAATACTGTCGCGGTTCGGTCGTTAGTCCGTTCCATTCCGCAGATGCCCCATCCGTCTGCACCATTGAGCGAAGTTCGCCATCGCGAGTTGTATTTGCTGTCCTCGTGGGCAAGGCAGTATGGCGTACCTCTTGAGCAAATTGCTGTCGAACGGGCCGGTCCGTCCTGTGACTCAGGAACGGCGTCGGCCTGTGGAACAGGCACCGGCAAAGCTGACGATGAAGATCGGAATCATGACGACACGGTAAACGATGAAATGGTGCATTGATGTCGCCTGCGGTAGGAATCGCCCTGATCGTCGCGCCTTCCACAGACCTTCATGCAAGGGCGGTATACGCGCTCCTAAAAAAACGAGGCCGTAAGGCTGCGATGATTGATGTGTCGACGATTGTGTGCGGTCAGAGTGCATATTTGAACTGCGGCGTCGAAGAGGATGCGGGCGCATATTTCCGTTCGGCGGGCGAATTGATTCGCGGATCGAATGTCTCTCACGTTTGGATTCGGCGAACGCAGATCCCGGTAGCGATGTTTCAAGGTGATGAGCTTGACATTCAGTTGGCGATTCGTGAGACGAGGCATCTTTTTAACTCTCTCATATCAGTTGGGTTTCCTAACGCGATTCTCATCAATGATCCGTACGCCGAGTTTATTGCCCGAAGCAAACCGTTGCAACTTGCTACGGCACGCCGGTGCGGCCTTCGAATTCCACGGACATGGTTCGGTACAGATGTGCAACAAGCGGCCGAGTTTGTTCGAGAATGCCGAGTTCGAGGGTGCCAAGTGATCGTCAAGCACATGGAGTCGTCAGCGCACACTGACTTGTTCACGCGAGTCATCCCTTCAGATGATTCATTGTACTTAGAGCCGCTAGCGTCATGCCCTGCTGTGTTGCAAGAGTTTGTGCCTGGACCTAGTGTCCGAGCATCAGTCGTCGGAAATCGCATCTTTGCAGCGGAGATACAGCCAAGCACAGCAGCAAGCAAATTGGACTGGCGACGAGAGGTGCTGCCCCCGATAAGAGAGATCGAGTTGCCGTGCGTGATAAGAAACAAACTGTCAAATCTTATGTCCGAACTGAGGCTGAAAATGGGCATGATCGATTTGCAGATGGATAACAATGGGGAGCCCGCGTTTCTGGAGGTCAACCCGCAGGGACAGTTTCTCTTTGTCGAACTGCAAACAAAGCAACGCATATGCGAGTCAATCGCCAATCTGTTGAGTCCTGATTGATGCAAAATCTTCCATGCCTGGCGGGCAGGCGGCACAGAAGTCCAGATCGTGCGACAGAAGTCACCGTGCATTGAACGACGATTTCTGCGTCTTCCTTCGTGGTCTGACAGCTTCCCTTACCTGTTCGCCCGCCCCCTCACGATCTCGCACGGCTCCGACTTCGAACAGGTCATCAAAAAGAATCATCTCGACGATCGACTCCCGCGCTCTTTCATCCTGCGCAGAAAGAACAAGAGATGCATCATATGAAAACCTGTTCGAAGTAAGACCCATTGAAAGCCGTACCACGGCCGCCGAACAGGTAAGACGACCCTACGGCAGGCGGCACAAATGTCCAGATCGTGCGACAGAAGTCACCGTACATCAACGACGACTTCCGCGTCTTTCCTCGATGTATGACAGCTTCCCTTACCTGTTCGCCCGCCGCCGCACGATCTCGCGGGGCTCCGACTTCGAACAGGTCATCAAGAAAACCATCATATCGACGATCGATTCCCGCGCGCTTCCCTCCTGAATCGCAAAAACAAGAGATGGATCATATGAAAACCTGTTCGAAGTAAGACCCATTGAAAGCCGTACCACGGCCGCCGAACAGGTAAGACGACCCTACGGCAGGCGGCACAGAAGCCCTGCTCGTGCCACAGAAATCACTATGCATTGAACGACGACTTCCGTATCTTCCTTCGTCGTCTGACAGCTTCCCTTACCTGTTCGCCCGCCGCCGCACGATCTCGCGGGGCTCCTACTTCGAACAGGTAATCATAAAAGCATCATACTGACAATCGACTCCCGCACCCTTCCGTCCTGAGTCGGAAGTAAAAGAGCTGCAACATATGAAAACCTGTTCGAAGTGAGACCCATTGAAAGCCGCACCATGGCGGCCGAACAGGTAAGACGACCATACGGCAGATGGCACGGCGTTCTGATCCTGCCACAGACGTCATCGTGCATTTGAGGACGACTTCCGTGCCTTCGTCCGCCGCGAAGTCAGAACTCAGTTAGTTCCCGCATCAAGCGCGACCGGTGACCCGCATAGCTGTGCAAAGCCGCAGCCATGCCACCGGCCGCGCTGTCAGCCTGAAGTAACGACCTCAAAAATACAAATTGACCGAGGTCCGCGGCAATTCCCACGGAACTCGGTTTCATTTTGAACTTAGGTTTACGCCGCGGCGGAGGTCGGTGCATACACCCGCATCGAGTTCGGCCCGGCTTTTTTCGCCGCCCGGACTGCCTGCTCGGTCACGCGCGTGAACCCCGCCACGCTCTCGAACTTCGCGAGCGCTTCGCTCGCCGCCGTGGTGACGCCCACGCTCGTCGTCACCATGATCTCAGAAGGCGCGTTTGTCCCCGCGATCATCTCCACCGGTTCACCCTGGATGGATTCTCTCGCATGATCAGCAGCAAGTACAGCCGTGGTTTTGTCAGTCTTGGGAAGCGCGACCGCGAACTGCCCGCCCTCGTAGTTGCACACGAGTGCGCCCGTCCCGCGGAACGAGTCCCGCAGGCGCTTGGCCACGTTGATCACTACCGTATCGCTCGCGTCCTCGCCGTAGCTTGTCTTGATCGCATCGAGCCCGTCGATCTCGAAGATCGCCATCGACAAGGGACCCATCCCCGCAAGCGCGAGCTCGAACGCCGCGATCATCACCTGCTCGAACTTCCGGCGCGAGGTCAGCCCCGTCAGGTCATCCAGGTCATCGCCGGCAAGCCCCTCGTCCTCGCCGTCCATCGGATCGGTGCTGGGCAGGCTCATGGACATGAGCCGCTTGCCGGCTTCGCGCAGGATCGCGTCGGAGTCGATCCTCGGGCCGGTCTGCACGTGCAGCAGCGTGCCCATCTCCTTCGCGGCTCCCGTGATCCGCTTCAGGATGTCGTCGGACTGCGCCGGATTGAACGTGAACCACTGCTCGGCGAGGCGATAGAAGCGGGTCAGCGCGCTCACCGGGTCCGGATCGGTCAGCACGTCGGAGGCGATGTTGCCGAGTCCGACGGCGCGGACGATGCGGTGATGCCCAAGCGGAGCGGCGGTCGGGCGCTCGTGATACTTGACCGGCATGGTCAGCTCTTCGGGCAGCTTCCAGCGGTTGGCCATGAGCGCGCCGATGTCGGAGTGCTGGACTTCGAGTTCCTGCAGTTCGAGCTTCGCAAGCATGCGGTGGTTGCCGCCGGTGCGGGCCATGATGTCGCGGTATTGCTTGCCGAGCGTCTGGTTGAGCGCGAAGACGCCGACGTCCTGCAGCAGGCCGCCGAGGAAGCACTCCTCCTCAAAGCCCATCTTCGCTTCCTTCGCAATCAGGCGTGCGGCGACGCCGGTGAAGAGCGAACGACGCCAGTAATCAGTCTGATCAAAGCCGTCGCCGTCGACTTCGGAGATCGCGGAGACAAGGGAGAAGCCCAGCGCCAGCGTCTTCACGGCGGAAAGGCCCAGCATCACGATCGCCTGATTAATCGACGAGCACTTCTGGCGCATCCCGTAGAACGAGGAGTTCACGGTGCGAAGCACCTTCGCGGCGAGGCCCTGGTCGTTGGTGATTGTCTCCGCGAGAGCCCGGATTGAGACGTTGTTATCTTTGGTCAGTTCGATAACGCGAGCCGCCACTGCCGGGATCGTCGGCAGCTTCTGACACGACAGGACTTGCTGGAGCACCTCTGGGTTCATGTCTCAATGATGGTGAGTAAATTGGTGACTGCATCCCTCGCCCTCCCGGGGCTGGAAGTCGTCAGGGTCATCGGCGTTTTGCGCGTGAAGGTGCAGTCGGAGCGGCGTTCACGGCGCAAGTCAGCGCGGCAGTTTCGTCCCGAACAGCACGTTCAGCAATCTCGGTTCACGTCCGAGAACGTACCGCAGGTACGACGCCAACAGGCGCGCCGCACGCTCGTGATCCTTTTCGGCGCCTCGGGCTGCCTGGGAAGAGTCCATGCCTGACGTGGCCTGATCGTTGGAAAACTGCACGGCGACCGTGCGCAGCGCATCGATCGTGGCGCGACGGACTCTCCACCCACGACCCGCCGCGGCGGTCGGCGGCGCGCCCTGCTCCTCGTGGCGGCCCGTCGGTGGAGTAGTGGGGGGCGCATTCACCAGTCCCCCCAGCACCGGATCAAAGAAGCACCACGGGCCATCCCCGAGCGGGCCGCCGGTCGCGACATCGCGGTCAAGCACGGGCCGATAACCCGTCTCAACCAGCAACGCCCACTGAAAGCGAACCAGCATCGCGGATCGATCGTCGTCGATCTCAAGCGATCGGAGCGCACCGAGCAGCTCCATATACAGCCGTTCGTGCGGATCGTGATCGTGTACCGCGTGCTGCACGAGTTCGGCCAGATACATCCCGGCGTGATGAGCGGCCAGCGATCGGCGCAGCGGCGGGAACGTCTCCTGAAGATCCCACTCGGTGAGCAGGGCGAGTTCCGACGATGGACGGACGATGACGCCCAGGCGTCCGCGGGTCAGGAGTTCGATGCCGCCGGAGTATGGATGCGTCGAGCGCTTCGAGCCCTTTGCAAGGCACCGCAGCAGCCCGTGCTTCGCGCAGAGCAGCGTCACGGTCTGGCTCGTCTCCGACCAGTCCCATTGCCTGATGCAAACGCCCTCGTCCATGATCGGCGGCATGATGAGTACGAAACGGAAACGGCGCTAGAGGCGGGTGGCGATGATCTCGTACACGGGAGGAACGACCACGAAATCGACATCAGATTGTGCGATCTCGTCGAGATCGCGGAAGAGCTGCTCCTGATCTTCCTTCGCGAGATAGCCCATCTGGACGAGCTTGGGTGCATAGACGCGCCACCAGACATTGAGCCATTGGAACATCGTGTCGGTGGGGCGTGCGACGCGCTGGTGGACGGTCAGGTGATCGAGTCGGAAGCCGTGCTCTTTCAGAAGCCGCGGCATCCTGCCCATGACATCGCTGTCGCCCCCGCGGTCGCGCCACGAAGCAACGGTTGCGGCGACCACCTTGTCATGCGACTCGCGCCGCGGCGCGAAGGTCATGGACCTGTAGTTGAAGTAATCGTGAATGCAGAACTTGCCGCCGCGCTTCAGCGCGCTGGCGACCCCCGCGAGCACGTCTCCCGGCGAAGGCACGAAGCACAGCACCCAGCGGGCGTAAGCGAGATCGAACGTGCCGGCCTTCGCGCCGACCGCGCCCTCGAGTTTCTGCACGTCGCCGGCGACCGCGCGGCACTGAGACAGGCCGCGGTGCGCGGCCTGATCGTTGAAGAAAGCAACATAGTTGGGGGACTCGTCCACGCCCAGCACTTCCCCCGCGCCGCCCAGGCCCACGAGCTGCGCCAGATCAAACGACGCGAAGCCCGGGCCGCAGCCGACGTCAAGCACCCGGTGCCCGATGCGGATGCCCGCCATCCGCCACGCGGCATGCGCGGCGTCAGACCAGAACCGGTGCTGAAGGCCAAGCCGATCAAGCTCGTCCTTGCCGGTGCCAAGGACGTACTCAGCGGGCGGTTCATTCGGTGTTGGTTGCGATGCGGGAGATGGCATGCGGCAAGGATAGGTGGGAGCGGCCTCGCGGAGAGAGGGAGGCGTACGAGCGTTTTGCGCAAGCAAACGAAATGAGGAACAGCGGTTCCTCGCGCCCGCCCGTCGCTCGGTCATCTACGCGAGCGTGCGGATCCTTGCCTCTTCCTTTGCTTGCGCAACGGGCTCGTATTGGCAACGCCGCATCTTCCTTTGCTTGGGCAAAAGGCTCGTATGGGAGGCGGCTCAAGATCGGTGGATCATCGCATGCGCGAGTGAGGTATGGGCATACTTCCGGGCGGAGTTTGAACTTGAGGGTGATCCGTCCGATAGACTGTGATGCCGATCGAGCGACGATCGGGTAAGCTCCGCGAGTGCGGGCAGTTCGTTGGGCGCTCCTCCTCCCTCTTTCCCGAGTATGCTTTTGGACTCAAACCCGGAACATGCCAAGCTCACGGACTCGCCCGCCGATCTTCGGGCGATGATGCCCGGCGCGGCGGTGCTTGACGTGCTGGATAAAGCCGCGCGCAAAGGGCGCCTGCCCGGGCTGGACGTCGACCGGGAGGCGCGGACGTTCACGATGACCGACTTCGGCAAGCCGTTCGAGAGCGTGCTGACCGGGACCGTGACGGACGACGCCGGCGCGGGCAGCAGCACGGTGCGATTCGGCATCAGGATGAAGCGCATGCTTCCGATCGTGTTTGCGGTGATATTGATCGCCACGGTGTGGCCGGGGCTGCCGCTCACGGACTCAATGCTCAAGATGTACTTTAGTTCGTACCACATCGAGACGTGGTGGTGGTATCTGCCGCTGACGGTGCCCTTCGTGCCGCTCGCGTGGCGGAAGGCGATGCGCGGCTCGCGCGAAACGGGGAAGACGGAGGCGGCGGAGCTTGTCGAAAAGATAGCGAAAGAACTGAAACCCTGATCGCGCCACCGACCGTTGCTTTAAACGGTCGGTGTCTTCGGTTGTAATCCACCCACCCGCACCGACCGCTCAAAAGCAGCGGTCGGTGGCACGGTGGACGACATGATTCGATGCGATGGGCCAACGCTACCATATAGTGCTGTTCCCTTTTTCCACTTCCAGGAGATCCGCATCATGCTCGAGTCTTTGGTGAAACGTACCGGCATCCTCCTTGCCTCTCTCTCGCTCGCGCTCGGCGCGGCGATCGTGGGTTGCGAAAACAAGGAGAGCGGCAAGGCCCCCGCGCCCTCCAAGGTCACCGAAAAGCCTGCGCCAAAGTCGGATGCGCCTGCGAATCCCGAAGCCGCACCCGCCGGAGAATCCGCTCCCGCGTCGGCGTCCGCCGACACGATCCTCATCGGCCACTTCGCATCGATGACGGGCAAGGAAGCGACCTTCGGTCAGTCGACCGATCAGGGCATCCGCCTGGCGATTGAGGAGATCAACGCCGCGGGCGGGCTCAACGGCAAGAAGCTTGAGCTGATTACCTATGACGATAAGGGCGAGTCGCAGGAGGCGGGCAACGCCGTGACGCGGCTTATCACGAAGGACAAGGTCGTCGCGGTTCTTGGCGAAGTCGCCAGCGGACTCTCGATCGCGGGCGGCGCGGTGGCGCAGGAGAAGGGCGTGCCCATGATCTCCCCCTCGAGCACCAATCCTGAGGTGACGCAGGGTCGCGACATGGTCTTCCGCGTGTGTTTCATCGATCCCTTCCAGGGCTTCGTCGTTGCGAAGTTTGCGAGCGACACGCTCAAGGCCAAGAAGGTCGCGGTGCTGTATGACCAGAAGGCCGCGTACTCCGTCGGCCTTCGCGACGAGTTCAAGACGCACTTCACCGCGATGGGCGGCACCATCGTCGCCGACGAGGCGTTCAGCGGCGGCGACCTTGAGTTCTCCGCCCAGCTCTCGACGATCCGCGCGGCTCGGCCCGACGCCGTGTTCGTGCCCGGGTACTACACCGAAGTGGGCAACATCGCGCAGCAGGCCCGCAAGGCCGGCCTCAACGTCCCGCTCCTGGGCGGCGACGGGTGGGACAGCGAGCAGCTCGCCTCGATCGGCGGCGACGCGATCGAAGGTTGCTTCTACTCCAACCACTACGCTCCCGATCAGGAGGGTGATGCGATCCGCACCTTCATCGCCAAGTACGGCGACCGCTTCAAGCGAGCCGACGGCACCAAGCCGATCCCCGATGGACTTGCGGCGCTTGGATATGACGCCGCGTATGTGCTGTTCGATGCGATGAAGCGCTCCAAGTCGCTCGGCGGGAAGGATCTCGCGAAGGCCATCGCACAGACCAAGAGCTACAAGGGCGTCACGGGCTCGATCACGATCGACAAGAACCGCGATGCGGTGAAGTCGGCGGTGATCGTCAAGATGAAGGGCGGGAAGCCGACGTATGTGACGACGATCGAGCCGCCGAAAGAGTAAGGGTTCGGAACGAGCAGGAACTGTCCCCACTCGGAAGAGTGGGGAGACGCGAGACCCCACTCAGAGAGTGGGGCTACCCAAATTCCAAAGCCCCGAGACCCCACTCGGAGAGTGGGGCTACCCGGAGAGTGCGGCTACCCAGATTTCAAAGCCCAGGGACCACGGTCCCTGGGCTTTTCTGCTACTATCCCGGCCCCTCAACACCCGCCTCACGCCCACCCTCATGGACCAGTTTCTCGATACATTGATGAACGCCCTCGCCGTCGGGAGCCTGTATGCGCTGATCGCGCTGGGCTACACGATGGTCTACGGCATCCTCAAGTTCATCAACTTCGCTCACAGCGATATCTTCGTGCTTGGGGCGTGGGTGTCATATGCCGCCGCGCTCGTGGCGGGGATCAAGAATCCTGCGGCTCCGGCGCCGGTTGCGCAGTGGGTAATGATCGCGGCGTTCTCCATCTTGACGCTCGGGCTGCTGCTGATCGCGTATGAGAAGCTCTTGATGCCGATGGCACCGGAGTCGATGCAGAGACGGCTCCCGCGGATTCGGACGGGGCGCGTGACGGTGATGGTGGGGGCGTGGGCGTTGGCGATCGTCGGGCTGGTGTATCTGGCCCGCGCTGTGTACGGGATTGAGTCGATCCGCATTTTCGCGGGGGGGATCATCCTCGTCGTCGCGATGCTGACTTGCGGGCTCGTGGGGTTCGTGCTGGAGCGATTGGCGTATAAACCGCTGCGGAAAGCGCCGCGGCTGAATGTGCTCATCACGGCGATCGGCGTGTCGCTGCTCCTTCAGAACGTGGGGCAGACGCCTTGGATGTTCGGGACGAAGCCGGAGGGGATGCCCGCGCTGCTGCCGGACATTGTGCTGAACGAGACGGTCGTTCAGACGGGCACGCTGCGCGCGAGTCCGGGGTCGGACGTGCTGCGGCTGGATGACGACATCGTTCTTGAGGACAACCGGTCGTACCGCCTCGACATCGTGGGTGCGGACGGCGCGAAGTGGGACGCGGCGATCACCGCGGACATGGGCGGATATCCGGCGAACACCGATGTCCCGGTGCGTTCGCAGCGGTCGGTCCCTGTCGCGGGGGGCGAGACGTACAAGCTGGTGCGCGGGCCGGTGGTGCCGATCCGACTCGTGGATGTTGTCGGCGTTGCGACGGCGATCGGACTCATGCTGGTGCTCGACTGGCTCGTGTTCCGCACGAAGCTGGGGCGCGCGATGCGGGCGGTGAGTCACAATCCGTCGACGGCGTCCCTCATGGGAATTCCTGTGGATCTGGTGATCAGCTTTACGTTTGTGCTGGGAGCCATGCTCGCGGCGGCGGCGGGGTTTCTCTACCCGCAGCGCGTGCCGCTGATCAATCAGACCGCAGCGCCCGCGTGGGTGCTGCTGGGGCTGAAGGCGTTCGTGGCGGCAGTGGTGGGGGGGATCGGCAACATCCGCGGCGCGATGGTGGGGGGCCTGCTGATCGGGCTGCTGGAGTTCTTCGGCAAGACGTACGTTTCGACAGCGTTGGTGGACGTGTATGTGTTTGGATTGCTCATCGTCGTGCTGTTGTTCAAGCCGAGCGGATTGTTTGGGAAGACGATGAGGGAGAAGGTGTGAGAG
>Ga0163155_10006518_pt1 | contig 11284 bp, 10 predicted proteins | sample OliLakLV19SP4G1_FD_148611 | JGI IMG/M metagenome (GOLD analysis project Ga0163155, IMG submission 148611) | Freshwater microbial mat bacterial communities from Lake Vanda, McMurdo Dry Valleys, Antarctica - Oligotrophic Lake LV.19.SP4.G1 | ecosystem: Environmental > Aquatic > Freshwater > Lake >...
GTTCGAAATCGTGCGCGTAGGCCACGGTCACGAGGCGCTCCAGCGCTGCCTCGGCGTCCTTCTCGGTGTAGAGCGGCAACGCCGGCTTGTGCTTCGAGTAGCCGCGGCGGTTCGCGCGCTCCGCATCCTCCTCCGCCAACCGCGCCGAATCGGGCAACATGATCCGGCACAGATCCGCCGTCGCCTCGCTGCAGTAGATACGGCCGCGAAAGCCCTTCTTGACCAAAACCGGTAGATAGCCCGAGTGATCGATATGCGCGTGGGTCAAGACGACCGCGGCAACATCGTGCGGCGCGAACGGCGGCTCAGCCCAATTGCGCAGACGCAGCGGCTTGAACCCCTGAAACAGCCCGCAATCGACCAGGAGACGGCTGTGGCCGGACCGGATCAGATATTTCGAGCCTGTCACGGTACCGGCCGCGCCCAGAAACTGAAGATGCATCGTCATGTCACCGACAAGCCATCAAATAGCGGCCGCGAACTTGATCGAGGTCAAATCCGCCCCACGGCCCTTCGCTATCATGAAAGCGTCAAAGAAAGGACGACCTTCGACATGCGGCGGCTCTCCGACATCATCTATAATCAACAACCGTTGACCTTACCCTCAACAGCCACGGTTAAAGAAGCGTGCGAGTGCATGCATCAGCGCCGCACCGGCTCCATCTTGGTGACCGACGCGCACGGCCACCTGAAGGGCATCTTCACCGGCCGCGACGCCGTCTACCGCGTGTTGGCGCGGGGCAAGGATGCCGCAAAAACGAAACTCGCCGATGTGATGACGGCCGACCCGGTTGTGATGGCGCCGAACAAGACGGCAATCGATGCTCTGCGCCTGATGTGGGACGGCGGCTTCCGCCACTTGCCCGTCGTCAACGACGGTCGCCTGGTCGGCGTGGTGTCGCGCGGCGACTTCAAAGGCGCCGAACACGACCGTCTCGACGAAGAGCGCGAACTTTGGGAACACATGCGCTGACCTACGTCAGCGGTATGACATCCACGGCCTGTTCGGTCGTCTGCGAACCCGCAGTCCGCAGCACGCCTTTCACGGGCGCGACATCCGAGTAGTCGCGCCCGCGCCCAATCACGATGTGGTCGTTCTGAACGAGCAGATTGTTCGTCGGATCGAACTCGACCCAACCTGTCCCGACCCCGCACCAACCGCGCACCCAGGCATGCATCGCATCAGCTCCCGACAGCCGCGGCTTGCCCTTCGGCGGGATCGTACGTAGGAACCCGCTCACGTAACCGGCCGGCATACCGACCCCACGCAGGCACGCGATCATGATATGCGCGAAATCCTGACACACGCCCCGTCTGCCGGCGAAGGCCTCCTCCGGCGAGGTATCCACGGTCGTCGCTTTCGAGTCGAACACCATGTCGCGATGCAGCGCCTCGCCGATTGCCTTCATGGCCTCGAACGCGGGCATATCCGGTTTCACGAGCGGCGCGGCGTAGGCATCCATCTCCGGCGTGGTCCTGACGCGCGGCGAGCGCCCTCTGAAATGATGCGGCGCCGACGGATCGAGAGAGTTGTACGCCGTGATCTCGTCGGCCAACTCCTTCAGAGGCGGAGACGCGATGGGTCCGCGCTCGGGCGCATGCCGATCGACACGGCACTTCAAATCGAAAACGATCTTCTCGTGCGGCGCGCGATAGGCGATCTCCACGGCCGTGTTGCCGAAGAAGTCGATCAATTCCGACCTCTCCTGCACCTCAGGGTCGATGATGAGCTTGGCCGAAACCAGTTGCTGCTCGCCGGGCAGATTCGCAGGCATCATGCGCAGCATGTGCCGTCCCGTGCTGGCAGACCGATCGTACTCGTACGAGATCTTGAGGCCGATATCGTAGAGCATGGGCTTCACGTCAGATATTCGTCCGACAACACGTCGGACAATCCCGCTATCGCCTCGCCCGCCTTGTTCAGCGCCGCTGTGTCCAATGTCTCCGGCGTAAGCGCGGCAAGGGTGCCCTGCACGTGCGATACCGCTCGCAAGAAGTCCGACGCCGGGCCCTTGCCGACCGCCTCCGACAACTGCCCCGCCTGATCACGAATCTCGGCGAGGTGGTAGGTGATGGACCGTGGGTTCTGCGCGTCGAACACGAGGAGATCGACGACCGTCTTGCGATTGGTAGCAACCGCATAGCGGCTGCGATGCGTCATGGAACTGTCGCCGACCTCGACGCTCAGATCGAGCGCGCCCTCGGGCGCCTTCGGATTGGCGAAATTCTCGAGCGCCTCCGCCGTGGTCAGCGCACGCTCCAGCGACCGCCCGATGCTCAAGAACCGCCAGCCGACCGACCGGTACATATTCTCATGCACAAGACCTGAGAACCCGGTGATCTTACGCAACAGCACGCCCATCGCGCGCGCCGCGTCGTCGCCGGGCTTGGCGGTCTGCACCATCTGCCGCGCGGTCTTCGCCAAGTCGTTCAGCGCCACCCAGCCGTCGATCGAAAACCGGTCGCGCACCTGGCTCGCGCTGTGAATCGCGGAGGCCAGAGTCGCGCGCAAGCTCTCGGGAATGCACTCCTCCGTATCCGCGTCGTAACTCTCAAGATGCTCACGAAGCCGCTTCAAGAGCGGGGCGTCCTCATTCGCAGTCTCCGCCAAGCGCGTGTGATAGGCGCGCAAGAGGCGCATCACACCTTCCGCACGCTCCACATACCGGCCCAGCCAATAGAGATTGTCCGCCGCCCGCGACGGCAAAACGCCGGGCTCCGTACGCCGATACGGCGCGCCCTCCGGCGGCAACATAGTGACGGACTGAACCGGATAGTCGCTGACCACCCAAACGTCGGCGACCGATCCGCCGCGCTGCATCGCAATCGCGGTCGCATCTTCGGTTCGCCCAATGCGCGCATAGCCACCCGGCATCACCTGCCAGCCGTTGGCGGTGCGCGCCAGGAACACGCGAATGCTCATAGGCCGCGGCACCAGCTGTCCGTCCACATAAGCCGGCGTCGTCGACAACGTCACCGCTTCCTGCCCGACCAGCATCGGCCCTTCCGCATCGATGTAGGACTCCACCGTCTCCAGCGTCTCGCTTTGGAAACGCCCGCCGAACACGGTCTTGCCGTCCGGCTCGAACGGCGGCCGCGTCGAGAGCGCCGGTCCGATCATCATCTTCTCGATGTTTTCACGGACGTGCGCCCGTTCACTCGCCTGTCCGCACCACCATGTCGCAATATTCGAAAGCTTCAGCGGCTCGCCGCGCAAAGCCTGAATGCGCGGCAAGAACGCAAGCAACGCCCGCGTCTCCAAAATGCCGGAGCCCAGCGCATTGACCATCGTCAGACTTCCGCGCCGGATGGCTTCGACGATGCCGGGCGTTCCGAGCCGCGAACCTTCTTCAAGCTCCAGCGGATCTGCATAAGCCGCATCGAGCCGGCTCCACAACACACTCACCGGCGCCAGCCCGGCGACGGTTCGCACCATCACCTGGCCCTTCTCGACGGTGAGATCTTCACCCTCAAGCAACATGAGGCCGAGATAGCGCGCGATATAAGCGTGCTCGAAATACGTATCGTTCCACAAACCCGGTGTGAGGATGGCGACCTGACTGTCGTTCTCGTCGCGCAGACCCCGCAGCGCGTCGCGGAACGTCTGAAAGAACCCCGCGAGCCGATAGATATTCGCTGCCGAAAAGAACTCGGAGAACACGCGCGCGGTCGCAATCCGGTTCTCAAGCGCAAAGCCCGCGCCCGACGGCGCCTGCGTGCGATCCCCCAGCACCCACCAATCGCCCTCAGGCCCACGCCCGATCTCGAACGCGATGAAACTGAGGTAATGCCCCGAGCGCGGCTTAACGCCGACAAGCGGGCGCAACCATTCCTTACTCATACCGATCAACGACGCAGGTAAGTGACCGTCGGCGACCAGTTTGTTGTCGCCGTAAAGATCGGCGACGACGGATTCGAGAAGCTCGGCGCGCTGAATCAACCCGTCCGAGATGTGGTTCCATTCGCTCTCATGAATGAGCACGGGAACATGGCTGAGCGGCCAGTCGCGCTCACCCGCATCCATCTTGCCGTATTGGCGGAAGAAGACGCCGGCATCGCGCAGATGCTGATCGCCGCGCGCAAAACGCTGGGCCACGTCCTCCTTCGACAGCGCCAAAAAATGACTCACGAACTGGCGCCACACCGGACGCACCTGGCCCGACTTGTCCAGCAACTCGTCGGCGACGCCCGGCAGCGGCCGGTACGACGTGAGCAGATCAGCGATCGTATCGCCGACGCGACGCGGTTGCTGTGCCAAGGTTAGAACTCCGCCTGCCGCCGTAGATCGAGCGTCATGGGAAACTCACGATGCGGGATCTCACGCGTCGGCCGATAGCCGCCGGGCGAATGCCCATGCGCCTCAAACCGCGCCAAGCGCCGCGCCTCCGCCTCGTTGCCGTTGACCGGAAACGTGTCGTAGCTACGGCCGCCCGGATGCGCCACGTGATAAACGCAGCCGCCCAGCGCCCGTTCCGTCCAATTGTCGAAGATGTCGAAGGTCAAAGGCGCATTGACCGGCAACACCGGATGCAACGCCGACGCCGGCTGCCACGCCTTGTAGCGCACGCCCGCAACCGCAACGCCGTTCTTGCCCGTATCCTGCAGCGGCACGCGACGCCTGTTGCACGTCACGGAATAGCGCGACGGATCGCTCGCCGTCAACTTCACCTGCACGCGCTCGACCGAACTGTCCGTGTACCGCACAGTGCCGCCGATCGCGCCGGTTTCGCCCAGCACATGCCACGGCTCCAGCGCCTGCCGAATTTCCAACTGAACGCCCTCGTACGCAACTTCCCCGCAGAACGGGAATCGAAACTCGGCCTGAGCTTCGAACCATTCGGGCCGGAAGTCGAAGCCATTCTGGGAAAGGTCGCGCAACACATCCAGGAAATCGTCCCAAACGAAGTGCGGCAACATGAACCTGTCGTGGAGAACCGTACCCCACCTGGTTAATTCCCCGCCCACCGGGTTGCGCCACAACCGCGCGACAAGTCCGCGAATAAGCGCCTGCTGCGCCAGACTCATGCGCGCATCGGGCGGCATCTCGAACCCGCGAAACTCGACAAGCCCCAATCGGCCCGTCGGACCATCGGGCGAGTAAAGTTTGTCGATGCAAATCTCCGAGCGATGCGTATTGCCGGTGACGTCGATCAGAAGATTGCGCAACAAGCGATCGGTCAGCCACGGCAACGGCGGCACCCACTGTCCCGGATTCGGAATCTGCGCCAGCGCCATCTCAAGTTCATAGAGACTGTCGTGCCGCGCCTCATCGATACGAGGCGCTTGGCTCGTCGGCCCGATGAACAAACCGGAGAACAAATAAGAAAGGCTCGGATGCCGCTGCCAATGCAGGATCACGCTGCGCAGCAAGTCCGGCCGCCGCAAGAACGGACTGTCGAGCGTCGCGGCCCCACCAACCACGACGTGATTGCCGCCGCCGGTCCCCGTGTGCCGCCCATCGAGCATAAACTTGTCGGCGCCAAGCCGCGTCTGCCGCGCGTCTTCGTAAACGCCTTGCGTAATCGCCACGCATTCTTCCCAGCGCGTCGCCGGATGAATGTTGACCTCGATCACGCCGGGATCCGGCGCCACGCGTATGACGTTGATGCGCGGATCGCTGGGCGGCGCATACCCTTCGATGTGGATCGGCACCTTCATCGCCAGCGCCGCCGCCTCCGCCGCGCGCACGAGATCGAGATAATCCTCCAACCGCTCGACCGGCGGCATGAACACGCACAGCCGCCCATCGCGCGGCTCAACCGCAATCGCCGTCCGCACCGCACCGTCGATGTCGACGACGAACGATTGCTCGTTCCGGTTCTGCACGTCTTCCGAAGCCTGAAACCGCGCCCGCGCCTGCTCGCGCGGAATGGCTTCCGGCGGCACGCCGTCGACGACCAGCGGCGCAACGTTCGGCAACGGCGCTTTCTTCTCCGTCGGATCGGCCTCATACACATGCGGATAGCGCGCCGGCGCAATGTAAGGCAGCGCACCCAACGGCAAGCGATACCCGACCGGACTGTCGCCCGGCACCAAATACAAACGCCCGCGCCGCGTGCGCCAAGGCTCAGACCGCCACCGCCGTCGACCGTCCGCGCGCGCCTGCCAAGGCTGTATCGGCAACACAAACCCCGAAGGCTCCGTCAACCCGCGCCCGAACACGCGCGCAATGCGAAGCCGCTCCTCCGGATCTTTCAGCTTCGAATTCTCCGGCGTGACGTTCTCGGGAAGACTCGCCTCCTTCAAAATCCACTGCGCCGGATCTTCAAACGCCGGCAGCGCGAGATCAGGCGCAACGTCCAACTCCACCGCAATCGTGCGCAGCAGAATCTCCGCTTCCTTCGCACCGACGCCGGTGTTCACCGACTCCTGTGCGATCAATTCCGGGTTCTGCCAAATCGGCTGCCCATCGCGCCGCCAGTAGAGAGAGAATGTCCACCGCGGCAACGTCTCGCCCGGATACCACTTGCCCTGCCCGTAATGCAGAAACCCGCCCGGCGCGAACCGCTTCTGCAAACGACGGATCAGCTTGTCAGCAAGATCGCGCTTCGTCGGCCCCACCGCCGCCGTGTTCCACTCGTCGGACTCGAAGTCGTCGATGGAAACGAACGTCGGCTCGCCGCCCATCGTCAGACGAACATCGCCCTCAACCAAAGCCTGATCGATCTTGCGCCCCAGCGCATCCAGCGCCCCCCACGCCTCATCCGAAAACGGCTTGGTGATCCGCGGATGCTCCGCCACGCGCGTGACGCGCATGTCGAACTTGAAGTCGCTCGCTTGCGCGCTCGTCACGCCGGCGATAGGCGCGGCGTTGCGATAGTGCGGCGTCGCGGCCAGCGGAATATGGCTCTCGCCCGTCAGCAACCCCGACGTCGGATCAACCCCGATCCACCCCGCGCCCGGCAGATAAACCTCGACCCACGCATGCAGGTCGGTGAAATCGTGATCCGTCCCCGGCGGCCCATCGAGCGAAATCAAATCCGGCTTCAGCTGAATGAGATAGCCCGACACGAACCGCGCCGCGAACCCCAGATGCCTGAGCGTCTGCACCAACAGCCAGCTCGAATCCCGGCACGACGCCTTCGCCCGCTCCAGCGTCTGCTCCGGCGTCTGCACGCCGGGCTCCATGCGAACGATGTAGGCGACCTCGCGCGCGATCCGCGCATTGAGCCCGACGATGAAGTCGATGGTCCGCATCCGCTCGCGCGAGATGGAGGCCAAGAACGCGCGCAACCGCTGTCCCACGGGCTCGGTCTGACGATAGATCGAAAGATCGGCCCGAAAGTCTTCCGGATATTCGAACGGCCAATTCTCGGCCTCTTCCTCGACGAAGAAGTCGAACGGATTATAGACCGTCATGTCCGCAACAAGATCGACCTCGATCTTGAACTCGTGCACCGGCTCCGGAAACACGAACCGCGCCAGCCAATTCCCGTAAGGGTCCTGCTGATGGTTCACAAAGTGCCCGCCCGGCGAAACCTTCAGCGAATGCGAAATCACCCGCGTCCGGCTATGCGGCGCCGGCCGAAGCCGCACCACCTGCGGCCCCAAGATGGCAGGCTTGTCGTAGGAATAATGAGTGAGGTGATAAAGACTGGCTTTAATAGACATCGGCCCCGCGCGCGTTCAGCGACTCCGCCGACCATACCCCAGACAACCCCACCCCGCCGCCTATTCCACAGGCGCAGGATGCCGCGCTTTTGGGCACGAGGGGCTGCTAGTGCCAGCATAGCGCTGGCGGACCTCAGGAGCGCGACAGATGCAGGCGCACACGCGCGGGCACATTCGAGAGCGAGACCTTCCGTTCGCGGACGAGGCGCCGGAACAGTCGGATCGTGGCGACATCGTCGCCGGCCTCCACGACATCCGCGGGCCTGGTGCCGCCTGATGGGCTGTCGCGATAAAGGGGACGCACCGTTTTCAGCCGGGCGAGAAGCAAGCCGTCCGATAGGACTCTCTTGTGGCCGAGGGCGCGCCGTGCGGAGCAAAGACCGGCAAGGTGACGCCGACGCGTTTGCGCGGTCGCGACTTTTCCTTCTGTGTCCGCGCCGCCGGGTTCGTTCGAAATCGTACCGAGTCGACCGTTTTCGCGAAGGAACTCTCCTGGTAAAATTGGCATGAGCCAGGTGGAGGGTTGGCCATGGGTGAAGTCATATCGATGCGTTCTGGGGTGCTGGACCCGGAAGCAATGCGAGCGATCTTGAAGGCTTACAGCGCCGCGATTGAGCATGCGTCCACGTTGATGCCGGTCGATGACGCAGCGCGGGCGGAGATTGCGACTGGCATCTTCGAACTGGCCGAACTCGGCGTGCGCGATCCAACCCTGCTGATGCGCGATGGCGTTCGCCGTTTGGTGAGCGAACGCCTGGGGTCGCTGCAGTCTTGCGAGTCCTAAGCCGCTGTGGCCGGAAATCCGAAGATTCTCCTGGTCGAAGATGAAGCGCTTCAACGATTGCCGATAGAAGAAGCTTTGCTCGCGCGAGGGTTCGAGTGCCGGTACGCTGGCACGTTAGGTCGCGCTCTCGAAATTCTAACGACCGAACACGTCTCGGCCGCGATTCTCGACATCAATATTCGCGGTGCCGCAGTCTTTCCGCTGGCGCGCGAGGTCAGAGCAAAGGGCGTCCCTTGTGTTTTCACTACCGGTTACACGGATGCAGCGATACCCCCTGAGTTCGCTGCCTCGCCGTACTTCCAGAAGCCCGTCAACATCGACCATGTCGTCAACGCGGTCGCGGCATGCGTGAAGCAGAAAGCCGATCATTAGTCCGCGCCACAACGATGCGGTGGAAATGCTTCAGCTCGTTGATGCAGTGCGGCACTCAAAGCGCATCGCGCAACTCTTTCGCCCCATCAGCAAGGCTATTCTCCGTCGCGGCGGCTCTCAGTGTTCTTCAGCAATATTGCCAAGATGATCAAAGAAAACGCGGCAAGACGGATGAGATAAACCCAGCTGCGTTCTTCATGCGGGATGTCGGCCCAGGCCAGAACGGCCTGTTGTACCGCCATCAACGCGAAGGCGCCGGCGAAGAACAGGAAGAGCCGGTCGTTCACCCGCCGCCACAGGCGCAAGAACAGCAGCGCTGCCGTCGCATAGCCCATCATGATCGCGCCGGCGAGAATGGGCAGGGCGCTCATGACTCCATGTCCCATATGAAGCCGTAGAGCAGCGTCGAGATCGCAGCCAGCGCCGACGCATGCCTCAAGAGGCCGAGATCGCTGTCGGGCAGAACGACCAGATCCAAGAACAACAGGCCGTTGTTGACCGCCAGCAGAACGAAACACGCCGCGCTCCAAAACAACAGCCGCGACTTCGTCCGCAGATACGCGCGCACCAGAAGCACAAGGCAGACGAGGCTGGTCGCGAAACACAGCAAGAAAACCGCGGCGGGAAACGCGAGCATGGCGGGCTATTCCTTCCTGATCTTGAAGGCATCGGCAAAGCCTTGGGCTTCCCGGTGCGGAGCAAGCGCAATGTGACGGATGATCGTCACGGGCAGGAGTTTGTAAACGCCCTCCAGACGCTCGATCGTCTCGTCCATGTCGGTTCGCAGCGGCGCATAGCGGAAGCGGCCTTCCGTTTCGGCGACGATCCCGGCCGCGATCAACGGCGGGATCACACGCACGATGACCTGCGAACTGGCCCGTAGCTCCCGCGCCAAATCCTCAAGGCTCGAGGTGCGCGCCCGGTTCTGCCGCATGAGCAACAGCAGCTCCAGCGCCCAAACCGTGGTGATGTGCCTGTTCAGGAACGCGACGACGTCGTCGGGTATGGGAGTGCGGCCCGGCTCCGTCACATCGCCCGCCCCTTTTGGCGACGCCGCGATTGCTCCCGAGCAGGCGACGCATAACAACCGATCATCGTTCCATAAACGCAACCGGCCGGGAATTTCAACACAGCAGAGAAATTTTTGCGCCAAGGGAACCGAAGGGTGGGGTTGCGCGTTATCACCCCTTGGCCGGAGCTCTGAAGTATTGTGTAAGTACAACTGTACTATATCATACAGTACACCCTCTTTTCGACAGAATGTGTTGGGAGTAGGTTCCATGCCTGCGGGTTCTCGTCTTGAATCATGAGGCCTTGCTGCCGGATGCTCTCAAGAGACGCCGGTTTTTGAGTTTCCACTTGGCTAAAGGTCCACGAGGGAATCCATGCGCCGCTTCGCCGATGTCGACGAATCTGGGAACAAGACGCCTAAGAAAAAGCAGCCACCTACGCCGGAAACGGAACGCCTGAACGGCAAGGCCGAATCGGGTCCTCTTGAGCTTCAGCATTTGCTCCACGCGCTGCGGGCGATGCGCGCCGGCGACTTCACGGTCCGCATGCCCGGCGATCAACTCGGCATCATCGGCAAGATCGCCGACACCTTTAACGAGATCGTCGCCAGCAACGAACGGATGGCAACGCAACTTGAGCGCGTGGGCGAAGTCGTCGGCCGCGAAGGCAAGACGCGCCAACGTGTGAAGTTTGCGATGTCGAGCGGGGCCTGGGGCGAGATGGAAACATCCGTCAACACGCTGATCGACGATCTCCTCTGGCCCACGACGCAGGTGACGCGCGCGCTCGCCGCGGTGGCGCAGGGCGACCTTCTGCAAACGGTACAGCTCGACGTGGACGGCCGCCCGCTGAAGGGTGAGTTCCTGCGCTCCGCGCAAATCGTCAACCGTATGATCAAGCAGCTCAGCGTCTTCACGTCGGAGGTGACGCGCGTCGCGCGCGAAGTCGGCACCGAAGGCAAGCTGGGCGGTCAGGCCAAAGTCGCCGAAGTGACCGGCGTCTGGAAGGACCTGACCGAAAGCGTCAACTCGATGGCCTCGAACCTGACCGGTCAGGTACGCAACATCGCCGAAGTGACGATCGCGGTCGCCAACGGCGACTTGTCGAAGAAGATCACCGTCGACGTACGCGGCGAAATTCTGCAGCTGAAGGAAGCCATCAACACGATGGTGGACCAGCTTCGCTCGTTCGCTGCCGAAGTGACGCGCGTGGCGCGCGAAGTCGGCACCGACGGGCGTCTCGGCGGCCAGGCCGTGGTGCCGGGCGTCGGCGGCACGTGGAAGGACTTGACCGACAACGTGAACTTGCTGGCCGCGAACCTTACCACGCAGGTTCGCAACATCGCCGAAGTGACGACTGCCGTTGCGCGTGGCGACTTGTCCCGCAAGATCACCGTGGACGTGAAGGGCGAGGTTCTCGAACTTAAGAACACCATCAACACGATGGTGGACCAGCTCAACGGATTTGCCGGCGAAGTGACCCGCGTGGCGCGCGAGGTCGGCACCG
>Ga0163155_10006536_pt1 | contig 11258 bp, 6 predicted proteins | sample OliLakLV19SP4G1_FD_148611 | JGI IMG/M metagenome (GOLD analysis project Ga0163155, IMG submission 148611) | Freshwater microbial mat bacterial communities from Lake Vanda, McMurdo Dry Valleys, Antarctica - Oligotrophic Lake LV.19.SP4.G1 | ecosystem: Environmental > Aquatic > Freshwater > Lake >...
GGCCTTCCCCTCCGGCGGCTCGCTCGGACCCACCCCAGACTTCACCCGCCTGTGCGCCGACTTCGGCCTCGCCCTCGAACCCGCCGAGATCGACCAACTGGGCCGCTACCTCTGGCTCCTGCTCGAAACCAGCAAATCCCACAATCTCACCGCCAGCAAGGACCCCGCCGAGGCCTGGGTCCGACACATCTTCGATAGCCTCACCCTCATCCCCGCCCTCGCAGAACTCCCCGCTGGCTCCCGCATCATCGACGTGGGAACCGGCGGCGGCCTGCCCGGCATCCCGCTGGCCATCGCCATGCCCACCATGAAGTTCACGCTGCTCGAAGCCACCGGCAAGAAGGCCGAGTTCCTCCGCCACGCCATCGGCCCCGCCGCCCTGGGCCTGACCAACGCCGACGTGCTCTCATCCCGAGCCGAAGCCGCCGGTCGCGAACCCGACCGCCGCGACGCCTACGACGCCGCCGTCGCCCGCGCCGTCGGACCCTTGGCCGTCATCGCCGAACTCACCACGCCCCTCGTCCGCGCGGGCGGCCTCATCGTCCTGGTCAAAGGCGAGCGGGCCGACGACGAACTCGCCGCCGCCAAGGCCGCCCTGCACCTGCTCCACGCCACCCACGTCGGCACCGTGCAAACCCCCACGGGCCGCCTGGTCGTCCTGGAAAAGCAACGCCTGACGCCGAAGATGTACCCACGTCGCGACGGCGAACCCAAACGCGCCCCCCTGGGCGGCACTTCTCCCCGGGCGTAAGCACGCGAGTCTCGGCTTTGTGGCGTGGTCGCGACGCTGGGCGACCACGCCCTTGGCCCCACAATCACGACTCATACGGATCGTCGTTGCGACTCGAGCGTGCCACCGATCGTGGCTCCGCACGATCGGTGCGGGTTTGCTGGTTGTGACCGAGGCACCGATCGCCCAACGCAGCGATCGGTGGCACGACGACGCCCGGGTTCCATCGCGAGTTCGTATCAATCGCGTGGCCGCTCAGAGTCGCGGCCACGCCCCCCTCCCGCGGCTCACGCCGCAAACCTCATCGACCCCAGGATCACCCCGACCATGTGCATCACCGGCTCGATCTTCTCAATGTCCGACGTCGCACGGACCTCGCAGTACCCCGTCGCCTTGCCCGGCACCGGCATGTACATGAACACCTGATCCACATGCACCGGCTCCTCGCCGGGCTGATGGATCGGCAATCCACGGATCGCCAGCGTCTTCATCCCCGCCAGTTCCATCGTGATCCACTTGGCCTCGCCCGCGCCGGGCGCCCGGTGCGCCAGCATCTGCTCGATCAGGTTGGCCGACTCGACCCCGTCATCCACCCGCCTGAAGTTCACCTGCGACTGGCTGTCCTTAACGAACACCAGCACCCGCCGCCCGTCGTCGATGATGTGCCACCCCAGCGGGATGCTCGCAAACGCCATGATCGCCCCGCACCCCAGCGTGGCCGACCGCGCCTGCTCATCCACACTTACAATCCGCGGCACCAGCCCGATCCCGTTGTTCCGCAGGTTGGCGTTGATCGTGTTGTCCTCCGCCAGCGTGCTCACACCCTCCGGGCGGGCACAGTCGGCGAACGTCTTGGGCGGTGGCTCGGACATGGCGTGCTGCTTCACCCAGTAGACGAGATCGCCGCGCCCCCACCTTGGCACGCCCCCCATACTAACCCACCCGCCCAAAACAAACGGGGCGGGCCATCGCGGCCCGCCCCCTTGGTCACACACTCCAAACGCTCCGAAACGGCTCTCAGCAGCCGGCGGCGAAGATCGTCAGGTAGTAGAAGAAGTCGTCGTTGTTGATGATGCCGTTCGGCACGCCGTACCCGGGCTGGCCCGAGATGGCGCCCGTGGTCAGGTCGGCGACGGCGAGGTTGCCCGCGGCGAACTGGGACAGGTAATAGAAGAAGTCATCGTTGTTCAGGATGCCGTTCGGCACGCCGTACCCGGGCTGGCCCGGGATCGCGCCCGTCGTCAGGTCCGGGGCGCACGCGGGCACCGCGACCGCGATCGACAGGTTGTCCCACGCCAGCGGGCTGATGAAGTCGCCCGCCGGCAGCGCCCGCAGCGAGCCCGAGCCGAAGCAGCGGAACGCCGTCGGACGCGGATTGGTGAACCCCGACGCGCCGCCGAACAGGAACCACGGCAGACCGGACACGTCCGCAACCACCGCGGGATTCGCGTCGGACAGATTGTCAATCGAGATCTCCACGATCCGGTGGGCCGCGAAGTCCACCGTCGTGGTGTTGCGGTACCACGTGTTGAACGCCAAGCCCTGGAATGCGGTGCCCGGCGGGTTCTGGAACACGTTCCCGCCGCCCACCAGGGGGTGCGCGCTGTACTGGATGTTGAACGTCGCGCCCAACACCAGGTCCGGGTACATGAACAGCGTCTGGAAGAACTGCGTCGTCACGCTATCCTGCAGCGAGAACGACCCGGCGTTGTTCACCGCCGGGTTGACGCCCTCGCGGATGATCGCGAAGTCGTACGTCACCGTCCACACGTCCGCCGTCGTGAAATCGTGGTTGTGCTGCGCCCGCGAGTTGGCCGCCACGCCAGCCCGATTCTCCCACTTGGTCAGCATGAACTGAGCCCCGCCCCCCGTCGGGTGCGCCGCGAACCCCGTCGGATTGCCGGCGTAGGCCTGCACCAAGCCGTCGGCCGTGTTGGCCACCGGCGGCAGGAACCATCCGTCCTGACCGGTGACGATCCCCGGCGCGTACGTAGGCGACTCGAAATCGGTCGCGTACTGGGCGTGCGCAACGCTGGTCATCGCAAGCCCCGCGAGCACGACGAGACTGATCTTCATGGTAAAACCCCCTAAAGCACACGACGATCCGGCAACGCCTCGGCTCCAGGGCGAACACCCCCCGGCACGCACACCCGATGCCACTGCCCGATGTCGGAAGGACTCTCTTCCCCGATTCCCAACCCGCTGGTCGAGCGGCAAGGCCGCCCAAGAATCCCAGTTTGACCACTCCCGCCCCCCAATGCAAGTGGGAACTTGAATATACGGGAAAGAGCCGGGTGACCGGGTGCCGGTACCCCGCACACGGAATCCGACCGGCCTCCGCGAAACACCCCAAACCTCCAGGAGCGTGAAGGGCTCCTCGCCCTTGGCCGGGGGTCGCGCCGCTAGACCCCCCGGGCACGCATTCAGATCCCACAAACCCTGTTCAGGGTCGAGACCAACTGGCTCGACTGTTCCAGGGGTTTCGCTTCGCTCAATCCCCGGGCTACGGACGGGCAGCCCCGGGCTTCCTCGCCACAGCCACCCACACCCGATGCTCAACGACAACGCCGCCCTTTGCGTCCTCGGGGAATCGCTCGGCCAGCACCGCCGCCAGATCGCGGTCATACGCGGCCACGATCTCCGGCGACTGCGTCGCCGCCACGCCGTTGCACGTCCGCATCCGGCCCCTCCATGACTCGTGGGTGAAGGGCTGCGGGTGCTCGTAGGAGAACTGCTCGATGTCGACGAAACCCGCCGCCGGGAGATCAAACAGCGGAGCGACATGCGACCCCGTGCCGTCGGCCATCGGCCAGGTCGGGTTGTACTTGAGGATCAGGGCTTCCGAAGCCTTCGCGATCGGCGAGCGTCCCGGCAGGTAGTCAAACGCGACGACCACCATCAGGCCGCCTGGCCCCAGCACGCGCAGGCACTCGGCCCCAGCGGCCTTGGGCTCGAACCAGTGCCACGCCTGGCTCGCCACGCACCAGTCGAACGCGCCACTCGGCTGGGCGTTGTGCTCGGCCTTGCCCACCGCGAACTCACACGGCAGGCCGCGCTGCGAGGCCAGACGCCCCGCGGCCTCGACCTGCTGCGGGGAGGGATCGACCCCGACCGCGCGTCTGGTCCCGCGGGCCGCGAACTCGAGGGCGATCCAGCCCACACCGCACCCGATGTCGAGGATGGATGATCCGGCAATCGGCGCGAAGCGCGTCAGACGGTCATAGAACGACGCCGGCGGCCCGGGTCGGAACCGCGCATAATCGTCCGACGTCTTGCCGAAGTCGACTTGCGAGGCGTACTGCTTGACCTTTGCCGCCTTGACCTCGTGTGCGGGGGTGGACATGGCGGACGGTAGGGAGGCGGCGCGACCGCGTGCCGGGGTCCGAGATTCACACAACCGACCGCGCGAGCGGTCGGGCACCTGCCGGCAACGGATGGGGGTGAATCGCCGTGGACTCTCGGACACTGCATCGTCGTCGACAACGGGGGAGCCCAATCCCACGGGCGGCCAGTCGTTGGCCGACCGCTCGCGCGGGCGGTTGTGTTGGACGCGCTCCGCTTACACTCCGCCCGTGCCGTCGCGCCCATCCATCTCCTGGCCCCGCGCCATCTCGTGGGGGGCGTACCTGGCGTGCTCTTGGACCTGGTGCATCGGCATGTTCCTGCCGATCCTGCTGGTGAGGGATTTCGGCCAGGCGGGCTGGTGGGCGTTTGCGATCCCCAACGTCGTCGGCGCAGGGGCGATGGGCTGGGTGCTGCGGTCAAGCCTGGCCGCATCGCGCGTGCGGGCCGCCCACCTGCGCGCGGCCCGTGCGTTCAGCCTGGTCACCATCGCGTTCCACGTCTTCTTCCTGTCGTGGATGACGGGCAACCTCATCCCGCTGATCGCGATGCCCGGGATCATCGCCGCGGTTCTCGTGGGCGGCGCGATGGTGCTCGCGCTCAAGGAGCACGCCGGCTGGTTCGCGCTTCTCGTCTGGGTCAGCTCGGCATTGGTGCTGGTCAACCTGCTGGTCGCCCAGCCGGGCGCGATCTCACTGGAACTCAGCCGGTCGGGCGTGCTAAGGGCGTCCGACATCCTTTGGATGTCACCCGTGTGCGCGTTCGGCTTCGCGCTCTGCCCCTACCTGGACCTGACGTTCCTTCGTGTCCGCCGGATCTGCGACGGCCCGACCGGCGTGGCCGCGTTCACGATCGGATTCGGCATCATGTTCGCCTCGATGATCGTGCTGACGCTCGGGTATGCGACCATGCTCGACCCGGCCATCGCGTCGCTGCCGTTCCATGAGCGCCCGCGCTGGGCGCAACTGGCGGTGATCCACATCGGAGTGCAGGTCGCGTTCACGCTCGCGGTGCATGTGATCGAACTGGCGACGCCGGAGCCAGCGTTGGTCGCATCGCCCACGGCTACGCCCACGCCCGCAGGGCGCACGACCAGAGCCAGGGGCTTTGGCCCCGGGACCGCCGCCGATGAACCCACCGCCCAGCGCGCCGACGAACCTCACTCGCCCTCCGGGCGAGTAGCCTCTGCCTTCCCGGACTCTGGGCAACCCCGCTCCGCACGGACCATCCTGCTCCTCTGCGTCCTCGCGGCCGCGGGCCTCGGCACCGCCGTCAAACTCCTGCCGAATCTCGCGGGCCTTTCGGCCAACGAGATCGGTTACCGCTCCTTCATGGCGTTCTACGGCCTGGTGTTTCCCACGTATGTCTGGGTCTGCGTGCTGCCGCGGACCACCGCTGTTCCACGCCGCACGGCACGGCTCGCCTGCATCGCCGGCGTGCTCGTGGCGATGCCATTCTTCGCCGCTGGCTTCCTGTGGCGCGAGTCGATCTGGCTCGCCCCGGGCCTGCTCATCGCGATGTCCGCGCGGTGGTGGCCGGTTCTGGTCCGGAAACCGGGCTGACGCGCGCCGGATGCGACGCCCCGGTATGTGAACCTGGGTCGTCCGCCCGGACCGCGCGGCATGGGCCGAGTCCACCACGGAGAGTACCTGATCTTCAGCTTCTCGCCCATGCCCGCGCCCGGCTCGGCGGCCTTGCTGGGCGCGGCGGGGCTGCTGATGGCTCGGCGGAGGCGTTGATAGCAACCGCGCGATTCTTGCCGACAGGGGTGGTGGGCCTCCGGCCCAACACCGGGCGACCAAAGACGGTTGGCTTCAGGATTGTCTGAGCAAGCGACCGATGCGCGGGCCGGAGGCCCGCGACCCCTTGGCGACCTCTGGCAAGCCGATCGCCGCCTAGCCTTGCCCATGCCCGCGTCCTCCTCGGCCCTCGCACAACCCAAGGTCTGCTGGCTCTTCTCCCTGGCCCGCAGCGGGTCGTCGGTCGCGGTCTACTCCGCCGCGGCCCCATGGGGGCACGCCGTGGCCGACGAGATCCTCGGCCCGTGGGATCGCACCGGAGCGCCGTACAACTACCCCGCGAAGCAGAAGGATTTGACGGAGCTGTACCGAGCACGGGACCACAAACTGACGCCCGACGTGGTCGCGCTGTTCAACCAGGTCGCAGCGGAACTGAACGCCTGCTCGGGGCTGTCGGGACCGGTCGCATCGGGCGGCGCGGGCAACGGCGGCGCTGGCGGCAAGTCCCTCACCAACGTCGTCATCTCCAAACACCCGCACCTGCGCCCCAGCCCGGACGAGTTCCGGGCCGCGTTTCCTGGCGTGCGCTTCGTGTACATGATTCGCAACCCGCTGCACCGCCTCAACTCGATGCACGCCCGCGGCTGGCACAAGTCGTACACCCAGATGCAGGACCTGGACCGCTACAAGCAGTTCGCGCGGTGGTGGCTCGAGCAGCCCAGCCGCCTGTCCTACGACCTGTTCAAGTCGCAACCCCGCGCGTTCTTCCGGGGGTTGTGGACGGCCTGGGACCTGCCCTTCACCGATGCCCACGTTGATGCCGCGGTCGACTACTCACGCAGCCACTACCACGACTCATCGCTTGAGATGAGCGACCGCGATCCATCGCAGGGCGTGCTCAGCGAGACGACGTTCGCCTTGCCGCAGGAAGCCCTCGACCTCTACCTCAAGGACCCGCTCATCGTCGACCTGATGACGGAGATGGGCTGGTCGATGGAGCCGGAGGACTACGGGATCACCGTGAAGGCCTGAGCGAGCCTCCACCCCGCTGGAATGTGCCACCGAGTCAGCCGGCGTTGCGGCATACTCGGTGCCGCGCAACGAAAGACCTCCCAGTTCAGCCGCCGTCCCGCATCGCACGGCACACCCTGCGGGACGCCCCTGCCAGCCCGCGCGCAGCCGCCCACGATGCTCACGCGGCTCGTCCCTGGCGGGCCTCAACGCACTGGAGCCGGGATCGACATGGCGGCGGTCGCCGCGGCATAATCCTGCAACGCCGCCACATCCCAGTCACCCGCCCGCAGCGCCTCGATCGCCCGCACCGCCGCCGCCGCCGCCGTCACGGTCGTGAGCATCGGAACACCCGACCTCACCGCCGTAGCGCGAATCCGCCCCTCATCGGTCTGCCAACCCGTCCGCGTGGGCGTGTTGATGATGAGGCCGATGGAGCCGTCGGACATCAGGTCCAGCACGTTGGGGCGGGCCCCGGTGCCGATCTTGGGCAAGACGTTGGGGCGCAGACCGTGGCGTTTGAGGGCGGCGGCGGTGCCATCGGTGGTGTACACCTTGAACCCCATCGCCATGAGCGAGCGGACGACGTCCACGATGGCGACCTTGTCGCTCTCACGCACGGAGACGAACACGCCGCCCTCGCGCGGCAGCTTGATGCCCGCCCCCAGCAGCGCCTTGAGGTACGCCACCGGCATCGAGACGTCGATGCCCATCACCTCGCCGGTCGATCGCATCTCCGGGCCCAGCACGAAGTCCACACCCGGGAACTTCTTGTGCGGGAACACCGGCGCCTTGACCGCGTACGACCCGGTGTCGCGGACCTCCCGCACGCCCTGGTGCTCGAGCGACTCGCCCAACATGCAGCGGGCCGCCACCGCGGGCCACGCGACGTTCTTTGCCTTGGCAACGAACGGAGCCGTGCGGCTCGCACGCGGGTTGACCTCCAGCAGGTACACTTCGTCGTCCTTGACCGCCATCTGGACGTTCATCAGCCCGCACACGCGCAGCTCCGCCGCCAGGTTCCGCGCGATCTCGCGGATCTCCCGCTCGACCTTCGTGGGCAGCGACCACGGGGGCACGCAGCACGAGGAATCGCCCGAGTGGATCCCCGCGTGCTCGATGTGCTGCATGACGCCGCAGATGACGGCCTGTGATCCGGCCCTCGGATCACCAGCGGTGGCAAAGTCGGCCACCACATCCACATCCACCTCAACCGCTCCGTCCAGGAACTTGTCGATCAGGACGGGCGCGCCCTCGAAATCGGATGCCTCCAGCGCGTTGGTGATGTAATCCCGCAGGGTCTTCTCGTCGGAGCAGATCTCCATGCCGCGCCCGCCCAATACATAGGAAGGACGCACCAGCACCGGATACCCGATGCGGTTGGCGACGCCCACCGCCTCCGCCAGCGACCGCGCGATCCCCGACTCGGGCCGCTTGAGGTTCAGCCGCGTCAGCATCGCATCGAAACGGTCGCGATCCTCGGCCAGATCAATGGAGTCGATCGACGTGCCGATGATCGGGCAACCGGCCTTGACAAGACCCCGCGCGAGATTGAGCGGCGTCTGCCCGCCGAACTGGACGACCAGCCCATGCACAAGACCCCGTGTGGCACGCCCTTGCAGGCTGTGCCGGCGGCCAGAGCCGCCGTCGATCGCCCGCTGACCATCGTCAAGGCCTACGCCCTTGGACAAAGGCTGCAACCCTGTGCCACCCTCAAGTCGCTCCACAATGTTGAGCACATCCTCCAGCGTCAGCGGCTCAAAGAACAGCAAATCGCTCGTGTCGTAGTCCGTCGACACCGTCTCCGGGTTCGAGTTGATCATCACGCTCTCGAAGCCCATGTCTCGGGCCGTGAGCGCGGCGTGCACGCAGCAGTAGTCAAACTCGATCCCCTGCCCAATCCGGTTCGGCCCGCCGCCGATGATGACGACCTTGGGCTTGTCGGTGATTCGGATCTCGTCCTCGGGTGGGGCGGAGCGGCCGGCGACCTCAAACCCCGACTCGTACGTCGAGTAGTAATACGGCGTGATCGCCTCGAACTCCGCCGCGCACGTGTCCACGCACTTGTACACCGGCTCGATCCCCAATCTCTTGCGATGCTCGCGCACATGCAGGATCGCCTCGGTCGAGATCGAGCCCAGGAACAGGTTCGCCAGCTGCGGGTCGGAATACCCCAGCTGCTTGGCCTCGAACAGCACATCCCGCGGCACCGACTCCAACGTCGAGTACGAGCACAGCCGGTCCTCAAACTCCACCAGCTCCCGGATCTGGTCCAGAAAGAACGGGTCGATCTTCGTGTGCTGGAAGATCGTGTCCACGCTCCAGCCCATCTTCATCGCGTAGCGGATGAAATACAGCCGACCCTGGCTCGGAACCGCTAACTTGCGCGTCAGCCGGTCCAGCGGGATCGGCCACTCGATCGGCTGCCCGTCCGCCGTGCGCAGCCCGGTGCCCGACACGCTGCCCGTCCCCGGCACGGCCCCGGGCGACAGATCCAGGATCAACTGCTGGTGCTCGACCGCCCGCATCGCCGCCAGCCACTTGTCGTTGCGATCCAGCCCCAGCCCGAACCGCTTGACCTCCATCGAACGCACGACCTTCTGCAGCGCCTCCTTGAACGTCCGCCCGATTGCCATCGCCTCGCCCACGCTCTTCATCTGCGTCGTCAGCGTCTCGTCGGCCTCGGGAAACTTCTCGAACGTCCACCGCGGCATCTTGACCACGACGTAGTCGATCGTCGGCTCGAAGCACGCGCTGGTCGTGCCCGTGATGTCATTGCCCAGCTCGTCGAGCGTGTACCCGATCGCCAGCTTCGCCGCGATCTTCGCGATCGGGAACCCCGTCGCCTTGCTCGCCAGCGCGCTCGACCGCGACACCCGCGGGTTCATCTCCACCGCAATGAAATGGAACTTGCCGTCCGCCGGATTCGGATCGACCGCGAACTGCACGTTCGACCCGCCGCACTCGACCCCCACCTCGCGCATGATCGCGATGGCCGCGTCACGCAGGGCCTGGTACTCCTTATCCGTCAGCGTCAGGATCGGCGCCACCGTGATCGAGTCTCCGGTATGCACGCCCATCGGGTCGAAGTTCTCGATCCCGCACACGATCACGCAGTTGTCCTTCCGGTCCCGCACGACCTCCAGCTCGAACTCCTTCCACCCCAGCAGGCTCTTGTCGATCTGCACCTGCCGGATCATCGACGCATCCAGCCCCCGCGTGATGATCTCCCGGAACTCCTCGAGGTTGTACGCGATCCCGCCGCCCGACCCCCCCAGCGTGAACGCCGGCCTGATGATCGCCGGCAGACCGATCTCCTTCAGAAACTCCAGCGCGCCCTCCATCGTCGTGACCGTCTTGGCCACCCCCGTCGAGATCCCCAGCCTCTCGCACACCTTCTTGAACTCCTCCCGGTCCTCGGCCCGGTGGATCACCGCCCGGTCCGCCCCGATCATCTCCACCCCGAACTCCTGGAACACCCCGTCGTCCCACAGTTGGCACGCCACGTTCAGCGCCGTCTGCCCCCCCAGCGTGGGCAGCACCGCGTCCACCGGCATCCCCAGGTCCCGCTCCTTGACCAGGACCTTCCGGATCGCCTCGGGAGTGATCGGCTCCACATACGTCCGGTCCGCCATCGCCGGGTCGGTCATGATCGTCGCCGGGTTCGAGTTGATCAGGACGACCCGATACCCCTCCTGCCGCAACGCCTTGCACGCCTGCACGCCCGAATAGTCGAACTCGCAGGCCTGGCCGATGACAATCGGCCCGGACCCGATGATGAGGATGCTGTGCAGATCGTCGCGTCTGGGCATGTCGGCTCCGAGGACCAGTTCACGCGCGGCCCGCCCACCGGCATGCAACCGACAGCCCCGCGCCGCGCGCAAACTCCGACAGCATAGACCCCCCACCCCCAAAGGAAAGCCCTCCCTCCGAATCCCGTCTTCCCCCCCGTGCGGGGGAGCTGCCCGCAGGGCTCCGCGACGCGGGCCGAGGGGGCACCCACGCCCAAGCACCCCCGCCAACCAAAATCCTCCCCGCGAACCCGACGTATCTCCTCCCAGCGGCGTCTGTCTCCTGTCCGCTTTCCCGCAACGCCCAGAGGCCCACCTCGTGAAGCTCGGATCGGCCCAGCGCATGACCACAGCCTCTCCGCCCCACACCGACCCGTGGCAGGACCTCAGCCTCCGCCTCCGATCCATGGCCCGCGCCCTCACCTCACGCGACGACCTGGCCGACGACCTCGCCCAGCACACCATCGCGCACCTGCTGGCCCGCGCTCCCGACAAGCTCACCCACCTGGGCTACGCCCACGCCACCATGACCCGCCTCTGGCTCGACGACCAGCGCGCCAGGCGACGCCACCTCCACCGCCTTGCCGGCCTCGCCCAGACCGCCCTCCGCGCCTTGAGCCCCGGCCGCACCCCGCCCCTCGACAC
>Ga0163155_10006548_pt1 | contig 11245 bp, 14 predicted proteins | sample OliLakLV19SP4G1_FD_148611 | JGI IMG/M metagenome (GOLD analysis project Ga0163155, IMG submission 148611) | Freshwater microbial mat bacterial communities from Lake Vanda, McMurdo Dry Valleys, Antarctica - Oligotrophic Lake LV.19.SP4.G1 | ecosystem: Environmental > Aquatic > Freshwater > Lake >...
GGTATTATCCGGCAACGTATCCCACAAATCAATCCGTTCCAATGTGAATTGAACACCTTGGTGGCTCACCACCCCAAAACGAAAGACCGCGCTAGCTTTTGCGGATAGGGGTAACGCGAAAGTAGCAGATGAAGCGGCGCGTGTCACGGCGGGCACCGGGGTAAATGTTTCGGTTGGGATGGGTGTCGGTGTGAGCGTGGGTGTGGGTGTATGTGTCGGTGTGGGGGGCGGTGGTAGGCTATTCTGTTGAAGGATGCCTAAGGAAGATGGCAATTCAACTGACTGATTCATATAAGTGAGGACCGCCGTCGTTTGGTTCACAGGCGCGACAAAGGGCAGCAGGAGAATTTCCGGTTTGCGGCCAGCCAGACAGTGGATGAAGACACCTGTCCCTGGGGCGTCGATACCATATGCGGGACGGGTCTTTTCCCGGCTAGCAGTTTCATATTGGATGTCACCGATTTGCAAGGCAAAATCACCGCGCTCAAGGCAGGCCGAGCCATACAATTCCCTTGCTGTTCCCACTAGCACAATATAGCCATCCCAAAAATCGACACGCTGTAAGTTCAGGGTCACATTTCCATATTCAATGTCAATTTGTATCGATGCAAAAGAGACAAGCGGTTGTGGCAGCACCTGTGGTAGCGTTGCCCCCAAAGCCGGTGAAAGCAGAAAACACGCCTGCGCTAGGCACAATAGCAAGAATAAAATAAATCGAAAACAATCGCGTGGTCGTCTACGTAGTACCCGCGCAAGAACGGCACCCAAACCGGCAAACTTCATATTGGAAAATTCCTTTGCAACCAGCGCGGGGTACATAGCCGCACCTTATGTAGGTCACGTTTGTAACGTGACCTACTTGTTCCATGCAAACCATCCGATGCTTAACCGAACAAGCGTCGTCGATCAAGGCTTGGCTTGGGCGCGGTTGCGACCTTGGACAGATTGTCACGTACCATACGTGACCTACGGTAAACTTTGATAAATTTCTTACGAGTATACAACAAAAGATTACAATTATGTAATCCGACAAACCATGCACATATCCATCTCTATTTCGTATCATCTCAATAACTTACGGTAGGGGCACGAGGTGGGGCGGGTGAACGTTTACTTTCATCCTGTAAATTACTTCCGCCCCACCTCGTGCCCTACTTATTGAGAAGACACCCTATTTCCTAGAAAAAGAGTACCTAGCACAGTTGGGCGTAGATACCACGGCAGTTAATAAGGCACGTTTACTCGTGTACATCATGGTAAAAACAAGGTGCCTTATTTACGCCGGGATCTACTAGTACGACAACGTTAAATTCGTGTTGAATTCATTCAGCGCAGCAGGTAATGAAATTTAACGTTGTCGTACGATTCAGGCTAATCGCATTCACCACCGGTCCCGGCTGAATCGTTACGAAAAAGAAAATAGGTCCGGCAGGCTAAGATTCTGGGTCATGCTCACCGGGTTGAGCGTTTGTCTGGGATTGTCCAGTTTGGTGTCAGGCGGTATGGATCAACTGGATAATGGTGCGCCGCAATAGGTCGATATCGATGGGTTTTTGTAGCCAGATAGCTGCACCGCTGCCGTTTTGGCCTTGGTCGATGGCATCCGGTTGATATCCGGTGGCGATAATGACCTTGATGTGTGGATTCATCTGGTGCAGCGCGCTGGATAGATCGAGGCCACTCATATGGGGCATGGTCAGATCGGTGATAACCAGGGCAATCTGGTGGCCCTGTTGTTGGTAGAGTTCGAGCGCCTTTGCGCCTTCGCCCACACTCAAAACGTCGTAGCCCATCATTTCCAACAACTCGGCCAAGGCGTCGCGCAGGGGAGCATTGTCATCAACAATCAGGATCGTCTCACCATTGTCTGGCGAGAGCGGATCCGTTGTGGGGGCTGTACTTGGGCCGGCACTATCTTTGGCTGGATGGGGGCAGGCAAGCTGGATAGGCGCGGTAAATAGAGCGTAAAGGTCGTGCCTTTGCCCACCTGGGTCGCCACATCAATCTCGCCGCCATGTTGTTTGATGATATGCCGTAGACTTGCGCCAGCCCCAACCCGCTGTTTTTGGCGACTTTGGTTGTGAAAAAGGGTTCGAAGATATGGGGAAGAATCTTAGGCGGAATGCCAAGGCCACTGTCGGTGATAATGATCAGCACCCACGCGCCCGGCCCCACCACCGTGGACAGAGCAACACCCTGGGTCGGCTGTTCCAAGGATGTCAAATCAATCTCTATCCGGCCACCACCAGGCATCGCCTCGCGTGCATTGTTCACCAGGTTGATGATCACCTGTTGCAATTGGGCGAGATCACCGCTCGTGAAATAAGTTTCCTCCCGCCACTGCCCCGTATGCAACATCAGTTGAATGTTATCGGGCAATGTGCGCGCGAGCAATGTGACGGTGTTGGCAAGAAAACTATGGACCTCGATCGCTTGGCGCGCAATCGTCGATTTGCGGCTGAAATCAAGGATCTGCTGGACAAGCTTGGCGGCACATTCGATCTGCTCTTTGATGATCTGCAGTTTTTGGCGTGCGCCCGTTTCGAGTGTTGCTTGATGTAGCAGTATCGCCGTGTGATTGTTGATAATCGCCAAAATGTTGTTAAAATCGTGGGCAATACCCGCGGCTAATTGCCCCACAGCGGCCAGCCGCTCTTGCTGCACGAGCGTTTTTTGGGTGGCCTGCAATTTTTCCGGCGCGCTGGCCAGGTTTTGATTGCTGACGACGAGCGCCATCTCACTCTGCTTACGCGCCGTAATATCACTCATAATCGATCGGTAGCCAACGATCTGGCCTTGCCCCATGCTGACAGCCCGGCTTTCTAATTGCACATAACAGGGTGTCGCTTGTGCGTGCAGCAGGCGCAATTCAACCCGATGTAGCGTCTGGGGTTCGGCAAAGATGTGACGGCGGTGCTGATAGAGCAGATCTTGGTCTTCGGGAAAAATGAAGCGTGACAATGGTAGCATAGCTAGTTTGACGCGCGGCATGCCCAACAAGGCGGCGGTAGTCAGATTGGCCTGTTCAATCAAGCCATTGACGCCAATTGTCATATACCCAACTGGCGCAAAATCGTAGAGTTCGGTGTATTGATCGCGTGATGCGCTGAGTTGCACCTGTACTTGACGCAACTCCTCATTCTGCATCTCCAATTCAATTTGATACACTTGTAATTCGTGAATCAGATTTTCTACATCTTTTGAGTAATGTTTTGGTTCATCATCCCACCCATGACCCAAGGTACGCTCTGCGCGTTGTCGCAAATTTGTCGATCGCTCTGTCCTTCCCTGCTCATCAGTTGCCATTTTTATCGCCTATTCTGGGGGTAACCATCTCCCTGAAAAGCCCAACAAACGAAGATCAATTTAAACGATTAATTTCGTCATAATACCTGCCTTGAAAATAAAAATTTGTGAGTAACTACTCTGACACCGGTTTTTCTCCTGGGAACGCCGCCACCCTTGGCGGCTAGTGTCGGTTGCCGCCAAGGATGGCGCGGGAACCCTCTAGTAGATCCCGGCGTAAATAAGGTACCCTATTTTTACCATGATGTACACGAGTAACGTGCCTGATTAACTGCCGTGGTATCTACGCCCAACTGTACTAGGTGCCCGGCTGAATCGTACGCCAACGTTAAATTCGTGTTGGATTCATTCAACACCTGCGACGGCAAACATGTTTAAACACGTTTCCTATCCCAGGCTCTGCATGAATGCAGAGCAGCAGGTGATGAAATTTAACGCTGGCGTATTAGTTATAATTTGTGAAAGAGAATGTATAAAACTTGAATTAGCGAACGATACTTTTTTCTGTGGTGGCAATGGCATACGGGACACCATTATCGTCCAGCAAAGTCGTGGCGGTGAGCAAGACGGCCACCACCGTCCCATCACGGCAATGGTGCATGATTTCTAGTGGAGCCAAGGCCTCACCCTGGCGCAATTTGACGATCATGTTCCCGATTGGTGCTTTGTGTTCTTGGCTGACCATCTCAAAAACCGTCATGGTTAGCGCCTCGGCTTCGCGCCAGCCATAGAGGCGCCCGGCACTTGGATTCCAGGCCAAGATCTGCCCGGCAAAATTGAAGACAGTAATCGCATCATAGGCATCGCGCACCACCACTGCCAAGCGTTCGAGATCTTTGCGCTCGGTAATATCCTCTTGCGTGATCAGGACTCCGGTAATTTCCTGATCGGCATCGTACAGCGGCGAGATCGAAACGGCAGCCAAATAGGTTGCGCCCTGCTTTGTCTTACTTTGCCATTCGCCGCGCCAGCGCCCACCCCGCATGACCTGCGACCACACCTGTTGATATTCCATTTGGCTGGCTGGCATCACCCAAGCCGCGATGGGCTGCCCAACGGCCTCCACCATACTATAGCCGGTCACCGCTCTGTCACCTGTGGATTGACATGCTGAATAATGCCCTTATCATCAGTAATGATGACCATGCTGGGGCTTTGGGCCACCACTTGGGTCAGTTGACGCAGCGCGCTTTCCACCTTTTTCTGTTCGGTAATATTGACAAAGGTGATGACCGCGCCCTCGATCACATTGTTCGTCGTGCGGTAGGGGCTAATGCGCAACAGATACCAGCGCCCTTCCGTGGTTTCAACGTTGCGCTCTTGCGGAATCAAGGTATCCAACACCTGCTGGACATCTTGAATGAGCGTCGTATAGCGTAAATTCGTAACGATGTGATGGAGCGGCCGGCCAACATCGCTCTGAATCAGATGAATGACTTGCGCGACCGCCGGCGTAAAGCGCTGTACACGCAGCTCGAAATCCAGAAAGATCGTGCCAATTTGTGTGCCGGCCAGCAGATTACTCAAGTCACCATTGGCGCGCGACACCTCTTCAATCTTCTGCTGCAATTCGGTGTTGACGGTTATCAGCTCTTCGTTGACCGATTGCAGTTCCTCTTTGGCCGTCTCCATCTCTTCATTGCTCGACTGCAATTCTTCATTGGCCGATTGCAGCTCTTCATTCGTCGATTTCAGTTCTTCGTTGGCCGTTTCCAATTCCTCGACCGCCGTCTGCAAATACTCTTCTTTGGCGCGCAATTCCCGTTCCAGGCGTACGATCTGTTCGTCTTTATTCGTTACATTGTTCGTCTCAGCGGCCAGCGCGTCCACGTCCACATCCCTTGGGAGGTTGGGCGATAGCTCTTCTAACAGAATCATCAAAAAGCCGCGCATGGCAGCCGGTGTAGTCACCGGTTTCACGGTCAGGTTCACGGTATGCACAGTGCGATCATCCTTGATCAACAAGCCCGGAATGTAGACCGGCTCTTGGTAGACAAAGACTTTGCGCACAGCGGTTGTCAATTCCATGCGCAGGCCAGGGCGCGCCATCTTAAGAATATTGGCGGTCGCTTCGCCGGGCGCTGGTTCTAGATAGTGGCCGGTGTGCCCATGAATATAGAGAATATTACAGTGTTCATTAATGAGAATGCACGTTTTCTATAGTAGACTGTATAGGAAATAGAGATAGGGTATAATCATAAGCGACGCCCCGAGCAGAAGCGCAAAAATAAAGGGGGAGCAGATGATAAAATACAGCAAAATCGCGAACAAAAACAGCTTGCTACAAAGTCTGACTGGCCTCAATCGGGCTGCGTTTCGCGATCTATTGAAAGGATATGAGAAAATCCTAAGAGAACAAAGGGAGAAAGCAGAAAGTGAACGAGAAACGCCGCGCCAACGAGCATCGGGCGGAGGAAGAAAAGCCGTGCTCGGTACAGCAGCGGATCAAATGCTGTTGATCCTTTTCTATTTTCGGCATTACCCAACGCAGGAAGTCCTGGGCTTTCTGTTTGGATTCAGCCAAGCGCAAGCGAACGAGTGGATCCAACGCTTGACTCCTATCTTGAATGGTGCATTAGGTGCAGAACAGCACATGTTTTTGATAAAATAAAAAGTCAACAGTGCTGAAAGAAAAGGCCGTCGAAAAAGTCAACACCCAAGCCAAAATCCACTAAGATAGCAAGCAAAAAAAGTGTGCTTGTGAAGGTAGTGGAGGGAAGGATGATTGACGTGGAAAGCTGGGAAAGCGTAAGACGGGGCTATTACATCGAAGGGAAGAGCATCCGCATGTTGATGCGGGAAACGGGCCATTGGTTTCGGAGCATTCGGCGGCTGATTGAAGGGAACGAACCAGGGCGCTATGTGCAGAACGGCGTGCGTGCGGCCCCGGTGCTGGGTGGGTACAAAGCCGTGATCGATGAAATGGTGGCGGCGAATGCAAGCTTGCCGCGCAAACAGCGGTATACCGCGTCGCGGATCTATCGGCTCTTGCAAGAGCAGGGCTTTGGTGGAGCCGAGTCAACGGTGCGCCATTATGTGAGCCGGGTGCGGAAAAAGCAGCGAAAGCCTCAGGTGTATCTGCCGTTGAGCTTCGAACCAGGGCGAGATGGCCAGGCGGACTGGGGCGAAGCAGAGGTTCTGCTCAACGGGGAGTGCGTGACGGTGCAATTGTTTGTGATGCGGTTGAATTATTCGCGGCGGATCTTTGTGATGGCGTTTCCGAGCCAGAAACAAGAAGCGTTTTTCCAGGGACATGTGGCGGCGTTTCAGCATTTTGCCGGGGGGCCATGGCGGCTGACCTATGACAACTTGACGACGGCGGTACAGAAGGTGTTGCGGGGCAAAGCACGCCAGGAACAGACCAAGTTTCTGACCTTTCGCGGGCACTATCTCTTTGATAGCCATTTTTGTACGCCGGGTGAAGGACACGAAAAGGGCGGCGTCGAACACGGCGTCGGCTATGTGCGGCGGCAGTATCTGGTGCCACGGCCAGAGGTGACATCGTTTGCCGAGCTCAATGCCTATTTGCAGGAACGGTGCGTGACTGATGATGTGCGCGTGGTCAAGGGGCAGCCAGCGGCGATTGGCGAAATGTGGCAGTAGGAGCAGCCGCACCTACGCCCGTTACCGGCCTACGCCTATGACTGTTGCCGGGTGGTAGAGGCGACATTAACACCCTATAGTCAGGTGATTGTGGAAACCAATCGCTATTCCGTGCCAGGGGCGCTGGCGTCGGCCAAACTCGTTGTCAAGCTCTATCCCTTTGCCGTGGAAATCTATCGGACTGACCAGGCAGCGCCACTGGCGGTCCATGAACGCGGCTACGGTCGGGAGCAGGACATTTTCGACCCGCTCCATTACCTGCCATTGTTAGAGCAACGCCCAGGTGCGTTTGACTATGCCACGCCGCTGCGCCAGTGGCGCACGACCTGGCCGGCGGTCTATGAAACCTTGTTGACGCAGTTGCGCCGGCAGTGGCCAGAAGGGCGAGGTATCCGTGAATTTGTGACCATCTTACAACTGCATCAGCACCATTCAGCCGAACTCATCGCCGCTGCGATTGCTCAAGCGCTGGACCACCAATGTGCCCATGCAGACGGCGTCCAACTCTGCTTGCACCAACTGCTGACGCCCGCGTTACCGACGGTTGTGCTCGACTTACAGAACCGTCGGTAACTCTTGGGCATTGGCGAACAGGCCGTGAATCTCGCACAGTATGATGCCTTAGTGGGTGGTGTCGCATGTCTGTAGAAACCATCCAACTCGAAAGCCAGCTCAAACAACTGGGGCTGACCACTTTTGTGCACAACCATGCCCCCTTCGCCGCGGCTGCCGTCCAACGGCAGTCCACTTATGCCGACTACTTAGGGGCTTTGGCCGCACAAGAAGTCAACCAACGCGAAGCGAACACGCGCCAACGGCGGCTCAAAGAAGCAAAGTTGCCGGTCGTCAAGCAATTGGCGGACTTTGACTTCACGGCACTGCCCAGCCTGAACCAGCAGAAAGTGCATCAGTTGGCCCAAGGGGACTACCTGCGCCAAGCCGAATCGGTGATCCTCATCGGCAATCCGGGCTTGGGCAAGACCCATATCGCCACCGCGCTCGCCGTCGAAGCCTGCCGCCAACACTAGCGCGTCCGCTTTTATAACACCGCCGCCTTGGTCAATGAACTGCTCGTTGCCCAACAAACCCATCAGGTGGAGAAGATCCTCAGCGCCGCCCAACGTCATCACTTGATTGTGCTCGACCGGGTGCCCCCTGGGCGCGGGTTTCTACCGCTCTCAACTTTAGGTGCACAACTGCTTTTCCAATTCTGCGCTGCCCTTTACGAGCGCGTCGCGTTGATTGTCACAACCAATCTCAAGTTTGCAGACTGGACGCAGATCTTTGGCGATGAACGGCTAACGCTTGCTTTGCTTGACCGTCTGACCCACAAGGCCCATATTCTTGAGTTCACCGGCGACTCGTACCGTTTGCGCCAACAGCGCCTGCGCCAGGCCAAGGAGGCATGAATGGCTTACACCGGCACACCTATTGTCCGCAACGGACAGGTCTGGTTGGCTCAGGTAGCCAGCGACATCCGGGTCGATTCGCCCGCTTGGTTTCTCTGGTTGCACACGACCACCAGCTTTAGCTATGCCTTGGGGCGACCGACTTTTTACAGTCTCACCCTGCACAAAGAAAAACGCCGCCACGATTGGTACTGGTATGCCTATCTCAAAAGTGGCAACAAGTTACACAACGCCTATGCCGGCACCGACACTTTATCCGCCGCACGTTTGGGCCACGTCGCTCACCGTTTGCTGCAAAAGGTCCGACAACACGACGCACTCACTGCTGAAAAGAAAGAAGGGGACGCTTGACGATTGGCGCTCACCCATTCGCCTTGGCCACCAGCGCGTTGACTTTTTCGGCGGCCAAACGTTGACTTTTTCATTTGCCAAAAACACGCGATGAACCCAGATGATGATGATGTCGAGGTTAGAGTTGCACTGTGACGATTTTTCTGCCACATCAGGAACTGTTTCACCGAAATAATAGTAGTACACGCATACCAACAACCAGTGATGAACATATCCACGAGGTAAACACATGAAAGCTACGCCCGTAAAAATCATCCTTGGCATCGCTGCGGCGGTTATCGTAGCATTTGGCTTTATCAACTTCTTCGTAAGCATCAATACACCAACACGTATCCCTATCTTGATTTCTCATCCATTGGCCATGCTTGCGATGGCCTATCTTCTCTTTCAGTTCATTTTTCCACGCATGCTTTATCCTTCTTCACCACATAACACTTCTGAAGGGATAGACAAGGTACATCTTTCAGGAACCGAGTTAGCAACAGGACTCTGTGGAGGAAGCATTGGCATGCTTCATTTTCGTGGCCCACTCATTCGGGTACGGGTATTTCCTGGCGGCCTGCTCATTAAGCCGTTGCTTATGCCTGCTGCTCCTATTTTGCGCGAAGAGATTACCGTGATACAAGAGAAACAGCAATTGCTCACATCAATGATCGAACTGATACATACCTCCAAATCAATACACTCGCCATTACGATTAGGATTTAGCAAAAACAGTAGCGTAGGTGCCGCGCTTTTGTTACTCCAAGATCCAATTTTGCACGATCACTGATCCGATTCGTCGTATATCGCAGGGGATACGATGACGGCGCTCCGCGGCAGCACGCGAATAAGATACGCTGTTCACTGCTATCTATTCGCACGCACTCAGCCGGAACGTATGCAGCGTGATTCCGATCGTCGGTTGCGTTGGAAATCGCCCGTGAGGGTCGGCGCAATCGAGCATAGGCCCGTCGTCCATCGCAGACCCGGCTTCGTCCAACAAGGGATAAGCGGCGGCTTGGTCCCCCCCTGGTCACTGGTGTTTTGCTTTTTTTGCCGCCGCTTATCCCTTACTTCGTTGGTCATTGGACACTCAACCCGAAACCGATTGTTGATCGTATCGTTTACCGAACGTGATGATCTGATTCGTATTATTAGCGCTCGTAAAGCCGATGCGGGTGAACAAAGAGCCTATGAACATGCAAGAAGATAAACTGGAAAACGCTAAATCGGATGAGCTAAACGCGCACTACGACTTCGACTATAGCAAAGCAAAACCAAATCGTTTTGCCGCGCGCCTTGCGCAAGAACAATTGATGGTTGTGCTTGATCCGGATATTGCCGCCATCTTTCCAACCTCAGAAGCAGTGAATGAAGCACTCCGTGTATTGGCGACTGCTGCACAGAATTTACCCAACGCGAAGCCAAAGCGACAACGCAAGCAGCGCAAACCAACTGCTGTCCCTAGTGTACAAAAGTGAATAGCGATTTCTATCGTGAGCACACGCTGGGATGGATCCCGTGAAGTTGAGGCCACCGATTGCTTGTAGCTGGCCGCGCTGCGTGCTGGCATGATTGTCATGGTGGAGCCGGGCGAAGCCGGCGCACGCTGGGTCGTCATCAAGGAGCACTCTGCACCTGATACAAAATACTTGGCTTGGTATTTGCCGCTGCCGCTACCGTGGATTTGGGCGTTTACGCAGATTTGGTTTGCTTATAGGAGGAGTCATGTTCGTTGACAAACGCCAGTTGATTGACATGCACGAAAGTGAGTTCGAGAAGTGGGAAAGAATGCTGGCCAGCCTGAGCCCAGCGCAAATCACGGACCCGTCGCTGGCCGACGGCTTATCCGTCAAGAATGTCATTGCGCATCTGAAAGCCTGGCAGGCGCGGACAATTGCCCGATTGGAGGGTGCCTTGCAGGGCCATACGCCGCATTTCCCCCAGTGGCCTGTAGAATTGGCGGAAGAAGAATCGAATGATGCTGTTGACCGCGCCAATGCGTGGATTCTGGCAACGCAGCGCGACCGACCGTGGAGACGTACACCAGGAGTGGCGCACGGGCTTTTTGTGCTTTCTTGAACTGCTCAGAACAATCCCCGAAGCGGATTTGCGTCCCGCTGGCAAACTGGCATGGGTGGCCGAATACCAGCTTTTGAATAGCGCTACGGGTTCATACGACTATCATCACGCTGAACATCGTGAACTGCTGGAAGCCTGGATTCGCAACCATGCTAATGTTAGGCCGAGTGCGTAACGATTCACCCCTCCCACACCCAGCGGGCGGTAGCCTTCTAGGCGCGCTCCCCTGCTAAGGGAGGGAACTGTGATCGGGTACCCGCTGGGTGCCTCCCCCAGGTTGGGAGGGGGGTGCCTGAATAGTACGACAACATTAAATTACAGTCACCGCAAAAGGGACATACAAATTAGTCAGAGCTAGCCCAGAGGCGCGCGGTTTCAGCAAGGAAGTCGTCGGGATCAGAGCGAAAGCGCTGAATGTTACGCAGGCGTTCGCGGAGGGCGTTGAGCGTCTCTGGGGATCGTCATTGTCATCATCAAAGGCAAGATAAGGGCCATAGCGCATGAGATAATCC
>Ga0163155_10006550_pt1 | contig 11241 bp, 8 predicted proteins | sample OliLakLV19SP4G1_FD_148611 | JGI IMG/M metagenome (GOLD analysis project Ga0163155, IMG submission 148611) | Freshwater microbial mat bacterial communities from Lake Vanda, McMurdo Dry Valleys, Antarctica - Oligotrophic Lake LV.19.SP4.G1 | ecosystem: Environmental > Aquatic > Freshwater > Lake >...
CCCCTCTATTCCGGTAAAAAGCCAGGGATAACAACTCGCTGAATCACATGTGCCGTCTTCGTTCAACGCTAAGAGCCACGCATCTGTACTAAAACTTGTATCCACAATACCTCCATGCCCTGCAACAAACAATTGGCCACCATCCAGCTCAGCTCGGGTCATGATCTGGACCTCGCCATCCGCTTGTATACCAGAGGGTGTGTACCAATACAAGGCCTCGACAAGTAGATTAAATCGGTTAATCCGCAAAACAAAAGCGTTGTCGTAGTTGTCAAAGAGGGATAAATCTCTACCGTGCCCTGTGAGTACAATTTTATCATCTGAAGTAAAGATGGCGGCTCTTCCCAATGCCCCATCTCCTATATCATATACTCTAGAACGTTTTACATTCAAAACGCGGTCCAGCACTATCAAAGCCGGTTTACTGCCGCCAGTAATGGATTGGTAACCGCCCAATAGAATCTCCGTGGAATCAGCGCTCAATCTTATATCTGCTACTACTAGATTGTCAATTGCTGTCACCCGGGCTCGTTGCAAAATCTCGCCAGTGGTATCCAACTTTAAAAATTGCGTAATCCGAGTGGACACTCCGGCTATCCTCTCCGTCATTACTACTAGTATGGTATCGTCAATACACAAACACCGGGTGGAGGAAGACCAAATACTATCTAAGGGAAAGGCTGACCATACAGGTTCTCCATATTTATCAACGTACATCAAGTACGATTTCTCCAAACCCGGCGACGGAAAATACCTATTTCCTGAAAGCAAAATTCCGTTTCTGGTTTTACATGCATCCCAAAGTTGAAGGCTATGCGCAATGCTTGGGTATACGTTATACTTTAAGGTACTCCCCATTGAATCCACAAAATGAGTAAAGTAACTTCCGACACCCCCGCTGTATGGGATAATTAGACCACAAATTACCCACTCATTGCCTCCCATATTTAAAATCCGATAGGACTGTGCGACGGAATCCATTTTATAGTAGGGTACTGAGCGCAGCAAGTCCCCATTGTTCCGATCAATAAAGCCAACGATATAGCCTCCAGTATCCGCATTCAAGTGCCGTGATACAACCAGCACAAAATTTTCCGATGGATGCAATCCAGTAAAATCATCTGATGAATAGTTGCCCAAATCATACAACCTGTTGAAGGTCTGGCTCTGCACAGGATGCAGAACCAACATAAATAATATAACTAGTAAAGCTCTCATGATTAGCGTTCTATCTGGTAATAATTACCCGGAGTTTCTGTGTCTCACCATCTTCCAAATCCACACTCAAGAGATACATCCCCGATGGATAAGGCATATTCAACAAAACTTGGCTCTGGTTCGGCTTCCAGGTTTGCAGGTTTTTACCCATTAGGTCATGGAGCACAATTCTCTCTATGTTCTCTGAAGCAGAAACCGTAATCTGGTTCTGCGTAGGATTGGGATAAATTCGAACTTTTGGTTTTGGGTCAAGTTCATTGAATTGTCTCGGCTGAGGAGAAGGGCTAGAATCCGGTATCCGATGAAAGCGCTTACCCATGTTATGTGCCTGAATGGCTTGGGCTGCAAAGCCCACTCCGTAAGGGGTTTGTGCCACTTGCTCCACTTTGTTGCGTTGGGTGGCCGTCATTTCCTGGAGGGTCTTTCCAGCCGCATAGGTGGTGTAAACTGCGCCATATAGCTTGTAGTACTGCGCATTCTCTGCCTCGTCATAGGGATGACCCTGGTAGACATCCAAATCACTGAGCATCTGAGCAGCGGCACTCAACTGTCCTGTCTCCAAGTAATGAGGAAGCAGAAGTCTTTTGGCCCACAGCGACCCTTCGGCCTCCAATATGGCCTCGGCAAATTCCAGGCTATCCAACTGGTCTAAAGCGTAACTCAATAGCTCCTGGTAGGCATGCATGCGAAGCGGAGAAAAAATTATGGTGTCAGTAGTCTCAATTAAAGTGTCGAGAATAACAGTAGCCATGCCTTCGCAGTCTACAAGCCAGCAGTCCAGTAAACTTGGGCATGAAAGCAGGTCAGCCTCGTCCATTTCACATTCTACAAAATCGCTTCCCAAATTATGCTTTGAACTCTCTGAATAAGTTAAACCCGGCTGCCCACTCGCATAATATACCGGATTCACTAATTCCTTTCTCACATTGTAACTGCTCCCCAGAAAGATGTTGTTTGCCGTACCACCCTGTAAGCAGGCAGATCCAAAATCCGCCAGGGTATCCAGCAAAAGCGCTTCCTCATGAAGGGGATTTAACCGATAATCCGTGTTCCTTTGGGATTCAAGCGTATCACAGCGCAGCAAAACGTGCCGATTGTCCCCTTCCGTCTGGATGCCAATGGCATAACCTTGCAGGCGATTAAAAAAACTGGAGCCACCGCCAAGACCGCTGTTTCGCATAGCCATGGCATAGGGATAATTATCCGCACTCATCGAATCGCTCAAAAACTTGTTGTCGGCTACACGGAACATTTGGCTTCCTAAAAGATACACCGCATAGTTGGAGTCTATAACCAAGGGACTATACATGGGAGGAATGTCCTCATCAATGTACTGAAGCGTTGGCACAGAAAAGGTGTTCCCTACCACGCGATCCAGTCTTCCACCCCGCACCGTCACCGGAAAATAAGTCTCCGCAATCGTGTTGTTGGTAAAATGCAGCCTTCTGTTCAATCCTGAAAAGGTATAGACATCTGCTGTTCTGGTCAGACCCGAAAACGCGCAACTGTCGGCCGTAATCGATGAATTGATCGCGGTAATGCCGGTTCCCCGGCGGTAATCCGGATATTGGTCATACAACTCGTTCGAAAAAGTGCTTTGGGCAATGCGAACCCCGGAGCGATTATCCGCAACAACGTGCTCTATTTGAACATCTCCTTCAAACAGGTACTTCTCCTTGATGGTGGTAGCAAAAGTAGCGTTGCGGATATAGCCCAAATGCGGCCCATTGTACGCCGCAAACTTGATGTCAATGCGGTTGTTCAGAAAGTGGGCCGAGTCAATTTCGACATAGCCGCCTGCATACGTAACATCTTCCGGGCAAAACATGCCATCCGGGCAAAAGCCCCCGGCGTAGAGGCCAACCCTGGAGCGGGATATTGTCGCTCCATTGATCATCCGCACACCGCCCTGGTTGTCTGTGGTGGCCAAAGGCGAAACGATGTCCGGGTCCCCCTCCACTTCAACGCCGTCCCAGAGGCGGTCACAGTCTAATGAGGTTAGCAACGCATTATCCAACAGCAACTTTCCGCCCGGCTCCACCACAATGCCCGAACGCTTGCCTACCCGGTCTGAATCTGAGAAACGAACGGTACAGTTTCGAATGTTCAACACATTGCCCGGCTTTACGCGGATCAAGCCGTTGACTGTAGCATCATAATTCACCGTTGTATTATCCGTTACGTTGTAATTGTTGGCAACGGTGTATTCCTGCACGCAACGGCAGTTGTTGCACAAACCGTTGTAGCTCAGCGAATCAATCGTGCCTCCGTTATTAACCAGCATGTAGTTCCCATAGGTGCCTTCCGGATAGAAGGAAAAAACCGCACCGCTGTCCACGCGAATAACCATGTCATACAAATAGACGCATGGCTGCACAAATACCCTACTGCCAGACCGTAAAATGTACTGGGAAAGCTCTAAATCTGTCGGTACGATGACAGACTGCGCCGGAACGCCTTCAGGTTCGCACCAGGAAGAAGTGTCAACTTCGGCTTCGGTAGCGTAAACGCCCCGGACGGTTTGGAAAGTGTAGCCTGAGGGAAAGACCAGGCTGTCGGCTTCAATATACACCTGTGACGGATTGTAAATTTTCCTTTCTGTTGAATTAATCTTAGTCAGATCCAAATTTTCTTCTACAAAGTAGTGGTGCAGTATGCCCTGGGTTTTTATCAACAAATCAGGATCGACCGTATCTTCCTGAAAACCAGCAGGCAACCTGCAACCCTCTTGCATTTGAAGCCGGATCCTGAGGTACGAATAATCTGACGGCCTTGCATAATCAACCGGCTCATTGCTGCTGTAATCACAATGTGGAGAGGGAATATTGCAATACACGTCTTCGAATTCGTCGGTCAATGGGGTAAAATCAACAGAACCTGGAAAGTAATTCAGGGTGTTTAGTGCATTGCCCGCCGCTTCAAGAGAGTCCGGGAGAATGACTTCCATTCGTATTGCCACATCATGAACACCTGCACCACCGGAGCCCTCGAAATTCACATCCCGAAATGGATAGCGTCGCATTCCTCCTCTGGTAAGGTCAACAATAAAGGCTATGGAATCAACCTTGCGAGAATTGGGATGGTCTGTAGCGTGGATGTATAGGGTGTGCCGCAGAATGGTGTGCGGCAAAAACTTTGTGCCAAAAGAGGCTGGTGCATTTGAAGTAAAAGAATTGGAGGCCAGCGTTAAAGGCTCATTGATGTCTACTGCATAACTTGCCGGAGGCCCAAGTTGTTGCCCATTGAGGTTGCCCGTTCTGGTAAGAGGGTAGTTTAGGGTATCAAATACGGCTGTTAAAAGCCGAGTTACCGAATCCGCTGCAAGTGTGCGTGGTTTGTCCGTTACAAAAGGAAAGGATACCGCTTCTATGCGCCAGGAGCGATACAAACCACTCCAGGGCAGGGTATCTGTAAACCAAAAAGGTATAGACGCTGGCCGCTCATCCCAGTACCACTGATACTCCCCATCAAGCGCTGCTGAGCAATTGGCACCAACATCATCAAATAAACTTGCAGAATCCCCAGTAAAATCCTGATACAGGTTGAGGTCATTCTGTGCGGAGGCCCCTAGCGGACACACACACACACGGCGTTAAATATTAATGAATATGCAATGTTTAAACAGTTATTTTTCATAGCACAAGATTTTTTTCAACCCATATCATTCAAATATACACCTACAATCCAAAAAACCAAAAGAATCGCATAAATAAGTCAATTTTATTCCTCAACCCTCGGCAGAACCGCGTACGTTACGGCTCCGCTGCGGTGTAAATCCACCAAAAAACTTTGCGCAGGTTCAAAATCCAGCGTTAGGGTTACTTGATTTCCAAAAGCCTGAATTGTTATGCTTTCCCTCCGGGGAAGGGCTTTCGCAGCCTGACCCAGTTCCATAGGATACTTAATGGTATGGGCGTCTGGATGGGGAACAAACACGCGCAAACGGTCGCCGAGGTCGCGGGCCCAAAATAGGTCCACCCCCCGCACCAACGGCGGTGGCAACATCAAATCCTCCAGTGCCCGCACCACCGACGGCCGCGCCAGCAGCCGCGCTAAATCCGAAGCATACGCTGCCCGCGCTACTGCAGACGGGTTCGCAGGAACCTGCAGCATCGCAATCGGCAAACCGGCTGCCGCCAGTCGGTCCAACACCACCAGCGAAGCCGCATCCAAAAAAGCCACATCCACCACCAGCGCGGAAAACACCTGCTCGCCGATCAACAAACGCTCCGCCTCCACCCGCGCCTGCTCCAGGAAGGGTCGGGACACCCACAACGGCTGATGACCAGCTAACGCTGCCGCAGGTTGCACATAGCGCATTTCGAACTGCGCCCAGGAACCCGGATGGCTCGCCAAAGGCTCCGGGTACTCGCCAGCGCGCCAGGCGTCTTCCAGCGGTAAATACACCGCCACTTGCGACGCGGCCTTTCCCTCTTTGAGTGCAGCACTAACCCGCTGCAGGTAGGCATTAAACGACGGCAGCGAGGCCGCCAAACGCCCATCCGGACCCACATGCACAGAGGCAAAAAAGCGCTGCGTATCCGGTGGCGTGTTGAAGGGCATACCATGCCAAACCATCTGGTTTACCCCGTTGGCAAACAGCGCATCGGCCAGCAACTTCAAATCGCGCACGTCCTCCCGACCCTGGTGCTGGCCCGGACCAGGCCAGCGCTTCCAACCGTAGAGGCAGGTGAACGTCTCCGCGCTCACATCAACCTTGCCGCTCAACGCGGCCGCAGAAGCGGGAATTCTGCTGAACGAAGGCGGGTAAAGCAGCGCCTCCGACTCGGGCACATCCACTGCGGCATAAGCCTGAAGCAAGTCCACAGGTGCACCGGCGCACTGCGCGCGCGAAAAGCTCCCATGCTCTGCAGCCTTTCGGGCGAAGGGCCTATAAAAGCCTTGCAACGCCAGTTCCGCCACCAGACTTCGGTAATCGTACAGCACGGCCTCCGAGCCGGCGCGGTACAAGGAGTCCATCCAGGGGTTGACGTCATACCCAAAGCGCGCCGCAAACTGGCTGTCCAGACCGGCCGTCCAAAGTTTTTCCGAGTGAACCTCCCAGGAATCACAAAACCAGCCGGTCTGGCGGCCTTGCCCACTGGCTTGTTCCAGCGCGGGCTGCAAGCCCTTTACCATCCTGTTCGCATACCGGTCAAACGCATCAGCGTCCAGGTGATTGAGCACGCGGCCCCGCACGGGATGCTCCCAGGACAAGCGCAGAAATTGCGCCGTAGCCGTATCCCCGTAAGTGCGCGATGCGTCGCGCGACGGCACAAAACTTCCACCGAAAGGCCAAAGGGTACCAAAGGTAAAGTCAAGCTGCAACCCCAGGCTATCGGCACAGTGCTGCGCATAGGCCACGGACTCCGCCCATTCCGGGCCCAGGTAGGCATGGCGTGACGCGTCCGTTTTGCCCGCGTAGGGGTACACAAAGGCAAGCTCCACACCACCAAAGCCGTTGGCCTGCAACCAGCGCAATTGCTCGCGGACATCGGCGTGCTGCACCGTGTCGGCGAACCACCACCAGCGCGTCAGCGGCCGCGAGTCCGGGTAATGCCAGGTCGAAGGGGGTTGCGCAGCCGTGGCGAGACCGCAAAATATCCACACAGCAAACAAAAATTGGCGGTTCATGGCCGGAAAATTACGGGCATCCGTTGTTTTGCTGCATGAACCGGATGAACGCATTCCCAGAAGCCCGGCGATTGGGCCTGGTGGCGATGATAGTGCTGCTCGCTGCTGTGAATGTTTTCGCCCAAAACCCGCTGACGCCCGAAGGCCGGTTTCTGGCTGATCCGGCCGTGCGCATGGGAGCTGATGGCACGCTCTACGCCATCGGTTCGGTTGACGTGGAGGCCGACGGCTATTGCTCTACCCGCTATGCAGTGCTGGCCTCGCGTGACCTGGGCCTGACCTGGACTTGGCACCCTGATGTGTTTTCTTCAGCGGGCCAAGGGCCGGGAGGTGTGGATGGGCAAATCGATGGCGTGCCCTACAACGACCGCATCTTGTTTGCACCCGACTGGCTGCCTGGGCCAGACGGGTGGACCCTTTACTATTGCCAACCGGATCGGGTAAACGCAGAAGGTGTGGCCACAGCGTCCGGACCACTGGGACCCTTTACCGGCGGGGAACCCTTGCCCACGCTGGGGTATGCCGAAATTGACCCCGCCGTTTACCGCGACGACGACGGCAGCGTTTACTACCTCTGGGGCCAGTTCAGCGTCAAGATGGCGCGCCTGCAACCCGATGGCCGATCGCTGGACAGCGCGACCCTGGTCAAAGACCTGCTCACGGAGCGCGAACACGGTTTTCACGAAGGGGTGTCCATGGCCAAGCGCAATGGCCTTTACTACCTGGTCTACGCCTACATGGGCCGCGCAGACCGGCCTACAGGGCTGGCCTGGGCCTGGAGCCGTCAGCCTTTCGGACCTTACGCTTTTGGCGGTGTATTAATTGACAACGACGGTTGCGATCCGGCAACTTGGAACAACCACGGCTGCATCGCCCCGCTGGACGCCGAAGGGGAGCAGTGGGCTGTATTCTACCATCGGGCTACACAGAGCTCGCAGAGTATGCGCAAGGCCTGCGCCGAGCCCATTGCGTTTGATGCCGAAGGCCGTGTGGCCGAAGTGGAAATGACCTCGCAGGGGCTGGGTCCGGCGCTTTCCGCACATCGCCGCATTGAGGCCCGGTTGGCTTGCCTGCTGCACGGCCAGGGGCGTGTGGGTCCGCTGCCACACGCTTCGGAGTCTGAGGCGTCGCTCGCACCTGATTCCATGTCGGGCGAAGGGCTTATCGGCTTCGGGCACCGCGATCGGGCGGCCTTCAAGTACCTGGACTTTGGCCAGGGGGTTGACTCTGTAAGGCTGCGGGTGTTGGCAGCAGAAAGCCCGGCCACCTTGCTCCTTCGGTTGGATCAGCCCTGGGGGCCTGTGATTGCCCGCGTGGAATTACCTGCGTCTTCACAATGGCAAAGTGTTCAGGCGGCGGTCAGTGGGGCGGTGGCGAAGGGGGCTCTTTCCACAGCGGGAGCAGCCAGCGCACCCGAAAAAGTAGCGCAGGACCGGCCGGGCCCTTCGCCCGAAAATCAAGCACATGCCCTTTGGGTACAGGTGGTTGTGCCAAACGACAGCGATGCCACGCTCGCGCTCAACTGGTTAGAGTTTTGGTGAGGCCTTTAGGCCACGCTGCTACCAGGTAATGAACCATTGCAGGGCCGTCCAAAGCGTGTGCTCTGTTTTGCCGCTCAGAAAGCTGTTGACCCGGTAGTCCAGGCCAAGCTCAATTTTGCTGTTGTCGGTGAAGGCGTAGCCGAGGGTTGGGATGGCGCGTATTTCCAGGTCTGTGCTGTTGGCCTGCCAGGCTTGCAGGTATTCGTTGCCCAATTTCAGGTAGGGTTCGCGTGGGTCAAGTTCCTGCCCCGAAAGGGGCCATTCCGCAACAAGGCGATAGCGCAGCCTGAAAACCGGAGGCTCCTGCTCAGAAAAAGTCTGGTCGCTGCTAACCCGGTGCGCCAGGCGAACACCGGTAAGCGGCTGCACCGCTGTGAATTGCTGAACCGTCCGGTGAGCATTATCGCCAGGGCGCAACCGCAAAACATAGCCGGCTGCCACGCTGTGCGCAAGGCCTACCTTTCGAGATCCCAGCAGAATAAAATCGGTTAACACATAATCAGGATCCCATGCGCTTTCCTGATCCACGGCCGGCTGCCGCAACAGGGCCCGCGATTCCACTTTCGCATTCAAACCCCAACCCTGGTCAAACTTGCGGTTGATGTTGATCGCTGGCAAAAATCCCAACTCAAAACTGCTTTGCGCAATCGCCGGCTGCATAGGGCCAAACAAGATGAGCAGCCCAAGGAACAGCCAATGCTTAGTACGCAAGATTGTCCGTGTTTCTGAGGAGAATGGTTGCGGTTTGCAGCATCCGCCCTTGTTCATCAAAAAGCACTTCGTGGAGGGCCGGACCTTCCGCGGTGCGCACTTGAACAACCACTTCGTAGCGCAGCATGACCTTTTTCAAGGTGTCCATAACCAGGATGTGGCTGTTTGCGCCTCCGCCAGCATCGACTGGGTTGGTTGCAGACCATTGTTGCCAATGTTCCTGGATGGCAGGCAAACTTCCGCTAAGTTGCTCTTGAACTTTGCGCAAGCGATGCCTCAGGTAAGTGCTGTCAAAGTGAGCTTCCATGCCTACCGAGGCAGGCTGGGGAACTTCTTTCCACTTAAGCGCAATTTCAACATCTTCTAAAACACCTTGCTGATTGAATTCTACACTGTATTGCCTGCCTTCCAATGCATACTTGGCCTCAAAGGAGATCCCCTCCAAACGCTGTTCCTGGTACCACTTGATTCGGGAACCAGACGAAATTGCTTCTACGACCAAGCGGGCAGAATCGGGTACGACCTGCTCGGTGATTCTGCGCTCCTGTTCGAACTTGACTTGTGCTGTGAGCGGGGGTAGTAGAAATATACCAGAGCATATTAAAATCACAAATTTATTATATGTATATATTTTGTGCTTAATTGTATTGATTAGATTTAACAAAACACCATGAGAAAATCTCTCTGACATAACTGCTAATTTAACTTGCAGAAAACTAAGCCCAAAACTCTGAACTTGAGGGCTATAAACAATTCCCTTCTCTAGAAAACGAACAACTAATGTCTATTATCGATCAACTGGACCGAGCTAAAGTAGTTCCCTTCGCGGCCAAAAACCGAAAAAGTCCAAGGATTGGCGAGCCACTTGAGATTGCTAAAATAAACATTCACTTTATATTGTTTCAATCTATTCATACTGAAAATCATACTTTCTTTCAAGAAACCTATAGCCCATGAAGGAAACAAGTACGTTCAATAGATGAAACTCAGCCATACTGCAGTTGTTGTGAAATAGAGGTTGCCAAGATGTTCCGCAAGGAAGATTTTGAAGCCTATTGGATCACATCTTACCAAACCAAAGCTATACCAAACAATTGGCGACCTTTTACCTTGAATGCTTCAGAATTGCCAAATTGGCTGCAAATACTGGACCAGGAAATTCGCCAAACATTCGCCAAACAGCAAGGCTGAAGAAACGAAGTGGATTACCAGATGTCGTTGCCTGGAAGCCGGTAAATCCAATAGAAACAGTATATTTTATAGAATGTAAACACCGCGGTGCAATCATTGGACAAATTCAGGAAGACTGGATAAGCACTGCTGTGCAAATTGGTCTTAACCCGAATCAATTTGCTCTCGTTGTCCTTGATATCAAACTCGTTAAATCATAGATCTCCGGTCATAAATTGCACCAATACCTCCGAGCCAACACAATGCGCCAACTCCTCTTCATTCCACTCTTCTGCTGGTTCATTTCCCTTGTCCATGCCCAAACCCTTCCGCCACCTGATACAACCACGACATTGATGTGCCGGATAAAAGCGACATAGGCCAAGGAATCCAGGCCTTTTACGAGTATATGCCTATTCGCATGCCGGATTCGCTGCACCCAGAGCGGCTGTACCGGAGCTTTTCTTTTGGCGGAGTGGCCGATCTGCACATGATGGACATGTTTTACTTCCGTGGCGCGGAAATGCACCCGGACGGTTCGGTTTCGGTGCTTGGTTTGCATCAGGAGGCCTGGCTCCAAGAGCAACTGCGCCAGTCAAGGGGTACCTGACAATTGCTGAGCAACCAGGCACTCATGAGCGATTGGCTAAGCCAGGGCACCCCCAAATTCATCCGCAATCGCGCTAACCCTCACCACCGCTGGGTAAACTTTACGCAACACGGTTATTTTACTGTGGCGCTCAGCCCGGAAAAAGTTGAGGTAGACGTCTTTTTTGTGCCTATGAATCGCATCACCAACCAGCAAAAACTGGGCAAGCGCATGACTGTGTTAGCAGGCGAGGGGCATTGGGAGCGCTGAACAAGTTCGCCGAAAAGCAGACAGTCCGCCAATTCAGGCAAGAATCCGCCCATCTTCCATGCGAATAATCCGGTCGGTCTTTTTGGCAAAATCGTCGTCATGGGTAAC
>Ga0163155_10006556_pt1 | contig 11237 bp, 5 predicted proteins | sample OliLakLV19SP4G1_FD_148611 | JGI IMG/M metagenome (GOLD analysis project Ga0163155, IMG submission 148611) | Freshwater microbial mat bacterial communities from Lake Vanda, McMurdo Dry Valleys, Antarctica - Oligotrophic Lake LV.19.SP4.G1 | ecosystem: Environmental > Aquatic > Freshwater > Lake >...
CACCCGCTGTCGGCGACGTGACGTTTCTGATCGATGGCAGCGCGACGTATCCGATTTCACGCTTCATTTATGGTGGAAACGTCGTCAACGAGGCCTCCTCGTACGGCAACGCCACCATGCCGGCCGAGTTCACGTTCAACCGCTTGGGCGGAAATCGGGCGACCGCCTACAACTGGGAGAACAACTACAGCAACGCCGGCCACGACTACTTCTACTGGAATACGGCGGATGCGCAGGTCGGGACGACCAGTGGCGGCACGGTCCGTCGCCACGCCGATCCGACCTTCGCGCGAGGACAGGCGTTCATGGCCACGGTGCCGATGAGCGGCTACGTCTCAGCCGATGCGTGCAATTGCAACGTCGGCATCAGCGACGCGGATCGCGCCAATCGCCTCGCGACGCGGTTCCGCGTCAGTCGCGCCAGGAAAGGCAGCGCGTTCACCCTCTCACCGAGTGCGTCGGACGCTTTCGTCTATCAGGACGAATTCGTGAACTGGGTCGAGTCGACCTACCCCGGGCGCTCCACGCATCCCACCGCCCCGGTCTTTTTCTCGCTCGACAACGAGCCGGATATCTGGCATTCGACGCACAAGGAGATCTTCAGCGATCTCAATGACAATGCATCGACGCCCCGGCTCCAGACGTATGCTGGCTTCGCGGATACATCGGCCGTCTATGCGAGCGCCATCAAGAGTGTCCTGCCCAACGCCCTCGTCTTCGGCGCCGCCACGGCGACCTACACCGGGGTCACGCTGCTCGGTCGCTACCCGACCCCTGATCCGGTCTATGGCACGCAGAACTTCACCGACGTGTACCTCGATCGCATGCGTGCCGCCGCAACGGCGGCCGGTCGTCGCCTGCTCGATGTACTCGACGTGCATTTCTACTCGGAAGTAGGCACCAACGCCGGCACCATCAGCAATGATTATGCGACGCAGGATGCCGCGATGATCGAAGCACGCGTCCAGGCGCCGCGCTCGCTCTGGGACCCGACGTACAATGATGGCAGCTGGGTCACGAGTGTGACCGGCGGCCCGATTCGACTGCTGCCGCGACTGCGCGAGCAAATCGCGGCGCACTATCCCGGGACGAAGCTGGCGATCACGGAGTACTACTACGGCCGCGGCGGTGATATCTCCGGCGGCATCGCGCAAGCGGATGTCTTCGGCATCTTCGGCCGTGAAGGAGTCTTTGCCGCCTCGCTCTGGCCGTTCGCTGGCGTCGGGGCCGCGCCATACAACGGAGACGGCAACAAGGCCTACGCGTACGTCTTCGGCGCACTGCGCATGTTCCGGAACTACGATGGTGCCGGGGGCGCCTTCGGCGATGTCGGCCTCCAGGCCACGACGACCGACAACGCGGCCAGTTCCGTCTACGCCAGCCGGAATGCCGCCGGCAACGTCGTGCTGATCGCCATCAACAAGACCCCCGCACCAAAGATTGCGTCGATCACGCTGCGCAACGTCGCCGCGGCCACCAGCGTGCGAACCTACCTGATGTCGGCGGCGTCTGCGACTCCGGTGCGACAGGCCGACCTTGCGGTCACCGGTGGCGCAGTGTCGTACGCCATGCCCGCGATGAGTGTGACCACGCTGGTCGTGATCCCATAGTCATCGCGCGGCGGGAATGAACTGAGGGGGGCGCGGCGGATCATCGCAGCGCCCCCTTTGCGCTGCGACGGATCGGTCGCCGGCGCCCACATCCGATCAGACTCTCGCGCCCGAGCGCGACGTGAGGGAAGTTTGTGGGGCAGTGTCCCTGCCCACTTTCTTCCCGGACCGCCCTCGATGCGCCTCGATCGTACCTCTCGTGCCAGTTTCGCCCTCTTCACGCTGGCGGTGCTGTGCGCGACTTCCCTCGCGTCGGCGCAGCGCACCGGCACCGGTTCGGGCCGCCCTGCGGCGACCACCGCTTACGACCCATCGCTGTACAGTTCCCCCACCGCGACCAGCAACGCGATGAAGTCGCTCCGCTGGCGGAACGTCGGGCCCACGCGTGGCGGGCGCGCCAACGCCGTCGCCGGTGATCCAAGCAAGCCCCTCACCTTCCTGATGGGCGGCGTCAATGGCGGCATCTGGCGTACGACCAACGCCGGTCAGACGTGGTCGAACATCACCGATGGCAAGACCGATATCTCTTCGGTGGGAGCACTCGCGATCGCGCCATCCGATCCCAACGTGATCTATGTCGGGACGGGTGAATCGCAGCTCCGCGAGGATCTCACGTTCGGCACCGGGATGTACCGCTCCACCGACGCCGGTGCGACGTGGCAACGGATCGGCCTTGTCGACTCCCATCAGATCGCCGACATCATCGTCGATCCGCGTGATCCCGATCATGTGACGGTTGCCGCCATGGGCCATGCGTTCGGCCCCAACGCCGAACGTGGCGTGTTTCGCACGCTCGACGGCGGCCGGTCGTGGAAGAAGGTGCTGTTCATCAACGACTCGACGGGCGCGAATGACCTGACCATCGATCCATCGAATCCGCGGATCATGTACGCGTCGATGTACAAGTTCCAGCGGACCCCGTGGTCGATGATCTCCGGCGGCGGTCGCAGCGGGATCTGGAAGACGCTCGACGGTGGTGACACGTGGATTGAACTCACCTTCCGCCCGGGTATTCCCGCCAGGCCGCTCGGCAAGATCGGCATCGACGTCTCGCCCGCCAATCCACGACGCATCTACGCCAGCATCGAGGCACCCGATTCTGCCGGCGGCATCTTCCGGTCCGACGATGCGGGTGACACGTGGGACCGGATGAACACCGACCCGCGCTTCTGGGTGCGGTCGTGGTACTACTCGCAGGTCACGGCCGATCCGCTGAACGAGAACACCCTGTACGTGATGAATCTCACCGTCTATCGATCGATCGACGGCGGCAAGTCCTTCGCGCCGGTGCGCGTGCCGCATGGCGATACGCATGCGATGTGGATCGACCCGAAGGATTCGAAGCGCATGATCAACTCGAATGACGGTGGTGGCACGATCAGCCTCGATGGTGGCACCACCTGGTCGAGTGTCTACAATCAACCGACGGCGCAGTTCTACCACGTCACCACCGACAACGCGTTCCCCTACCGGATCTACGGCGGGCAGCAGGACAACTCCGCCATCTCGGTCGCGAGTCGCTCGGACGATGGTGAGATCGGGGAGCGCGACTACTACAGCGTGGCGGGATGTGAAAACGCGACGATCGCCGTCGACCCCCGTAATCCGCTCGTCACCTACGGCGGCTGCTACATGGGCGCCTTCTCGCGCTACGACCACGGGCGTCGGCAGGAACGTGATATCTCGGTCACCATGCGGAACTACGACGGATTCGGCGCGGGTGAAGTCCCGGAGCGGTTCCAGTGGACCTTCCCGGTGCTGATCTCGCCGCACGACCCGCAGACGCTCTACGTCGCGTCGCAGTACGTCTGGCGGTCGCGGACCGAAGGGGCGAGCTGGGAGAAGATCTCGCCCGATCTCACCGTGCACGATGCGAACACGCTGAAGCGCACCGGTGGCCCGATCCACGGCGAGATGACGGGCGCCGAGTGGTACGCGACGATCTATGCGTTCGCGGAGTCGCCGAAGACGAAGGGTGTGCTGTGGGCCGGTTCGGACGATGGACTGATTCATCTGTCGCGCAATGGTGGCACCTCGTGGGAGAACGTGACACCGCCGGGATACGGCAAGTTCACACGTACGGCGCACATCGATCCGTCGCCGCACGATCCGGCGGCGGTGTATGTGGCGGCCAATCGCTATCAGCAGGATGACTTTGCGCCCTATCTCTGGAAGAGCGCGGACTATGGCAAGACATGGACGAAGATCGTTGCCGGGATTCCGGGCAACGCGTACACGCGTGTCGTGCGCGAGGACCCGGCGCGGCGTGGACTGCTCTACGCCGGAACGGAACTCGGCGTCTGGGTGAGCATGGATGACGGTGCGGCGTGGCAGCCATTGCAGCTCAACCTGCCGCGTGTGAGCGTGCGCGATCTGAGGGTGCACGGCAATGACCTCATCGCGGCGACGCATGGTCGCGCGTTCTGGGTGATCGACGACCTGTCGCCGCTGCGCGAGTTGACCGACGCGGTGCGTGCGAAGCCGGTGCACCTGTTCCAGCCCGCCAGCGCGATGCTGTGGGATGGCTCGGGGTGGCGCAACGGTGGTGAAGCGGGGGAGAATCCGCCGCCGGGTGCGTTGATTGATTATTGGCTGAAGGACGCACCCGCCACCGGAAAGGCGGTGCCGGTCCAGTTCCTCGACGGTCGCGGGACACTGATCCGCTCGTTCGTTGCAGTCAACACCGCCGATTCGCTTTCCGCCGGCAGTGACTCGATCGCTGCCAGGAAGGTGGTTGCCGACAGCCTGTCGTATTACGCCGCCGACTCCATCCCGCGCATTCGGCCGGGCAGCAATCGCTTCTTCTGGAACCTGCGGTACCCGAACATCCGGCGCCTCAAGAACACGGTGATCGATGAAGGCCACCTGCGCGGACCACGGGTGCCACCCGGCACGTACACCGCGCGCCTCATCGTCGGGACCGACACCAGCACCCGCCAGTTTGCGGTAGTCGCCGATCCGCGTGCGACTGCCACCACCGCCGATCTCACGGCGCAGTTCGATGCCGGTCAGCGCGTGCGCGCCCGCATCACGGAGATCGTCGAACGGGTCGAACGGCTCGAAGATCTGCAAGCGCAGCTTGATGCACGCGTTGAGCAGACCAAGGATCAGGCGTATGCCAAACAGGTCGCCGACGCCGCCAAGGCTGCGCGCGCGAAGCTCGAGCTCGTGCGCGATCAGCTCTACGAGATCGGGTGTCACGTCGATCAGTGTACGCTCGATCAACCGGTGCGATTGTACAATTGGTTCATCACCCTGAACTCGCAGGTGCAGCAGGGCGCGTATGCACCAACGCAGCAGCATGGAGAGATCTACTCCGACCTGGCCGGCAAGCTGTCCACGCAGCTGCAGGCGATGGACCGCATCGAACAGGATGACCTGCGCAAGTTCAACGAACTGCTGCAGGGCCTCGGGATTCCGAGTGTCTTCGTGAAGCCGAAGCCGCCGATCGGTTGACGGGCCCGATGGGTGGGTGATGGGAACCGGGGGTCGGGTGACGGATACGTCGCACGGCCCCCGGCGTCATTGCGCTGCGGCGCTCTCCCCTCCAACCCGGAACCATGCAGCGAAACTCCCTGATCCTCCTCCGCGTCTCGCTCGGTGGCCTGATGGTGTACTGGGGCATCGACAAGCTGATCAACGTCAAGCACGGCCTGACGGTGGCCGAGAAATTCTACGGCGGCATGTCGGTGGCCACGACGATGATGCAGGCCTTCGGGGTAGTGCAGGTCGTGCTTGGTGCACTGGTCATCGTTGGCTTGTTCAGACGGATCGCCTACCCGGCGCTCTTGCTGGTGACCGGGACGACGCTGGTCGCGGTCTGGACGTCGATCGTCGATCCGTTCAAGCTGATGCTCGACGGCGGCAACCTGATCTTCTATCCGTCGCTCATCATCTTCGCGGGTGCCTTCGTGCTGATGGCATTTCGCGCCGAGGATCGTCTGGTGCTCGACGGAGCGTCACGGCGTTCATGAGGCGCGGGCGCTGACTTCGTGCCATCATTCAGCGCATGACACGCCTCCCGTTCGCGCTTCTGATCGCCGCCGCCGCCCAGTTGCAGGCGCAAGCGCCCGTGACCCCGCCGCTTCCCGACGCGGTCACTCGCGCCCTCGCCACCCGGATCGCCGCCGTGACGCCGAAGGTCGTCGCCTGGCGACGCGACCTGCACGCCCATCCCGAACTCAGTGGATTCGAGGAGCGGACCGCCGGCATCGTGGCGGCGCACCTCAAATCACTCGGCATGGAAGTGCGCACGAATGTCGATGGTGCACTCGGAGTGATCGGTGTGCTCCGTGGCGGTCGGCCAGGGCCTGCCGTTGCACTCCGCGCCGACATGGACGCACTGCCTGTCACCGAGCAGACGGGGCTTCCGTTCGCCTCCAGGGTCACCACGCTGTCCAACGGGCAGACCGTCGGCGTGATGCACGCCTGCGGACATGATGCGCATGTCGCGGTGCTGATGGGCGTGGCGGAGGCGCTGGCGGGGATGAAGGCGCAGTTTCCCGGCACGGTGACGTTTCTCTTTCAGCCGAATGAAGAGAGTGAAGGTGGTGCCCAGCGGATGCTGAACGCCGGCGCGTTCGACAATCCGAAGGTGGAGGCGGTGTACGGTCTCCACACCTGGCCCGGCCCCACTGGCACCGTCTCGACGCGGAGTGGCGGCATGATGGCCAGCGTCGACAGCTGGCGCGTGGTGGTGCGTGGCAAGCAGGCCCACGGTGCGCAACCGTGGCGCAGCGTGGACCCGATCGTGATCGGGGCACAGATCATCAACGACCTGCAGACGATCGTCAGTCGCAGCGTGGACCTCACGGCGGGGCCGGCCGTGGTCACGGTCGGTGTGTTCAACGCTGGCGTGCGCGAGAACATCATCCCCGACAGCGCGGTGATGATTGGTACGTACCGGACCTTCAACGCGACGGCCCGAGACATCGTCAGGAAGCAGATCAGGGCGATTGCCACCAGTGTCGCCACGGCGGGTGGCGCGACCGTCGACATCTCGCTGGCCGATGACGGTTTTCCACCGACCGTGAATGACCCGCGCTGGTTTGGACGCTCCACGGCGGTGCTGCGTCGCGCGCTGGGAGATGCCAAGGTGCTCGAGAGCGCGCCGGCAATGCCCGGCGAAGACTTCTCGGCATTTCTGCAGCGCGTACCGGGGCTGTTCATCTTCCTCGGCGTCACACCGCGTGGCACAGATCCACTGACGGTGCCGGCGAATCATTCGCCCCTGTTCGTGGTCGACGAGGCTGCGTTGCCGACGGGGATGACGGCATTGGCATCGCTGGCGCTCGACGCGCTGTTCTTTGGTGTCCCCAAACTCGCCGCGGCGCCGTGAGCAACGCATGAAGATTTCGACATGCTTTGTCGTCGCCGTAACGCTGCTCGTCGGGTGTCGCCCGCCGGTGCCGAGCCTCCAGGCGGCGGTGAACCCCTCTGCCGCGTATCAGGAGCCGCACCGTCCCCGATATCACTTCACGCCGCCGGCGAAGTGGATGAACGATCCGAATGGCATGGTCTACTACGACGGTGAGTACCATCTGTTCTACCAATACTATCCCGATGGAACGGTCTGGGGGCCGATGCATTGGGGCCATGCGGTCAGCACGGATCTGGTGCGATGGGAACAGCTCCCGATCGCGCTCTATCCCGATTCGCTGGGGCTGATCTTTTCGGGTAGTGCGGTCGTCGACTGGAAGAACACCAGCGGCCTTGGCGTCGGTGGCCAGCCGCCGCTGGTGGCGATGTACACGTATCACGACATGGCGAAGGAAAAGGCGGGAGCCGCGGTCTTTCAGACGCAGGCGATCGCGTACAGCAACGATCGTGGCCGGACCTGGACGAAGTATGTCGGCAACCCGGTCGTGCCGAACCCGGGACTGAAGGACATGCGCGATCCGAAGGTGATCTGGCACGAGGCGTCGCAGCGCTGGATCATGGTGCTGGCAGCCGGTGATCGGGTGCGGCTGTTCGCGTCGTACAACCTGCGCCAGTGGCAACCGGTGAGCGAATTCGGCGCCACCGTGGGCGCACACGGTGGCGTGTGGGAATGTCCTGACCTCTTTCCGCTCAAGCTCGAAGGCAGCGGCGAAACGAAGTGGGTGCTGCTGGTCAGCATCAATCCTGGTGCACCCAACGGTGGCTCGGCCACCCAGTACTTCGTCGGTGACTTCGATGGGTCGACGTTCACCATCGATCCGTCGTTTGCGTCGTCCGTCGGTGTCGCGGGTCGGGAGCCGTCACGTGGGGTGTGGGTCGACTACGGTCGTGACAACTACGCCGGTGTGACCTGGGCTGACGTTCCGGCCGAAGACGGGCGCCGGCTCTTCCTCGGCTGGATGAGCAACTGGGACTACGCGCGTGATGTGCCGACGGGTGTCTGGCGCAGCGCGATGACGATCCCGCGTGCGCTCACGCTCCATCGCACCGCCGGCGGGCTGCGGCTGTTCTCCACTCCAGTCAAGGAACTGCGGGCACTTCGCACGGAGACCGCGTCGACCCCATCGCAGCGAGTGACTGGCGCACTGGCGCTGCGAGTGCCGCAGGGCACCACCGCCGCGTCGGCTGAAGTCGACGTCGAGTTCGTGGTAACACCGGGCAGCGTCACCGATGTCGCGCTCGAGCTCACGAACTCCGCCGGCGACCGCTATCGCGTTGGATACGATGCCGCCGCGAAGCAGTTCTACAGCGACCGAACGGCGACTCCCCAGGGCTTTTCTCCGTCGTTCGCCAGCGCGGTGCACCGTGCCCCACGGATCTCCGCCGATTCGATCGTTCGCATGCATCTCTATCTCGATCGTGCCTCGGTGGAACTGTTTGCGGATGGCGGTGCGACGGCACTGACGGATATCGTGTTTCCGTCGCAGGACTTTGCCACGCTGCGTCTGGTCGTGCGCGGTGCGCCGGTGACGCTGCAGTATGCCAACGTCTCAGGGCTGCGGTCCATCTGGTAATCACACTGACCTCGTCCACGACGATTACTCGCGCGTCGCTGGTGGACGAACTTCAATGCCGATACGGTGCGCGGGTTACGGCGAGATTCGTCCGAATCGCGTGCACGGGATGCGGCGTTCGGTCATGCGGCGCCGGCCATCGCAGCGTGCGCTGGATTCCGACTGTGAATTCTTTCTGGAGCGATGCATGCTGAACTTCCAAACGTCACGTTCGTTTCTGTGCACGCTGATTGGCGGCGTCCTGTTGGCTGCTTCGGCTCAGGCGCAAGCGTCGGTCAGTGCCACCGCCGCCCGCACCGCCGCGCGCGTATACCGGGAACAGCACGAAGGCGATATCCTCACTGAGTTCGCTCAGCTGCTTGCGATTCCGAATCTCGCCAGCGACTCGATCAACATCCGCCGTAACGCAGACTTCCTCGTGCGCATGCTGCAGGCGCGTGGCTTCTCGAACACCAGGCTGCTCACGGTGCCGGGCGGCCCTCCCGCGGTGTATGGCGAGCTCTCACAACCAGGCGCCACCAGAACACTGGTGCTGTACGCGCACTACGATGGTCAGCCGGTCGACGCCGCAAAGTGGTCCACGCCACCCTGGTCACCGGTGCTCCGCACAAAGGAGGTGCACGTTGGTGGCACCATCATCCCGATCCCGGCTGGCAGTGGCCGCGTTGACGGTGAGGCCCGCATCTACGGCCGCTCTGCCGGTGACGACAAGGGATCGATCCAGGCAATTCTCTCGGCCCTCGATGCAATGAAGGCATCACAGATGGCGCCGAGCGTGAATCTGAAGGTGTTCTTTGAAGGTGAAGAAGAGGCCGGATCGGATCACCTCGAGGCGCTGCTCACCATACATGCCGCACAACTCGTCGGCGATGCCTGGCTGTTCTGTGACGGCCCGGTGCATCAGAGCGGCCGGCAGCAACTGTCGTTCGGCCAGCGCGGCTCGGCCGGCTTCGAGCTCACGGTCTATGGTCCGACGCGTGCGCTGCACAGTGGGCACTACGGCAACTGGGCACCGAATCCGGCAATGCTGATTGCCACACTGATCGCCAGCATGCGTGACGATGACGGCCGCATCAAGGTGGAGGGTTACTACGACGACGTGACGCCCGTCACTGCCGCGGAATACCGCGCCGTGGCTGCGTTGCCGAAATACGATTCCACGTTGCGTACCGCGCTCGGCCTCAGCCGGACCGAGTCTGGCAACGCGCTACTGGCGGAGCGCATCATGCTGCCTGCATTCAACGTACGCGGTATCCGCGTCGGCGGCGTGCGCGAAACCGGATCGAACACGATCGCGACGGAAGCCTATGCCAGCTTCGATCTGCGCCTCGTGCCGGGGCAGACACCGGCGGGTGTGCGTCGTCTGGTGGAGGCGCATATTCGCCGCCAGGGCTTCTACGTGACGAATGACAGTGTCACGGTTGCGATGCGGCTCGCGCATCCGAAGGTGGCGCGGGTGGAGTGGGGGAGCGGCTATCCGGCATCGCGCGCGCCGATGGACGGCCCATTCGGCAAGGCCGTGATTGCGGCGATCAGCGATGGGGCACGACAGCCATTGGTGCTCAACCCCACGGTCGGTGCGAGCGGCCCGGCGTATCTGTTCGAGCAGATTCTGAAGGTGCCGATGATTTCATTGCCGATCGCGAACTACGATGACAATCAGCACGCCGCGGATGAGAATCTGCGGGTGCAGAATCTGTGGGATGGGATCGAGCTGTATGCGGCGCTGCTGGTGGGGATGGGGCGGGCGTGGAGGGGACAGGTGCCGTAGAACGCGTCACGTGCACGATCGAATGGCGCCCACCACATCTGCGTCGCAGCGTGCGCTGCTACGGCACCAACGGCGCCACACAGGCCGGCCCCTGCAGCGCCCCGCGCTGCACCACCGGCCCGACCCCGGGTGCCGTCAGTTCGATCGCGACCGGCGCGGCACCGCTGAATGTCAGCACCCGCGTGCGCCCGGTTCCTTCACTCGACGTCGCCCGCGCCATCACGCGAAACAGCGCCCACGGGCCATCCGCCCGCGCAATCTCCTGATCGCGTCCGCCATTCGAGACCGTCAGGCGCGCGCTGCTCCCACCACTCGGCGGCCATGACACCGACTGCGCCTCGGCGCCCGGCACGAGGCGCGGCGTCCGATCTCCGTGGAACAGCGTCACAATGCCGGTGGCGTCACCCGTCGCCAGCGCCTTGATCGACAGCGTCATCCGCGGCGTCTGCCCCTTGTCCATGTACAGCGCCCCCGACGCCCGCGCCATCCAGCGGAAGAAGGTGACGAACTGCGGTGACAGCGTCACGCCATTGGTCGGCCGCGAGACGTACGTCCCGTTCAGCAACGGCAACAGCGGCTGCAACCCGCCGTCATAAAACTTCCAGAGCGCCCCGGTGCCAGGTGCCAGCAGCGCATTCACGTCGCTCACACTCGCGTCACCCTGATCGGGATCGAACGGGAACTTGCGCAGGATCCGCTCCATCGACTTGCACAACTGCTTGCCGCGCTCATTCAGCATCACCGCCAGTTCAGCACCACTCGCGCTGCCGGCGAAATCCGCACCTGCCGCGGCGGCAACGCCGGCGGCAACGGCCGCGCCTGCCGCCGGTGCGCCGACTGCTGGCGTCGGCACGGCCGGTGCCAACGGCGCTGGTGGGGCTCCGCCCCCGCCACCGCCGCCCG
>Ga0163155_10006561_pt1 | contig 11232 bp, 8 predicted proteins | sample OliLakLV19SP4G1_FD_148611 | JGI IMG/M metagenome (GOLD analysis project Ga0163155, IMG submission 148611) | Freshwater microbial mat bacterial communities from Lake Vanda, McMurdo Dry Valleys, Antarctica - Oligotrophic Lake LV.19.SP4.G1 | ecosystem: Environmental > Aquatic > Freshwater > Lake >...
CGCCGGCGTCACGCCGCTCTTCCTGCCGATGGACGGCGATCTGATGGCGCCGCTGCATCGCTACTTCCGGGGCAAGGCGCGCTCGCGGAGGCGAACGGGATGAGAAGCCCGTCGACCGAGGTTGTCTTCCGCCTCCAGGCCGCGCCCGATTCGATCTCGATCGGCGATCCGGTCCACCTCCGCCTGGAAGCGTCGGCCCCTGCGCGCGGCGAACTGCAGTTTCCGGCCTTCACCGACAGCATCGGGCCGTTCGCGATCCTCTCGTCGATGCCGGCGGTGCGCAGCGAACACGAAGGGCGCAGCACCGTCGTGCAGGAGATCGACGTCACGCTCTGGGAGACGGGACGCAGGCCGATCCCTCTCCAGGAAGTGCTCTGGATTCCCGCACCCGGAGAGACTCTCTTCGCGACGGCGGGAGGCGAAGTGGTCACGGTCGGCAGCGTGCTCCCGCCGGAGGCGCAGGGACCGGAGCATCTCCACGATCTGAAAGATGTGGTGCCGCTCGGATGGCCGCTCTGGCCCTGGATCCTCCTCGGCCTCGCGCTGCTCGCGGCGCTCGCCTACTGGTGGCTGCGTTGGCGCAAGCGTCGCCCGGGGCCCATCGTCGCCGCGCCGCCGCCGCTCGCGCCGCTCGAAGCATTCGAACTCGGGCTCGGGCAACTCCTCTCGCGTGAACTGCCGCAGCGCGGTGAGATGAAGCAGTTCTACGTCGAGCTCTCGCAACTGCTGCGCGCCTACGTCGAGCGCAAGTTCGGGATCCTCGCCTTGGAGGGAACGCGCAGCGAGGTGGTCGCGGCGCTGCGCGAAGAGCCGCGCGTGTCACCGGCCGATCTCGCCTGGTTGGAGGAGTGGCTCTCGGCCGGCGATCTGGTCAAGTTCGCCAAGGGAGAGCGGCTGGTGGACGACGCCCTGCAAGACGCGGAGCATGCGCGGACGTGGGTGCGCCAGACCGACGCGCGGCCGCCGCAACCGGCCCCTCCGGCCACCCCGGTCCCACCCGTGGAGGCGGTGTCGTGAGCTTCGTCCATCCCTGGTTCCTCCTGCTCTTGCCGCTGCCGTTCCTCTTGCTCTGGCTGCGAGGGCGTTCGCAGCGCGCCCGGACCGCGGCGGCCGCCTGGTCGAAGCTCGATCGCCAGACGCTCCATCCGACCTCGCGCACGCGCGCCGCGGCGTTCTTGCCGTGGGCTCGCGCGCTCGTCCTCTCGTTCCTGGTCGTCGCGGTGGCGCGGCCGCGAACGGGGGAGCGCGAGATCGAGATGACCAGCGAGGGGATCGACATCGTCCTGGCGCTGGACATCTCGGGCAGCATGAAGGCCGAAGACTTCCAGCCGCAGAACCGGCTGCACGTGGCGAAGAAAGCGGCGGCGACGTTCATCGACGGGCGTCCCGGCGATCGGATCGGCCTCGTCGTCTTCGCCGCCAATAGCTTCACGCAATGTCCGCTCACGACCGACCATGAAGTACTGAAGCGCCTGCTCGACGAGGTCGACTTCGGCGACGTGAAAGACGGCACCGCCATCGGGATGGGCATCGTGAACGCGGTCAATCGTCTCGAGGATGTCCCGGCCAAGAGCCGCGTCGTCATCCTGCTCTCCGACGGCCAGAACAACGCCGGTTCGGTCGATCCGATCACGGCGGCGCGTCTGGCGCAATCGGTCGGCGTCCGCATCTACACGATCGGCGTCGGGAGCGACGACGACGCGCCTTTCCCGGTGGACGATCCGGTCTTCGGGCGAAGGTACGTCCGACTGCCGTCGATGGTCGACGACGCCACGCTCACGAAAGTGGCGGAAGGGACCGGCGGGCAGTACTTCCGCGCGACGGAGGCTCGCGCCTTGGAGGAGATCTACGCCCGCATCGACAGCATGGAGAAGACCGAGATCGAGACGCGCGAGTGGATGAACTACTCCGAGACCGGTTCCTACCTCGCGCTGCCGGCGCTCGCGCTCTTGTTGGGCGAGATCTTGCTCTCGGCGACGATCCTGCGGAGGTTGACGTGAGATTCGCCGAAGAGCATTGGCTCTGGCTCCTGCTGGCGCTCCCGTTGGTCACGGTCCTGTGGATCTGGTCGGAGCGCCGGCGACGCGACGCGCTCGCCCGTTGGTGCCATCCGACACTCTGGCCGCGCCTCATCCCCGGGTACGCGCCGCGCTCGATTCTCCGCTCGGCGCTCGCGCTACTCGCGATGGCGTCGCTGATCATCGCCGCCGCGCGCCCCCAGATGGGCAGCCGTATCTTGGCGACCGCGCGCAAAGGGGTCGATGTTGTCGTGGCGCTCGATGTCTCCGAGAGCATGATGGCCGAGGACCTCCCGCCCAATCGCCTGACCCGCGCACGACAGTCGGTCCATTCGCTCATGGACCGACTGCGCGGCGACCGCATCGGACTCGTCGCCTTCGCGGGCGAGGCCTTCGTGCAGTGTCCGCTCACGCTCGACTACGCCGCCGCGCGCATGTTCCTTCGTTACCTCGACACCGACTTGATCCCGGTGCCCGGCACGGCGATCGCGGGCGCGATCCGCGTCGCGACCAAGTCGTTCGATCCGAAGGAGACGAAGTACAAGGCGCTCGTGCTCGTCACCGACGGCGAAGATCATGAAGGGGAGGTGACGGCCGCCGCGCGGGAGGCGAAGGCGGCCGGCGTGCGGATCTTCGCGGTCGCGCTCGGGACCGAGAAGGGGGAGCCGATCCCGATGCGGGATGAAGCGGGACGGCTGATCGACTACAAGCGCGACGAGCGCGGTCAAGTCGTCCTGACCCGATGCGATCCCGCGGTGTTGCAGCAGATCTGTCAGGACACCGGCGGCCAGTTCTTCGACGGGAACGCGGGCGACATGGCGCTCGAACCGCTCTACAACGCGATCAGCGGCATGGAAGAGAAAGAACTGAAGGGCGGAATCGTGACGCAGTACGAGGAGCGCTACGCCTATTTCATCGCGTTCGGTCTGTTGCTGCTGACGCTCGAGTGGATGCTGCGCGAGCGCAAGGCGAGACCGCGCGCCGGCGCCTCCACCCAGCGCGCGCCTGGTGTCGGCAACGCCGCGCTGCTCCTGGCGCTCCTCATGTTCGGAGGGCTCGGCGCCGGGCTGCACCCGGCGCTTGCGCGGGCCGACGACGGCAAGCGCGCGTATGACGCGGGGAAGTACGAGGAAGCCCGCGACGCCTACGAGCGCTGGCTCCTCGAACATCCGACCGATGCGGCCGCGCGGTACAACCTCGGCACGGCGCTCGTCCGCACCGGAGAGATGGAGCCGGCGGAACGCGAACTGCAATCCGCGCTCAGAGCCGAGGATCCCGGGTTGGTGGCGCGCAGTTGGTACAACCTCGGCACCGCGCGGGCGAAGGCGAACGATCTCGAGGGGGCGCGAGATGCGCTGCGGATGGCTCTGCGCACCGATCCGAAGCAGGCCGACGCCAAGGCGAATCTCGAGATCGTGAACCAGCTTCTGCAGCAAACGCCGCCCGACAGCAGCGAGCAGCAACAGCAGCGGCAGCAGGATCCGCAGGATCAGCCGAAGGAAGAAGGCGAGCCGAACCCCGACGATCCTCAGGATGGACAGAGCGAACAGCCGGAGAACAGCGACGAGCAGCAGCAGCAGCAGCGGCAGCAGCAGCGGCAGCAGCAGCAGCAACAGCAGCAGGACCCGTCGGGCGAGTCGGACGAGGAACAGCAGAAGAGCGAGCAACCGGAGCAGTCTGCGGAGGAGCAGCCGGCCGGCGCGCCCCAGCCGGCCGAAGCGGCGATGTCGCAGGAAGAGGCGCGGCGTCTGTTGGAGGCGCTCGGCCAACAGGAGTTGCTGCTCCAAGCGGAGCGCATGAAGGCGAAGGCGCACGTCAAGAACGTCGAGAGGGACTGGTGAGGCTCGCGCTGCCGCTCTTGCTCCTGGCCGCGGCGCTCGGCTGCGCCGGCCTGGCGGCGCCTGCTCGAGCGGAAGTGCGCGTCTCGGTCAACCTGTCGCCCGAGCTGATCGAAGTCGGGATGGGCGCCGGCCTCACCGTGACCGTCGAAGGCGCGGCCCGCATCGATGCTCCTCCGGAGATCCCTCCGGTCGACGGGCTCCAGATCGTCGATCGCGGTCAATCGACCCAGGTTTCGATCGTGAACGGACGCATGTCGCGGTCGATCCAATATCAGTTCGCCATCTTCGGGCGTCGCGTCGGCACGTTCCCTATCGGGCCGGTCGTCGTGCGCGAGGGCGGCAAGGAGTATCGGTCGCGCGCGATCTCCATCACCGTGAATGCGGCCGGAACCGTCGCCAGCGGCGCGCGGCCCAACGCCGCCCCAAGGGCCGGCGGCGCCGCCGGGGCCGCCGGGGCCGGGGAGTCGCGCGACCTGTTCCTGCGCGCGTCGGTCGATCGCGAACGCGCCATCGTCGGCGAGCAGATCACGCTGCGGCTGCAGTTGCACCAACGCGTCGGGCTGTCGCTGATGGACCAACCGACCTACGCTCCTCCCGAGACGCCCGGCTTCTGGCGCGAAGACCTCCCCCCGCAACGCAACAGCACGAGCACGATCGACGGCATCCCGTACGAAGTGACCGAGATCGTCTACGCGCTCTTCCCGACGCAGACCGGCAAGCTCGAGATCGGACCGTCGCGCGTCGTCTGCACGGTGCGCGCCCGCGGCCGTCGACGCGACCCATTCGATCTCTTCGGCGGGCTCTTCGGCGAGCCGCGCGAGGTCGAACTGACGAGCCGACCGCTCACGATCCAGGTGAATCCGCTGCCGCAACCGGCGCCGACCGACTTCACGGGCGGCGTGGGGGACTACCGACTCACGTCGTCGGTCGATCGTACGCAGGCGGCGCAGAACGAGCCGGTGACCTGGACGGTGAAGGTCTCGGGCCGCGGCAACGTCTCCGCCGTCGGCGACCCACGCGTGCCCGAGATGGTGGGGTGGCGCGCCTATCCGCCGACTTCGGAGACGAAGAGCGAGACGAGCGGCGACCTCGTGAGCGGGACGAAGACGTTTCAGATCGTGTTGCTGCCGGGCGTGACCGGGCGAGTCTCGCTCCCGCCGATCTCGATCTCGGTCTACGACCCGAAGAAACAGAGTTACCAACGGCTGACCACGGCGCCCACCGAGGTCGAGGTCTTGCCGGGAGCGACCGCCACGCTGGGCGGAACCGCGCGCGCCGTGGCGCGGGTCGGCCGCGATCTGCGCGGCGTGCCGGCCCAGAGCGGACTGCGTCCGACCGAGGCGCGTCCACTCTGGCGCGAGCCGGGGTTCTGGCTCCTGCAACTCGCTCCACTCGGCGCGCTCGGTTGGGCCTGGGGACGAAAACGGCGCGCGGTGCGCGAGGGCGCCGATCGCGTGGGACTGGCGAGGAGGCGCGCGCACGCCGCGCTGCGCGCGGAGCTCGACGCCGTCCGTCGAGACGCGCCGTCCGTATCGGCGTCGCGCGCACCCGCGATGACGCGGCTCGGGGAGGCGTTGGAGAGCTATCTGAGCGATCGTTTCTCGTTCGCAGCGCGAGGCTGCACTCGGAGCGAACTGCGAGATCGTCTCACCCGAGCGAACGTCCCCTCGGGCGAGATCGACGCGCTCGTCGCGTGTCTCGACCGCTGTGACCTCGGCCGCTTCGCTCCCGCCGGCGCCGCTTCCGAAAATCTAGCTGCCTTCGTCGACGAAATCTCCACGCTGGTCGATCGGATCGAGCGCGCGACGACGCCGCCGCCCAAGTCGGGGCTGAGTTCGCTCGCGCGCGCGGCGACGCCGCTCCGACTCCTCGCGATCACGGCCGCGCTGGCGTCGGCGAGCGCTCTTTCCTCCGCGACCGACGCCTTGGCCGGCGATCGCGGGCGGGCCGAACAGCTCTTCGTCGCCGGCCGCGAAGCCTACGCCGCGGGCCAGTACGCCGCCGCCCTCGATGCCTTCCGCGGCGCGGCGGCCGAGGGGTACGAGTCTCCGGCGCTCTGGCTCGGGGTCGGCAATGCGTCGTACAAGACAGGAGAATTGGGCTGGGCGGTCCACGCCTTCGAGCGCGGACGTCGTCTCGCCCCGGATGATCCCGACTTGCGCGCCAATCTCGAGCTGGCGTTGGAGCAGACCTCCGATCGCGTGCTCGAAGCGAACGAGAGTCGCAGTCTCTCCACCGCGGTTTCCCTCCTCGATCGGTTGCCTCTCCGTCGTGCGCTCTTGGTCGCGGCCGGGCTCTGGTGGGCGTGGGCGGCGCTGTGCGCGCTCACGTGGACCTCAGTCGGACCGCGGGTCTGGTGGGATCGGCTGCGCCCGATCGCACTCGCCGGGCTGGGGATCGCGGTGGCGTGGAGCGCGGTCCAGGCCGCTCGCGACTCCGGTCGACCCGACGGCGTCGTGGTCGCGGCGGAGTCTCCGGTCCGGTCGAATCCGACCCCGGACGCCACGATCGAGTTCACGCTCCATGGAGGGACGCTGGTCCGGATCGGACGCGAACGCGGCGACTACGTCGAACTCCTCTTCAGCGAGCGACTGCGCGGTTGGGCCGAACGTTCGCACCTGGCTGAACTCGACGATCCACCGCCCGCCGCATCGCCCTGATTCCCCTGACGCCACCACCGGTTCGAGGGTTGCCGCCTTCGCAGCACTGCTATATGGTCGGGCTGACCAAGGGAACATGTGGAGACAAGCCCGCGAGTGACAGCCAACGGATGAGCGTCGAATGACCAACGCCGGGTTGGAGATCCTCCACTATTTCGATCCGCATCTCTTCTCGGCGGATCTGCGCGCGACCACCAAGGAAGGGGTCCTGCGCGAGTTGACGGAATTGGTCGGCCGCTCCGAAGGGCTGAGCAACGCGTCGCTCCTCTTCGAGATGCTCCAGCGCCGCGAACAACTCGGCTCCACCGGTATCGGGAAGGGCATCGCGATCCCGCACGGCCGCAGTCTCGCGATGTCCCGCCTGAAAGTCGCCTTCGGCCGCTCCGCCGAAGGGATTACCTACGACGCCATCGACAAGAAGCCGGTGCACCTGTTCTTCCTGCTCGTGGCCCCGCCGCAAGAGGAGCGGATGGAGTACCTGCCGCTCCTCGGTCGGATCGCGGAGCTGGCCCGGGACCGCAGCATGCGCGAGCGGTTGAAGAAGGTCGAGTCGTTCGCCGATCTGCGGACGATCCTGGGGGCAGAGCCGACGAACGCGGGCTCGAATGCGAGCGCCGATGACGAAACCGACGAGGAGCCCGCGCGCGGGCGGTCCCCCCGCAAGCCGGCGGCGGCGCGCCCCGTGGCGGCCCGAGCAAAGACCGGCCGAGGGACGTCGTGAGCCAAACTCTGAGCGACCGCCTCCATCTGCTGTTCCGATTGCAAGACCTCGACACGATGATCGCCGAAGCGACCGACCCCGCCCGGCAGCGGGCGAACGTGGAGATGGGATTCCGCACCCCCGATCTCGCGAAGCTGAAAATCGCGCGCGAGAAGCTGGCGGAGCAGTGCGACCCCGCCGACCTCCGCACCTACGACCGAATCGCGCAGCGCCATCCGCACGCGATCGTCCCCGTCGCGGATCGCACCTGTCTCGGCTGCTACATGTCACTGCCCACCTCCGCCGTCTCGCTCCGCACCGAGCCGGGCCAGTTCCGCACCTGCGAGAACTGCGGGCGGATTCTGTATTGGCTCGCCTGACCGGCTGGGTCGTCGCGAAGGTCCTGGATATGTTCGGCGAGGGCCGAGCTGAATGGTTGTCGGTCGAAGACGGCAGGGTGCGTGAGCGCCGCTCGGCGGCGCCCGAGGGACGGACTCTCGCCGATCACGACCTCCTCGGCGAAGATCTCTGGCTCCATCCTGGCTTCGTCGACGCGCACACGCACCTGATCGGAATGGGACTGAGCCGCACGCGCCCCGATCTCTCCTCGGCGAGCTCCAGGGACGCTGCCCTGGACCTGCTGCAGAGCTGGCTGCGCGCCCACCCGGGCGAGTCGCGCGTCTTGGGTGAGGGATGGGATCACTCGACCTGGCGCGACGCTCGACCGCCCACCCGTCGCGACATCGATCGCGTCGAGTCGGTCCGGCCGATCGCGCTGCGCCGCGTGTGTGGACATGTCGCCGTGCTCAATTCCGCCGCGTTCCGCGAGGTCGGGATCGCCTGGCCCGACTTGGACCCCGAGAGCGGACTCGCGCGCGAAGAGCTGCCGTTGGCGTTGCCGCTCCTCTGGCCGGCCACGCCCGAAGAAGAGTTCCACGCCGTCGTCGAAGGGCAGCGCGAGGCGCTGCGTCACGGGGTGACGGAGATCCACGAGATGGGGCACGAGCGCAGCTATCGCGCCTTCGCGGCGGTCGAGCGGGCAGGGGAGCTGAAGCTCCGAACTCTCCATTACTTCGGCGCCGATCATCTGCCGGCGTTGCGGACCGAAGGCGTGATCGCGGGCGCCGGCAGTGATCGACTGCGCGTGGGAGGACTGAAGCTGTTCCTCGACGGTTCGTTCGGCGGCCGCAGCGCCGCGCTGCGCGAGCCGTATGCCGATGCGCCTCCCGGATCCGGCCCCGACGCCGGCCCCGACGCCGGCAGGGGCCGACTCCTCTGGGACTCGGGAGCGCTGCGGGAGTTGATCGAGGCGGCTTATACCGCCGGACTGCCGGTTGCGATGCATGCGATCGGCGATCGTGCGATCGACCAAGCGGTCCAGGTCATCGAGTCGGTCACCGTCCAGCCGCCGACGCCCCCTCGCTTGGAGCATGCCGAGGTTCTCGCCCCCGATCTCCTCTCTCGAGCGGTGAACGCGGGGATGCGCTTCTCGATGCAACCGAACTTCACCGCCGCCTGGCAAGGGTCGGGTCAGCTTTATGAGCAGGCGCTGGGACCGAAGCGTGCGGCGGCGCTCAATCCGTATCGCTCGGTCTGGGACGCGCGCTCGCTCGCCTTCGGTTCCGACACGATGCCGATGGGGCCGCTCTTCGGATTGCGCGGAGCGTTGGGACATCCTCTGAAGGCGCAACGACTGTCGCTGGGGGAGGCGCTGGCTGCGTACACGTTCGGCGGAGCTCGTTGCGCGGTTCGGCCGTTCGGCGCGTCGACGATCTCGCCGGGAGCGCGGGTGGATTGGGTGTTGGTGCGGATTCCGCGGAGCGCGGCGGCGGACGCCGGGCGCCAGACAGCGCTGCTCGATCGTCGCGACCCCGAGGTCCTGGACGGCGCGACGATCGTCGCCACCTGGGTCGACGGTGAAGAGGTCTTCCGCGCATGAGTCGAGACCTCTCGCCGGCGGAGCTCCGCTTCTTGCTCGACGTGAATCGACGACTGACCGGCGCTCCCGATCATGAGTCGTTCCTCGGCGAAGTGCGCGATCTCGTCAAGCTGGCGGCCGACGCGGCAGCCTGCTCGCTGGCGGTCTTCAACGAAGAGGGGACGCGGCTGGAGTATTGGATCGCGGCCGATCGCATCGTCCCGGATCCCCGCAAGGTCTACGTCGCGCGGCGCGAAGGAATCGCGGGGCATGCGGCCGAGCACCGCCGGTCCGTCGTCGTGCCCGACGTCCCGAATGATCCCCGGTCATCGCACGATTGGGAAGTGAACGCGGGCGTTCGCGTCCGATCGAAGCTGGTCACCACGATCGAACGGCGCGGGAACGTCATCGCCGTCTTGGAGGCGCTCGACAGCCGCGCGCCCGAAGGATTCCGCCCGGACGACCTCGCGCGCATGGAGGCGTTGGCGGAAGGGCTCGTCTTTCCGCTGGAGAATTCACTGCTCGCGCGCCTCTCCCAGCGGGGGCGCGCCGAGAGCGAGGCGCTCTACCAGACCAGTCTCGTGCTCAACGAGAAGCTCGAGCTCGAGGATGTCCTGACTGCGTTCCTCTCGCAGATCGCCCAGGTGGTGCCGCATCAAGCGTCGGCGATCTATCTGGTCCATTGGGAGGAGTCAGAGATCGAGTGGTTCGCCCACCGTGGCTACCCGCCCGACACGCCCACGAAGGTGCGGCTGGAGTTCGGTCAGGGGGCGGTCGGCTGGGTCGCGACGCACGGTCAGCCGTTGCTCATCCCCGACGTCTCGCGCGAGACGCGGTATGTGAACGCGCGGCCGGCCACGCGTTCCGAGGTGGTGGTGCCGATCCACGTCGACGCGCGCGTGGTGGCGGTCTTCAACCTGGAGGCCGACGAACTCGACGCCTTCCGCGCGGCCGACGTGAAGATCCTCTCGGCCTTCGCCAATCAGGCGGCGCTCTCGATCGAACGGGCCGAACTCTTCAATGAACTGCGCGAGAAGGAGCGGCTGGCCGAGGAGCTGCGCATCGCGCGCGACATCCAGCAATCGTTCCTGCCGCCGCGCGATCCGGAGCTGCCGGGCTTCGATCTCTCGGGGGCGAATCTCTCGTCCAAGGAAGTGAGCGGCGACTCCTTCGACTACATCTGGATCACGCCACAGCAGCTCGGCATCTGCATCGCGGACGTCTCCGGCAAGGGCGTGCCGGCCGCGCTCATCCTCGCCACCTTCCGCGCCTCGCTCCGCGCCGAGATCCGCAATCGCTACGCCATCGCCTCGATCCTGGACAAGGTGAACAGCCTGCTCTGCGAGTCGGTCGAAGCCGGTAAGTTCGTCACGGCCGTCTATGGCGTCTTGGACTTGAAACAGCGCCGCTGGACCTACGCCAACGCGGGTCACAACCCGCCGTTGCTGCTCAGGCCCGGGCGTCCGCCCGAGGAGCTCTCGATCGGCGGACTCATCCTGGGCTCGTTTCCTGACGCGCGTTACGAGGAAGCGGTCATCGACCTCGTGCCCGGGGATGTCCTGGTCTTCTACACCGACGGCATCACCGACGCAGAAGAGCCGGGCGGCGACTGGTACGGCGAGGAACGCCTGCTCAGTTGTCTGCAGCGAGTCGCGGATCGTCCCGCGCGAGAGATCTGCCGCGCGCTCCTGGACGACGTGCACGCCTTCGCCGGGAGCGATCAATTGACCGACGACCAGACGGTGGTGGTCCTGCGGGTCGGCGCCGATCCGTCGGGTCGCAAGTCGCGGACTGCGGGCTTCTCACCGTCCGACCGCGACGGGTAGGATGCCCCGACCGAACCGACCGGTGTCCCCAGGCGCGCCACAGCCGTAGGAGTTCCCAAGATGTTTGGCAAGGATCGCCGGACCACGAGCACAGGCCCATCCGCCGCCGCTGCTGCTGCCGCCGCCGCCGCCGAGCGCCACGACGCGGGCGTCGACACGATCGTGTTGGAAGGCACGCGGGTCGAAGGGGACCTGCGCGTCCCCGGCGGCTTGCGGATCGAGGGGCGTCTGGAGGGGAGCCTGGACGTGGGTGGGGCGGTCTGGGTGGG
>Ga0163155_10006570_pt1 | contig 11224 bp, 9 predicted proteins | sample OliLakLV19SP4G1_FD_148611 | JGI IMG/M metagenome (GOLD analysis project Ga0163155, IMG submission 148611) | Freshwater microbial mat bacterial communities from Lake Vanda, McMurdo Dry Valleys, Antarctica - Oligotrophic Lake LV.19.SP4.G1 | ecosystem: Environmental > Aquatic > Freshwater > Lake >...
AGGCGGTTTGGAGCCTCCCCCCACAGGGCGACTCCGAAGGGCCACACCCTTCATGACCCGTGCAGCATCACAGCCAGTCAGGTTCCTACATGAGCCTTCCCTTCGTGTTCAGGACACAACAATGCCGTTAAGTTAGGCGGCTGGGCGGGGTGTGGGTTTCTCCAGATGGATGGTGGGGGGTTGGTCGTGGGTGGTGCCGTGGTGGTGGGGTCTTTTGTTGCGGTAGGTGTTATGTCGCCCGCGTTTGATGGCTCTGGGATAGGTGCGTTCTCGGCGTCGGGGGTTGAGCCTTCTTCGGATGTCGCGAAGCGTGTCGGTGAGTGACCGTTCAGGGGGGAAAGTCCGCCGACCGGGTGACCTGGCGGCGGATGATGCGTAGTGCTCTGGTGAAGGAGAGCCGGTCGGGGTCGATGTCGGCTTCGTCGGCGGCTCGACACATGAGATGGCGGATGCTGTAGTGGGTGAGTAACAGCGCCCACACTTCCTGTTTCACCATATCAGGGGATTTCGATCGGAGGATACGCGCCGGGCCGCGTTGATGTGTTTTCAGTTCATCGAACGTGTTCTCCGATTCCCACCGTTCGTGGTAGGCGGCGGCGAGTTCGGTGGCGGGAACGTCGGATGGGTCGAGGATGGAGGTCATGACACACAGCAATTCACCGCTGCCGTTACCTGTCCGGTCCGGCACCTCGTATTCGACGACCCGGACGACGTGGGCGACGTCGGGGTCCAGGTCCACACCGTCACAGTTCACACCGTCGCGGTTCACACCGTCGCGGGCCGCAGTGAGCAGCCGCTTGCGGTGGGTCTCGCTCAGGCGGGGTTGGGCGATCATCGAGAGGTACGACCCGTCCTCCAGCACCCGCAGCACCGGTAGCCGTAGCCCGGCTTTGACCCGCCACAGCAGGTCAGCGCCGCTGTGTCGGTACCGTTGCCAGGCGTGGAAGCTGTAGAAGTTCCGGTCGGCGATCACCAGCATGTCCGGGCTCAGGTCATCTGCTAGGCGATCGGCGAGGGTCTGCTCACCTACCCGGCAGCCATCCACCGCGGCAGCCACGATGGCGTGGGACCCGCACTCGCCCAGGGCGACGACCCGGACCTGGGGAAACGCACCAGCTCGCTCACCTGATCCGGGACGCTGGAATTCGTCAGCATTCGCGGGGGTGTCTGCCACGTCCAGGGTGAACCCGTCGATCGCCATCAACCGGCGACCGGCCAACCACCCACCCTTGGTGCCTGGTTGCGCGACCGGAACAGCGCATCTGTCGAACAACTCACGCAATGGTTCCCAACCCAACCGCGCCCTCGCCTGGGATATCGCCGACGTCGTCGGCATCCGCCACGAATCCGACCACGACCGCATATCCCGCAACGACTCCACCAGCTTACACATCACCTCCTCGTAGTCGTCCTCCCAGAACAACGTCATCGCTTGACAGAACCGCACCATCACATGCGCCGGTAACAACCGTGTCCGTTTCTCCAACCGACCGGTCTCCACCAGAACATCCTCAATCAGATCCCGGCTAGCGACCTCTGCGAGAACACCCAAAGAAATCCGATCCGTCAACCGGACAGCAGACCCACCTGAACCCATACCCCCATTATCAACCACATCACCCAGAAACCCCCGTACAACAACCACGACACGCCCAACCCGCCAACTAACTTAGCGACATTGGCCTATGAGGTGGAGCTACCGGAGGCGCTCGGTGACAGGGCCCTCGTGGACGGAGCGTGTCGATCAACTCCGGCCGTCGACACCAGAACCTGCGACCCTGATGAGGTGCGCTTTGTCCCAGATTCAACGCGCGTAGCAGTCGGCTGGGACGCCGCTTCAGCACCTGTCGAGGGCCGGCACCGGTATGAGTCCCCTGGTGTGGTGGGGTTTGGGGTGATCGACGGCGGGGCCTGCTGAGGCGGGGGCGCCATCGGCGGGATCTTCGGTGGGTACGGCCAAGCACTCACTGAACAGCAGCCCACCGATGGCGTTGTCGAAGTCTGCCGTGACGCGCGGGCGCGTTTCCGGTCGGCGAGCGGAGCAGCGAAAGGGCTTGACATCCCTAAACCATGCAGTACATCCTCTTGCATGGAGATAACAGACATGATCAATCGCTTGACAAGAGCCTCAACAACCCTCGCCGTCGCGGCGCTGACGATCACAGCGACAAGTTTGACGGCCCTGCCGGCGGCGGCGTCGCCGGCTCACGCTGCGCCTGTGATGATGGGCGTTGGGCCCGCCGCGGGTTACGCACAAGCGCCGACGCGGCCCTCGGTGGGAGTTCCTGCCGCCATCGAGGACGTCCAGACAGCAGCCCTACAGTTGGGCCCATGGCAGAACTTCGAGTCTGGATTCACGAGTCTGGGCACCTGCCAGAGTCGTCGAGCGGTTGTCGATTCGATTTACAACGGCTACTACATCGGTGGCCATGGTGCTTCGCGTTGCGGGTCGTACCAAGTTGCAGCGTGCCCTAGGCCGTACACCCGTTACAGGATCCAGATTCGCCAGTGGTACCAGCCAGGCGGCCCGTTCTTGATCACCGCTCGCGACGGCGCTGTAAATCGGTCTATCGCGTCAGCGTGCTGACGGCGCTGAGGTGACATTGCTGCCGGTGCGTGAGGGTGCCCTCGTAGCCATCGAGGGCATCCTCCTGCGCGCGACCGGGGACGGTGTCGTGGTGGTGCCGAGGAACCATCTGGAGGGACCCGTCGACGTTGCCTGTCACATGTCGGACGACTTCAGCTGCAACATCGGGCTTGTGCCGGGATCGTACGGTGAGATCGGTGAGCATGTTCACATCGTGGGCATGTGGACGGCCGGGCGAGTACGCCCCACGTCGATAACCGCTCACGCAGGCACTGGCGCCGACGACGACGTGTGGGCGCCGCTTCCTCCGGGTCCATCCACGAAGCCACCCCTACGTCGCCATCCAACGCCGCTGGAGTTGCAGTTAAGCCGCGAAGGTTCTGTAGCTGGCGAGCTTTGGCTGGCGGACGGCACTTTGCGTGTCGCGGCGCATGACGTCACGCGCGTCGAGGAGCTGCTGAGACCCATTCACGGAGATCGCCTACACGTGAGGCAAGCCATGTATGGCCCATCGGAGCGCGGGTCGTTGCGTGCGATCGTCTCGCTGGCCGAGCAACTAGGCGTCCACTGCTCCAGTTGGGAGTCACCGGTTGAGTACGGCGAGCCCGAGACGATTCCAGCATTGGCGGTGTCCTGGGTGCCTTCGGAGCTGGCGGAGGCGATCAACGCTTTGCCTGTCGAGCTCGCTGAGCTGGAGACCCACGTGGTCGTGCTGACATGACGCCGCGCCCACCAGCCGGGACGGGATCAACGAGTGGAACAGGAACCCGAAGCCGTTCGTCTAGACCAAGACCGCCGAACAGATCCTCGACACCCTCGCCGCATACTGCCAACGAATCATCGACTCACGACACTGGCCCGTCTGGACGATTTGCTGATCCAAGGCGGACTTAACGGGCGGTCGAGCCTGGGCCGCGACTAGGAGTGGACGAGCTACATCTACACCGCGGCGAACCCTGACGCCGCACTGGTGGCGTTCGACTGAACGAGAAATAGGGCCCCAGGTACCCGGCGATCGTCAACCTGTGGCGCAACGCATGGCAGGAGTTCGTCCCCTTCCTGGACGACGACATCGAGATCCGCCGCTTACCGTGCTCCACCAATGCCATCGAATCACTCAACGCACGATACCGACGCACCGCCGACGCCAAAGGACATTTCCCATCCGAACAAGCGGCCCTCAAAAGCCTATACCTTACCACCCGCTCACTAGACCCGAAAGGCACCGGACAGAAACGCTGGATGACCCGTTGGATGCCCGTCCTGAACGTCCTGGCAATCGTCTTCGCCGACCGCATGCCCAACCCTGCTACCCTCAAACCAACCGCCAGTTACACCGTTCCCCGCACAGTCTCCGTCGCCGGTATCCAGATAGGTCGAGAAGCCCAGGGCCGGACCTGGTACGCAGCAACCCGTCGGGGCGTACAACCCGAGCAGATCCGCACCTTCGTCGACGTCCTGCGCGCCGCACTCGCGCGCGGCGATCACATGCACCCGACGGTCAGCGCTGCATAGGCCAATCGCGCGACACCGAGACGACAAAGCGCTGGTGCGGCGAAGCCGCCCGACAGGGGAGCGCCCAGCCACGTCGAGCCCAGGTCTGGAACTGTCTGCTCTCGCCGTCCACGGCGCGAGAGCACGTGCCTGCTCACACGGGTCAGCAACGCGACGAAGCTCTGAACGGCCCTCGGGGAGGGCGACTCAGCCCTCCGCCGCTGCCTGCATTGCCGCGACCGCTACATCAACGGCGGCCCGTTGGTGAGGGGCCAGCGCCTGGTGTGGGTCGTCGTCGAGCCACCCGAACGGATCCTCGACATCGGTGGCGGCGCCGCTGAGGGCTTCGAGCACGGCGACGCCGCAGAACGGGGTGTGTAGCTCGCTGTAGCCACCCTCGTGAGTGAACACCAGGCGTCCCGCGCACAGGGCGTCCGCGAGCCCGAGCACCCGGGCCGTCAGCCGACCGAAGGCGGCAGCAGACAGCAGCATCCGGCCCAGCGGATCCAGTCCACCGGCGTCGAACCCGCAGGCGACGACGATCAGTTCCGGCCTGAAGCGCCGCAGCGCAGGCTCGACCACCCGATCGAAGGCGTCGGCGTACGCTCCCTCGCCGCAGCCGGGCGGCAGCGGCACGTTGATCGTGGCCCCGACACCGGCCCCGCTCCCCACCTCGGTGGCATGGCCCGAGTCCTCCGGGTACATCAGATGCTGGTGGATGGACACCGCCAGGACCGACGGGTCGGACGCGAAGGCCACGGCCGTTCCGTTGCCGTGATGCACGTCAACATCCACGACCGCCACGCGCTGGACGCCGAGGTCGGCACGTGCCTTGAGCACGGCGAGCGCCAGGTTGCCGAACAAGCAGTACCCGCGACCACGGGCCGGCTCGGCGTGATGCCCAGCCGGCCGGACCAGTGCGTATGCGTTGTCGACCTTGCCGGTCACCACCGCCCGGACCGCCTCGTAGGTGCCGCCGGCCGCCAACGCTGCGATCTCGTACGAACCGGGCCCGACATGGGCGAAGTCACCGGCCTCACCACCGGGACCGGCCGAGAGCGCGGCGACGTGATCGACGTAGTCGGGGGTGTGGAAGCGAAGCAGGTCTGTGCGATCCAGCGCCACGGGCACGAGCGGTACCAACACCTCGCCCAGACCGCAGGCCGCCACTAGATCGGCGATCCGCCGCTTACCGGCAGCGGATTCGAGCATGACGCCCGGCTCGACCCACCGACCGAAGTTGAGGCCGGCGTCGTGCTCGTAGTATCGGGCGTGGGTCAGCCACCCGGTCCGGCGAGTAGGAAGCGTAAGGATCATGGGACGGCCCTTCGGGTCATGGCTGTGCCGGCCGAAGCGATCGGCGCGCCAGGAACAGTGCAGAGAACAACCCGAGGAGCGTCACCAGCAGGGTCATCGTCGCCAGCGCGTTCAGCCGGGGGCTGATCCCGAAGCGAAGCTCGCCGAAGATCCGCAGCGGCAGGGTCGTGGTGCGGGCACCGCTGACGAAGCTCGCGACCACGTAGTCGTCCCAGGAGTAGGTGAACGCGAGCAACGCCCCCGCTAGGATCGCAGGCAGCAACCGAGGCAGCGTGACCAGGCCGAACACCGCCCAGCGGCCGGCCCCGAGATCACTCGCCGCCTCCTCCTCGGCATTGGACATGCCTGCCAGTCGGGCCCTGACCACCAGCAGCACGATGCTGCTGTTGAACACGACATGGGCGAGCAGGATCGTCACCCCGCCCCGGGGAACCCCCAGCAGGACGAACGACAGCAGACTGGCGATGCCGAGCACCAGCACGGGCGTGGTCAGGGTGGCGAACGCGAGACCGTCGTAGAGCGCGGCGAGCCAACGGGGCGCGAACCGCAGGCCGACCGCCCCGAGCGTGCCAAGCACGGCGGCCAGCACGGCATTGACCAGTGCGATGCGGAGGCTGGTCAGCAGCGCGTCGGCGATCACCGGGTCGGCGAGGACGTCGGGGAACCAGCGGGTGGTGAATCCCTGCCACACTGTGACCTGGTCGGGGTTGGCGTTGAACGAGTAGACGACGACCACAGCCAGCGGCAGGTACAGGAACGCGACGACAAGGACGGTCCACGCCGCGAGCGCCCGCCGGCCCGCCGTGACCCGGTGACCCTTCATGCCGCCCGCCTCACACCGGCGCCCTGCGCTGCGACAGCAGGGCCGCGACGGCCACCAGACTGATCGTCACGATGAGCACCATGGCCAGCGCGGCACCCAGCGGCCAGTTCTGCGCCGACAGGAACTGCTGACCGACGAGGCTGGCGTAGAGCACGCTCTTGCCGTTCCCGACGATCTGCGGCACGACGTACTCCCCCGTCATCGGAACGAACACCAGCAGCATTCCCGTGACGACACCCCGCGCCACCGACGGCACCGTGACGGTGGCGAAGGCCGACCAGCTGTCGGCCCCCAAGTCCTCCGCGGCTTCCACCAGCCGCCAATCCATCCGCTCCAGGCTGGCGTAGACCGGCAGGATGGCCAGCGGCAAGTACGTGTATACGAGGACGACGAACACCCCGACATCGCTGCCCAGCAACGTCACACCCTCGAAACCGGCATTCCGCAACGCCCGCACGATGTACCAGTCGGGGCCGAACATGATGAGGAAGGCGAAGGTCCGCAGCAGGAAACTGGTCCAGAACGGGATTACCAGCAGGCCGATCAGCAGTGGGGCCCGGGAACCGCCGTACCGGGCGATCCAGTACGCCGCCGGAAAGCCGATGACGAGCACCAGCGCGGTACCCAGCAGGGCGAACACCAGTGTGCGGCCGAACACCCGGAGGAACACCGGGTCCAGCGCCGCGACGTAGTTGTCGATCGAGAACGTGAGCCTGACCCCGCCGTACCCCACCGGTTCGCCGACGCTGATCACGGCGACGACGACCATCGGGACGAGGAGGAACAACGCGTAGTAGGTCAGCCCCGGCACGACGACCCACGCCGGTAGTGCCGCGGGCGAACGGGTCCTCATGGCAGCCGGGGGTGGACCACGGCCCGGGCAGGGTCGAACCACCACGCCACCTCGTCACCCGGCCGGAGGTCCGCCAGGTCGGTCAGCATCTCCTGGCGCGGCCGGCGTGCGGTCACGACCACCTCGCCGACACCGAGCACGACCCGCAGCGCCTCGCCCAGGACGTCGACCGACCGGAGCCGGCCGCTCAGCACAGCCGCGCCAGTCCCCTCGCGAGCGACCGCCGCGACGTGAATCGCCTCCGGCCGGACGCCGACCGTCACGGGACCATCGACGGCGACAGGCAGCCGCAACCGTCCGGCGGAGGTGTCGATCGACCCGCCGTCGCCAAGGCCGTCCAGGATGTTCATGTCACCGATGAAGCCCGCCACGAAGGCCGTGGCCGGCCGGTCGTAGACCACCGCCGGAACATCCAGCTGCTCGATCCGGCCGTCCCGCATCACCGCGATCCGGTCCGCGAGGCTCATCGCCTCACCCTGGTCGTGCGTGACGAAGATGAACGTGCAACCGACCTCCCGGTGCAGCGCCTTGAGCTCCAGCTGCATCTCCTTGCGCAGTTGCAGGTCCAGCGCCGCCAACGGCTCGTCGAGGAGCAACACCCGGGGTCGCAGCACCAATGCACGGGCCAGGGCGACGCGCTGCTGCTGACCACCGGACAGTTGTCGTGGTCGGCGACCACGCAACTCGGTCAACCGCACCATCGCCAGCGCCGCCGCCACCCGCTCCCGACGCTGCGCGGCCGGGACCCCGTGCCGGCGCAACCCGAAGCCGACATTGGCCTCGACATCGAGATGCCCGAACAGGGCATAGCTCTGGAACACGGTGTTGACGTCGCGCTTTCCCGGCGGGACCCGGGTGACGTCACGCCCCCCGACGAGGATCGTGCCGGTGTCGGGTGACTCGAATCCCGCGACCATCCGCAGGCAGGTGGTCTTGCCGCACCCGGAGGGGCCGAGCAGCGCAAGGAACTCGCCTTGGGCGACGTCGAGGTCGAGGGCGTCGACAGCCGTCACCCCACCGAAGCGCTTGGTGACCCGCTCGAAGCGGACTTCGCCCGGCTGCAGCGGCTCGACCGTGCCCGTCACGTCCCGATCATCGTCGGTGCCGACTGGCACGGCGCTCAGGCGGACTGGAACTGTGTGTAGGCGTCGTTGTACTTGCGGAGCACGTCCGGGGGCAGCACCGGGCTGGCGAGGCGGGCCAGGTCGTCGGTGCTCGCGGTGATCCACGGCACGTCGAACTCGGGGTTCTCGGTGCGGGATGCGTCCGCGGCCTCGGGCACCGATACCGGGAAGTAGCTCCAGAGCATCTCCCGCGTCGCGTTCTCCGGCGTCAGCAGAAAGTTGATCCACGCGTGTGACGCTGCGACGTTAGGGGCGCTCTTGGGGATGGCCCAGACTCCCGTCCACGCGTCGGCCTCACCATCAGGAATGACGAATTCGAGCCCTGGCCGAGTGCCGCGCAGCCGCAGGATGTCACCGTTCCAGGCCTGGCCGAGGACGACCGGGCCACCCGCACCGAACAGGGTGTAGAAGTTGGCGGTCGAGACGTTCCCGATGAACTTCTTCTTCGATTTCAGCAGGTCCAGAGCCTCCGATATCTTCGCGTCGTCGGATTCCCCGAGGTTGCTGCCGATCGCCTGGAGTGCGCTGCCGATGACTGCGACCGCGCCTTCCAGGAGGAGGGTGTTGGGAGCATAGGTCTCCAGCGCGTCGTAGAACTCCCGCCAGGTCGTCGGAGGTGAGGTGACCACAGCCGAGTCGTATCCGAAACCGGTGACCCCGTAGTTCTTCGGCACCGAGAATCTGGCACCCGGGTCGTACTTCTGGTCGATGAGTGCGGGATCGACGAGCGCGAGGTTGGGGACGAGGGTCTGGTCGATGTCGGCGAGCATCCCCTCGGAGTAGAGCTGCGCCGCTGTGGTCCCGGACACCACGACGTTGTCGTACTCCGAGGCACCCCCGGCCCGGAGCTTGGCCGACACCTCCTCCTCCGAGGCGTAGAAGGCCTCGACCACCTCGACCTCAGGGAAGGCGGCGGTGAAAGCCTCGTAGGTCGTTGGGTCGACGTACTCCGCGTAGTTGTAGAGCACGAGTGACCCGGCGACGGCGGCCGTCGAGGTGACGGCAGCCGCACTCGACGGCTCCGCCGGGTCGAGGGCCGCGGGGCTCTCGTCCTCAGCGCCCCCGACGGTCTGGCCGCAGGCGGCGAGCGCGGCGACGGACGCGGCCGAGCCGGTACTGATGAGGAAGCGGCGACGGGACAACGAGGGTCGGGGACGGGACATAGCAGTCTCCTCAGGGGTGGGTGGCAGGCAGTGCGGTGATGACCAGCCGGGTCGCGTCAGTACCCGAGAGCCGCAGCCGGTGCGTGACGGCGCGGGTGGCAATGGCACGGAACGGGTGGTCGTCGGTGCCGGGGTGGATTGCCCAGCGGGGGTAGGACGAACTCGACAGCGACAACCGCAGCCGATGCCCGGCATGGACTTGGTATCCGGTGTCGCCCAGGTCGACATCGACAACCCTCGGATCAGCGATATCGGTGACCAGGCAGGCGCCCTCGACGATCATCCGGGCCTCGCCGGTGGGCGCGACGTCGCTGAGCCGCGCGACGAGGTGTGTCGAGCGGGCGGTTGCCCAGCTCGTCGCAATGACCCGCACCGGGCCGGCCAGGTCCAGCGCCGACCGCTGGGGTTCTCCGGTGAACGTGACGACGTCGTCACGGACCTGGATCTCCCGCTCGTCCGGCAGCCTGAGCAGCGGTCGCCAGGGATCCTCAACGAGGCTGGGGACGGGACGGCTCGGGTCGTGGACCCAGGACACCTCGGCCGGGAACCGTTCGGGCGAGGTGAGCAGGGCGCCGCCCTGCGGTCCTCGCCCCGCCGACGGCGCGTCCCCGAGGTAGAGGGTCACGGGCGCGGCCGCTGCGGGCGGCCAGGTCGCGCTCTCCTGCCACCCACTCCTGCCGAGCTCCCACCGGACCCGGGCGGGCGGTTGCGTGCCGTCGCGCAGGTACCGCTCGAAGAACGTCAGCGCTGCGGGCAGGTACTGCTCGTCGAGGAAGGTGTCCAGCAGCGCGGCCGACTGCAGGTAGTCGGGGGCACGGCCGTCGGCACCCAGGCGGTCGTCGAAGTGGTCGGTGGCACCCATCTCGAGGTACTGGTCGCTCGGCAGTGCGCCTCGCAGCGACCGGGCGTGATCGCGCAACTGGCCACGGCTGAACACGTCGTAGAAGCCACCCACGTGCAGGGTGGGGATGCGGCCCGGCCGCGGTGGCCGCCCGTTGAAGATGTCACGGGTCCAGAAGGGATCATTCGGCGGACGCGGCCACCACGAGTCGAGGCTGGCGCTGCGCCGCCCGTCGAGGGTGGCCGGGACGACGTCGGCCAGTGGCCGCACCGACCAGTCGACCTTGTGGTCCAGTAGGGACGCCTCCGCCCAGGTGTGGACCGCCCACTCGATCATGGTTCCGGAGCAGAAGACGCCCTGGTTGTACATCCAGTCGGTGCCGACCTCGGTGGTCGTCATGCGCGGCACCATGGCCTGCAATGCAGGATGACCTGACGCGAGCGCCGCCCATTGGGTGAACCCGTAGTAGGAGTCCCCGAACATGCCCACGCGACCGTTGCTCCACGGCTGCGCGACGATCCAGTCCAGGGTGTCGGCGCCGTCGGCGACCTCGTGGACGAAGGCGAAGGTCTCACCCTCGGAACGGACCTTTCCCCGGACGTCCTGTACGACGACGGCGTAGCCCCGGTCTGTCAGGCGCTGCGCCACGGGCGACATAAACGAGAACTCACCGCTCTTGTCGTAGGGCAGCCGAACCAGCACGGCGGCGACCGGGGTCACGGCGACCGGAAGGTAGATATCAGTGGCGAGCCGGATACCGTCGCGCATCCGGACCATGACCTGGTCGGCGCGTAACTGGTCAGCCTCTTGAATGGGCGGGACCCGAAGTCGCGTTTGTGAATCTGAGGTGCGGTTGGGTGTGTCGCGCTCGTGTGGGGGTAACTGGTCAGCCTCTTGAATGGGCGGGACCCGAAGTCGCGTTTGTGAATCTGAGGTGCGGTTGGGTGTGTCGCGCTCGTGTGGGTTGCTTATGTGAGATCATGATGGAATGCAGGGACCGACAATCATAGAGCTCGTCGCGA
>Ga0163155_10006571_pt1 | contig 11223 bp, 5 predicted proteins | sample OliLakLV19SP4G1_FD_148611 | JGI IMG/M metagenome (GOLD analysis project Ga0163155, IMG submission 148611) | Freshwater microbial mat bacterial communities from Lake Vanda, McMurdo Dry Valleys, Antarctica - Oligotrophic Lake LV.19.SP4.G1 | ecosystem: Environmental > Aquatic > Freshwater > Lake >...
TTTCCCAACGTCTTAGGCCAGCTCAAGTTCCACCTCAATACCCGCTTAGGCCAACGCAGCCCAGTCATTGAATACAAGTAGAGACGCGATTCATCGCGTCTGATTAACCAACAAGTAGAGACGCGATTCATCGCGTCTGATTAACCAACAAGTAGAGACGCGATACGGAATTTTTTATCCCTCATTCTTCATCCTTGCTGTGCGAATCCATTCCGTTTGACGGTGGGTGACAAACCGCAGGTAGCGAGGGAGTTTGCCAAGCACATAGAGTGGGATGCCAAGTAACGATCGTACCCCAATCGTAGTCCGGCCAAATTTTGCCCAGGTGAGGAGGAGGGCGATCGCCATCAAGCCACCCTGCCACCCGAGCAGGAGGGCCGGAGTCCAGGCGGCTCCTAGCAGGCCAGCGTAGAGGGCGATCGCCAGTAGCCCTGCCCAGAGCATTACCAGCAGCGACAGAGGCGGAACGCAGAGGTCAAGGGCGATCGCCAGCAAATCGATTCGACCTTGCCGGAGAGAGGCGTTGAATAGGCGAGGTACTTGGGTCAGCAGGGTGTGCAGGTGCCCGTGCTCCCAGCGGGTGCGCTGAGTGGCAGCGGCGTGGGTGTTGGGTGGCAGAATGCCTGTGACGTGAGCCGTGGGGCACCGCCGGGGGGCACAGCCGGCGATCGCCAAATCTAGTCCGAGCTGCATGTCTTCGACAATATTGCCGCTGGCCAGAGGGACATGGCGCAAGAGCTGCCAGGGGAAGGCCATCCCTGTGCCGGTGAGTAAACAGGGTAGCCCCAGCCGCGCTAGACCGCTGGGACGCACCTGATTTTTGAGCAAAAAGGCAAAGGCAGAAATCATGCTGCCGGGGCTGGGGTTGGCGGGTGGTGCCATTAGGTAGATGGCCTGCACCGGGCGCTGTTGGCTAGCGGCCTGCTGGGCAATTTGGGCGATCGCCCCCGCCGCAAACTGGCAGTCGGCGTCGGCTATTACCACTACATCGGGTGGGTTGGCAGCCAGCCAGTGTCGGCCAAAATCTAGGGCATAGCCCTTACCGCGATGGCGGGTATCTTGCCGCTCAATCACCGTGGCTCCGGCATGGCGGGCGATCGCGGCGGTATTGTCATCACAGTTATCGGCAACGACTAGGAGGCGATCGCGATCGCCCAACTGCGGCCAGATCGTGGATAGCGCTGCCTCAATGCCGCTGGCTTCATTATGGGCGGGCATCAGCACCGCCACCCGTGGCAGAGGCACCTCATCGCTTAACGCGTGGGACTGAAGACGATGGGGCGGCTGAGACAGACACGCCGCCATACATTCCGCCACCAAAACAGCCACCGGCACCGACAACAAAACGACCAACCCCACCAGCACACCAGTCACTAAAAGCATTACAGGCACCGCACTTCCAATCGAAAGGATGCCCTAGTGTTCCCAACTGGGAGTTGCGATGCCGAACCTAGGTGAAGACGGCGCAAGTTTAGCTACCGTAGGGCGGGCATCTTGCCCGCGCAGGCTGGAAGCCTGCACTACGAACGGTAGGCGGGCATCTTGCCCGCGCAGGCTGGAAGCCTGCACTACGAACGGTAGGCGGGCATCTTGCCCGGGCAGGCTGGAAGCCTGCACTACGAACGGTAGGAAGATTTATGCCTCAGACTACTGCGTAGTCTGTCGAGAAAAAATTGAGGGGTAGTGCGAGCAAGATGCTCACACTAATTCACGCGCTGGACTGGGTGGTTAGCGTCAGCACCTTGGGCAGAATTTCTTCTGGGCGCAGTGGCTTGGTCAGAAAATTGTCGGCTCCGGCAGCTAGGCAGCGATCGCCATCGTCGAGGGGAGCTGCTGTGAGGGCAATAATTTTTAGCGTTTGGGTGGAGGGATTTTGGCGCAAATGCCGAATTAGCTCATAGCCGTTGCTTTCGGGAGCTTGCACATCGGCCATGGCGGCAATCGGCTGAAGAATTTCGATTTGGCTGATGGCCATCGATCCTTCCAAAATCCAGACCACTTGATATCCTGCGGCGGTGAGCATATCGCAGGTGATATTCGCCGTTTCTTCGTGGCTTTCTAGTAAGACAATCCGCCCTAAGAGGTGATCGGCGGGTATTTCTAGCGTTGGCAAAGAACTCGGATCAATCGACACTTCGGGGCGTACCGGAAGCTGTACCGTAAACACGGAGCCAATACCGACGGTGGAATCTAATGTAATTCGTCCGTTGTGTAGCGCTACCAGCTGTTTGGTCAGCGCCAGCCCTAGCCCGGTGCCTTGATACATCCGGTGATATGACGTGTCGAGCTGCTGAAACTTTTGGAACAGGAGCGATCGCTGATGTTCGGCAATCCCAATCCCCGTGTCGATGACCTGAATCAGCACCGAATGGGGTTCAGCAAACACCCGCAGCGTCACCTTGCCACCTTCGGGCGTAAACTTGATGGCGTTGCTGAGCAAGTTCAACAAAATTTGCTTGACGCGGTGAGGGTCAGCGATCAAGCGATCGAGATTTGGTTCCACATCTAGGTGCAAAATTAGCTGTACGCCGCGCCGTGCTGCCGCTTCTTGCATGGTTTTCAAACTCTGTTTCACTAGCAGAGAGAGTGAAAACGGATTGAGCTGCAAGATGGCGCGTCCTGCCTCTAGCTGAGTGAGTTCTAGGATGTCGTTGATCATCTCCAGCAGGTGTTGGCCGCTGTCATGGACGGTCTGCAAAAAATTGCGCTGGCGATCGCTCAACTCTCCCAATGACCAGCGCAGCAGGGTGGCAGACATGCCAATAATTGCGGTCAGTGGCGTCCGCAATTCGTGGCTCATTGAGGCCAGAAATTCACTCTTGGCATGACTGGCTAGTTGAGCGGCCATCATCGCCTCGCGCAGATCTTCGGTGCGCTCAATCACCTGTTGTGCCAAGCTAGGCGTTTGCAGCGGTGGATAGGGGCTACGGGGATATTTGCCGTCCATGGCGGCCACGGGATAGGCGGTTAGGGCGGCGACCAGTTGCAGGGTAAATTCGCTTTGCAATGTGGCCGAGTTGAGTTGGGGAACAGCGTAAAACGTCTCTATTTTTTGCCTCAGGGCAGGTTCCCTCACCGAGGAATCTACTAGCTGCCTTAAGAAGGTGGCGATCGCCTTGGGGTCAAACGTCAGTTCCACCCAGCAAGCATTGGTGCCTCCTACCGCATCGGCAGAGTTGGCCAGTTGCAGCAGGGTCGTTTCTGCCAATACCAGCTCTCCCTTCAGCACGGCGCTAAACGAGCTAGAAACCAATACCGTAAAGTAATCTACCCCCGGTAGTGGCAGCGATGAGTCAGAGAAAACTTGGGCTTCAGTGAGGCACAGCGCATCCGCACCGACTTCCACCGTTTGCGCCAGCTTTTGCAGCGCCTCTCGCAATTGGCGAAACGTGACCAGTGAGAGCGCTTGAGATAGGGGTGGCTTTTCAGTCGTGGACATAGGGTTTGGTGAAGGCAAAAGAACCGACTCTGGGCAAGACGCTCACCGTTGAGCAGTGGCACTTTTGGGTAGCGAACATTACAGTTAAACCAAGTCCACGTTGAGAACTGTAGTTTTAGCCCTCACCCCCAGCCCCTCTCCCAAAGGGCGAGGGGAGCCGGAAAAACTTTCAAAGTCCCTCTCCCTAGGGAGAGGGATTTAGGGTGAGGGAAAACTCTGGGTTTCAAGTTAGACGAGGTTTAACTCATCCTATCTTGCAAGTTTGCATAGCTTTCCAAGCGTAAGGATTTTATGATAGTTGGCTGAGACCCTTTCCCTTCGTGGAGACAACATGCATCGTTTGGCAGCAACCCCAGGCGGCTGGAATCCGAATACTGACGGCGTTATTTTTATTGACCAGTCGCCTGCCCCCATTGTGTTTCTGACTGCTGCCGATACCGATATTCAAACGTTGGCCAAAGCATTTACCCAGATGCCCGCTGATTTCCCGGCGCTGCGCGTGGCCAATTTGCTGCAACTGCAACAGCAGCTGACGATTGACACTTACGCTGAAGACGTGTTGGAGCACGCTCGGGTAATTGTGCTGCGGCTGTTGGGCGGACGCGCCTACTGGTCTTACGGGCTAGAGGTCGTCAAACAAACAGTGGAACAAACGGGAGCCACGCTGTTTGTGTTGCCCGGTGACGATCGCCCTGACCCCGAACTGCTCAGCCATTCCACCGCGTCATTGGCAGATGTGAATCGGCTATGGCGCTATCTGAATGAGGGCGGCATTGCCAATACGGTTCATGCGCTTCAGTTTTTGGCCCAGAGCTGCTTTGGCCAACCCTACACCCCGCCGTTACCCGCTGCGGCTCCTCGGGTTGGGTTCTACGACTGGCGCGAGAGCAGACCTGTAGGTGAGCCTGCGCCAGGTCAGACCGCTGCACCACTCGCCAAGGTGGGCATTTTGTTCTATCGTGCCCACTATCTCGCGGGCAATACCGATCCGATTGATGCGCTGTGTCGGGCATTGCGCGATCGCCACCTCCAGCCAGTCCCGGTATTCGTCTCCTCCTTGCGAGATCCGGCAGTGCAAGACGATTTGCTGGAGTTGCTGCATCCCAAGGACTCTGAACCCATCCAGGTGCTGCTGAATGCCACCAGTTTCTCTTTGGCGCGGCTGGAATCAGAGTCGCTGAATTTGGAGCTGTGGGAAGCGCTGAATGTCCCAGTGCTTCAGGTAATTTTGAGTGGCGGCACGCGGGAGCAGTGGCAAACGGAGTCGCGGGGGCTGTCGCCGCGAGATGTGGCGATGAATGTGGCACTACCCGAGGTGGATGGCCGGATTATTAGCCGCGCTGTGTCATTCAAGGCTGTACAAACCTACAACCCAGTGCTGGAGACGGATGTAGTGGGTTATGAAGCAGTGGGCGATCGCATTCACTTTGTCGCAGATCTGGCAGCGCATTGGGTACAATTGCGGCAAACACCCGTGGGCGATCGCCGCGTGGCGCTGATTTTGGCCAACTATCCCAACCGCAATGGGCGCTTAGCCAACGGAGTTGGACTAGACACCCCGGCCAGCTGCGTCGCCATTCTCCATGCCATGCAGCTGGCGGGCTACACGCTCACCGATGTCCCGGCCACTGGCGACGAACTGATTCAGCGCCTCACGGCTGGCGTGACGAATGACCCAGAAGGACACGGCAACCGAACCATTCACCAATCGCTCTGCGTCAACGCCTATCAGCAGCAGTTCAACACACTGCCCGCCGCTGTGCAGCAGGGGATGGGCGATCGCTGGGGTACGGCGATTTCGGCGATCGCCTCCCAAGTATCAGACGCTTCAGCCTTGGACGCTGCTTTGGGAACTGCGCCTGCGTCCTTTGCCATTTCCGGCATCCAACTGGGCAACGTGTTCGTCGGCATTCAGCCCGCCCGTGGCTATGACCTCGACCCGTCACTCAACTACCACGCCCCCGACTTAGCCCCACCCCACGCCTACCTCGCCTTCTATTCCTGGGTGCGGCAGCAGTTTGGGGCACAGGCGATCGTCCATGTCGGCAAGCACGGCAACCTGGAATGGCTTCCTGGCAAAAGCGTGGCGCTTTCCGACAGCTGCTATCCCGAAGCAATGCTGGGTGCCATGCCCCACCTCTACCCGTTCATCGTCAACGATCCGGGCGAAGGCTCCCAAGCCAAACGGCGCGCCCAGGCCGTGATCATCGACCACCTCACCCCACCCATGACCCGCGCCGAACTCTACGGTGCCCTCGACCATTTAGAAGGGCTAATCGACGAATATTACGAAGCCCAAAGCCTCGACCCCAGCCGCATGTCGGTGATTCGCGATCGCATTCAGGCCCTGATTCTGCAAGAAAATCTGCATCTAGATTTGGCAAATCGGGGACTGAAGAGTCGGGGGTTAGAAGATGATCAAGCAGAGACTACAGCCCCGGTTACCCTGCCACCCGACATCACCGAACTGATCACCCGCGCCGACGGCTACCTCTGCGAACTGAAAGAATCACAAATTCGCGATGGACTCCACATCTTTGGCCAGTGCCCCGATGGCCGACAATTGCGCGACCTAATAGTGGCGATCGCCCGCCACCCGGCTCCCGGACGCGTTGGGCTGACACGGGCGATCGCCCAAGCCTGGGGACTCGACTTCGATCCGCTTACCGCCGCACCGACTGAGCCGCTCACCCCCGACCAACTCACACGCATTGCTAATGTCGTTCCCGCACCGTCCACGCTCCGCAACGCCGGAGATCTGACTACCCTCCTAGAACAAACCGCTGCCGCCCTGGTAGACCAACTGATTAGCCCTCTCGAATCGCCTGTGCAGGCCACAACCCCTGATCCTGTTTCTTTTCCTTCCCTGACCTGGATTCGCGATCGCCTCCTCCCCGACCTGCGCTCTACACCACAAGAAATCACTAACCTGCTGCGGGGGCTAGCGGGAGGGTATGTGCCCAGCGGGGCATCGGGCGCGCCGACACGCGGACGACCGGAGGTGCTGCCCACCGGGCGGAATTTCTACTCGGTGGATATCCGCGCCATCCCCACCGAAAGCGCCTGGGATGTGGGACGTAAGGCAGCGGAGGCACTGGTCGAACGCTATACCCAAGAGAACGGCGAATATCCCAAAACGCTGGGACTCTCGATGTGGGGCACCTCGACCATGCGCACAGGGGGCGATGACTTGGCGGAGGCGCTAGCCCTATTGGGGGTGCAGCCCGTTTGGGATGGAGCCTCGCGGCGAGTGGTAGATTTTGAAGTGCTGCCGCTGTCGTTGCTGGGGCGACCTCGGGTCGATGTGACTCTGCGGATTTCGGGGTTCTTCCGCGATGCCTTTCCGAATCTAATTGATCTGTTTCATCAGGCGGTAACGGCGGTGTCAGAACTATCGGAAACCGCCGAGCAAAATCCGCTAGCTGCTCAAGCACAGCACGATGTCCAAACCTGGACAGCGGCTGGAGTCGCCGCAGAGGAAGCAGCAGAGCGATCGCGCTACCGCATTTTTGGCTCTAAGCCGGGAGCCTATGGAGCCGGACTTCAGGGCTTAATTGAATCGCAAAACTGGACAGATGACGCCGACCTCGCCCGCGCCTACATCAACTGGAGCAGCTATGCCTACACAGGTCAAGGAGAAGGTTGCACCGCCCCCGACGCCTTTACCCAACGGCTAAGTAACCTGCAAATTGTCTTGCAAAACCAGGACAACCGCGAACATGACCTGCTCGATTCTGACGATTACTATCAGTTCCAAGGCGGCATGACCGCTGCTGTGCGCAGCCTCACGGGCGAAAACCCCGAGGTCTACTTCGGCGACCACTCCCTGCCGCAAAATCCCAAAATCCGCAGCCTGCCTGAAGAAATTGCTCGGGTCTACCGCTCCCGTGTCGTTAACCCCAAGTGGATCGAGGGAGCCATGCGCCACGGCTACAAAGGAGCTTTTGAACTGGCTGCTACTGTAGATTTTCTGTTCGCCTACGATGCCACGGCTCACTGCGTAGAAGACCACATGTATCAAGGCGTCGCCCAGGCATACTTGTTTGACCCTAACGTGCAAGCCTTCATCCAACAAAAAAACCCCTGGGCGTTGCGCGACATGGCAGAACGGTTACTGGAAGCGAATCAGCGCGGTCTCTGGCAAGATGCAGATGCGGGAACACTAGACCAACTGAGGGCGATCGCCAACCAAGCCGAAGGAGAAATCGAGTCCAAACCGAATTAGTAGACCTCTGAGTAGACCTCTGGGTAGAGCTATGGCGTGGTATGGGCGATCGCCCGCTGCATTGCCCACACCACGCCCAAGCTCAGCGCCCCGCTAAATAGCCCCAAGCCAAGCTGAGCCTGCCCCGTCAGGCTACAGGCAATTGCGAGCACCGCCAGACCCACGGCCAGCCCGTTGACGAGCGCCAACATCCGTTGCACAGTCACCGTCGCAGCTGTTAACTTTTGCAATGCCTTGCCATCTTCTAGCAGCGGCAAAGACGACTCCACCAAATGCTGAAGCGATTGATAGGTGACTAAATCGAGCTGATAATAGGTGCCCAACTGCGGATCGCGCAAATCGGCAACCGAATGCAGCCCAAATTTTTTGGCATGGGCGATCGCCTGTCGAATCTGTCCCTTTGTCGCCATGGGGCGCAATGCCTCAAACACCGACTCCCGGTACACTCCCGACTTGCCCATCTTCAACACTTGCTGGCTCAACTCCGCCACCGACAACCGGCGGGCGATCGCACTCATAGGCGGCTCTGTAGAGAATGCGTCCACAGTAATTATGTACCAAAAACCCAGAAATCCCATAGCTTTTGTGAAACAGTAGAGTCGTCCCTCGTTCACCAAAACTATGGGATTTTGCTTAGCTCAAACTCCCTACCTAGCTCCCTAATTCATCCTTCATCCCTCACCCTTCAGCCTTTCAACATACGCTTCAATTGCCCTCGTCGCCAGCTCCGACATCGGAATTCCCTGGGTGGTGGCGATCGCCTTCAGTTCGGTGTAGACCTCATCACGCACGCCAATCCGACGGCGAATTCGGCCATTGGCCGTCGCAATTCTAGAACTATATTGAGCCGAAAACTGCCGCAGCTGATCAAAGCCAATCCGGTGACAAAAATCGCCAAAGCTCTCATGGCGCTGACGTTGTTGCTTAAACATGACCAACAGCGGCTCCAGCGTCACCTCCAAGTCATGGATGCTCATTTTTTCCATATAGACCTGCGCCAGCCGCGTCTGATGCGGATCGGCACCTAGCCACAGCTGATAGGCTTCAAACGATTGCCCCACAAAACCTAGCTCAGCTAGGTAAGGGCGCGCACAGCCGTTGGGGCAACCCGTCATCCGAATCACAAAATGCTCGTCTTTGAGACCGACTTGGTCGAGCAAATTGCGGATGCGTTGCAGGACACCGGGTAGCACTCGCTCAGATTCTGTAATGGCTAGCCCGCAGGTTGGCATCGCCGGACAGGCCATGGAGTAGCGCACCAGCGTGTCAATATCGGTTTCCGATTTAATTCCACAGCGGGTCAAAATAGCCTGAATTGCAGGCTGATGCGCCGGGTCAATATCGTAGAGCAGGATGTTTTGGTGGGGGGTGACCCGCATCGGCAACGCAAATTTTTGCTCGATTTCGCGCAGCGCGGTTTTGAGCTGGAAGGCTCCGTCGTCCTTGACGCGACCGTTTTCAACTGAAATGCCCAGGAACACATTGCCGTCGCCTTGCTCATGCCAGCCCAAAAAGTCTAGGTATTTGAATGCGGGCAGGGGCTGAAGGGACTGAATCGGTTTGCCAAAATATTCTTCGACTTTAGTGCGGAATTTTTCCACGCCCCAATCGTTGATTAGGTACTTCATGCGGGCATGACGCCGATCGGCGCGATCGCCATAATCTCGCTGAGTTGCCACGATCGCCTTGATCAGATCGTAGACATCCGCTTGATCGACATAGCCAATTGGATCAGCGGCACGGGCAAACGTTTCTTCTTTATTGTGCGTCCGCCCCAATCCACCGCCAGCATAAAGGTTGAAGCCTTGCAGCTCGCCCTTTTTGTTAGTCAGCACCACCAGGCTAACGTCTTGGGAAAACAGGTCAACCGAGTTATCGCCCGGTACTGTCACCGCACACTTAAATTTACGGGGCATGTACTGCATCCCATAAATTGGCTCTTCCCCGTCATGAAAAATAGTGCGGTTGCCATTGCGCTGTCGCGCTGCCACCACATCAGGATGTTCCTCTGCCGAGATGGCTTTTTCTCCGTCTAGCCAGATTTCGTAATATGCACCCGTCTGGGGCGTCAGTAAATCGGCAATATTGTTGGCATATTTCCAGGCCAAATCATATTCAGGGCGATGCTTATAAGGAGCCGGGGGAGCCATGACGTTGCGGTTCAAGTCGCCGCAGGCTCCTAGGGTCGATCCCATATGATGCACAATCGCCGCAATTACGGTCTTCAGGTTTTTCTTCAGGACGCCGTGCAGCTGAAATCCTTGCCGAGTGGTGGCTCGGATGGTGCCATTACCATACTCATCCGCTAACTGATCTAGCGCTAAGTACAGCTCGGGCGGAATAAATCCACCCGGATTCCGCGTCCGCAGCATCATCTGATAATCTTTTTCTTGCCCCTTAACCCGGTTATCACGGTTGTCTTGCTGGTAGGAACCGTGAAACTTGAGGATTTGAATCGCATCTTCACTGAAGTGGGTCGTGTCTTGCAGTAGCTCGGTGGCGACTGGCTCCCGCAGACCATGACTCCGTTGTTTGATTCCTTCTACTTTAGAGACTTTGGCTGTGGCAGAGATGGAGGTAGGCAACATGGCGGATGGGAAATGAAGTAAAACGGATTCGGCTTAGCGTTTTTCCCGGTATTCCGATAGGAAATAGGGAATATGAATATCCTAAATTCTATCATCTCACCTTCTAGCTAGGACGACTGAGGCGTTAGGAAAAGTTTCGGATTGCTAGGCGATCGCCCCCACTTCCGGTACTTCACCCGGCACTTTAAACATCTGCATAAAAAACCTGCATAGAGTTCGACAATCGTCAATCAAGTTATGGATTCGTGACAACCGATGGGTGATGCCCAGCATCGCTTAAACGTAAACAGGCGATAGTATTGTCTCAACTTATTTCTAAAGACGTATCTAGGAGCACGCAATTAGAGTGTTGCCTTCAGTTAAGTTATACGTAGAAACTAGTACTATACGTAACATTGACGAAATACCCTGAGTACGCTATCCTCTCATTAAAGATAATAGATCATATTCAGATTTAGATGATTGAGATAGCCTTTCTACCGACAACCCCAGGAGCGAAGCACTGAACCGTGCAAAGGCAGATTTTAAGTAGCAAGGTCAATAGTAGCGATTTGCTTAACCTTAGCGTTTTGGCACACCGCTTACTCCTTCTACCAGAGAATATCTCTTAGTCTTAGCGCGCTCTTTAGCTTCGTGGGTGGATGACGAGATTAGAAACAGCTCAGTTCTCGTTGATGTCTCGTGACCAGTACATGCGGGTTTATTGTGCCTAGCCTCACCGTTTAGAGAAGTTAGCAGTGCTTTCGTCTCCAAAGAGCGTGAGGCCAAGAATGTTAACCATGAGGTGAAGATTATGTTTCTAACTCAGAAGCGCCGTATTGCCTTAATTTCAGTTAGTGGCGACCCTGCTGCCGAGATTGGACAAGAGGAAGCAGGGGGCCAAAATGTTTATGTGCGTCAGATCGGTGAGACGTTAGCAAGTCAGGGATGGCAAGTGGACATGTTCACCCGCCGGAATGCTCCTGAACAGC
>Ga0163155_10006574_pt1 | contig 11221 bp, 13 predicted proteins | sample OliLakLV19SP4G1_FD_148611 | JGI IMG/M metagenome (GOLD analysis project Ga0163155, IMG submission 148611) | Freshwater microbial mat bacterial communities from Lake Vanda, McMurdo Dry Valleys, Antarctica - Oligotrophic Lake LV.19.SP4.G1 | ecosystem: Environmental > Aquatic > Freshwater > Lake >...
CCTATCTTCTATATCCTAAATTCTGTTTCTGCACACCTCGCATAGTAGTTATTTTAACCGTTTTTTAAATCTCTCAATTCACTCGCTAGCGCCCTGTGTCTCAACCGATTTTGCTTTTATTTTATTCATATCTTTCAGTCTTTTCTACGCACTAATTTGGGCCTTGTATTTTAGATTTACTTATCTTCTATTTCACAGAGTATCTTCTAACTCCTATTTCTTATCTTCTATATCCTAAATTCTAACTCCTATATCCTGCATTTTTGCACAGTTTATTAACAATTTATCCACATACAAGGCTTTCAGACACTGTTTAAGCATTGTTTTTTAGCATATAATTAATGTATCGTTTTAAAAAAGCGACTTACTACCCGGGTAAGGGGTCGAATGTAAGAGGTGATATAGGGGTCATTCCCGTATATATAGAAGTTTATAAAATTATTAATAACAATTAATTATGTCTAAGTTTAGAAAAGGTTTTACATTGATTGAGCTTTTGGTGGTTATTGCCATCATTGGTATTCTTTCATCGGTAGTGCTTGCATCACTTAATACTGCTCGAGAAAAAGGTAGAGATACAAAAATGAAGACTGAGCTCGTTGGTATAAGAACAGCAGCTGAGCTTTATTTCGATACTACTAGCTCTTCTTACGCCGGCTTGTTCACAAGTGATAATACTTGTGCTTCAGTTGACACTACTGTTCAGCTGTATCTTACTTCTATCAACAATGCTTCAGTAAGTGAGGCGTGCTTCAGTTCTGCAAATGCATATGCAATAAGTGCAACATTGCCAAGTGGAACTATTTGGTGTGTTGACTCAGTTGGTGCTAACAAATCGGTTTCGTCTTCGGCTACAGCCGCTACTTGTCCAACTTCCTAAAACTCTTTGTTGATGAGTTTTTAAAACCACCCGTTGGGTGGTTTTTGTTTTTCAGTAGTCGAGTTATAATCATGTAATGAAAATAAAAGGCTTTACGATTATAGAACTTCTCATTGTTACTGCCATCATAGGTATTATTTCATCAGTAGTACTTGTATCACTTAATACGGCAAGAGAGAAAGCTCAGAATACAAAAATAAAAGCTCAGTTGTCTCAGTTAAACACATCAGCTGAATTATACTCGGATCAAAATGGTCATTATGGAACAGAGACTACAAGTTGTTCTGGGACAGGTAGTTTCTTTATTGATCCAAGTGCTTCTGTTTTGATATCTGCTGGAGAGAGTGCTTCTGGATTTTCCGCAACTTGTGTTTCTGATAATGGTTTAGGAAGTGTAGGTAATGCTACTTCGTGGGCAGTTTCTCTTCCTCTAAAAACAAGTTCTACAACAAGCTGGTGTGCAAACAGTATTGGTGAATCAAAACAAGGTACAGCTACTCTCGTCTCGAACGTCGCCTCCTGTATATAAACATTCGCTCATAAACTTTTAAAGTCTTAGCTAGATTAATCAGATTAATTTTCTATTTTCAACCAAAACCAAAATGTTAGACGCCCGGCGTCTAACATTTTGGTTTTTCAGTCAGTTCAGTTATCGGTTTTTTAACTTTCTAAGTATTGCTGGTTCTCAGATTCGAAGGAATTTTTTGTACCACTTTCTTCTAGGAATTTTTTGTAGGTTTGTGTGTCGAGATTATTAAATTGATCAAGTATTATACTGGTATTTATAAGCTGTCCCCAACGATTTTTGTTAGTGTAGTCAGTATAAGAAGAGTAGAGGTAGGTGTGCTCTTTGTTAAACCATTCTTTTAATTCACGTGGATTACGATGTATGTACGCACTTGTATGTAAAAGTTGTTCGTTGTCTTTTATGTGTACAGCTCTAAATGGACCTTGGAATAAATGTCCAGTTTTTTTATATTTTGTATTGAAATATTTTGCATAGGCAGTTTGAATTTTGTGTACATACTTGGAAATGCCATTCTCCTGTTTTTCTTGAATCAGTATATGAAAATGATTTGGCATTATTGCAAAACATAAGATCTCAACATATCTATTTTTAATAATATTCGACTCTGTGTTTGTATTTATATCATCAAGAGTGTTAGACGCCGGGCGTCTAACACTGAAGGTTTTTACCATTCTTGATATGTTGTAGATTGTTGTGGGTGACTGGAAATACAACATGAGAATTAAAAAGCGCACCCAGTCGTTCGTGTCTTTAAACAATAAACCCTTGTCATTACTTCTGTTGCATAGGTGGTAAATTTCACCTTGAGTAAATTTTGTTTTTCGAATAGGCATACATATATATGTTAACATTGTTAGACGCCGGGCGTCTAACAAGTAAGTTTATTCTGTATACTTGTGTATATGATAAATCAGGATTTTTTGGTAATAGTTTTTTTATTTTCTTTAGGGGCTATTGTTGGCAGTTTTCTTAATGTGGTTATTTTACGTTTCAATACGGGGCGGAGTTTTGTGTCTGGACGATCGGGATGTTTTTCGTGTGGTAAGAAAATTGCTTGGTATGAAAATATTCCATTGATCAGTTTCTTGTTTCTTCGTGGTAGGTGTTCTGCTTGTAAATCAAAAATATCTTGGCAGTATCCATGTATTGAGTTTGTAACAGGAGGGTTATTTGTTTTAGGATTTTTAAAATTTGAATTCCTGTTAAATAGTTCTGTATGGGTTTTCCTAATTACCTACAAACTCTTTATTCTCTCTCTGTGTTTTCTCGTCCTTATATTTCTTTACGATCTCAAACACAAAATTATTCCAAATGAATTTATCTACCCGCTCATTTTTCTAAGTGGCATCATGCTCTTGTTTCCTCAGGGTGTTTTTATGCGACCTGAGTCGATTGATCTTTTAGCGGGACCTATTCTTTTTCTTCCTTTTTTTCTCCTGTGGCTTGTATCTCGTGGCAGATGGATCGGATTTGCTGATGGAAAGCTCGCCTGGGCGATGGGATGGCTCTTAGGTCTGGTTCACGGGCTTTCAGCTGTAGTACTCGCGTTTTGGATCGGAGCAGGCTTTGTTTTGGTTCTATTTGCTATGCTTAAGCTGGGCTTCTTAAAAGGCTTCCTAGGGCTTACAATGAAGAGTGAAGTTCCTTTCGGGCCGTTTCTCATTGTGGCCCTGCTCATAGCGTACTTCATTCCGATGGACTTCTTTAACCTGAGCCTCTTTTTATAAAATGTCTACAAAAAAACTAAAGGGTTTTACACTACTCGAACTCATGGTTGTAATTGCAATCATGGGGATTATTGCGACCGTTAGTATTTTTAATTACTCAAAATTTAATAGTAGTCTTTCTCTTACGAACTTAGCGTACGAAGTCGCTCTTACAATCCGCGAAGCGCAGGTGTTTGGTGGAAGTGTGAAAGTTTCTGGTACAAGTAATAATAATTTTGATAATGCATACGGTGTGCATTTCTCAACAGCTAGTGATTTCAATAAGGCGCGTTTTATTTCTTTTGTTGATAGTGCGCCATTAAATACTTCGCCTGTTCCACCTGGGGATGAAAGATATGGTGGCAATTTTACAGAGTGTGCTGGTGAATGTATCACAATTCATAAACTCGCTCGAGGTAATATTGTTAGTGCAATTTGTAAAAGTAAACCTCAGGGCAGTAATAATTTGTGTCCAAATGGTCAAAGTGGTGACAGTGTTGATATAACCTTCTTAAGACCAAATCTTGATGCTCGTATTGTTGTCAGGGGAAATCAGGTTTCAACTGAGAAAGAAGTCTATGTTGTTTTATCTGCTCCTGATGCGACAATAAAGACAATAAAGATTCAAAGCACAGGTCAGATAGCTGTTCTCGATTAACACAATGAAACACACCTCACAAAAAAGAAATAAAGGATTTACTCTGGTAGAGCTTATGGTTGCTGTTTCGATTTTTGCAATTATTATGGTTATGAGTATGGGAGCCGTTGTTTCAATTCTTGAGGCGAACAGAAAGTCGCGCACTCTTAAATCTGCAATGAACAATTTGAACTTGGTTGTTGAGTCTATTGCTCGCAATGTGAAATTTGGTACCAATTGGAATTTAACTGGCGGTACTGATTGTGTAGGAAGTGGGATTAGCTTTATTGATAAATTTAGTATTCCAAATGTTACGCGAAATGTTTCGTATTGCTATGTCGCTGTTCCGGGTGCCGGTCGTATAGATCGAAAAATTGATATTGTAGGTGGGGCTACAGGTTCATTTGAGTCACTTACATCACCTGAGATTAATATCAAGCGTTTTAGTCTGACTGGTTCAGGTTTGTTGTCGAATGATAATCAACAGCCATTTCTTATTTTGAGTATTGGAGGCGTTGCAGGTTCAAGAGCTTCAAATCAGACAAGCTTCGATCTTCAGACAGCCGTATCACAGCGTGAACTTCAGGAATAATATATGAAAACACATACTACAAAAGGATTTACTCTACTTGAAACACTTGTGGCAATTTCGATTCTTTCACTTTCTATCGCTGGAGCTTTTGGAGTGGTTCAAAGCAGTCTCTCATCATCGATTATTGCGCGAGATCAGATTATCGCTTTTCAGCTTGCTCAGGAAGCAATTGAGCATGTAAAAAATGTTCGAGATACCAATACATTTACTGGGGCCACAAATGGTTCTGAGTCAGGCTGGCTTACAGGTTTAAGTCAATGTTTCGGTACTGATTGTGAATTGAATATTGTTACCCGAAATTTAACTCCTTGTGATATCAATAGTGGAAATGAGTGTAAGGTTTTCAAAAATGGAACCAGTTTATATATGCAGGGTGCTGGAGGAGTAACTCCTACAGTTTTTACACGACAAATTAGACTTCAAGATATTATATCTAATAAGGAGATTAAGGTTCTGGTTACAATGTCGTGGAAAAAAGGACTCACAGATAAAATTTTTACTATAGAGGAACATGTGTTTAATTGGCAAAAAGGCTTGTAATATGAAAAAAGATACACAAAAAGGTTTTACACTTTTTATAGCTGTGGTTATCTCAAGTCTTTTGTTGCTTGTTGTTCTTTCTATTTCAAACATCGCCCTACAGGAAACGATTCTTTCAGGCGCTGGTCGTGAATCACAGCTTGCATTTTACGCAGCAGATAGTGGTGTTGAGTGCGCTCTCTTTTGGGACTACAGAAATCCAGGGCATGATCACAGTGCTTTTCTTTCACCACAACAGTCAATTACTTGTGGTCAGGCTGTTACTTACGAGGTTCCGAATAACTTAGGTGTAGGTATACCACAAAGTCAATTAGATCCAGGTGGGATTTTTGAAGATTTTGACCCTGGTAAGCCAACTTCACCAAATAAGCCTTCACAAGGAGTCCCTGCCACAAGTCAGTTTAAGGTTTCATTTGCTAATGGAACTTGTGCCATTGTTGGTGTTACTAAATATTATGTACCTGGAGTTCTAAGACCAAAATCGACCATCAGTTCTCGCGGTCAAAGTGACTGTATTAACTTAAACAACCCACGCCGATATGAACGAGCTATTCGTGTAATTGATTCACGATAGTCTAATGCGGTAGTTTATAAATCTTGCTAAACTATCCGCATGTCAAAGAAGATTAGTTCTGAAGTGAAAGAGAGGCTTGCAAAGCTCAAGGAAACGATTGAAAAGCATCGGTATAATTATCATGTCTTAGACAAAGAAGAAATATCTCCTGAGGCGCTTGATTCACTCAAACAAGAACTTGTCGAGATTGAAACTCTTTATCCAGAACTTAAAACTTCGGATTCTCCCTCAAACAGAATCGCAGGTGAACCATTGCCTGAATTTAAAAAAGTTCCACACAAGATTTCTCAGTGGTCTTTTAATGATGCTTTCAGCCCCTCCGACATTCGAGATTTTGATCTCAAGGTAAAACGTTTTTTAGAGAAAGAAGCAGGGGTAAGTATTGCTCCAACATATACAACCGAACTTAAAATTGACGGACTCAAAGTTGTTTTGGAATACGAAAAAGGTATCTTAAAAACTGCAGCAACTCGCGGCAATGGAAAAATTGGTGAGGATGTCACACATAATATTCGGACAATTGAATCAGTTCCGCTTCAGCTTACGCGTCCGATAAATATTATTGTTGAGGGGGAAGTTTGGATGGGAAAGAAAGGTTTGGCCACTTTAAACCAAGACCGAGAGAAAAAAGAACTGCCTCTTTTTGCAAATCCGCGAAATGCGGCGGCGGGTTCGATTCGTCAGCTTGATCCAAAAATATCTACCTCTCGAAAGCTTGATACTTTTATATATGATATTGCTCAAACGGAAGAAGTACTTCCAGAAACACAGGATGAAGAATTAAAAACTCTTCAGGGTCTAGGTTTTAAAGTGAATCCTTATCATAAGGTTTGTAAAAAAATCGATGAAGTTGTTTCCTACTGGGAAGAATGGCAGAAAAAGAAAGATAAGCAAAATTATATGCTTGATGGGGTGGTGGTAAAAGTAAATGAACGCACATTTCAAGATACGCTTGGTTTTACTGGTAAAGCCCCGCGTTTTGCAATTGCATTCAAGTTTCCGGCTGAACAGGTAACGACCGTGCTTGAGGACATCGTGCTTCAGGTTGGACGCACAGGGGTTTTAACTCCCGTGGCGCATCTTCGTCCGGTCTCAGTTGCTGGGTCAACAGTTTCTCGCGCAACACTTCATAACGAAGATGAGATCAAGCGGCTTGATGTTCGTATAGGAGACACGGTGATTTTACAGAAGGCAGGGGATGTTATTCCGGATATTGTGCAGGTGGTAACAGAAATGCGTACAGGAAAAGAAAAACCGTACGAGTTTCCAATGTATGTAGCAGAGTGTGGTGGCGATGGTCGGATTGAAAGAATTCCAGGACAAGCTGCGTGGCGCTGTGTGAGTACGGACTCGTATGCTCAGCTCAAACGCAAGTGGTATCACTTTGTTTCAAAGCATACATTTGATATGGATGGAGTTGGGCCAAAAATTATCGATCAGCTTTTAGAAGCAGGACTCATTTCAAATTTTGATGATATTTTCTCGATAACAAAAGGGGATTTACTCAGTTTGCCACGTTTTGCTGAAAAGTCTGCAGATAATGCAATTCAGTCAATTATAAAAGCCCGCACGGTCAATTTGCCACGGTTTATTTTTGCACTTTCAATTCCTCATGTGGGCGAAGAGACAGCAATTGATATTGCAAAAAGGTTCGGTACAGTCGACGCACTAGGCAAAGCTAAAAAAGAAGATTTAGACTCGATAGAGGGTGTTGGACCTGTACTTTCTGAATCTGTTTCAAAATGGTTTCAAAACAAAGACAACCAAAAACTTATCGATAGACTTTTGAAATATCTGACAATTCAAAAATTTGAAGTAAAAGCCTTACAGGCAAAATTGAGTGGAAAAACTTGTGTGCTCACCGGCACACTCGAATCAATGTCTCGTGATGAAGCAAAAGAAAAGATACGTCTGCTTGGTGGCGATGTTTCAAGCTCGGTTTCTAAAGAGACGGACTATGTGGTTAGAGGAGAGGCGACAGGTACTAAATATGAAAAAGCGGTAGAGCTCGGTGTGAAGATTTTAACCGAAGAAGAGTTTTTAAAACTTATTTCTTAAAAAAGTACCGCGACCCATGTCGCGGTAGTATGCCTGTTGTAGTCTGAGTTTCATTCTTCTTGCTCGGAAACCTCTTGTGCCAGTGCTGTTTGTCCATCGAGGAATGCTTTACCGGCTTCCTCTCTCTCTCTCTCTCTTCTCGTCACGAGGAAATAATCAAGAAGCTCGAAGGCGTTAAATTTACTCTTGAGCTGAAGGATGATCAGTTCTAATGTCTGTACGTACCGCATTTCTCGAGGTGGAGTATTTGTAGGTACTCCTAATCGAAATATACTGTCCAACTCCTCTTCTGAAGGTCTTTTATTCGGGTCTAGTTTTTGAAGAGCAGAGAAAATCCACTTGTCGATTTCCTTGAACTTTTCTCGATTGAGTTTGTCCATGTACAGCCTCCTGGTGTAGAAAGTTTCTTGATCTTAGGAACAACTAGAACAATTATTACATTATAAATTTTATTTAGTCAAGTTGGGTTATTGTCTGTTCAAATGCTATCATTTCACACATGATTGAGGTTAAAGACATAGAGAAACTCGCATCTCTTTCGCGTATCAAGATTACGCCTGAAGAGGTAGAAAAGTTCCGAACTGAGATTGATTCAATTCTTCTATACGTTGCTCAGGTTCAAAAGGTTCCGCTTCAAAAAGATGTCTTGCCACAGGCTGGGGTAGTTCGAAATGTGCTTCGAGATGATGTGAATCCTCATGAGTCGGGAATTCATACTGAAGCGCTCTTGAATGAGGCTCCAGATCGAGAAGGGAATTATCTTCGTGTTAAGAAAATACTGTAATGAAAATTAATCTTTCTGAACTTACAATCGAAAAAGCACATAATCATCTTGTGAAGGGTGATTGTACTGCCGTAGAACTTGTACAGGCGTATCTTGATGAAATTGCTTCAAAAAACCAAGAGCTCAATGCATACCTAGAGGTGTATGAGGATGTTATTTCTCAGGCGAAACATGCTGATAGTTTATTTGCTCAAAAAAAAGCAACTCTTTTGACGGGAATACCTTTGGCAATTAAGGATAATATTTTGATTAAGGGAAAAATTGCAAGCTCATCATCAAGAATGCTCGAAAATTATCGCGCAACATACGATGCAACGGTAATTTCAAAACTAAAAGAAGTGGGTGTGGTTTTCATAGGACGTACGAATATGGATGAATTTGCGATGGGAAGCTCGACTGAGAATTCTGCCTTTGGGCCGAGTAAAAATCCACATGATGAATCGCGCGTACCGGGTGGATCTTCGGGTGGTTCTGCTGTTGCTGTTGCTGGTAATATCGCACTTGGAGCGCTCGGATCTGACACGGGAGGTTCTATTCGTCAGCCAGCGAGTCTTTGTGGGGTGGTAGGGTTAAAGACGACATACGGAAGAGTTTCGCGTCATGGTCTTATGGCTATGGGTTCATCACTTGATCAAATTGGACCTATTACTAAAACAGTTGCTGATGCAGAAATTATGTATAATGCTCTTTGTGGGAAAGATATCTACGACAGTACGACAATAGATCACGACACCTACAAGGTTCGCGATTCAAAAGAAATAACGATTGGTATCCCTAAAGGACTTTTAGATCAAAAAGGTTTGCATAAGGATGTGGTTTCAAACTTCAAGGAGTCTCTCGAGAAATTAAAATCTCTCGGATGCAAGGTTAAGGAGATTGATATGCCCGACATGTCACAGGCTCTTGCTGTGTACTACATTCTTATGCCGGCAGAGGTGTCTTCAAACCTGGCGAGGTTTGATGGAGTTAAATATGGAATACACAAGGATGGAAAAGATTTGCTTGATGACTATCTCCAAACTCGAAGAGAGGGGTTTGGCAAGGAGGTGCGTCGTCGTATTATGCTTGGTGCGTATGTGCTTTCAACTGGGTATTATGATGCGTATTACAACAAAGCAGTTAGACTGAAGCAAGAAATGACCGAGCGCTTCAATAAACTTTTTCTCGATGTGGATGTAATCCTTACTCCCACAACTCCAACTCCTGCATTTAAAATTGGGGAAAAATCAAACGATCCTTTAGAGATGTATTTGGCAGACATATTTACTGTTACAGCAAATATTGTAGGTATTCCAGCGCTCTCTGTTCCTTCAGGTTTTTCGAATGTAGAAGGAAAGAAGCTTCCGCTCGGGATTCAGTTTATGGCTGGAGCAGGTGCAGAGAGTATTCTTTTTAAAGTCGGAAAGAAATTTTTAGGTGAACAGTAATACTGACAGCTCGAAGTTCCGGGCTTATACTTTAGAATATGGCAGATGATAAAGATAAGGGTGGTGGTGGCGCAGATTGGATTTCGCGTGTGCCACATCCAGCAGAACCTGTAATAGTGCTTCTTATTATCGCAACGATTGGTGGAGCAATTATTAATCGTGTCCAAAACTTTTTCTATAACAATCCATCGCTTACGGGAGCCTCTGAAACTTTTTTAGAAAAATTTCTTGCTTTGGCTCCACTTTTGAAATTAATTTCAATTTTAATCTCGGTTTTTCTAGGAGTTATTTTAGTGTATCTTTCGCGAAAAATTAACCACCTTAAACAAGAAGAGAGGGTTAAGCTCTATCCGGCTGAAGAGACTCTCGATGATGACAATGTTGTTAATCCAATTGTAAATAAAAAATGGCAAAAGGTAGAAGAACATGCAAGCTCTCAAAATCCGAATGAGTGGCGTCTTGCTATTATTGAGGCAGATATAATGCTTGATGAACTTTTGAATGCTCTAGGTTATCGAGGTGATTCGATTGGCGAGAAGCTTAAGACCATTGAAAAAAGTGATTTTCTTACGCTTGATTTTGCATGGGAAGCGCATAAGGTCAGAAATGCAATTGCTCACGAAGGATCAAGTTTTAATTTGAATGATCGAGAAATAAGGCGAGTTATTGATCTATATAGAGCAGTATTTCAGGAGTTTAAGTTTATTTAGGTTTTTTGTACTTGATTTTCTTACTCTTTAACGTATAATGGCAACTTGGCATTATCGCGGGGTAGAGTAACGGTATCTCGCAAGGCTCATAACCTTGAGATTCTCGGTTCAAATCCGAGCCCCGCAACACGTTTAAAACAAAACCCGCTTACCAATCCGAAGGGATATAGGAAGGCGGGTTTTGTTTTAAAAGGGTTATGGTAGTATGCTTTTTGTTATAGATGTCGGCGTAGCTCAGTTGGTTAGAGCGCGGGACTCATAAGCCCGAGGTCGAAGGTTCGATTCCTTCCGCCGACACATTGATTAAAGCTATTATTTTTGCTACATTGACCCTTATGCGGCCGTAGTTGTTTTGGTTAGATAAAAGCTCAAATAACTCGGTCTGCAGGGACATTTTCGAATTCAATAAATATGCGGCCGTAGTTCAGCTGGTTAGAACGCTCGCCTGTCACGCGAGAGGTCGGCGGTTCAAGTCCGCTCGGCCGCGCATAGAACAAACCGCCCGGATGTATAGCATCTGGGCGGTTTTGTTTTACAGTGACGGCGGACTTGAAGACCGGAGGCTGCGAAGCCGATTGCTTAGCAGTCATAGCCGAGGTGGGGTAGCAACCTTCGTTGCGAAGACTTATTGAAACAGAAGAGTTGTGATCAAGTCCGCTCGGCCGCGCACAATAAAACCCCGAAAGGGGTTTTATTGCGGCCGAAACAAGTAAACTGCTTTGATTGTGTGCGGACTTGAAAAGCGGAGCTGTGTTGCTTCTAACAGGCGAGCTCGGGTAGGAGG
>Ga0163155_10006575_pt1 | contig 11219 bp, 15 predicted proteins | sample OliLakLV19SP4G1_FD_148611 | JGI IMG/M metagenome (GOLD analysis project Ga0163155, IMG submission 148611) | Freshwater microbial mat bacterial communities from Lake Vanda, McMurdo Dry Valleys, Antarctica - Oligotrophic Lake LV.19.SP4.G1 | ecosystem: Environmental > Aquatic > Freshwater > Lake >...
GATATGACCTCTCCACTGTCAACGCAACTTTAGTTACACTCCACTAGAGGAAGCGGCGCCTTGGCTTTCCGGGTGAGCCCGGGAAAGAGGGCGTCGAGGTCGCCTCCCTGTGTCTCGTCGTTTCCGGAGATCATGCGTCCCTCGCAGCGAATCAATAAGGATGACGTGCGCCGATGAGTGGAAGGCGCAATGCATAACACAGACCAGAACGTAACTCGTTGCAATTGGCCGCCTTTCGTTCGCACCGCCGCGATTGCGTCCGCATTTCTGGACACCGATCGGTGAAAAGTGGACACTCGGTACTCGCGCGAGCCTCCAATCCGGTGGCCGTATCTGGTCGGTCGCTCGACGACGCTGGTCCTCCGCTTCCCCGCCGCTCCCCCCGGCTCGACGTCAGTTTCCCAGCGCTTGACCGGCCTGGTCCGGCGCTTGACCGCGCTCATCCGGCGCTGGTACCGGGATTCCACCTGCTGCACGCGACCGGTCCGTCACTTGACATGGTCAGTCACTTTCCCGCCGTTTCCATCCGCTTGACCAGCGATGCCCGCCACTTTTACGCCGACCGCCATCACATGATGCTCCTGTCCTGGTACATCTGACCCGCCTGCTTGTATCTGGCACGCCGCCTGCGTTAGCCCCCCACGGGACTCTCGCCGGATACGCCGGTGACCGCGCCCGACCGGCCGACCGGAGTAGGTATCGCAGTCAGGGCCCTGAGCCCGGAAAGGAGTACCACCATGGATGCGCTGATTCGGATCAAGCTGGAGGTGGGAGACCGAGTGGTTGGATTCTGTCGGACACATCCTTCCGACAATCCCGGTCTCAACACCGCGCTGGAGAAGCTCGAAGGCCGGCTGGCACGGGCGACGCTGCTCGACGAGCAGCATCGCAACGGCGAGATCACCGTGAAGGCCTCGGTCCTCAACAAGACCGATCTGCGGGCGACCATTCGCGACGGTCTGGTGCTGGTGGCGGGTCTGGCCGAGGCGGCCGAGGGTGAGCAGCCGGATCTGGCGGTTCGGGTTCGGGTGCCGCTGCTCAAGGTCAGTCAGACCTCGTTCGTGAACGCGGCGCGGGTCGCCGTGCGTCAGGCCATGGATGTCGAGCCGCTGCTCAAGAGCTATGGCCTGCCGGACACCCTCCTGGCGGAGCTCTCCGCCGCGCTCGACCGCATCGACACGACCGAAGATGCCAAGGAGGCGGGCCGGAATGCGCAGGTGGGTGCCACGGCGGATCTCGACAAGGTGACCGGCGAGATCATGCGAATCCTTCGCCAGCTCGACCGCCTCAACCGGCATCTCTTCCGGGAAGATGCGGAGCTGATGGCGGCGTGGAAGCGGGCGCGCAACCTGCCGTTCCCGGCGCGGGAGAAGGCGGTGCCCAAGGAGCCGCTGCGGGCGGCATGATCCGCGGCCAAAGCGCCCGAGTCACGTGCAAAGCCCCGCCGTCCATCCGGACGACGGGGCTCTGTCGTGGTCGTCAGTCAACATGGGCGGCACTCGCCTATGGGCTGCCCGCGGTCTCCAGCAGTCGCTTGAGCCGATCGAGATTGCTGGCGACCTGGCGGCGATTCCCGAGCTGAATCATTGGACTCATCAGCCGCCCCATCAGGGACGTTGGCGTGATGCCGATGCGGTGATGAACCTCCGTCCCTGCCGGACTCGAGCCAAGGCGAAAATCCACCTCGACGGTGAACTTCGGATCGGTGAACCGCATTCCGAGCGAGCCACCAGGTGTGTAGGCTGTGACGACCCCGTCCATGTGCCCCGGGCTCCCGCCCTGGCGGTACGTATAGGCGAGAGCGGTGCCGACGGCCTTGGGACCGGGGGTGCGCTGTTCCAGTGCCATACACGACTCCATCCATTGCGGAGCACGGGCGACGTCGTCCAGAAAGGCAAACACTTCCGCGGCGGGGCGACGGATCTGCACCGTGGCTTCGGCACATGGCATGATGACCTCTCAATGAGCGTCTGGTGATGTTGTCCAGCATGCATGCGATCGCACGCCAGCATCGTCAGGAGCGGCGGAGCGTGGCTCCGGCCCCTGCGCCGTTCTCGCCCCGCCGCGCATCCGGACGGCGGGGCTTGTGACTGCCCACGACGCGGTGGCGGAGCACCTTCCTCTAGCGGCGCTCGGTTCGGGCGGGCGGGGACGCCCGCCCCACCCGAGCTACGTACGCGCCCTCCGGGATCCCGGCGGCCTCGCCCCGCGCGGGGACCTGTTCAGTACATCCCTACGCGAGCGCCGTACCCTCCACTCGCCGCTTCCGGCTCAGTACGCCCGCTGTCACGAGCGTGAACAGGAGTCCGACCGGCAACGGCTCGAGCAGGGTAAACGCGATGTTCACCAGCGGATTCTTGTACATCTCCGCGAACTCCGCCATCTCCTGCCGCTTCTTGGCGAGCTGCGCTTCCGTGGCGCCGGACGCTGCCTCCTTCTCCAGAGCGTAGGCCGAGTATTTCTCGAGATAGTCGGGAGCAAGCTCGCGGTAGACTACTTGCCAGGTGGCCACGTAACAGACGCTGGCGACTGCCGTGATCAGAAGGCCCACCACGAAGGCTCGGCCGAACGTCACGCTCCCCCCGGCTACGTTGTCGCGGTACGACTTGACCCCGAAAAACACCATCAGGAAGGCGAGCACCATCGTGGTGTAGCCGATGATGAGGCCCTTGTCGAAACCGATCTGGTCATGGAACGGAATGGTGATGAGCATCATCACCGACAGAATGGCGCCGGCAATCAGCCCAAAGGTCAGCACGATCTTCCGCATGACAACTCCCACGTGGTTGAGGACGGCCGATTCTACAGCCTGGCGCTCGCGGGCGCGTCACCCGAAGGGATGATTTCGGGCGATTCAGGGCAATATCATCCGAAAGTTGCGGGATGACGTGGAACGGGGGGGTGCCCGTCTGCCCGTCCGACCGTCCGACCTTACGGGATCAACCGGAGCTCCTTTCCCAACTGGACCGCCTGGGTCCGCCGCCGCGCGCCGAGCTTGTCGAACACCCGACTCGAATGGGTCTTGACCGTATTCTCGCTCACATGCACCCGCTCGGCGATCTCCCGGTTGCTCAGTCCCTCGGCGATCAGCCCCAGAATCTCCAGTTCGCGTGGCGTGATGCCGAGCGATTCCAGCTTGCCCTGATCCCGCACGAAGTCGACCGGTGCCGGGACCAGGACCTCGCGCACGACCACGGTCTCGGTGTGCCGCGTGAGCTTGAGCCCCAGCCAGATGCCCACGGTGGCAAACACCGCGGCCACGAGCCCGCCGTAGATCTCTATCGAATGCTCCACCACGAGCCAGCGGTACTCGATGAGCTTCAGTCCGGCGATGAGGGCGCCGCCGAGGAGCCCATAGAGAAGTACGTGCTTGCGCATGCCCAATTCTAAGAGCGACCGACCCGGCGGGGAACGGCATCCGGCCTTGCCTCTGCGCACCTGTGAGGACCCCGCCGGAGGGCTTCCATGACTGACTGCGAGGGAACGGGGTGGAGGTTGTCGTGGCCCCGGCTCGCCCGATAGCACCTGTCGGCCGGGAATCCGTTAGGGGGCGGAGGCGGATCGCCGGGTCCTGACCGCGAGCTAGTACCCTGCTGTCATCCCGAAGTCGACCAGCGCCAGCGCCTTGGTCAGCAGTACCACTCCTCCCTTGGAGGCGGAGTCGATCGCCGCCCCGGCATTCCCGACCAGCCCCGCGTCCGACGCCACATTGACGATTGAGCCACAACTTTCCCGCTCCACTCCCCCATCAGTACCATCCCTCGGGAGGTCCCTTGTACTCCTGGATCGTGTTGCCGCCATCGACGACGTGAAGCTGGCCGGTGATGTAGCTCGCCTCGCGCGAGGCGAGGAAGCCGATCAGCGCGGCGACTTCGTTCGGCGTTCCCGGCCGGCGCGCTGGGGTATTGGTTCCGGCAAGGAGTTCGAGGTCGGTCGAGGACGCCGTGGCGATCCACCCCGGCGCCACCGCATTCACCGTCACGCCTTTGCGCGCCGTCTCGAGGGCGAGCGCCCGGGTGAGGCCGACCATCGCCGCCTTGGCGGCGGCGTAAGGGGCAGAGCGCGGATTGGCCACCAGCGGTCCGGTCACCGAGGAGACGTTGATGATCCGCCCGAAGCCCTCCTCCAGCATGTCCGGCAGCAGCGCGCGGGTCAGCCCGATCGCGGTGAAGAGGTTCCGTTCCATGGTCAGTTCCCAGTCGCGGTCGGTGAGTGAGCCGAACTCACCGGTGATCTCCGGACCGCCCACCTGCGTCATGCCGGCATTGTTGACCAGGATGTCGACCGGACCCAGGGCCGCCTGCACCGCCTCGACCAGCCGGCGCTGATCCGCGGTGTCGGTGAGATCGGCGACGTGACCGCTCACCCGGCCGCCGAGGGCGGTCAGTTCGCCAGTCCGCTCGACGATGCGCGCCGTCGTGGACGTGATGGCGACCCAGGCGCCGGCCCGGGAGAGCAGCTTGGCGGTGGCGAAGCCGATCCCCGCCTGGCTGCCGGCGCCGGTGACGAGCGCGACGAGTCCCTCGAGTGAAAACATGATGTCCTGCCTCCCTGGTCAGCGGGCCAACCGGTACAGCGGAATCTGCCTCACGGCGGGAAGGTCGGTACCTCGGTGCGGTCGTCGAGACGACGAAGATTGTCCGGAGTGCGGCGCGAACAGGTTCCGCGATCCACAGCGGCCTGGCGGTCGCCTCACATCTGCTGCGCAGGCTGGTCGTGCCGCTAGGTGCGCACCAGGGCGGATGCGACATTCGCCACGCGGAAATCGCGCCTGACCCGATGACCTTCGGCCCGCAGATGCGGAGCCTGGCGAGCCTGGCCCGGTGGAAACTTGGGGGAGAGGCGCCCCCGATCGTCCACCACACGCCAATAGGGAGTCAGCGGCCATCTGCCCTCAGCGATGCTCTCTTCTGTTGCCCCCGCGAGGATGCTCAAAAAGATGCCGGTCGTCATCGGGCAGGTCAACTCCGCACCAGCCGCCTGAGCGAGCCGAGTCCGCAGCTGGACCGGTGTGATCAGGCGCCCCTCGGCACGCGACGCAAAGCCCGAGCGACAAGGAGCGGTGTGGGGATCAGCATGCGTCCACGGGTGTCGGCGATGACCACTGGCACCTGCTCCGGATGGAGTTTGAGCTTCCAGGGAGTGCGGGAATGCATCACCATGGCGACCTCGCGGGGAAAGCGGCGGTCCAGCAGGTGTCCAGCAGACTGTACCACCTTCGCACTTACACGTGGTCAATTAGGTCGGGGCAGCCTGAAACACCGGCGCCCGCGGCGAATGCCGGCCCTCGGAACCGAAGCTATCCCGGATTCGGGAGGCCGCCAGTCGGGCCGCTGTCGCTGCCGTCGTCCAGGGGCCGTGGCAGCAGGTACAGTCCGAGGCCGCTGGCAGAGTCGCCGGCAATTGCGATGAGATCGATCCTGCCCCCACAAGTACCGCCGCCGCTCCTCTGCGGACTAGAAGGGGACACTCACTCCCATGCGGATGGCGCGCCACGGCCTCGAGGAGCCCTGATCGCTCGGGGCCAATGTCAGGCGCGCCGGGGGCTCGGCCCTGTTCCAGTGCTCGCCACCGATAACTGCTCCGGCGATCGTGCCCACCAGAGCCCCGGCGGGCACCGTGAAGAAATAGACCAACACGCAGAGTTCACCACCAGAGCACTCGGCGGCCGCACCGACCACGGCTCCGAGGGCGGCACCGCCCAGAAAGCCGACGGCGACGCACGTGCCCCGGTGACCCGGGCTGCAGAGGCCCGGGCCGCCGCTGACGTCAATTCTGGTGCGCGGCGTCATCGGGAGGCTGTCCAACGAACCGTTCTTGCGGCGGACCACGATCGCGGCGCTGTCAATGGCCGTGAGGGTGCCGACGACCCTCTCATCTTGCGTGGTTACACGAACGCGAGTGCCCGGCGCGAGGGTCGGCGGTTCCTGCGCCACCAAGCTGCTGAACGGGAGCACCAGTGCCACGGCGAGACAGTTGTACCATTTCATACTAGCCTCCCATCGATGGGCGGAATGTCGCCTGTTTCCATTTGAAGCTCGTCGTGCGGGTGCCGGCGAACGAACGTGCGTGAGCTGCGGGCCGAGGTCTGCCCTCCCGGCACGAGGTCAAGAGCGCCCCTGCCGGGTCCGCTGGATGGAACTCGTCCGATAGCCCGCATCACTCCGACATCGCGTTGGCGTATTCACTGAGCGCGATGGCACCGACGACAATGATTCCGACCACCACAATCATCACCGTCATTCCCGTTGAGGACCTGCTGACAGCCAGTGTGCGAACATCTGCGAGCGGCACACTGACGCTGGTGGACCGAGCATCCCTGACGTTTCCGCGGCTGACCGTGCCGATCAGGCTGTCGCCGCGAATGGTCGGGGAGTTGAGGACGATGGTCGACCCGTCGGTCCGGCTCACCTGCACTTGCGTCGGTCTCTCTTGTTCAATGAACTGTGCTGGTGTTGGCCCGCCAACCTGCCATGATGTGCAGGCGGGCAGATACAGGAGCATGAGGACGCATGCGAGTCGTGACTGACGGGTCCTGAGAGTGCTCATGGCGGAGGTCATGGTAACCTCGGATTGATGGGGCAAGCGAACGGGGCGGTCATTGTGGCCCTCCATCGCGGCGGAAGACGCGCTCCAATCCTGATTCACGGGCGTGACCTAGGCGTGACCCAGGCGTGACTTGGTTGGTGGCCGCCGGCGATGCGGGCGTGGGGCGGTTGGCGTCGCCACCAGGCCGTCGAACGGGAGCACCAGCGTCACGGCGAAGACGCGGAGCCATTTGCTCTGTACCTCCCATTGAGGGGCGACAGGACGGGCGGTGTGGACGAGAGCACCATGCGGGTACTGCAAAACGACCGCGTGTGATGTTCTCGCGGCAATGAGGCTCCGACATGGCGATCAAGGCGTAAAGACTGCGATGGCGCCCAGGGTATCCGTCCCGATCAGAATCTGCGCATAAACTCCATACGCGGTACCGGCCTGCAGAGCCTCAGCCTGGTGTTCCTCAAACACTCCGCCAGGAACGATGCCATAGGTGACTGGCTTGGGGATCTGGCGGCGGGACGTGCGTATTTCCCAGGTGGGTATTCCCGTACTAGCCGAAAAGACCGCAAGAGTGACCGCCGGGCAGTTTGCAGCCCATGAGATGGTTGGCGTGGTGCCGGTGCCGATGGTCATTGGCCCGACGGCTGAGGCCGAGCAGGCGGGCGGGCCCGAGGTGTCGCTGCACGCCGTGACCACGACCAGCGCTACGAGGAGACATGCCGGGAAAAAGCGGGCGCGCGTTGGCGGCTGACCGGGCAGCTTCGGTGGGATCCGCATGCCACTGGCAATGGCGTCCATCATGCTTACATCCTCGGTTCGCAGGTCCGTGGATAACGGGTCCATCGGACTCAGGCCCGGACGCGGGAGCTGGGTGTTGCCACTCTGGCGGTTTGAATCCATAGCGGCGACTCGCAGGGCAGGGAACCAGCGTTATCTAGGTACTGCGGGGAAGGTGAATATGTCCTGAGGGTGGGGTGAAAGGACCTGGTGCCGAAGTCTGCCGTTCCCAGCAGAGGCCTAACTGGCGTGCTTCGGGCGGGAGTGGCGCCATCGAACGCGTGCAGGTGTCACGGCGGTCGATGCGCCCCTCGGGTTCTGCCTCGATCAGGTCCGGCCGGGGCTGGCGAGGATGGCCGGGGCAGCCCAGAACCAAGGCTGGGGCACCGTATCACCCGAGGGCAGGGTCAGCCGGATACGCCGACTCCGTCCCTCATGGCCACAGCGATCGACCGCGCGGCGGGTCCTCTCACGCGCGCGGCGGCATGGCTCGCCGGAAGGTGAATGTCCCACCAGAGTGTCATCCGTTCCCGGGTCCAGTGGCCCGGCGCGGCAATCCGCTGCAGCTCCGACGCCATCGCCCCCGCGTCCGCTGGCCGGTTCTCCGGCTTCTTCTCCAGACAGGCAAGGATCAGGCGGTCGAACTCGGGGGAGACCTCCACTGTGGTGCGGCGAGACGGCGGTACGGGCTCCGACTGGAGGTGCCGCGCCATCATCTGCATCGGGGTCTCGGCGTCGAATACCAGCTGGCCAGTGATAAGCCAGTACCCCACGCAGCCGAGCGAGTAGAGGTCGGTGCGGGCATCCTCGTGCTCCCCCAGGATCATCTCGGGAGGCATGAACGCTGGCGTGCCAGCCGTGAAGTTGGGTGCGGTCAGCGGCGCCGTATCGTGTCGGGCCTCTCGCAGGGACTTGACCAGCCCGAAATCCAGCACTTTGACGAAGTCTACCTCACATCCCATTCGGCAGGCGTACAGATTGGCCGGCTTGATGTCGCGATGAAGGAGACCGCTCTGGTGGGCATCGGCCAGCGAGTGGCAGGCTTGAGCCAGCAGATGGGCAGCCCGTTCCGCCGGTACCGGCCCGAACCGATGAACCAGGGTGTCGAGATCAAGGCCCTCCAGCAGCTCCATCACGTAGTAGCAGGTTCCGTCGCCGGTGACCCCGAAGTCGAAGAGATGGACGGTGTGATGAGAATGCAGCCCCGCCACCGCTTCGGCCTCGCGGCGGAATCGCCGGATCATCGTCTGTCCCTGGGTTCCACTGCTGGAGCCGAGATAGGCAGGCTTGATCAGCTTGATAGCGGCTGGGCGGGCGAGCATGCGGTGACGGGCGCTCCACACCTGGCCCATGCCGCCTTCGCCGAGCAGCTCAACCAGCTGGTAGCTGCCCAACTCCCGGGCGCGGTGGGCTTGTCGTTGAAGGCGGGCGAGCATGATGGCGGGAAGGACCGCGAGCACGGCGCAGGCGTAATTCGGCAGGTAGGCCCACACCAGCAGCCCGAAATCGGGAAGCGGCAGGCCGCGCGCGGCGGCGACCGCAAGCCCCACCGGGTCCATCGTCGCGGCTGCCAAGCCTGCGATCAGCGCCTTCCGGGGGCTGCTCGGCACCACAAACGGGAAGATCACCACCAGCACACAGATCCAGGAGAGGCGTCCCGCGAGCACCCGCACTTCCCACTGGTTCATCACCCCGATCGCGAAGGCCAGGACCACTTCGTACCACAGCCCGAGGATGACGATCCTCCTGCTCTGCGCCCACAGCTGCTGAGTGAGAAAGTAGAGTCCCAGGGAAAGCAGGATGCAAAGCACCGCCAGCGCATCCGCCGCCGGCCCCCATGGCACGATGGACGCGTCTGGGAGGTGGAGCCTCGGCACCACGAGGTGGTTACCGGCGAGGAGTGCGCCCCAGACCACCGACGCCAGCAGGCTGAGAAAGCCGAGACGCCGGGCCGACTCACAATACAGAATATCCGGTGAGCGTACGCCTGTGAGGCTCGGGTCACTAGCCTCACTGGGGAGGAAAACGCTTTGAGCCGGTTCGCTCCGAGGGGCACTCATTCGGTTGCCAGTCTATACACGGCTGCTAGGCCACGCAAGATCCTGGTAACCGCCCGGCCGTTTGTGATGATGCCCTTGATGTGCTCAGGTGAGCGGCTGGGAGCGGCTCGCCGCACGAGTCAGGCGACATAGCCCAACCTGTTCTCGATCATAGATGACTGCGTAACTAGGGCGGGCCGGGATCCGAAGTTCCCGATGATCGTGAAGTCAGAGGTTGAGCTGCGCGCGGGCTTCGCCCGTGCTCGCTCCCCTTCAGGTCAACTCCTCTCAGGCCCACTCGGTGGCCGTTAGCCGTTGGCCATCAGCCGTCAGCTCGTTCCGAGCTGCCCCGCGCCCCTCCGTGGAGCTCGGGGTTTTTGTTGGTTGGGAACTGGGTGGAGGTATGTCGATTGATGGGCTGATGGACGGGCGAGCCGCCGAGTCCCGCACGCCCTCGCCCCGGCGCCGGTCGGCGGGATCCTCAGGTCGCGAACAGCTTGCGCTGCCTGGCGACTTCCTTCTCCAGCCGCCCGCACATGATCTCGCAGAGCCGGAGCACATCCGCGTCAGCCAAACGATAGTAGGTGCTGACCCCCTCTTTCCGGCGCTCGACGAAACCGAGCCGGAGCAGGAGCTGGAGGTGCTTCGAGAGGTTGGCCTGGCCGAAGCCGGTGATCTCGATCAACTGGGTGACGTTCTGCTCGCCGCCACGCAGTGCGCTCAGGATGTGGAGCCGGGTCGGCTCGCCCAGCGCGCGGAACCGGTCCGCGATGACCTGCAGCTGATGGGCCGACAACGGCTTGGATGCCACGGCACCCCCCAGAAGTGATTCCATAACCAGCGAGTAATCTGTCCCGCTCCCCGCCAGGTCACAACCAGACGGCTCGGTGGCCGACGCCGAATCGTGCCGCTGTCCTGCTCGGCGCAATCCTCTCGCCAAAACCCGATGATGTCGCACTGGCCCCGCATCCATTGTGAGGTGCGCTCCTGTCGTGCCTTGCTAATATAACTATATAGTGATATAGTGCAACAAGAAGAACGGCGGCAGGAACAGACCGGCCGCCCTCCAGCGGAGCCCCAGGGCTCCACCACCAGGAAGGAGCAGCAGATGCAGTGCAACATGGCAGGCTGGGATCGGGGCGCGCGGATCGTGGTCGGACTCGTTCTGCTGACGCTGGGATGGGCTGGCATCGTCCCCGGGACGCTGGGCCTCGTGTTCAAGGTGCTCGGGTTCGTGCCGCTGGCCATCGGGGTTGTCGGGGTGTGCCCGGCGTATTCACTGTTCGGCTTCCGCACCAACCGTCCGTAGCCCACGGGGACCCGGTCATCGCGATGATGTGGACTTCGGCAATGGGGCGGATGGTGAGAGGCGCGCCGTGGCTCCTGCTCACGGCGCTCGCCACGGCGCCGGCAGTCGTGCAGGCCCAGGCGCTCACCCTGCGTGATGCACTCGGCCGGGCGGATGAAGCGGCCTTTGCCAACCGGATCGCCGCCGGACAGACCGCGGCCCAGGCGGGGCAGGCGCTGGCGCCGTACCGGGGGATTCTGCCCAGCATACGGATTGAAAGCGGCTACCTGAGGACCACCGACCCACTCAACGCCTTCGGCTTCACGCTGCGGCAGCGGGCCGTGACGCCAGCCGCCTTTGCGCCGTCACGGCTCAACGACCCCAATGCCATCGGCAATCTCATGACCGGGGTCGTGGTCGAGCAGCCGCTGTTCAACGCCGACGCTTGGCTGGGCCGCAAGGCGGCCGCCCATGTCAGTCAGGCCTCGGCCGCACAGGAGCAGTGGATTCGCTCCGGCACGGCGGTGGAGGTGGTCCGGGCCTACTGGGGCGCCGTGCTTGCGACGGAACAA
>Ga0163155_10006577_pt1 | contig 11215 bp, 5 predicted proteins | sample OliLakLV19SP4G1_FD_148611 | JGI IMG/M metagenome (GOLD analysis project Ga0163155, IMG submission 148611) | Freshwater microbial mat bacterial communities from Lake Vanda, McMurdo Dry Valleys, Antarctica - Oligotrophic Lake LV.19.SP4.G1 | ecosystem: Environmental > Aquatic > Freshwater > Lake >...
TGCCGCCCCCACCTTTGAGGTTGTCGTTGCCTGCTACACCTTGAACCAGGTCATTCCCGCCTCCAGCCGTAACGATATCGTTGCCTGAGCGTGCCAGAATCTTGTCTGCCTTGCGGGTACCCTTGAGTTTGTCCGCCCCATTGCTGCCTGTAATTTTGAACGGTTTAATTTGGCTGAACAACACAGGGGTGCCCAAAGTCCCACCCGCAGCCGTTGGAATCGGCAGTAGCTCAGCGGCCTCAGTTGAGCCATCGGTAACTGGCATTGTCCAGCTATCGCTAGCTAGAACGGCTAGCCCATTGCCAACTTCGTCTGTAATGTTGCTGGGGTTGACGGTGACCTGGTAGGTGCCTGCTTGACCAGTCGAGCGTTTCAGGTTGCCCAATGTCCAGACTTTGTTGTCGCTGCTGGTCAGGGTTGCAGTTGTGAGGGCGATCGCCACCCCATTACGGGTGAGTGCCAAATCTGCTAGGTCGAAGTTCTTGACCGCTTCATTGAACTGAATCGTGAGGCTATCGAGCGCTGATACTCGCGGATCAGGCGTGACATCCACCACGTCAACCGTGGGGGCTGTTTTGTCGATGGTATAGCTACCGCCAGTCGTAAATCCTGCCGCCAGCGGTGCCGAATCGAGGTCGATAATCGAGTTGTCGTCTAGCACGTTGAGGCGGAGGGTGCCGTCACCTGTACCCGTATTAACCGCCACGGTATAGACCCCATCCTTTCCAGTAACCTGCGTCGCAGACACCACAGAGGCTCCCATCAACCCCGTAGTCGTCAGGTCAAAATCTGTCACATCCACGCCAGTGACAGGTTCACTAAACGTGACTGTGTAGTTGACAACACTAGCATTGGTCAGAACACTGTCTGTTGGAGTGACCGCAAATACCAGTGGCGCTACGCCCGGAATGTTAAACGTTAGCAGCGTCCCAAACGCATTATTGTTGTTGAGTCCAGATGTGCCAGCACTACTAGCCATATTCCCTTGGGCAAACAGACCTGTGCCAGTCACCGTCGGCAGTGCGGTTGGTAGCCCCTCATTGTTGCCGTTGGAGTTAGTTAAAGAGTGCAGCGCAAAAATAGCACCCCCCAATGCCGATCCGTTCCCGCCTGCGGCTGTGCCGCCTGTCGTACTGTTGTTAATAAAACGGCTATCGCTCAACGTTAAGGAGCCAGCGCGGATGAAGATAGCGCCGCCCATGCCAGCCCCGCCGCCATTGCCAGTTCCACTACCGCCGCCACCAAAACCAGGGAGGCTACTCAAGGTACCACCCCCTCCAGAGCCACCACCATAGCCGCCGTTGCCACCTTTAGAACTGTTAGAGTCAATGGCACCACTGGCACCCGCTCCACCACCACCGCCAAAGCCGCCGTTACCGCCGCCACCGCCATAATCGCCGCCGCCGCCGCCGCCGCCGCCGCCGCCAAACTGGCCGCTGCCACCAGTACCACCACCAATACCAGGTAGCCCAAGATCACCACCTAGGCCGCCATTGGCATTACTAACCAGCAATCCACTGTTGCCACCAGCACCACCAATACCGGCACTACCATTATTGCCGTTACCACCAAAGCCGCCGCCGCCGCCGCCGCCTCGACTCACCGCAAGGCCACCATCACCACCCATACCACCGCCGCCACGACCGCCATCTAGGCCAACGTCGCCGTTGATGCCATTACCACCGATCGCCTGGCTTTCGCTAATCGTAATGGAAGTAGCTGTAACATTGCCGTTGAAGATAAAGATGGCACCGCCCATGCCTGCACCGCCACCGCCACCGTCGCCGCCCTCGGCACGCCCCTTGGTCAGGGTCAAGTTGTTGAGCGCAACGGTACCGCTTTGAATAAACAGCAGCCGGAACGCACCATCTCCATCCAGGGTAAAGTTACCGCCATTAATAGTGAGACTATTTGTTTCGTTAATGAATGGTAATGCAGAGGTGAGAACAATGTTCCCTGTAATGTTGAAGATGTCTGCTTGGCCGTTGCTATTGGACTGGTTAATTGCAGCCTGAAGCTCAGCGAAGGTATCAATACTATTAAAAACTGCCATGAGTTTTGAGGTTCCTAAACATAAAATGGGAGGGGTTTGAACGCGATAAAAGCACCGATATCTCTAGCTGGAAGCTCGTTGATAACGCTTAAACACTTAATATTTTTTTGGCCTTCACATAGCGCATAGCGAGGCAGTGTATAAACGAGAGCCAACGCATCCTCGCGCTTGGCTTAGATCTAAAGCAGCGCTGAACTGTGTATAAAAGCACAAGTTACTTCTTTGTCTGAGTATGGATGAGGCGATCGCTCTTTAACGAGTTCAATATCCAGAATTCATCAATCTTTTAGAATTGGTGACGTTAATTAATGTTTTGTCTAACATTAGGAATAGATACGGAATCAAAGGTTTTTTTTGATATGCCTAAGTGCCTCAATTCCTCACAAAATTTATAATGTATTTATCAAACCCTCACTAAATAGAGTCAAATAAATCATTTAATCTTGCTATTTTAGAGACAATATTTCTCGATAGACAAATTATTGCCATCTCAACCCGGTACCTGTAGAGCCACAGTTAATTGCGGCTCTATAGAAAGATGTAGTAATGATCCGACCAGCGTTGTTTTTGTTCACGATCGCAGTCTAGAAAAGCTGCTGCACAACAAAACAGGGCATCTCCGATGGAAGATACCCTGCTCTAGGGGGCGCTAATTCGATTCCAAGCTCTAGATCTCCAGACTAGATCTAGAGTTTAGAGTCGGATTAACTATGTGGATGTAACTAGCCGCTTCCGCAAAGACTCGGCGCGCCTGAGAGCAGCGCCATTTTTTGGCTCAATGACTAAAACCTGTTCATAAATCTCCAGCGCCTGAGTAATTAGCTGCTTTTTCTCATAGGCAAAACCAAGGTTATTCATCGCCGTTACATAACCGGGCTGCCGATCGAGCGCCTCTTTATATTGACGAATTGCCAAATCATATTGCTCTTGAGCCGCGTGGGCAAAGCCCAAGGCATTATAAAGTAGCGCGGTGTTTTCAGCACCCTCTAAATCTTTTGCTTTGAGCGCCTTCTGAAATTGGGCAATCGACTGAGAATAAAGCTTTTTGTCTAGATAGATGGTGCCTAGTTCGTAGTAGTCCTGAGACATGCCACTTTCTTTGGACAACTTTTCTTGTAGCCGATTTAGGGCTGTCTCTACTCGACGAGTTTTGAGAATTTGCCGGAACAATATAAATCCGGAGCCAGCTAACAGAACTAGCAAAACACTGAGATATACAACCGGAAGTAGACTATCGTCCATAGATCCAAGATTGTGCAAACGCTGTAATGAACGTTCTTCCAGCCTACAACAGAATGGGATCTAGAGGTGATTACGTTTCAACCGTCTTCTGAAGATGGTTAAAACCAGCTCAGTCGCATTAAAGTGTCCCCTGTGTCTAGACGTTGCGGCTATCAACGCAGAGGCTGCTGCTATAGGGAACCCTTCACTTTACCGATAGGGCGACTAGGGCGGCGCACCATCCGAACCGTATGAGGTAAGACGCCCACTAACAACGCAAACGATTCATCTGGAATCCGGGCAATGGTGTCGGCCTCAAAATAGGTTTCAAACTGATTCAGAATTTTTTGTGCCCGCTGCACTGATTCTGAGGTGTCGGTAAATTGTTGAGTTAACCGAATCCATTGTCGCCGAATCAGATATGCCTCCTGGCGCTCTTCGTGGGTTTTTGGTGAGAGCAGTGACAGGTTATCCACTGGAATCACCTTTTGACAATCTTGATCAAACAACCCGCCTACGGCTGCCCCAGGACCCGCAAATTCTGCATGAAAATGTTTATAGAGCACCAGCCCATTGCGGCGGCGCTTATTGACCACTAATAAGTGACCTGCTCGAATGTGGTGGAGAATCTCGTCTGCATTTAAGCTATCGAGCACCTGCAACGGCGCACCAAGTTCTTTGCCGCCATTGCTGGAGCCATTGCCATTAGACTGCAATGCGTCGCCATTCACTGCCGCAACTTGCCTCGATGTCATCTCAAGCGTAAGGTCTTCATGGGAGCTGGGGTGGTAGCGCTGGTCGCTTTCGCTATCCATTTCTGAGTCTCCTGGCTATTTTCCTGGAGGCTGAACGCGTAAGCTGTTGGGTCACAAGTGATATTTCAGTCTACCGCTTCAACTCAACTGTTTCGGGAATAAATTTTAATAAACTTTAGAGGAGCCATAAACTTGAACTCCAGCATAAATCGATCTGCGAGCGATGGTTTCCTCAGGTTTTAGAGCGTCATTTTCATCTGGAAATAGCCCTAACAAAGTCCATTCTAGGGTACATAGCCTAGCGCTGAGGGAGCATAAGCGCCAAAAGTTCTGAAGTTCAGATGAAGATTGGCGATCGCTTTTAAAGCCGCCGTAAAGTTCCCCTGTTATTACCACCCCTACGATGTCAAATTTATGGCCTGTTCTTGGCGGCCAAAGGGCTGAGTGATTTGTGTAAAAAAAGCTGTTGGGGCTGTCCTAGTACCCATGCGGTTGGACTCCATTCCGACGCTTTCACCGCGTACCCCAGCTTGGTGTAAAGCTGACGAGCCGCTATGTTGTTTTCCAGCACATGCAAATATAAATCCTGAAAGCCCTGGGCTAGAGCGACACGCTCACACGCTAGCAGCAATTGGTGAGCGATGCCCTGCCGCCGATGGTGTTTGGAAACGGCCAAATTAGAAATATACATTTGACGAGCGCTCATAACTTGCCAAAAGTAGGGATGGCGCAAATTCATCTCGATTGTCCCCACCAAGGCATGGCTGGTTGAGGCATGAGGAGTAGAAGCAGCCAGTTGGGTTCTCGAATCTTCGCTGACAGGGATTCGATCTACAGTGACCAAACAAACATGGTGAGGCGAAAATGAGCGGAAGCGGGTACGTAAATCTTCTAAAATACCCATGCGGAATAGAGGATATGCCCAGCCCATTAGCCCATCTTGGGCATGAAAACCGGATGCTAGCAGTTCTGCTAGGTTAGGTAAATCTGACGAGCGCGCTGCTCTTACCAAAACAGTACCTGGCTCAACCGGGTAATCGGTAGATAGATCAGGGGATGTCGAACTACAGAAAAGCTGATCGAAATGCGAACCGGACATGAGGGGCTATGGGGTAAGTACTTGACTGTGACATGGCTAGTAGTCTGAGGCGTAAATCTGCCTACCGTTCGTAGTGCAGGCTTCCAGCCTGTGCGGGCAAGATGCCCACCCTACGGTAGCTAAACTTGCGCTCGTTCAACTCAGGGCGTTCAACCCAATTGCCCACCTGGATGAGACGGTTGTACCTAGCTAAACATTAGCTCACCTAATGTTCAATGGCACTGCTGACTTTTTGACAGGTAGGAGGCAAATCTTAGTGTAATCATACGGATGGGGTTCAAGATATACTGTATAGGTTAGGAAGTGCGCGCTGGACTAATTTTTGTGAGTAGTGCCAATTAAACTTAGCCGGATGGCGCTGCGAATCAGTAGCATCTCTGACCTTAAATGGTCTGGCGGAAAGCTTTTGTGAAAAGGATCCGTTTCTAGCCTCATCAAGACTGAACCAATTTTGGGTGCATGTTCAGGAAATAAATTCTTTGATTCTGAGGCAGCTAGAGCAATCGGGACGGTATTTGGAGGATGGGCAACGTAAACCAGTGGGCGATCGCCATTTCAGTCAACGGGTTAACCTCCTAGGACATGCCTTAAAGCTGCTTGAGACGCTTGACGTTGAGCACAAGGTTTGTGCGAAACATCAAGCTTTGGGGCATAATTTAGCGTCTAGTCCTGACTCCGCTAGCCATTCCTACCGGGATCATCTACCGTTGTATCTTCTAACCTTTGACCATCGACGGCAGGGCAGACCCAGATCTGTCCAGCCTACTGACAGCCCCCTATTTCAACCCTTCCCTTTAGCTAACTGCCCCGGTCGCAGGAGAGCGGTGCATGATATCCCAACCCCTCATTAAGCCAAAAATTCTGGTCGTGGATGACGAACCAGACAACTTAGATTTGCTCTTCCGCACCTTCCATCGTGACTACAAGGTGCTGAGGGCAGAGAGTGGGCATGAAGCCCTAGAGATTTTGGCGCGTGAGGGCGAGGTCGCCGTGATCATTTCCGATCAGCGGATGCCTTTTATGAGTGGGACTGAGTTCCTCAGCATGACGGCAACCCGCTACCCAGACATCATCCGCATTATCCTCACCGGCTACACCGATGTGGAAGACTTGGTGGAAGCGATCAATTCGGGTAAGGTGTTCAAATATGTCACAAAGCCCTGGGATGATGAAGAGCTAAAAGTCGTGGTGCGTCAGGCTGTAGACACGCACAATGTCTTGAGGACGCGCACCCAAGAATTGCGGCGAACGCTGCGTCAAGAGTCGTTATTGAATGCTGTCACGAATACGATTCGAGGCGCGCTTGACTACCGCCAGATTCTCCAAACCATTGTGGAGACGGTGGGGCACATGTTTGAGGTAGATTGCTGCATCCTTCGCCCTTTTCAAGATAGCCGGATGGATGATCAGATATTTGTCTATCAATCGGGGCGAGGGCGATTGGGGCAGGCAGACGCTGCCGGGGGGCGCAGGCTAGACGATAAAAACAGCTTGGCGGACACGGTTTGGGAAACACGCCGGGTGCAAGTGATTGATCATGTGCAGGCCAATTTAGACTCCAGTGGGGATATACTGCCCCTAGTCTGCCGGCAAGCGTACCAAGATGCCAATATCCGTTCCAGCTTAATAGTGCCGCTGATCTGTCAGCAAGATCTAATGGCGGTATTGGCCTTGCACCAGTGCGACCAACCTCGGGTTTGGCAAGAGGATGAAGTGCAGTTGGTGAGTATGGTGGCCGATCAGGCCGCCCTGGCGCTGTCTCAAGCGCGAGCCTATGAACAAGTGCGAGCGCTGGCAACGCGAGAAGCATTGGTCAATACGATTACGACAGCCATTCGATCTACGCTTGATCCGCAAGAAATATTTGCAGCCATTACCCAAAAACTAGGGCAGGCATTGCAGGCAGATGGGTGTGCCCTATCGCTATGGACGGAGGGGAATGAGTTTGTCCAGTGCGTGGGGTTGTATGACGCCGCCCATGATGGGATAGCTGTGCTGGAGGAGGATGCCGCTGGATTAGTGGAGGTGGCAGATAATCCCTTTGACGCGGGTCTATTGGCCAATCGTTATCAGCTGCCTCTGTCTCAAGTGCCGATCGCCGGAAATCCTGTTTTACAACAGGTTTTGACTACCCAGGCGGCGGTCGTGATCCATGACCTAGCCGATCATCTAGAGATGAACATACTGGATTTGCCCGTGCGATCGCCGGCTCGTGCCCTACTGGTGGTGCCGCTGCTCACCGATGGCAACATCATTGGCAGCATTTCGCTGCGCCAGATGTATCAACCTCGCCAGTGGAAGCCAGAAGAGATTGATTTAGTTCAAGCGGTAGGAGCACAGGCCGCGATCGCCGTTCAACAATCGCGGTTATATCAAAAAACGCGCCAGCAAGCCGAGCAGCTGCTGGAGTTAGATCGACAAAAAACTGAATTTTTTCAAAATGTTTCGCATGAATTTCGCACGCCCCTAACGCTGACTTTAGGGCCATTAGAGTCGGCAGTGGCGCAGCAGCAGGGGTTGTCGCTGGCTCAGTCGGTGACTGCCCTGCGCAACTCTCGGCGACTCTTGCGGCTGGTCAACCAACTACTTGACCTGCAACGGCTAGATGCCGGACGCATGCAGCCCAGTTTTCGTCCGTGCAATCTGCTGAATTTTGTGATTCCGATCGTCGATTCATTTCGCCATTATTGCGAGAAAAAGCAGATTAACCTGGTTACCCGGCTCACGGAATGCCCACTGGTCTATCTGGATGTAGAGAAATTTGACAAGGTGCTCTACAACCTCTTGTCTAATGCCATGAAATTTACGCCAACGGGGGGCAGTATTACCGTCAGCGTCAGTCCCGCAGGCGACCATTGCTCAATTAAGGTGCAAGATACTGGGGTCGGCATTCGCCATGATCAAATCCCCCATTTGTTTGAGCGGTTCCGGCAGGCAGACGGTTCGGCTAACCGCAGCTATGAAGGCAGCGGCCTAGGGCTAGCGCTGGTGCGAGAGCTGGTAGAACTGCATCAGGGCACGGTATCGGTAGACTCTACCGTTGGCAAAGGGACGAGTTTTACCGTTTGGCTGCAAGCGGGCAGTACCCATCTGCCCGCCGACCAGGTGATTGAAATTCCGGCTGAGAGTGAGCACAGTCGTGCCCTAGTGGAATTGGCCGATATTGATGTTGATATAGCTGAGTTGCCTAATCTGAAGGAGCCAATACGCGCTCTACGCGGGCAAGCCAACGCCCCCGATTCCGGCCTCACCGAGATTGAGGAGATCTTAGAATCGGTGATCCCCGCCGATCCAGAGACCGCCGCTGCCACCCTGTTGGTGGTAGACGACAACGCCGACCTGCGCCTGTACATTTCCGAGATCTTGCAGCAGGCTGGGTACCAGGTTTTGACCGCTGACAATGGCCGTGAAGGGTTTCAGATCGCGCAAGAGCGCTCTCCCCAACTGATCTTGACAGACTTGATGATGCCCCTAGTGTCGGGGATGGAACTGATCAAACTCATCCGGCAGGATGAAGGGTTGAAGGGAACGCCCATCGTGTTAATTACCGCTAAAGCAGACGCAGAAACCCGGATTGAAGGCACAGAACAGGGAGCGGATGGCTATCTATCTAAGCCGTTTAATTCCCGTGAACTGCTGGCCGAGGTGCGCAACTTGCTTGCCCTCAAGCATAGCGAACGCCGGGTGGCCGAGTTGAATACCTACTTGACCGAATCGGTGCTGAAGCGATTCTTGCCGCCTTCACTGGTGCGTAAGGCCGCTAGGGGCGAACTGGCGCTCGATCTGCGCCCCGAACCTCGGATGATTACGATTTTATTTAGCGACATTATTGGCTTTACTCAACTTTCCAATACGCTGCGATCGCGCCGAGTAGCCGAGCTGTTGAACGAATATTTGACCGAGATGACCCACGCCATCTTCCAAAACGGTGGCACGGTCGATAAATTTATGGGCGATGCGATTTTGGCGATTTTTGGCGCACCCGAAGAAATTAGCCCGAATGAGCAGGTGAAACGGGCGATCGCCACCGCTCGGCAAATGTACCACACCCTCGATAAACTCAACGAACGGTGGCAGCAGCAGGGGATCAGTCGGGTCGAGTTCCGCTGCGGCATTCACCAGGGCACAGCGGTAGTGGGCATGTTTGGCGGGTCAGAGCGCGCCGACTACACCGCCATTGGGCCTAGCGTCAACATTGCAGCCCGGATTCAAGAAGCGGCTGAACCCAATACCATTCTGGTGTCTGCGGCAGTGGCCGACTACCTAGAGCAAGATATTATTACCAAGTGTCGCCCGCTAGAACTCAGAGGGGTAGATGAAACAGTGCTGACGTTCTCGATTACCGTCGATCATCTAATCTGAGCGGTTGTATCTGAGCGGTTGCAGACAAATCTTGGCAGTTGTATCTGGGCGATCGCAGACAAATCTTGGCAATCGACGGCGCAATAGCCTTTGCCCTGTTAGAATACGGAATCGCGGCGTCCGCTTCCAGTCTTCGCACCGCGTCTCTATCTGCTAGTTCACTTTCTATCCGTCTGCCTAAGGATCGCGAATTACTATAAACTGCTTGCCAACGGGGTCGCTCAGCTTTCCCCCTGAGCAAATGATAAGCAATACGTTCGCACCCCATCCTAAGACTGGTGCCAATTATGGCGACAGACCGATGATATTTTTGGAGTCTTATGTCCTTTTCCGCTCTCGGTCTGTCTCATGAAATTGTGCGCGCTGTTACGGCACGGGGCTACACCGAGCCTACCCCGATCCAGCTTCAGGCCATTCCTACTATTCTCAAAGGCAATGATATATTAGCAGGTGCCCAAACTGGGACAGGCAAAACGGCTGGCTTTACGCTGCCCATTTTGCAACTGCTCTCCAAACAAACGGTTAAGTCTGCCCCCCATCGGCTGCCGATTCGGGCATTGATTTTGACCCCGACCCGAGAATTGGCCGCGCAGGTAGAAGAAAGCGTCAAAGACTATGGCAAATACCTCAACTTGAGTTCGATGACGATGTTTGGCGGTGTCAACATTAATCGCCAAATTCAGCGGTTGAAAGGCGGCGTCGATATTTTGGTGGCCACGCCCGGTCGCTTATTAGATCATGTCCAGCAGCGAACGGTGGATCTGTCCCAGGTGCAAATTCTGGTACTAGATGAAGCCGATCGGATGCTAGATATGGGTTTTATTCGCGATATTCGGCGGATTTTGGCTCTATTGCCGCAACAGCGGCAAAATCTGCTGTTTTCCGCCACTTTTTCCCCTGAAATTAAAGAATTGGCTCAGGGGATGCTGAAGCAGCCCGTGTTGATTGAGGTAGCGCGCCAGCAGGACACTGCCGAGCTGATTGCGCAAAAGATCTATAAGGTATCACGCGATCGCAAGCATCCACTGCTGACCCATCTAATCAAGCAGCACAACTGGTTTCAGGTGCTGGTCTTCACCCGCACCAAGCATGGTGCCGATCGCCTGTCCAAACAGCTGACCCACGATGGCATTCCATCGCTGGCGCTGCACGGCAACAAAAGCCAGATGGTGCGGACGCGGACGCTAGCCAAGTTTAAAGACGGCAGTCTGCAAGTGCTGGTCGCCACAGACATTGCTGCGCGCGGCATTGACATTAGCGATCTGCCGCATGTGGTCAATTTTGATTTGCCCCATGTGCCCGAAGATTATGTGCACCGAATTGGCCGCACCGGGCGGGCTGGGGCTGAAGGCGAGGCGGTGTCTCTGGTGTGTGTGGATGAGCACAAGATGCTAGCCGATATTGAAAAGCTAATGAAGCGATCGCTGCCCCAGGAAATCGTCAGTGGGTTTGAACCAGATCCCAATGCCAAAGCTACCGTAATTCCCCAAAAAGGTCAGCAGCAGCGACGCTCGCCCGGTCAGAACCAAGCCCGCTCAGGGCGAACTTCTGCCAAGCCATCGGCTCGACCAGACACGGGCGGCGGCGGGCAGCCCCGTTCGCAGTCGGCTAATTCGAATAATCCGAACCGTCCGCCATCGGCAGGTCGTCGCCCACGTTAACCCCAGAAATTCGGTAGAGACGCGATTCATCGCGTCTCTACCGAATTTCTGGGGTTAACGTGGG
>Ga0163155_10006583_pt1 | contig 11211 bp, 18 predicted proteins | sample OliLakLV19SP4G1_FD_148611 | JGI IMG/M metagenome (GOLD analysis project Ga0163155, IMG submission 148611) | Freshwater microbial mat bacterial communities from Lake Vanda, McMurdo Dry Valleys, Antarctica - Oligotrophic Lake LV.19.SP4.G1 | ecosystem: Environmental > Aquatic > Freshwater > Lake >...
TTTTAGTTCAGTTTGTTTTTTCATGAGCCGGTAATTTTAAGTAATTGACAGGTTCTGATATGCTAATATAGTGTACCGCATGTATCAAGTGAGAAAAAGCCGTGTGTTGAAGCATACGGAAATCTGACGCTATCAGAGGGTTAACAGCCTGCTCACTTGGTACTGCATTAAAACGGTAAAATATGCAGATAGTAGATAACGAATTCATAGTAAAGAACTGTGTACCCTCGGCGCTTGTGGGTGCCGGCGTCAAGCCCTTCGATTACCAGTTCGAGGGCATCAAGATTCTCTTCCAGAAAACAAGATTCCTTTTAGCAGATGATCCGGGGCTTGGAAAAACCATTCAGTTGGTTGTTGCTGTTAACCTCTTGCAGTATTTTTCAAAGACTCCATTACGTGTACTGGTTTTCGGTACAAAATCAATTGTTATTAACTGGCAGCGAGAGGTTAAGAAGTGGGGCGTAGGTGCGGCTGAATACACCATAACGAACCACGATAAGCTTGTCGGCAACATGGCTCATAAGTTTCTTAAGAAATGGGATCTGGTGATAGCGGATGAGAGTCACTTCTACTTAAAGAATGAAGAGACACAGCGCTGCAAAGTATTCATGCAGATTACTCAGAACGCTGAAAGAGTCTGGCTATCAACGGCAACACCGGCATCAAAGTGTGCTTCAGATTATTACGTGACGTTGAGACTCATCATTCCGAAGCTCTACGACAAGTGGAGCCTCAAGCATTTCAAGCGGAGATATTGCCAGAAGATACCTGACGCTAGGGCATATGAGGGCTACGTGTATAAGGGCTTTAACGCTGAGACACTCCTTGAACTGAATAAGGTCTTCAAAGTTTGCGCGCTCGGCCGGAAGCAGGAGGAAGTTAAGAAGGACTTACCGCCTCTGACCTTCACTGATTACTTTGCGGATGCTCCGAACTCGGAATCGTTTACGGATTTTGAGATGGAGGAGATGCAGAATCGGATATGGGAAGGTGTAGAGCTTAAAGCAGAGCACCAGAGCCGGCTACGTGCAAATGCTCTGGACAAGATCCCATCGGTAATTGAGCTACTGAATACCTATCCAGCTAGAAAGAAAGTTGTGCTGTTCATCTGGCACCAGGATGTTGCGGATAAACTGGTTCATGAGATTCGAACTCACACTGACCGGACTGTAGATAAGATAACCGGACAGGTTACTTCTGCGGTCAAGCGGCAAGAACTTATTGACAGCTTCCAGGAGGGAAGTCTCGATACGTTAGTCCTGAATATGCAGAGTGGAGGTGTCGGTATCAATCTTACCGCTGCGTCCATCGGCATATATGTGCAGTTCCCTACTGTGGCGACTTTGTGGATTCAGAGCTTAAAGAGAATTCACCGAATCGGAAGTAAGGAGCCGGTGCAGATCATAAAGTGCATGATTGAGGGAAGTATTGACGAGCGAGTGTTCAAGATACTGACTGAGAGAACGGACTACATAGAGAAGGTGGGACTGCAATCAAGGACTACTACACATCTTGAAAATCTCGTTGAAGCTGTTGGAGGTACAAATCCACCGGCAGCACCGGATATTTTTAGTTAAGCGAAGGCGCTCAGCTTGGAACATGCTTGCAGGAGATAAGTTACCTCGGCAGCACTATCCGGACTTTGGAGAATGAAGTTGAAAAACTAAAGGCGGAAATTGATAGATTAAAAGGAAAGAAATGAATAAGCGGCCGGCGTGGCAAGAGAACCTTCCCTCGAGAGTGGATCCGGTATTAGCAATCTACTCAGTATTCGAGCGGGATATTTTAAATAACCCTCAGTATTATTCCGATCTCATCCCGAAGCTTGAGAAGGAGCTGGAGGAGAGGAGAATTACGAGCGCAAGATTATCTGATCAGCTGCTGAAGGAAACTTATCTCAGGTGTGAGGCTCAGGCCGAGTCGGCAAAGGTGCAGCACGATCTTAATAAGAAGCAAAGCGTGATTACGATTCTGGAGCACACCATATTTACCATGGACCAGAAAATAAATGTGCTTGAGAAGGAGAAGAAGGAGGCGTTCCTGGCAGCTAGAGAATTAGATACATCAGGGAAGACGTTGCCAGGCAAGGTCAAGTATTTAACATTCGAAGACTATCAACAAAGTAAGGAGAAAAAATAATGATACTGAAACGTAGAAGAGATCAGCTGTTGTTCGAGATGCAGAGTTTCATGGAAGAGGTTCACAATCTCGCCATAGAAAAAGGCTGGTGGGATAAGCCGAGAGAAGATGGAACCTGCATAGCACTCATGCACTCGGAACTTTCTGAAGCACTCGAAGCTGCAAGAGGCGGATTACTGGACGACAAACTCACCAGCCGGCCAGGCGTAGAGGTAGAGCTTGCGGATTGTGTAATCCGGATTATGGATTTCTGCCAGGCTCGCTGTCTCGATCTTGTCGGCGCAATAGTAGATAAGCACGAATTTAATAAGAGCAGAGAGCACAGACACGGAGGTAAAGCATTCTAATGAATCCAGCAAAAATACCTTTTACCCCGCGTGTACCCTGGATCCAGCTCGCAGATGGCCGGCCGTTCGAGCCTTCAAACCCGAAGCCGGAAGACATCAGTATTGAGGTGATAGCAAAAGCTCTGTCTCATATCTGCAGATTCGGAGGACACACGAACCGCTTCTACTCAGTAGCTGAGCATTCGATTCACGTTGCAAACCTGTTACCGGATGAGCTGAAGATATACGGGCTTCTCCATGATGCACATGAAGCCTACACCGGCTACGGAGATATCTGTAGTCCTGTGAAACCTACAAGTCTAGGAGTAGTAGAGCGCATTATCGATCTGGCAATAGCGAGAGCGTTTAACCTGGAGGCTTATAAGTTCTATATTGATGAGGTAAAGCAGGCCGATCTAAAAATGCTGCACACTGAGAAAGTGGGTATCCTTCAGCCGTGTGACAGGGACTGGGATCTTGAGTTGCCGGCCCCTGAGTTACGATTAAGGCTGGACAAATTAAACGGCGATCCGGTAGTAGCTGAGACTAATTTTTTAAATTTATGGAGGAACCTTAGAAATGGCAAGTGAGCTTACTAATCGTGCGGCTGTACCTCTATCCGAAATATCTGAGACTCTGAAGGAGCGCGGTAAGGATTACGGCGTATTCTATGGACATGCAGAGATTACTCAGGGCCTTAAAGATGTGATGAGAGATGCACCTGGATGGAAAAAGCTTTACCCTTCAATGAAGGAAGCGCTTGATATGGTGGTCCATAAGATCGGCCGCATCTTGAATGGCAATCCTCTGTACATCGATTCGTATCGGGATATCTGCGGGTATATAAAATTAGTACAAGATGAGCTGGAACAAACAGACGGAGCTACGGACGCAAAATCCGTTCGCTTGAAAAGAGTAAATGGAGAATGGGTGGAAGCATGAAAATAAATATCGTCATAAGAGAAGGGGATCTCGGATGGATCCTCGGCCGGCTGGCAAGGGAACTCAACTCTCATTTGGGCTGGACCATTAACACACCTGGAGCGGATATCGATTACTGCATTCCTTACTATCAGTACAGGGAGGCGACCGCTCCTATAAAGGTTCCCCTCTTTACTCATCTTGAAAAAGATGGCGGGAAGAAGGCGATGTTTATACAGGTTGCCGAAGACTCTACTTACAAGATAGCGATGTCTGCGAGCACAGCGGCCGATCTAATAGCGTACAGAAAGCGCGGAACACCTCTACCCGCTATCATCCACTTCGGAAGCGACCTTCATAGAGAAAAAGTTTTCGGAATAGTAGGTAAGAACTACAACACCGGACGTAAGAATCTTCACTGGGTAGAGGAGCTGAAGGAAGAGTTCAGTATTAACTACGACTCTCTGAGCGGAGACATAGAGGACAGGGCAGTATTCTATAGTCACATTGATTACTTAATAGTTACTTCCGAGATAGAAGGTGGTCCTATGCCTGTGCTAGATGCGATAGCGGCCGGCGTTCCAATCATAGCCCCGGACGTTGGCTGGTGTTGGGATTACCCCTGCATACATTACGTGAAAAATAATCTTCAGCAATTACAGTACATCCTAAGACAGTTAAATACCCCTAGAACCTGGAAAGATGTAGCGCTCGATCATAAGAAAGCTTTTGAGGGATTCAAGTGAGCTACTACCTGACCGTTGCTGCGATAGTTAAGAATGAGGCGAGGTATATTGAAGAGTGGATCTGCTGGCACCTGATCCATGGAGTAGAGCATTTCTTTATTTACGAAAATGACTCTACCGATGATACCTATAAAATCCTCAAGCGCTATGAAGCAAAAGGTGTAGTCACTTTAAACAGGCTTCACGGAACGGCTCAGCAGTTTCCAATGATCGAAGCTGCGTTAAGAGACTACGGAAATCTTACCAGGTGGATGGCAGTAATCGATTGCGATGAATTTTTACTGGCTGAGAGTCCTCTGCCTCAATTTTTAAAAGAGTTCGAAAACTTTTCTGCTCTAGCCGTTCACTGGCAGCTTTACGGAAGTAAATCTATAGATCCGTTTCGATGGGGTTCGGTTATAGACAGGTTCCGCTGGAGAGGAGTAGAACCAAGCCGGCATGTGAAAAGCATCATTCAGCCGGCCCGTACCATAAGCCGAGGAAAAGATCCTCATAGCTTCATGCTTAAGACTCCTGCTGTTAATGAAAACAAGGTAGCGCTACCTACCCACTACGCTATAAAATCCCCTCCGAGTGCCGAAAGAATACGCATCAATCACTATCACGTAAAAAGCTACGATGAATATTTCATCAGAAAAAGTATGCCGAGAGTCAGCACCGGCACGATGCTAAAAGATATACAAGAATCGTTCCGCCATCACGATAAGAATGAAGTTTACGATCCTGTGGCCGTGAAATACCTAGACTTACTTAAAGTGAAAATTAAAGAGTACAAATGAAAATCTCTCTCATCACCCCCACCGGAAGCCGGCATATGGCGTTCAAACTCTGCGAGCAGTGGATAAAGAATCAGCAAGGGTTAGCTCCTCATAAAATAAAGGAGTGGATTGTTGTAGATGATTCGCCTATGAATCCTACGGTCTGTACGATGGGCCAGATTTACATCAGAGGCCCGAAGGAATGGAAGCCTGGGATAAACACTCAACGCTACAACATGGACGTCGCACTCGAGAAAGTTACCGGAGATGTTATATTCATTATCGAAGACGATGAGTATTATTCTCCTCATTATCTTAGACTCATGATGACGCTGCTTGAGAGTTCCCACATTGCAGGACTCTCTAATTCACGGTACTACCACTTGCAGACCCCCGGCTGGAAGCAGATGAACAACTATCAACACGCATCACTCTGCCATACCGCACTGAGGAGCGAAGCTTTACCGCTATTGTTTGAAGCGGTACATAGCGGAGAGTATTACTTTGATATCGAACTGTGGAGACAGGCACTTGAGCGCGGCGTACCCTCAGTTCTTCTATCGAATACTAATATGTCAATAGGTATTAAAGGCATGGCCGGAAGAATCGGACTTGGCACCGGACACGACATGATCGGGTACCGGGGAGACAGGGATTTATCTATGTTTAAAAACTGGCTCGGAGATGACCATAAATATTATCTGGATTACGTAAAAAGATAATTGACGGAAACAAAAGCTTTCGCTAGTGTGTTCTCACGGTAAAGAAAAACGGTATAAATTGATGACTAGAAATGACGAATGGACTACTCCACAAAAGCTCTAAGAAGCCGCGCATCTGGTGTAACCCGCCATACAGCATGGCAGCTGAGTTTGTGGAAACACTTCTGGCTCTGAATCTCAATTACGGTATACCTGCCTATATTCTTCTGCCGCAGCGGTGTGATCGGATCTGGTTTCAGGACTTGCTTCATACTAAAGGCGTGAGGGACGAACCTTTCACCGGCCGCATTCATTTTGGGAACGCCAAGGCCGGCGCTTTTATGTATAACCTCGGCGTGATTCTAGGCTTCAAAGAGGTTAAGCTTTTGCCTTACCTGGATGCTGGTCAGTTTAACAAAGGCGGTAAAGGGAGCGCAAAATCATGAGCTGCCCCTGCTTAAGATGTAGAACGCTACGAAAAATGGAAGTCGCGCATAATCCGAATTGGGACGGATTCATGAAGGTGGATCTCTTTATCGGAGGCAATGAAGGTGAGCAGCTCCAGGTTGCTACGCTCTCGATACAAGTTTCTCCGTTGCTCGTTGACCCTAAAGTTGTGAACCGAGTCATGGCAGAAGCAAGTAAGTCGCTTTCAAAAGCAGTGGCTAATTTTGCAAAAGGAAAAACAGTCAATTGAGAAACGAGTTTGACAACAAAGAATCGCAGTTCTTAAAAGAGCTGAGGAACATTGCCGGCCGGCCTAAGCTTCATATCTTTGAGATACTTGAGTGGGCGCCTACTCCTTTAGAAGCTGAGGAAGGGCAGAAAATATTCTTCCTTCCCGAAGCAAAAATTTACGTAAAGATTGAGGATTGAAATGAACCAGGTCGCTACACCAGAGAAAGAGCATCATTTGTACGGCGGATCGACAGCTAAGTATTGGAGTAACTGTGCTGGATGGGCGAGCCAGACAGCCGGCCTACCGCACGAAGAGGCAGGCAAAGCCGCTGCACGAGGCACAGCTCTACATAAAGGTATCCTGGAGGTTCGAGTACAGGCTGAACTTAATAAGCTCATGCATGGCACTCCGGTGTCGGTGGACTACTCCAGAATCAAGGACTGGCCGGAAGAAGGACCGATGCTGGCTGATGAATTCTGGTCGCTGTTTTTTGAAAAGACTCTCGAGGGATTCATTACCGGCAAGCAGATATACATCGAGAAGAAGCTCATGTACTCGGCCGAGCTGGATTGCGGCGGCACTGCGGATGTAGTTGTGCTTCACATAAACGATAAAGGAAAGCTTGTCGGCACTGTCGGTGATTGCAAGTTCGGCCGCATCGAAGTGCTACCGGACGAAGAGCAGCTTCTCTTTTATCTGGTTGTCCTTAACATGCTCGCAAAGGAGAAAGGAAAACAGATAGAGGTTTTCAATTCCTTTATCTACCAGCCTGAATGTGCGCCGAACTGGAAGGAGCACACCTTCACTAAGAGTGAAGTTGAACGGGCTGAGCTTCGGTATGCCAAGGCAATTGCTGAGAGCAAGAAAGAAAACCCTAAGTTCAAAGTAGGGGATCACTGTGAATGGTGTAAGCTCAGAGGCCGGTGTAACGCCTACGTGAAGCACCTGGACAAAGAGATGGAGCTTACTGTGCTACGGAATAAGGATCTCGGAACTGTACAGTTCATCGATGTTGCGACTACTCCATCTGATACGCTCGCAAAGATTCATCTGTTCAAAGATAAAATCAAGGCCATCTTTTCAGCAGTGGATAAGGAACTCCTTATCCGCATGGCGTACGGAGAAAAGATCGAAGGTCTAATAATTGTTGAAGGCGTTACTAAGCGGAAGTTCAGGGATGATCCAGAGGTATCAACGACTCTGCTCAGTCATGGAATTAACCCTTACAAAGAAGCGCCTCTTATGGGAATCGGTGACATGACCAAGGCTCTGCAAGCTGCAAAGAGCATCACCAAAAAAGAAGCGGATGTAATCATCAATCCGCTCACGGTTAAGCCTGAAGGGCAACCGAAGATCACTACGTCTGATAATCCTGCTCCAGAGTTTGTGTTTACTGACGCGAGTAAATTACTGGAGGGACTTGACGACGATAGTGAATTTTAAGAACTGTTAAATTGTAAAAGAAAATAATATGTCTAATAAAACTGCAAACGGATTTACTCTTAACCCTAAGTGGGGTGGCATCTTCGGTGTGGATATTGCTACACCTCTCGGCCGGCTCGCCTTCGTGAATCTCGATAAGCCCACCGGTCAGAACGGCCAGACTCCGAAGTACGGAGTAGCCTTTCTAATGCCTAAAGGTGAAGGGCTTCACACGAAGAGCTACGAGGAACAGAAGAAGCATCTTGTAGCTATGCAAGAGCAGGCTAAGCTCATGATTCAGGATCTTTGGGGTGCTCGTGCTGCAGAGATGGTCAAGAAAATGAAGCGCGGCATCTTTGTCGATGGGGATGTAGCGTCCTCTACCGGCAAGGTATACGAGGGATACCCAGGAAATTGGGTAATCAATCCTCGTAATGCTGAGCCTAACGGACACTCTAGGGGATGGAAGATCCTGAACGATGGCATGTCACCAGAGATGTTTGAGTCTGGTATGATCTGCCGACTCACAGTTCAGCCGTACCTCGGCGTTGACGGCTTCTCCTACTCTCTCCGGGCCATCAAGCTTGTCCATGACGATGGCGTGAAATTCGGTGGAGCACCTGATCCGAGCGGTGTAATTGATAACCTGGATGAAGCTATCCAGGCGGTCAATGCAGCCGGCTCTGATACGGACTTCGCCGTACTGTAAAGAATTGCCAGGATAGACACTCCGGAGAGACGGAGATGCACAGTTAATCCTTCTGTGCATGAAAGCGTGAGAGGTTACTATGCACTCCCTCTTGAGGTAAGCTTGCATAGAATCCGCTGCAAAACTCACGCTTTCATGGACAGAAGGAGTATCAGAGTTCTTACCGTCTCTGAAGGAACTGGAAGCAGGTCATCCCTTTTTGCTTCTCTCCTTCTGTCCATCTTGGAAAATGTTATGGCAAAGAAATCTGTCCATCTTGGAAAATGTTATGGCAAAGAAAAAAGAATATACGGACGTTGATTATGAAATGTTCGTTATGCCGTTCGGCAAGTACGCACAGACGGAGATAGAACAGCTTCCGGCTGGCTATGTTTTGTGGATTATGGACGAAGATTTCTGTCCGCAGATACTTAAAGCCTGGGCGGAAGAGAACGAAGCGGAGCTAAGAGAGCACGCTATTGTTGAGAGTTGGGACGGTATCACAGATTTCTAGGATCTTTAACCTACAAAGATAAGAGTGAAGTATCCCAAGGAATATAAGGCGTGGTGCGGGATCAAGTGGCGCTGCCACTGTAAAAGGGGAAGGGACTACCCGAAGTACGGAGGCCGGGGGATACAGGTTTGTAAGAAGTGGCGGGAAAGTTTCTCGGACTTCCTATCGGATGTCGGACTAGCCCCTTCTCAGGATCACTCTCTGGAACGCATCGATAATGACCGTAATTATGAGCCTGGCAATACACGATGGGCTACGGTTCAGGAACAGAATAGGAACCGAAGAAACACCCTACGCATTCAACACGAGGGTGTTCAGGTGTACTTTGCTGAGTTCTGCGGAAAGTATGGACTTCGATACCAGCCTTCCAGAAAAAAACTGATTGCAGGCTGGACAGCAGAAGAGTTTATTAATGGAGAAAGAAATGAGAAAACTTATTTTGACAATGCTTTTATCGTCTCAACTGATGGGATGTTTAAAGGTTAACAAACCAGACTTCTATACCAAAGAAGAGCTGGACGCCGGCCTTGATAGAATTCTTAAGCCGGTGTTCACGGATATAGAACTGATAAAGAAGAAGCTATTCCCTGAGGCGTATGCACTCTCTGAAAAGAGTAAATGTACAGTCGATGTAAAAACTTTGAAGTGCATCGAGACTCCTAATGAAAAAAACTAACATCAAACGAACTCAGATTAATGATCCAGTCCTGCATTTTGTTTTCTACGTGCAGCATGGAGGCACTGAGTTTTCCGCTTATAAGTGGATGCTGGATACTCACGGCTTTAGACTTCCTGAGAATGTCGGGCCGGGCGTAGACGGTAACTCTGGATCCTTCGGAGTGAATTCAGCCTACCCTTATTGGGGGGTGATCTGGCTTGCTAAAGACTGTGGAGGATCCACAGTAGCGCATGAGGTAGCCCATGCGGTAACAAATGTCTGTCGAGTGCTTGAATTGAATCCGGTGAATGCTGATGAATTTTATTCATCGTATCTCGGCTGGCTGTTTAAAGAAGTAAATATATTTTTACAAGGTAAAAAGAAATGAGCAAACTTAGCGAACGTCAACAGCAGAAGCTTGATACTCTTAAGTATAGAAGTAATATCTCGCCTGACACTCAGGCCAACATGAAGGGACTGAGAGCAAAGTATTACGCTCTTGCAGAAGAGATTCTATCTTTGGGGGACACCAGAGAAACGAGCGAAGCTTTCACACTTCTGGAAACCTCTTTGCAATTTGCAATCAAGCAATGGGCTATCAGCGATCCTGATTCCGTTCCTGAACCGATTGAAGGTAGAGAGTGTTGCGGCAACAGCTGTGATCAGGAAGATACCAGCGCCTTTGCTGATTAATTTTACTAACTAAAAGGTGATCAGATGGAACGAAGAGAGATGGGTTGGATTCCGGATCTGCCTGACAGAAGAGATAGAATTTTCTCGAGTGCCAGACTCCTGAAGGATGTTATCACTATGCCTGCGAAGATGGATCTCAGGTATTCGTTCCCTGATCCCTACGATCAGGGTAATCTCGGCTCCTGTACAGCTCAGGCAGTCGGCGCAATATGCGATTTCAAGTATGGACTAGCTAAAGACTTTCAGCCTTCCGCACTATTCCTCTACTACAATACCCGAGTCATGGAAGGCACTACAAGGTATGATGCCGGCGCTATGATTCGTACTGCTATTAAAGCGGCGAATGTAAAAGGTATCTGCGATGAGAAGCTCTGGCCTTATATAGTTAGTAAGTTTTCAGACAAGCCGGCCTTGCAAGCTTTCCGTGAGGCACGAGAGCACCAGGCGCTTAAGTACAGAAGAGTAAGACAGAACCTTCTCGATCTCAAATCCGCCATTGCCGATAAGCTTCCAGTGGCTTTCGGCTTCTCTGTGTATCAGAGCTTCTATGAGCTGGATGCAACTAACTACACCATTAAGACACCTGATCTTAATGAGCCGCTGCTCGGCGGACACGCTGTAGTGATTGTAGGATACGACGATGAAAAGCAGGTATTCATCATCAGAAATTCCTGGGGTAAGGAGTTCGGCTACGAAGGACATTTTCTAATGCCTTACTCTTTCATTCTGGATCAAGGACTCTGCTCAGACTTCTGGACAATCGAAATCATGGAAGGTGAGTAGTGATAAAAGAATTTAAAGTTACTTTCGCCGGCACCGAATATCCGGCCTTCTACATCGACAGTAAAGAGCGAGCAGAATCAGCTCTTAAAAAGATGATGGAGTCGAAAGAACTTTTTGTAGCAGACATAGAGACAGCGCGGCTTCCGCAGTTCAGTCACATACCGGAGGCCGCGCTCTCCCCTC
>Ga0163155_10006588_pt1 | contig 11206 bp, 11 predicted proteins | sample OliLakLV19SP4G1_FD_148611 | JGI IMG/M metagenome (GOLD analysis project Ga0163155, IMG submission 148611) | Freshwater microbial mat bacterial communities from Lake Vanda, McMurdo Dry Valleys, Antarctica - Oligotrophic Lake LV.19.SP4.G1 | ecosystem: Environmental > Aquatic > Freshwater > Lake >...
GCTAGTGTAGTGCTTCGTTCTGTTTGGAACTTAAGCGAGAATTTGCACGAATGACCTTGGCAAGGATGTCATGGGCCTTTGCAGTCCAGACGAAGGGCTTGGGATTTTTGTTGTGCAAGATGATGTACTCCTTGATCGCTGAGGTCAGTTCTGGAACGCTGCGAAACACGCCATTACGCAGGCGTTCGGTGGTGATGTCGCGGAAGAACCGCTCGACCATGTTGAGCCAAGACGCTGAGGTCGGAGTGAAATGAACATGGATCCTGGGGTGCTTGTCCAGCCATTGCTTGACCTTCGGATGCTTGTGGGTGGCGTAGTTGTCGCAAATCAGATGAAGCGACTTGTCCTGTGAGGTTTCACGATTTATCTGGCGCAAGAAGGTGAGCCACTCGATGTGGCGATGGCGTGGCTCGCAGCGCGAGATGACGCTGCCATCCAGAGTGCTCATCGCCGCAAACAAAGTGGTGGTGCCGTTGCGTTTGTAATCATGGGTCATGGTGGCCGCACGGCCGGGCTTCATCGGCAGGCCAGGTTGGGTGCGATCGAGCGCCTGCACCTGACTTTTCTCGTCGCAACACAGCACCAGCGCGTGCTCGGGCGGGGACATATACAAACCAACGATATCTTCGAGTTTCTCGACGAACTTGGGATCGCGCGATACCTTGAATCGCTTGATCCGGTGTGGCTTAAGGCCGTGCTTTTTCCAAATGCGCTGTACCGTGGTGTCGCTTACACCGGCGACCGACGCCAGCGTCCTGGTGCTCCATTGAGTCATCGCTTCGGGCTTGGTCTGCGTGGTCAAGCGAACGATTTCGGCAGCATCGACTTTGGGTTTGCGTCCACCGCGCGGCAGATCCTGTTCGATGGCACTCAATCCACCTGTTACATATCGCTCACGCCAACGGCCCACTTGAATTCGGCCCACCCCGATCAACTCGGCGATCATTTGATTGTCCAGCCCATCGGCAGCCAGCAGCACAATGCCTGCGCGGCGCGCCAGACGCACTTCGGCCGTGTTCGAATGCGCCAGCTTCAACAGTTCCTCCCGCTGCACGTCGTCCAATTCAATCGCACTGGCCAATCGCATCGCCGTCTCCAAAGCAAAGCTGATAATAGTTGGACTCGACGAGTTGCGTTTAGTTACATTAAATATGAAGCACTACACTAGCACCGCCGGCATACGGATGACGCACATCTCCTACAAGGGCGCGACGCAGGCGGCGCTCGATGTCGCCTCGGGCCAGGTGCCGGTGACCATGCAGGGACTGGGCACCGTGGCGGCGCTTATTCGCGGCGGCAATCTGCGCCTGCTCGGGGTCGGCACCAAGTCACGCCTTGCCGCCTTCCCCGGCGCGCCCGCGCTGTCCGAGTCGGGCCTGCCAGGCTTCGAGTTCAATTCCTTTTTCGCCATCACCGCGCCGGCCGGCACGCCGAAAGAAATTGTCGCGCGCCTCAACGCCGAGGTGGTCAAAGCCTTCGCCGACCCGGACGTGCGTGAAAAGCTAACATCGCTGGGCTTGACCCTGCGCGGCAGCTCGCCCGCGGAACTCAACACCGTCACCCGTGCCCAGCTCGCAAAATACGCGCACCTGATCAAGGCCGCCGCGATCACCAACGACTGATCAGGCCGCGCTATGCCGTGGCGCGGCACTGCGGAGACAGCGCATTGGCCGGCCAAAGGAGCGATGTTCCCAACTTGGGACTCGCCCGACTTCAAAGAGCTCGTCTCAGCGCGATCATCGTCGGGCCCCAAATCGCCAAGCGCGACGCGTTCCGCCGCAATTAACAGCAGGTCGACGACTTCCGAGGATTCGACGGCGTCGGCGCAGCCGACCGCCTTGCCCCGAGCACCGTTCGACAGCCGTCCCTGCCGCCTCTCCTTACCTCACTAAGCAGGCGTGGTCGCGGGAGCCAGAACCGTATTCCAGGCGTGAGTTTCTATTTTGTGGTTTTGGGATTCATCCCGAACTACGTTCATCGGATCTTTGCCATCCCGCATGCGTACCAGTTGCTCTTTAAAAATGCGCCGCTGCAGGGTGATGCCGCGGTCCGAATGCCCCAAATTCTCCAATGCATGTATGGCAATCGGGCGCTGCCCCTCCTGCGCTTCCTTGTCGTCTGGACGGCGCTGCCGTTCCTCGTATGATCTCGAGGTGGCCGAGGCTGGCCGCACATCGATGCGTACGTCTGTACCGGGTTTCCAATTTTCGCGGGGCGTGCCGTTCTCAAGCGGCCAGGAGACCAAGCTGAACGCAGTCAGATGTTCGTTGTCCACCGGGACCGTCCAGGACACTTCGGTTGCTCTGTCCCGTTCCTTAGGAACTGTTCCCGATTCGTGAATGTTCGGGACCAGGAATATATTCGGTATGACGCACTCGGCGTAGCGCTCCAAGCGGTTCCCGTTGGGCAGATCCTTGACCACCTTGTAGCGCACACCGAGCGTCGTTGTTTCGAAACTGATCTTGGACTCGCCCTGCATCAGCGCGCCGTTGAACTGGTCGCCGCTGATTTTCTGGTGCAGGATCAGCAGATGCCAGGGATCAAGGACATTTTCGTGATGTTGCATCCAGTTGCAGTCCTGCACGTAGCCGATGCCCTGCCCCTCCCATAGCTGCATGCCCCGGATCTCGACATCTTTGCGATACCGTGTATCAAAAATGTCGTACATCGGGAACAGGGGCTTCTTCTCCAAGGGCCCCATGTAGATGAACACCAGCCCGCCGAACTCTACGGCGGGATAGGCCGGGTGCTCGACGTTCATGCTGTCGCAAAATGCCTGAGTCTCGCACGACATTTCCACCACCTTGCCGTCTGGCGCATAAAGCCACCCGTGGTAGCAACAGCGCAGTCCGTTCTGTTCGACACGGGCCCATTCGAGCGAGGTGCCCCGATGGCTGCAATGCTGCTCCAGGCAGCCGATTTCACCCTCCTTAGTGCGGAACACAACTAGGTCCTCGCACATGATGCGCACCTTTTTCGGGAGATCGCGCACCTCAGTGGACAGTGCGACAGGCTGCCAGTAGCGGCGCAGCAGTTCCCCCATCGGCGACCCAGCTTCGACGTGCGTCAACTCGTCGTTTTCGGATGGGATTTTCCATCCGTGCCTTGATTTCATGTTGAAATTCTCCTATATGCGGGTTGTATATCCGACATCTGCCACAGGCCCGGCATGGGCTTGTGAACACTCTTGCCACACCGGCAAAACTTTGTGATATATTTCATTGAACATCGGTTCAGTGAAATATAGTTAATCACAAACTAGGCCTATTGGCAACTGCCGGGGTTCCACACCACGCACGGAATACATGTCCAAGCCCAATAGCCAGGAGGTAAAAGCGGGACTCAACAAGCGCGCCCAGGCCGCCGAGGCGACACGGCGGCGCCTGTTGCTCGCTGCCGAGCGCGTCTTCGCCGAGAACGGCTACGAAAACGCAGCGGCGCGAGACATATGCGCCCGCGCCAAGGCCAACCTGGCGATGATCAACTATCACTTTGGCTCCAAGCTCGGCCTTTACCGCGCCGTGTTCCTGCGGCGTGGGGAGGTGCTGAACAAGCACCGCATCGAGGAACTCGACCGGGTGATGCAAGCCGCTCGCGGGCGCCCCGACCTTACGGGCGTCGTGCGTGCGCTTGTCGGCCCCAACATCCGCCTCAGGAACGACGCCGCCATGGGAGGTATCCATTTCGCCCGGATGATTGCGCACGAAATAATTGACCCCAATGGAAAGCGTCGCGAAATCATCGGCCTGATTTTCGACAAGGTTGCAAGCCGCTTCATCGAGGCGCTTTCACTGGCCTTGCCCCAAGCATCGCACGCGGACCTGCATTGGGCATACCACTTCACCATCGGCACACTGGTCCAAACCATGGCCAATAACGGGCGTATCGAGAAAATATCCAAGGGCGCCTGCCGGGTCTCAAACGTTGAAGTGGTGCTCGATCACCTCGTGCCCTTTGTCGCGCAGGGAATACTCGGATGCGTCGCTAGCCCCGGGCGCGTCCGGTCGGCGCACGCCACCGACGCGGTAAACGAGCCGATTCACAACCAAGAAGAGAGCGGTCGGACAACAAATCGTCACCCGGGCTAGGCCCGCCAAGGCGAAAGACAATAAACGGAGGTAACTACATTATGGAGATTGTTATGACACATTGTATGAGGTTCATTTTCGCCGTAGCGGCAGCGCTCGGTCTTGTCACCGCCGCGTATGGCCAGTATGTGATGAAAATTTCCACACCTACCGTGGGCGATATCAACGTCGAGTGGATGAAGGCCTTCAAGACGGGGTTCGAGGCGCGCGCGGGCGGCAAGGTCAAGGTCGAACTCTATCCTGGCAGCCAGCTTGGATCGATGTCACAAAGTGTTGACGGCGTCGTGCTCGGCACCATCGAGGTCGCCTTCGTTTCGAGCGGCTTCCTGGTCGGAATTGAACCGCGCTATCAGATATTCGACGCGGTCGGAATTTTCGACGACGTCGCGCACGGGCAGCAGATATTCAGCGATGACGCGGTGAAAAAACGCTTGGCCAACTTCGGCGAGTCGAAGGGGGTCGTGCCGCTGACCAATTTCATCCACAGCCCGTACGTGGTCGTGGCAAAGAAGCCGATCCGCACGCTGGGGGACCTGAAAGGCCTCAAGGTTCGTACCTTCGCCACGCCAATGCAAATCGAGCCGATGAAAAAGCTCGGTGCATTGCCCATCCCCATGACCCTCGGCGAAGTGCTGCCCGCGCTGCAAAACGGCACCATCGACGCGGCGCTGAGCGGCAACACCATCCTGACCGCGTTCAAGTACTACGACACCGCAAAAACTGCCATGTACATGCCAACCTGGACCATTGTCGCCTCGGCCATCATCAACAAGGCCTGGCTCAACTCGTTGCCGCCTGCGCTGCAGAGCGCCTTGTGGGAGGAGGCGCGCAAGGCCGACACGGCAGCCGCCGTCTGGGGCGCCGCCGACATCGAGCGTTCGCGCAAATTGTGGGAGAAGAATGGCGGCGCCAATGTCAGCCTCGCGCCAGCCGAGCAAAAACGCTTCATCGAGGACGTCACTTCGTCCATGCTGCCGGTCGTCAATGCCAACCCGCAAATTAAGGCCGACTACGAGGCGCTGACCATCGCTTCAAAAAAGTACCGCAAGTGAAAGACCGCATCGCGGAGGCAGTCGAGCGACTGATGCACTATTGCGCGCTGGCGCTCGCACTAGCCCTCATCGCGGCGGTGCTGCTCAATTTCGCCAACGTGACCGCCCGTTACCTGCTGGGGAAGGCGATACTTGGCGCCGACGAGATGCAGATCTTCATCGTGATCTGGATAACCTTCCTCGGCGCGGCGGTGGTGTCCTGGCAGGACAGGCACCTGCGCATGGACGCACTGGTTGACTACCTGCCTCCAAAGTTCGCCCGCGCGTTACGCGGCATCGAACGACTGTTGGTCGCCTGCCTTGCGGGATTTGCCGCGTATCACTCCTGCAAATACGCAGCTGGGATGTTCGCAATAAGACGCAATAGCGAAGCGGCGGAAATCCCCATGCTTTTCCCGCACAGCGCGCTCGCGGCCGGCTTTGCACTGATCGCCCTCATCGGCCTTCTGGCGCTTGTGGGCATCAAGCGCGCTGAGCGCCGGTACGAGGATTCGCGATGAGCTTCGCGCTTGGCGTGATACCGCTTCTGCTGCTGCTGCTCGGCTTTCCAATCTATCTGACGCTGCTAAGTGCAGCGACCGTGACGCTTGTGATTTTCATGAACATCCCGCTCGCGGCTTTGCATCAGACCATGTTTGGAGCCATCAACACGTTCCCGTTGCTGGCCATCCCCTTTTTCCTGTACGCCGGGGAATTGATGGGGCGCGGCACCGTCGCCAAACGCATCGTCGACGTGGTCCAGGCAGGCATCGGCGCCAGGCGCGGCAGCCTTGGTTTGACCACGGTCGGAACTTCGGCCATTTTCGGCGCGATATCCGGTGCCAGCGCCGCCACCGTTGCGACTATCGGCAAAATCATGCTGCCGGCGATGAATCGCGCCGGCTACCCCGCGACCTTCTCCGCCGGCCTGATCACCAGCGTGGGAGCGATCGACATCATCATCCCGCCCAGCATCCCAATGATCGTGTACGGCGCGGCAGCTCAGGAGTCCATCCCACGCCTGTATGCGGCCGGCATCATTCCCGGCCTGCTGATCGCCGGCATCATCGCCGTCTATGTCGCCTGGTACGCTAGAAAGCACAAGCTAGGCACCACCGAGGCGTTTTCGGCCAGGAGGTTTTTTGCCGCGCTGCTGCGAGGCAGCTGGGCACTCGGCGCGCCGGTCATCATACTGGGCGGGATCTACGGCGGCGTTTTTTCGCCAACCGAGGCGGCCGGCGTCGCCTGTGTCTATGCCGCCTTCGTCACCTGCGTCATCTACCGCGACATACCTTGGAAGACGGTCGTCGAGGCCGCCACGTCAACAGTGTTTTTTACCTCGCAAATCCTTATTATCCTTGCATGTGCCAGCGTCTATGCCTGGCTGCTCACGGTCAACCAGGTGCCGGCACTGCTGGTGGAATGGATAGAGTCCCTGCATCTGTCGCAATGGATGATTCTGGCATCGCTCAACGTATTGTTGCTTGTTGTCGGCTGCGTAATCGACCCGCTCTCGGCGATCCTGATCCTGACGCCGCTGCTCATACCCATCGTCAAGGCCGCCGGCATCGACACCGTGCATTTCGGCATCGTGGTGATGGTCAACCTGGCGATTGGGCTTTTCCATCCACCCTTTGGCATCAACATATTCGTCGCGCAGTCCGCGCTCGGCCTGCCGCTCAAGACCATCTACCGCGGCATCATTCCCTTTGTCGGACTCTATCTGATCGCGCTGATCATCATCACCTACGTACCCGCCGTCTCCTTGGTCGGCGTGAAATTTTTCATGGGTTCGTAAGGGCAATGGGTTCGTAAGGGCATGGCGAAACCTGCCATGCAGGCGTAGCATACGCGTCGCGGCAACACGCCGCTTCAACGGCAGGAACACCCAAATGATCATCGAAACACAGGAAGACGTCACCAAGGCCGTACTGGAAGAAATGCACCGCACCCCCGATCCGCGCACCAAGCAGATCCTCGAATCGCTGGTACGCCATCTGCACGGCTTTGTGCGCGAAGTCAAAATGACCGAGCGCGAGTTTGAGCAGGCGGTGGGCCTCATCAACGCCATCGGACAGAAAACCAGTGCAAGCCACAACGAGGCCATGTTGATCGCCGGCGCCCTCGGCGTATCCAACCTGATCTGCCTTCTCAACAACGGTGCCAACGGCACGCGTGAGACCCAGGCCAACAACCTCGGCCCGTTCTGGCGCGCGGATTCGCCGCGCACCGAAAACGGCGGCTCGCTGCTGCGCTCGCCGACACCCGGACCGGCGCTGTTCTTCAAGGGCTGGGTGCGCGACGCCGCAGGCGAACCGGTCGCCGGCGCCGATGTTGATGTCTGGCATTCGTCCACTGTCGGCCTCTACGAAAACCAGGACACGACGCAGGCCGAAATGAACCTGCGCGGCAAGTTCACCACCGATGCCAGCGGCGAGTTCAGCTTCCGCAGCGTCAAGCCGGCGGGCTACCCGGTCCCCATCACCGGCCCCAACGGCGTGCTGCTCGGGGCACAGAATCGTCATAACATGCGCCCCGCCCACCTGCACTTTCTGATCGACAAGCAGGGCTACAAGACCATTGCTTCGCAGGTCTACAGCAACGACGACCCCTACCTTGAGACGGACAGCCAGTTCGGCGTGACCAAGGCACTGATCGGCCACTACAAGCGGATGGAGAACACGCCGGCGCCGGCCGCCGACGTGACGGAGCCCTGGTATTCGCTCGAACACAGCTTCATCATCGAACCGGGCGAGCGGCGCCTTCCGCGCGCGCCCATCAGCGCCAAAACGACCACAGCCTGACCGGCCGCAGCAACAAAAAAAACGGCTGCCGTGCCGCCGTTTTTTTTACATCGGGAACGCCACAGAAATGACAAAACAGAACATGCCACGGATCCGGCTTTTTCCGCTCGAGACCATGACCGACGCACAACGCCTTGCCTACGCCAGGGCCTCGGGCGGCCCCAACGGCCCGATACGCGGACCCACGCGCGCCATCCTGCACAACGCCGACCTCGCCGACAAGTGGCGCGCCATGGGCGACCTGCTGCGCAACGGCACCTCGCTGCCACTGCGCCTGTCGGAGCTGGCGATACTGGTGACGGCGCGGCGCTGGACGGCGCAATTTGTCTTTCACACCCATGTCGCGCCGGCTTTGCAGGGCGGCCTCGCCAACGCCATTGTCGAGGCCATACGCGACAACCGCGCACCGGTGTTTGACAAGGACGACGAGGCGGCGGTGTTCGAATACAGCGCCGCGCTGGCCGAGCACGGCACCGTCAGCGAAATACAGCACAGCCGCACACATGCGCTGCTCGGTACCGCGGGCGTGGTTGAACTCACCGCCATCGTCGGCTACTACAGCATGGTGGCGATGACGGTGAACGCGCACAACGTGCTGCCCGATGCGGCACTGCCGCTGGCGCCACGCGCATAGGCAGGGCCGTGGCGGGCGCCGGTACCAGCGAACAGCAAACAGAGTCGGCCTACGCCTGGTACCGGCTCGCCGCATCGCTGGCGTTGATGACGCTGGGCTGCGCCGGCATGTACAGCGTCGCGGTGGTGCTGCCGGCGGTGCAGGCCGAATTCGCCGTGGCGCGCGGCGATGCCTCGCTGCCCTACACCATGACCATGGTCGGCTTTGGCATCGGCGGCGTGCTGATGGGACGCATCACCGACCGCTTCGGCGTGATGGTGACGATTCTGGTCGGTGCGCTGGGCATAGGCACGGGCTTTGTCGCCGCCGGCCACGCCGCGTCGCTGTGGCAGTTCAGCCTCGCCTCTGGCGTGCTGATCGGCTTGCTCGGCGCCTCGGCGTCGTTCGCGCCACTGGTTGCCGACACCTCGATGTGGTTCACGCGCCGCCGCGGCATCGCCGTGGCGATCTGCACCAGCGGCATGTTTCTGTCGGGCGCGCTGTGGCCGCCTCTGGTGCAGCACTTCGTGCAAAGCGCCGGCTGGCGCGACACCTACATCGGCGTCGGCATCGCCTGCGTTGTCGCGATGCTGCCGCTGTCGCTGATGCTGGCAAGGCGCCCGCCGCAGGCACCGGCGCCGGTCACAAATCAGGCCGCGGGCGGCTTGACCGGCGGCGAACGGCCGCTCGGCATGGCACCGGCGACGCTGCTGATACTGCTGTCGGTAGCCGGCCTCGCCTGTTGCGTCGCCATGGGCATGCCGCAGGTGCATATCGTCGCCTATTGCAGCGACCTCGGTTTCGGCGCAGCGCGCGGCGCCGAAATGCTGTCCCTGATGCTGGTGTGCGGCATCGCCAGCCGGCTGTTCTTTGGCGCGCTCTCGGATCGCATCGGCGGATTGCGCACGCTGCTCACCGGCTCGGTGCTGCAATGTATCGGCTTGTTGCTGTTCCTGCCGTTTGACGGGCTCGCGTCGCTATATGTGGTGTCGGCGTTTTTCGGCCTGTCGCAAGGCGGCATCATCCCGGCCTACGCCCTGATCGTGCGCGAGTACTTCGCCACGGCCGAGGTCGGCGCGCGCGTCGGCACGGTATTGATGGCCACGCTCTCGGGCATGGCGCTGGGCGGCTGGCTGTCGGGGGCGATTTTCGACTGGACCGGCTCTTACCGCGCGGCCTTCTACAACGGCATCGCCTGGAACCTCGTCAACATCGTCATCGTCGCCATGCTGTTGCTGCGCGCCAATGCCGCCGTGCAGGCGTTGCACAAAGGCGCACGCGCCGCGTGAATTTCAGCGCCTGCCCGAAGTGCGGCCACGCGCCGCTGCCGGCAAACCAGTCGGCTCCGGCAGCCTGCCCGGCCTGCGGGTTGATCCTGGCCAAGTTCGGCGCGGCACCGCAGCGGCCGCGACGCGCGGCCGACAACGCCGGCTCGGATGCCCTGGTAACAACGAGCCTCACGAGCCATGAACGCGCCGGCATCGGTGCCCTGCTGTTACATGTTCCAGACCAGGTATCGAAAACCAACTGGATCGGGCGTATCCTCGCGCTGACGGTGCTGAGCCTGTGGACGCTGTGGATCTGGCGCGACACCGATATTCCCGCCGGCGAGATCGGCAGCAATTTCCTGCACATCGTGCTCTTGCCCTTTCACGAAGCCGGCCACTACGCGATATTCCGCTGGTTCGGCCAGTTCATCATGACCCTGGGCGGCACGCTGGGCCAGCACCTGATGCCCACCGTGCTCGGCGTCGCACTGCTGGTAAAGCGCCGCGATCCGTTTGGTGCGGCGCTGTTTTTCTGGCTGCTCGGTTTTTCGGTCATCGATATGGGCGTGTACATGTACGACGCATTTGATCCGCAACTGCAATTGCTCGGCGGCGGCACCGGCGCCGAACAGGACGGACACGACTGGCAGAACATTTTCGGTGATCTCAATCTGCTCCGGCACGCGCGCGGCATCGGCAGCTTTTTCGGCTGGGTCGGCAAGGCGATGATGCTGGCAGGCCTCGCCTGGGCGGCGTGGATACTGCGGCTGCAACAGGCGAAGCTCAGCGACTCGCCCTTCGCTGAAGACGACAAAAGCGACTTCGGCTGAACCGGGTATCACCCGGAAACGCCCGTCTGGCAAGGGTCTCCAGCCATCGGTCGGTGTCGCACCAGGTGTCGCACCAGGTGTCGCACCAGGCGCGGAGGGGCGTTTTTTACCTTTTCACCTTAAGCGCGGCAACGAACGGAATTGCTGTCGCCCTGCTCGTAAGGTGGCACATGAGCCGCCAAGTGCACCACGGCTCCAACGCAGAACATTCTTCCTACCGTGCGCACCCATTCATTATTTGCCGGACATTAAAAAGGAATCATCATGAAACCCGTATTAATTCGCAGCACACTGTCACTCGCTATCGTCGCCGTGTTCGCGGCCGGTTGCAGCACGCCGCAGTCGGTCGCGCGCTATGAACAGCCGCAACAAGCGCAACAAATAAGCTACGTCGGCCCCGCCGGCCCGACCGGCGCCGCCGGCGCCACCGGCGCACGCGGCATGACCGGCGCCACCGGCGCACCCGGGGTGCCGATGGAAGGCCCGCGCGGCCCGACCGGCGCCACCGGTGCCGACGGCATGCAAGGCCCGGTCGGTGCCAGGGGCGCCGGTCGGGCCGCGCGGGCCTTCCA
>Ga0163155_10006592_pt1 | contig 11204 bp, 9 predicted proteins | sample OliLakLV19SP4G1_FD_148611 | JGI IMG/M metagenome (GOLD analysis project Ga0163155, IMG submission 148611) | Freshwater microbial mat bacterial communities from Lake Vanda, McMurdo Dry Valleys, Antarctica - Oligotrophic Lake LV.19.SP4.G1 | ecosystem: Environmental > Aquatic > Freshwater > Lake >...
AACAAATGCGCATTAGAAGTTCGGGCGGGGCCTCAGCGAACAGGGTTGTAAAATCTCAAAAAATCTGTATTCTTGTTTTTACAATTTACCTTGATAGATATGACGGATCAATTCGTCTTATTGCAATTGCAGCAAATGCCTGACAACCTCAAGCGGGAGGTACTGGATTTCATTGGTTTCATTAAAAATGCACTTAATGAAACCGGGAGTTTTATTTCAGTCATCACCAAAATAGAGTTGCTGGGTTGGCAAGCCCCTCAGCGGGGGCAATTCTCTACGTTGAAAAATTTGTGGGAGATAGCTTTATTATTCCGTTGATGTGGGTAAAGCCATAGATGTATAAAAGAACTTGGCGTAGCCTCAGGGCGAACTGGGGCGGGTTGCTTACTTACTAAAATGGCCTTTTTTAAAACCCCGGGCACCCCAACTGCCTGCCACCGCGACCATTCCCGCCATCGCCAAATTTAAAGGAAAGGGTGAGGCCGCCCATAAAATACCAATCGTCAAATTTGCCCCCCCGGCGATAGATGATTTCATCTTCTTCCGGGTTTTTGATGGATGGGTTGCTGAGTTGGGCGGCTAAGGTGCCATTGCCGGTTAGAATATCTAGGTAGTTGACTTCGGCGTTACTGACGTCGTCAAGGTAGTCGGTAAATAGTTTTCTGCCACCAAACTCAAGACCCAGCGTCCAAACTTCTTTGAAGATGAATTTTAATCCGCCGCCAGCAGGAATACAAAGCTGGGTCAGCGAATAGGGGTCTTCATACCCTGGTAAGCCCTGTCCTTCCGTGCCTAAAGGATGCAACTCGATCCAACTGTCGTCAAAAAGGGTTTCCGGATTAAAATGGTAAATCCCAACCCCGGCATATAAGTAAGGAACTACCTGCGTGCCTTTCGGCGACCCCAGCCGGAATAAATTCAACTCGCCGGTGAGCGCCACTTCAAAGATTTGCGTCCTGAAGTTAATCCCCCGGTTTTCAAAGCCGATATTGGCATCGTCTCCTTCAACTTTAGCTAAGCTGGCACCAATACGCATCGAGAATGTATTGTTGAAATTTTTCCTCATGAATATCCCGAAAGCAGGATTGATCTCGCCAAAATAAAGGCCGAATTCTTTGGGCGATAAGTCGCCGCTATAGAACGAAGCACCGCCCATCAGGCCCAGTTCGAGCGGTTGTGCTGTGCTCCAAAGCCCCCCGAGGAGCAGGAGAAATGACAGAAATGACTTTTTCATAAGGGATGAAGCGTGTTTTAGTGTGTAATTTCGGCTTTTATTTACGACAAGTTCCTTAACGTCGCAAGTTATCAAAATCTTATCTTTATGATGATTAATTCATTCTTCATTTTTGGAGTATTTGACTGAAACAGAAGAAGGATGGGGTTCAAATGAAATAAACTTCTACTTTTACCACTCTGATGCATAACCAAAATAGTCGGTTAACTGTTTTCATCACGATGTGAATGCAGCCGATGGCCGCACCAATTTCTTTTCATACAATCTACAAGGCCGCATGAGTATGCGCAATGGTCGGGCTTCAGCGCCCAAGAGCGAAGAACGCACGCCCCTAACCCGCGAGAAACTGCGACAATCGTTGCTTGTTTTCCGCTACCTGCTTCCCTATAAATGGGCATTCATCAGTGGCATGTTTTTCCTTGCCGCAGGGAGTTTGCTGTTCCTCGGCATCATGAAAGTGCCGGGCGAGTTGTTCAATGTCATCGCCGGGAAATCAGAATACGGTGCTTCGCTCAACCAGTTGTTCCTTTTCCTTTTGGTGCTGCTGGCCATTCAAAGCGTTTTTTCCTACCTGCGGGTGCAATTATTTGCCTTGGTCAGCGAAAAAAGTATGGCCCTGCTGCGCACCGATTTGTACCAAAAACTCATCACGCTGGGCATTCCTTTTTTGGAAAGTCGCCGCGTAGGCGAATTGACCAGCCGGATTTCCACCGATGTCACCCAGGTTCAAAATGTATTTTCCATTACGCTCGCAGAGTTTTTGCGGCAGATCATCATTCTCGTAGGCGGTATTGCCATCATCGTAATCACGATGCCGAAACTGGCGTTGACCATGCTGGCCACTTTTCCGGTCATTGTCATCCTGGCGATGTACTTCGGCAGGCATATCCGGAAGTTGATGAAAGACCGCCAGGATCAATTGGCTCAAACGAATGTGGTGGTGGAAGAAACCATGCAATCCATCCAAACGGTGAAGGCATATACCAATGAATGGTTTGAGATCAACCGTTATGGCCTCAGCCTGAAGGAAGCTGTACGCTTGTCGCTAAAAGGGGCTCACCTCCGTGGGTTGTTCGCGGCCTTCATCATTTTTGTGATGTTTGGAGCGTTGTTTTTCATCATGTGGCGGGCGGCACTGATGGTGCAGAGCGGCCAGATGTTGGAAGGCGAATTGGTTGATTTTGTGGTCTTTACCGGCATCATCGGTGGCGCCATTGCCAGCATCGGCAGTTTTTACACCGAAATCGTGTCGGCCATCGGGGCCACGGAGCGCATTCAGGAAATCCTTAAGGAGGATTCCGAAGTGGAAATCACCCCGCCTTCATACCAGCAACTGCCCCGCCTTAGCGGTGAGATTGACTACGAAAACGTGCATTTTGCTTACCCTTCCCGTTCGGATATGCCTGTTTTGAAAGGGATTGACCTCCATATTAATCCGGGGGAAAAAGTCGCCCTCGTTGGGGCAAGTGGGGCCGGAAAATCAACCATCGTCCAGCTCCTGCTGCGTTTTTACCAGGCTCAAAGTGGAACCATCCGCATGGATGGGCAAGATATTCTCAGCTACCCGCTCACGCATTATCGCCGCAACATTGCCATCGTGCCCCAGGAAGTGCTCCTTTTTGGCGGCACCATCCGCGAAAACATCCTGTATGGAAAACCGGATGCAACAGAGGCTGAAATTATGGAAGCTTCTAAAAAAGCGAATGCCTGGGATTTTATCCGCTCTTTCCCTGATGGGTTTGAGACCTTAGTTGGGGAACGTGGCATCAAACTCTCGGGCGGTCAGCGGCAACGCATCGCCATCGCGCGAGCCATCCTGAAAGACCCGGCAGTACTCCTGCTCGACGAAGCCACTTCTTCTTTGGATGCCGAATCTGAAAAAGCGGTACAGGACGCGCTGAATAAACTGATGAAAGGCCGAACTTCCATCATCATCGCGCACCGGCTGGCTACGATTCGGGATGTAGATTGCATCTATGTGATTGACGGCGGCCAAATTGTGGAAAAAGGTACCCATGATGAACTTTCTTCGATTGAAGATGGAGCCTACAACGCTTTGGCAAAATTGCAGTTTGACATCCTCGTATAAACGCTTTTTATCTAATATCTTACGTCTAATATCTTATATCTCAATAACATGAGCTCGATCAAAAAAACTACCCAAATCAACATCATAGTCAGCTTAGACGAAAGCGGCATCCCGGCTAAAATGGAATGGCAGGCCGACGGACAGGAACTTCAGGCTTGCAAAGCCATGTTGCTTTCCCTGTTCGACGAAACGACGAAGGATACCCTCAAAATTGACCTTTGGACGAAAGAAATGCAGGTAGTGGAAATGGATCGCTTCTTTTTCCAAACCCTGCGCGCAATGGCAGATACCTACCACAAAGCAACTCAGAATCAGGCGCTTGCTGCGGATATGCAGCGCTTTGTACAGTATTTTGGCGAAAAAACAGAGATTTTGCCGAAGCCATAGTTCTCAAAAAAACGTTTCTAAAGAATCAAGCGCCGGAAAATCTATCGGCAACAAGGTATCCGCTGCCAGCGAATCGGCCAATAATTCTTCTGCTGATCTAATCCGCATAGTACAGGCTAATTCGCGGGAAATATCAGGCGGAAGCTCCGGAAACTTTGCATCTTTCCAGTCGGCAAAAGCCGGATCCTCCAATAGCTTTTTCATAAAAAATCCCCAAACCGGTAAGGCGGTCGCAGCGCCTTGTCCGTACTCAAATGTGCGGAAACGCACCAAAGGAGAATCGCCTCCTACCCACGCGCCGGCAACCAGATTCGGCGTAAAGCCAATGAACCAGCCGTCCGCCTGGTTTTGGGTGGTGCCGGTTTTCCCGGCTATCGCATAGTTATACAATCCATATTTCCATTTCAGGCGGCTCGCGGTGCCATAAGAAGCGACCGACTGGAGCATGTGCGTCACTATGTCGGCCTGGGTTTCGGTCAGGATTTGCTCCGGTTGTCCCTGGTCGAAACGGGCCAGTATTTTCCCGTCGTGCGTTTCGATGCGACTGATGACGATCGGTTTAGTTTTTCGGCCCCGACTGGCAATGGCACCAAACGCGCCAACCATGTCGTAGAGCGACACCTCTGCAGTACCCAATGCGATGGAGGGCTCTTCCGGAATTTCTCCGGTGATGCCTAAGCGGCGCGACAAGTCAATCACTGGTTGCACGCCCGTGCGCATGATGAGTGAAACGGAAATGGTATTCACGGAATTGGTCAGGGCACCCTGCATAGAGTAGGAACCACCGTATTTACCGTCGGCATTTTGCGGCACCCAATCGTCTTCGTCTTTACCTTCCGGGCTGATGTGCGGATCGGGATCTTCCCGGCGTGGATCTTTAAGAGCCCAGTTACCTTTTTCGTATTCGTGGTAAACCGTCAGGCGATTTGGCAATTGTTCGCAGGGGGGAATGCCACTGCGCAAAGCCTGCGCATAAATAATAGGTTTATAAACCGAGCCAGTCTGCCGCTGTGCGCGGACGTGGTCGTACTGAAAATGATCGTAGTCAATGCCGCCCACCCAGGCACGGATGTATCCGGTGTAGGGTTCCATGGCCATAAAGCCGACCTGGAGCAACGCAAAATGATAGCGGACGGAGTCTAACGGGCTCATTTCCACTTCGGTGTCTCCTTCCCAGCTAAAAATGGTCATCGGAATTTTTTCTTCAAATTTTGTCAGGATCTCGGCCTCGGAAAGCCCTTCTTCCACGTGTTGTTTGTAGCGCTTCGACGCACGCATGGCCTGGTCAATCACTGCATCATCTCCCCATGGTTTCTGGCCGCGCCAGTGCCGGTCGAACGTGCTTTGCAACTGGCTCATTTGTTCTTTTACGGCTTCTTCCGCGATGCGTTGGATGTCAGAATTCAGGGTCGTATGGATTTTTAAGCCATCTTTATAAAGATCGTAAGGTTCTCCGTTGGGCTTGCGCATTTCCGACAGCAATTGCAGCGCTTCCTGGCGTACAAATTCCCGAAAATACGGCGCGACGCCCTGGTTGTTAATCACCGGATTGTAATTGGTGACCAAAGGCAATTGTTGCAAAGAATCGCAGACAGGTTTATTGAGGTAGTTGTTTTTTAGCATTTGCGTCAGCACTACGTTGCGGCGTTGTTTAGTCCGATCCGGCGCTTTGACAGGGTTATACGTTGAGGTCGCCTTTAGGGAACCGATCAGTGTAGCGCCTTCTTCAATCGTTAACTCAGCCGGAGCTTTGTTGAAAAAGCGCCGGGAAGCGACGTCGATCCCGTAAATGTTTTCGCTGAATGGCACGGTATTCAGATACAGCGCCAACAATTGTTCTTTATCGTAGGCGCGTTCCAGCCGGCGGGCGGTAATGATTTCAGTGATTTTATTGATGGGCAGGGAAAGCACCATGTAGTCTTTGCGCGGGAAAAGGTTTTTAGCCAATTGCTGGCTGATGGTACTGCCTCCGCCGCCGGAGTCGTCCCGGCGCAAAATGGTGCGGTAAAACACCCGACCCCAACTCCGGTAGTCTATGCCCTTGTGCCTGAAGAAGCGTTCGTCTTCCGTAGCCACCAGCGCCTGGATGATGTGTTGTGGTATATCCTCGTATTTGACAACGGTGCGGTATTGGTTGAAGTACCTTCCCAACAGCACGCCATCCGCAGAATAGATTTCGGAAGCGATCTGGGTTTGTACTTCGCGCAATTCGCGCACAGAAGGAACCGATAAGGCAATGCCCATACAAAACAAAATGAGCAAGCCGATCAAAACGCTGAAAGCCCGCGCAGGCCAGGCAATCCATTTGGACAGCCGCGGCCATTTTTGTTCAAAACGCCGCCACGGCCCCCAGACGAATTCCCATGCTGCCCGTGTTTTTTGTCCTGCTACTTTTAGTTGCTGTTGCCACTTCATAAAAGAGGGTGAAGATTGGATCATTTATAAGAACGCAAAGCTAAGTTTTTCAGATATGGAAAGCATGGAAATTTTCAGGATGACTATTTATGGCGTCGCAGCAGCTTCAAGGTATGTTGCAGGCTTTTATTGCTATCCCAATTTTGGTGCCCTGGAATGACGTATTTGGCCTTGCTGCAAGCTTTCATGGCCCGCCTGATGGAAGCCGCCCATTCATCTAACGCTGCATCTGCAATATTCCCCAATCCTTGACTTTCTGTGCTTTTGATAAAACACCCTCCGTACAAGACCTTTTCCTGTTCAACCCAAACGACGATGTTGTCTTGGCCTATCAATAATCATTGCTGCCGCTGTCTGAGAAGCTACTCAGTGAAAAAGTCAACCCAATCTGTGGCATGAGTAAAGTTGTTGGAGAAGACTTTTTTTCAAATGCGTCAATGGGTTCGTCGTAATTCACATTGTCGCCGGGTTTGCGCACTAAGTAGCTGGCATTCGCGCCGGGCAGAAACGCACAACGCAGGTCGAGCAAAATGCCCTGAGAACGCGAAATATCAAATTGGATGCCCAATGCACCGCCATAGCTGAAAGCCCAGTCGCCCGTTTCAATGCGGCTGTCCTCGTCGTTGTTGTCGGGGTCGCCGTTGTCGTCTTCAATAAGGCGAGTGCGGGTGAACAGGTTTTTGGTTCCCACCATGCCATCCAGATAGGGCCGAACAGGGCCATTGATGTTGGGTTGGATGCGCAACATGCCGTGCATCATAAAAATACTATTACTCGTGCGCAGTTCGTAATCTCTCAAAAATCCGCCGACATTAACGGTGTAATCAATGGATTCGCGGTCGTAAGACATTCCGGAAAATTCTGCACCGGCGTACAAAGGCAATTCGCCGAGTTGGAACAACAGAAGTCCGCCGCCACCAATGCCGATCCGGTCAAGGTTTTCTTTAAAATCCTGCTGGGGAATCCCCAACTGGAAGTTGCCGTTCAGGTAAACACGCCAGGGGTTGCTGCTATCCGTTTCCTGAGCCTTGGCAACAGGGGTCGCAAGCAATAAAAGCAAGAAGAAATTCAGGTATTTCATACAGATAATTTTCTTACAAAAATACGGGGTTCAGAGATTATGCGCACAAAACATTTGACATTCTTCGACCTTTGCCTATTTTTAGGCGATGCTCTTCTAGGTGGAGCAGCCAAACAGCCATTTTTCAGGCACCAATGGAATTGGCCGGGTATAACGCAGTTATCGGACTATAATTATTCATCGTCAAAAAACTGTTTAGGATGAAGTTTGAGATTTTTCAAAGCGAAACGAGCGACAAATTTTACTTCCGGCTCAAAGCGGGCAATGGTCAGATCATTCTGTCCAGCCAGGCTTATGCCAGTAAAGCCAGCTGTAAAAACGGCGTAGAATCGGTAAAAATCAACGCTGCCGGTGATGCCAACTTCGAACGCAAAGAAGCCGCCAACGGAAAGTTACACTTCAATTTGCTGGCCGCCAACAAACAAGTCATCGGATCCAGCCAGATGTACGCTTCAAAAGCAACCATGGAAAATGGCATCCAGTCGGTAATAACCACCGCGCCTCAGGCCAGCATAGAAGACCTGACAGGGGGAAAGGAGTAGGAGGTTCCGGAAGGGGAATAAGGTTTAAGTGGAAAGGTTAAAGGAAATTACGTAATTTCATCAGGATACGTGGTTCCCTTTAACCTTTCTACTTTAACCCTAACTAGTGGCCGTCCATTTAGTCCCGTGTCTCGGCTTTTAGGGTTCGAGAGCAAGGCATGCGAAGGCCCAAAATCGGAGTTTACTCGCGTAAATGAAGCTTTTGGGCCTTCGCATAACGCAGCTATCGGACTATAAAGACAGACACCAACTACCTGAAAAGACATGAGCCATCCCGAAAACTCCGAATGACTCATGTGCTAAATATATGAATCTGATCTATAGCTTATTTGTGAAATCCCTAATAAGCGTTTAGTTTTTCACGCGCTTGCTTTCGTCTTCCAGGCCTGTAGCGCGGCGACGTGCGCCTTTCACATTCTGGTTGCCGAAGCGGTAGTTAAAGTTCAGTTTGATCTGGCGCGATTCCCAATTACCTGAGCCTCTGATGATCAGCCCTGGGATAGCGTCGCTGTAGCTGCGCCAGGGCGCGGTCAGCAGGATGTCCGTTACGCTCAGTTTCAGCGTCCCCTGCCCTTTCAATACGTCCCGTTGGATGCCCATATCCAGTGAGCCTTGCGGTTCGCTCAACCAGCTTCCACCCCAAATCGAGGCTGAATTGAACCAACCTGAGATTTCATACGTGAAGCCTTTCGGCAAGGAGAACGTCTGCTCGGCGTAAAAATTCCAAGCGATCGGCGTTTCTGCTTCAAACTGGTATTCCGGGAAATTGGCCTTGTAAATGGATTTGTACATCGTGACGTTCACGTAGCCATTCCACCATTTTTTGATGGGCGTTGGACTGGCTATGCTGATGGCGTAGTTGTCCTGCGAAGCTAAGTTGCGGTAGTTGATAAAGCTTCTGTTTGGTTGGCTCGCATCAAATTCTACGATGTCTGTGATCAAATCCGTTGTACGGGAGTAATTCACACTTAAGGTAGCCATTTGCATGGCCGTGTACTTGAATTCGTAGCTGTCGGCGTACTGCGGCTTTAGGAAAGGGCTGCCTTTGCGGAACGTCAACTCGTCCAAACGCCATTCAAAAGGGTTCAAGTCCTGATAGCTTGGGCGGTCAATCCGGCGGCTGTAGGTCAAGTTAAGTGTGTGCATCGGGTGGAGTTGATACGTCAGGGCTGCACTTGGGAACCAGTCAATGTAATCGCGTTCCACATAATCTTCCGGTTTTGCCAGAATGGATGGATCGCGTTCCAGGTCGCCGATCGAGTGCGTATTTTCCATGCGCAGGCCGGCTTGAACAGACCATTTTGCAGAAAGCGGCGCAAAGAAGTTGACATAGCCCGCGTTGACCTGCTCGGTGTAGGTAAATTGGTTACTTTGTTCGATGTCACGCACGTTCTGGTCGTCAACCACATCGAAAAAATCGAACGTGTTGTCGGTTTTTACATTTGCGATTTTGAAGCCCACGCCGAGGGTTGTCGCTTTTTGCTTGCCCAATTTGCGCTCGTAATCGCCCTTCACCGTCCAGATGTTAATGTCAGAGGGTGTGTCGGTTGCAAAAGCGCGCATGGAGAGCATTTCGCTTTCATCGGCATTTTTGTAAAAGTTGGGCTGGAAACTCTCGTTTGTCGAACGGAAAAATCCGCGGTCTGCATCGAACGTAAACTCATTGCCCAGCGTGTCCGCAAAACGGTAGTTGAAGTTAAAGTTCGCGTTGGTGTTGTTTCCGTTAATCAAATTGGAAGCAATCAGGATTGAATCAATGGCGGAGGGCGTTGCTGCCGGGGAAATCAAAGTCCGGCTGTTGCTGTCCCAGGTACGATTCATAAAATTGGTATTGAGGTTCGCCAGCACGCCAAAGGTATGTTTCGTACCCACGGAAAGGTCGGCACCGACTTTCGCATTAAACGGGCTGCCTTCGCTCACTTGTTTCTGGCGCTGATCGAACACTTTATCGTTCTGAATGCGGTACAGGTTCATGCTGTTGTACCACTCGTTGTAGCCGCCGCTTGCATTGCCGAAAAGGTTCAGGTTTTTGTTGCGGTGGTTGAGGTTCAGAGAAGCATTGGCTTTGGGGCCTTCGCCGTAAGCGCCACTGAGGTTGACAGAGCCGTTGGTACCGAAGTTTTTGTTTTTCTTCAGACGAATGTTGACGATGCCCGCATTGCCCGACGCGTCAAACTTGGCCGAAGGGTTGGTGATTACTTCGATTGCTTCGATGTCGCTGGCGTTCATGCCTTTAAGCAGGTTCGCCAATTCCTGCGGACTCATGTAAGAGCGCTTGCCGTCGAGGTAGACTTCCACGCCGTTTTTGCCCCGCAACTGGATGTTTTCATTGTTGTCAATGACCACACCCGGGGTTTTGCGCAACAGTTCCAGCCCGTTCGAACCGGCTGCCGTAATGCTCGCCTCTACGTTGAAGATCGTGCGGTCGGCTTTCACTTCGATCAGCGGTTTTTTGGCCGTGACAGTCACCTCTTTCAGCTCTGTTGGCTGGTTGGCCAATTTAACTGGATCAAGGGTCATATTCCCCGTATTATAAGTAAAAACCGGGCTGTAGTATTTGTCGTAGCCGATCAAACTAATGTGGAGGTAATACTCGCCTGCTTTCGGGTTGGGCAATTCGTACGCGCCATCCAATTCAGCAACAGCGCCTTTTGCAAGGGTAGAATCTGCGGCGTTCATCAGCATGATTGTTGCGAATTCTGCCGGTTTTCCGTCAGGCAACACCGCTTTGCCGCTGATTTTCTGAGCTGTCGCAACAGACAAGCCCAATGCCAGCAGGGCTGCTGACAGGAAGATTTTTTTCATAATTACAGTCGGGTTTGAAAGATTCAAAAATGTCATCTCAATGTCAAATACAGCCGCAAGTTGCATCCCATCCGGCGAATTCGGAACCACACTTAGACCGAAAGGTTAATTTAAACGATCAGTAAGACGTAGTTTCGACGAACGGCAAATACTAACATTTCTAAAAAAGAGGATGCAAAAAGCGAGGGGATACCACTATGAGGAGGTGTTTCTTTTTAGGGTCGCTGAAATAATAACTGTCCACTTTTCCAGGAGGTCTTTTGCTCCTACTCTGCGTTGGGAAACCACCTCCCTTAGGGTCGCTGAGATAATAACTGTCCACTTTTCCAGGAGGTCTTTTGCTCCTACCCCGCGTTGGGAAACCACCTCCCTTAGGGTCGCTGAGATAATAACTGTCCACTTTTCCAGGAGGTCTTTTGCTCCTACCCCGCGTTGGGGAACCACCTCCCTTAGGGTCGCTGAGATAATAACTGTCCACTTTTCCAGGAGGTCTTTTGCTCCTACCCCGCGTTGGGGAACCACCTCCCTTAGCTATGGCTAAGGTCGGGAACCCCCGCCTTGGTTAGAATCAAAATGCCTTGCCCGGAGAAAGCGACACTTATTAATTCAGCGACCCTTAGCTATGGCTAAGGTCGGGAACCCCCGCCTTGG
>Ga0163155_10006599_pt1 | contig 11191 bp, 5 predicted proteins | sample OliLakLV19SP4G1_FD_148611 | JGI IMG/M metagenome (GOLD analysis project Ga0163155, IMG submission 148611) | Freshwater microbial mat bacterial communities from Lake Vanda, McMurdo Dry Valleys, Antarctica - Oligotrophic Lake LV.19.SP4.G1 | ecosystem: Environmental > Aquatic > Freshwater > Lake >...
GCCGTTGGCGTCAAAAATTGGGAACATGATCCGACCTCGAAACACGTCGTAATATTTTGAACCATCCTCGCTTTTTTTGATGAGTCCAGTTGCAAGCATGTCAGCATCAGAAATATTTTTTGCTTTGTTATGATCGTAGAGCATTCGCCATTCTGCCGGAACAAAACCGATATTCCATTTCAAAATAGTTTCGTCGGTTAGACCGCGCTTTTGCAAATACTCAAGGACCGAAGCATTGTTCTTAAGCTGACTTTCAAAAAACAGGACGGCACTTTCAACAACATGGAACAAACGATCTTTCTCATTTTTCTCGCCCGGTAATTCTCGCACCAGTTCCACACCCGCCTTAAGCGCCAGACTCTTTAGAGCATCGCGGAATTCGAGCCCTTCGAACTCTTCGACAAACGTAAACATATCTCCTTTCGCTCCACACCCGAAACAGTAGTATGTTCCACGATCTGGTGACACAAAGAACGATGGACTTTTTTCATTATGAAATGGACATTTCGCTTTGTAGCTCGCTCCAGCTTTTTCAAGCTTTACATAAGGAGAAACCACGTCGACGATCGAAAGTCTCTCTTTGATTTTTTCAACAGAAGAAGACATTTTTTGTGTGGCCATTACCAAGCGCCCAAGTGTCCAAGTGTCTAAGTGTCTAAGTGTCCAAATAACTCACCGACTCGCGCATTTTTCAATTAAATCTGCTCAATCAAGTCCACGCACCGCCCAAAGAACCCACCGTCACAAACACCTTTCAAAAACCCTACACGGATCTAAGAACTTCGCGACAAACAGGACTAACCACGATCAGCAATTTCCTTCTTTGCGTCTGCAATCATTTTCTCTTTTGGAGAACCAGGGAAACTCGTACCAGCTGGAATCAAATTACCAATAATGACGTTTTCCTTAAGTCCAACAAGAAGATCCTGATGGCTTCGAAGTGCACCGTTAATGAGCACACGAGTTGTGTGTTGGAATGAAGCAGCTGAAAGGAAACTTCGTCGAGAAAGAGAAACCTCAGTAATACCCATTATGAGGGGTACAACCTTTGCTTCGTTTCCGTTCTTATTCTTAACTCGAATATTTTCTTCGAGGTATTCAGACAACTCAACGATGTCTCCTGTAGAGAACTGCGTATCACCCTGATCACTCACTTTTCGGCGGTTGAACATTTGACGAACGATAACTTCAATATGTTTTCGAGCAACGTTTTCTCCCTGAAGTTCGTAGAGCTTGCTGATTTCCTTAATAATATAGAGTTCGGTTTTGTCTTTTCCGGCGTGAACAAATAGTTCGTCGATGTCTGCAGAACCATCAGTAAGGATGTCACCACGTTTAACAGCTGTGCCAACTTTGACCATAATCATTCGGCTTGGAGAAACTTCGTATTCTACTGTTGTGCCACCCTTTGTCTTTGTCTTATCATTTGCTTCTGCGGTAATGATAATCATTTTTTCTGAAGGATTGTTTCGAACTTCAGTTACAACACCGTCGACAAAGCTAACAATCGCTGGATTTTTTGGTTTTCGTTTCTCGAAGACTTCTTCAACTCGAGGAAGACCTTGGGTGATGTCTCCACCGACAGATGCAGTACCTCCGGCGTGGAATGTACGCATTGTGAGCTGTGTACCGGGTTCACCGATTGCCTGTGCAGCGACAGTTCCAACCGCTTCACCGAGCGCAATAGTTTTGCTTGTACCGAGGTCGGCACCGTAACATTTTGAACAAATACCTTGTATAGATTTGCAACCAAGAGGAGTTCGAACCAAAAGTTCTTTGAGACTAGTCTTGTCGACTTCTTGAGCAATTTCTTTTGTAACAAACTCGCCCTTCTTTGCAATAACTCTTCCTTCAAACACAGCATCTTCCAAAAGATATCGGCCTTTGATGTTTTTTGAAAGTAGAATTTCAATACCAGACGCACCTTCTTTCAAAATCTTAATACCATCTTTAGAACCACAATCTTCTTCCGTAATGATCACGTCCTGTGCAACGTCAAACAATCGACGAGTAAGATAACCCGCTTTAGCCGTGTTGAGTGCGGTGTCAGTGAGACCTTTTCGAGAACCGTGGGTCGTAATGAAGTATTCAATCGGTGTCAGACCTTCTTTTGCAGAAGAAAGAATTGGGAATTCGTTTGTTTCTCCAGCTGTGTTTTGGATCAAACCTTTCATACCTCCCATCTGTGTAATCTGAGAAACCGAACCTCGGGCTCCAGAGTTAACCATGTCGTATAGAGATCCTTTTTTGTCGAGGGTACCGGGAATGAGTTTTTCGATTTCATTCTTTGCACCGTGCCAGACTTCGATACTTTTTCGAAATCGTTCTTCTTCAGAAATCAAACCATCGTTGAAATGACCTACAATTGTTTCAACCTTAGCTTTTGCGCGACCAATAACCTCGTCTTTTTCTTTTGGGATAACAACTTCGTCTATACCCCAAGTAACACCAGAACGAGTTGCGTAGTAGAAACCGAAAGACTTGATCTTGTCCATGATTGCCGGAATCGCTTCGATACCGTAACGAGTAATCATGTCATCGATTAGACCTGCCATTTTCTTTCGATCAATATCCATTCCGACGTAAGGATAGTCTGCAGGAAGAACGTCGTTAAAGAGAATTCGTCCGACGGTTGTTTCGAAAAGTTTTCCTTCGAATGCCACATATTTTGGATTATCTGTTGGGGCAAGAACCTGAATCTTTGCGCGGTAATCGACATTGCCAAATGAATGAGCGATGCGTGCGCTTTCGGGACTCTCGAAATTCATACCTTCGCCGATTTCACCAGGAATGATTCTTGTCATCCAGTAACAACCAAGAATAATGTCGAGCATTTTGTGAGTAATAACTGGCTCTCCACTTCCAGGTTTGAGGATGTTTTTATCAGAAGCCATTATAAGACGAGCTTCTGCTTGTGCTTCGTCAGAAAGTGGAACGTGAACGGCCATCTGGTCACCGTCGAAGTCAGCGTTAAACGCTGTACAAACAAGAGGGTGAACATGGATCGCATTTCCTTCAACAAGGATAGGTTTAAACGCCTGAATACCCAAACGATGCAATGTTGGCGCTCGGTTTAGAAGTACGTATTTGTCTCGAATAACCTCTTCAAGAATTGCCCAAACTTCTGGGATTCCGTCTTCGATCAAACGAGTTGCACCACGAATGTTGTATGCGAGTTCTTTTTTAAGGAGTCCAGAAATAACAAACGGTTTGAAGAGTTCAAGGGCCATATGTTTTGGCAAACCACATTGGTGGAGTTTCAAATCTGGACCAACGATAATAACTGAACGACCTGAGTAGTCGACACGTTTTCCGAGCAAGTTCTGGCGGAAAAGACCTCGTTTTCCCTTGAGATTGTCAGACAAAGACTTGAGCGGTCGGCGTTGAGACTGGTTGAGAGCACCTGCAGAAGATGATCCGTGTCGAATTGTATTGTCGATAAGGGCATCCACGGCTTCTTGTAAGATACGTTTCTCGTTTCGGAGAATAACTTCTGGAGCATTAATTTCTTTGAGTTTTCGAAGACGATTGTTTCGATTGATGACTCGTCGGTACAAATCATTAACGTCTGAAGTGGCGTAACGACCACCATCCAATGGAACCATTGGGCGAAGTGCTGGTGGAATAACTGGAATACGAGTAAGAAACATCCATTCAGGGCGAATGTTGTTTTTAACAAGATTTCGGACGAGTGAAAGACGTTTCTGAATTTTATCGACTTCAACACCAGGAGCCTGCTCAAGTTTTGCTTCAAGGTTTTTCTCAAGTTTCTTGAGATCAAGTTTCTTGAACAAATTGTAAATTGCCTCAGCACCAATACCAGCCTCAAAAAGGCTACCATATTTTACAGAAAAATTATGAAATTCAACTTCGTCGAGCACCCGACCTTCTTCAATACTGTCGACATCGCGTTTGATGGTAGAGAAAAGCTCCTTCATCGCCTCTTTTGTTTTATCATCACCAGCCTGTTTGACCTTAGATTTAAATTCAGCGTCGAGATCCTTCAAAATTCGAGTTCGTTCTTCTTCAGAAACGCTTGTAACAATGTAACCGGCAAAATAAATAACTTTTTCGATGTCAATCGTTGGGAGGCCCATAATGAGACCGATTCGTGACGGCAAACCTCGGAGAAACCAGATATGAGACACCGGTGTTGCAAGTTCAATGTGACCCATTCGCTCACGTCGAACTATAGATCGAGTAATCTCGACCCCACATTTTTCGCAGACAATTCCCTTGTAGCGAATACCTCGATATTTTCCACAGTAACATTCGTAGTCCTTATCTGGACCGAATATTTTTTCATCGAAAAGACCGTTTCGTTCGCTTCGCTGGGTTCGGTAGTTTATAGTTTCTGGCTTTGTGACTTCGCCGAATGACCACTCTTTTATTCGCTCAGGAGAAGCAAGCTTCAAGACAATAGAATTGAATTCGGCTGTTGATGTTTTTGGTTTGTTGATATTCATGATTTTGAATGTTTATGCTGATTTCTTATTCTTTGCTTGGCTTATCTCCTTCTGGTTTATCGACTTTTTTGAGATCTACATCGAGACCCAAACCACGAAGATTGTTAAGGAGAACATTGAATGATGCCGGAATGTTAAGCTCTCGGATCGGCTCACCTTTGACGATAGCGTCGAAGGTTGATGAGCGGCCGACAATGTCATCGGACTTGATCGTAAGCATTTCTCGCAATGTATATGAAGCACCATATCCGAGAAGTGCCCAGACTTCCATTTCTCCAAATCGCTGACCTCCGTTTTGAGCTTTACCTCCAAGTGGCTGTTGTGTAATGAGAGAGTACGGCCCAATAGAACGCATGTGGATTTTGTCTTCAACCATGTGATGAAGTTTCAAAATGTACATATAACCGACAGCGACCTTCTGACCAAATTGTTCGCCAGTTCGACCGTCGAAGAGCGGCACTTTACCATCTGAGTTAAATCCGGCTTTCACGAGTTCGTCTTTGATTTCTGTATCTGATGCACCTGAGAATGGTGGCACGATAGCCTGATATCCAAGCGTATTAGCAGCCATACCCAAATGAAGTTCAAGAATCTGACCGAGATTCATACGTGAAGGCACACCGAGTGGAGTCAAGATCATGTCGATCGGGGTTCCGTCTTCCATATACGGCATATCTTCTTCTGGAAGAATTTTTGAAATAACACCCTTGTTACCATGACGTCCAGCGAGTTTGTCTCCAACTGAAACGTTTCGGAGCTGAGCAACTTCGATATGGATTCGCTTAATAATTCCAGATTCGAGTTTATCCCCTCGTTCTCGTGAGAACACCTGAACGTTTATGATTCGACCTCGTTTTCCTCCTTCCATTCGCTTTGATGTGTCTTTTACATCACGGGCTTTTTCACCAAAAAGAGACCTGAGCAATCGTTCTTCTGGAGTAAGTTGACTTTCACCTTTTGGAGTAATCTTTCCAACCAAAATGTCGCCAGGTCGAACTTCCGCACCGATTCGGATAATACCGTCTTCGCCGAGGTTCTTGAGTTTGTTTTCACCGACGTTAGGAATGTCGCAAGTTGTAACTTCCGGACCGAGTTTTGTGTCACGAACGTTTACAACAAATTCCTCGATATGAATACTTGTGAACTTGCTGTTTTTGACGAGTCTTTCAGAAAGAATAATAGCATCTTCGTAATTTGAACCAGACCACGACATAAATGCGATCAAAATATTCTGACCGAGAGCCATTTCACCACGATCGCTTGAAGATGTGTCTGCAAGAATATCGCCCTTGTTGACTTTGTCACCCACAGAAACGCTTGGTCGCTGATGAAAACATGTAAAGCCGTTTGTTCGAGAGAAGTTTACGAGTTTATATTCTTTTTCTTTACCTTTTAAGTTCTTAACGGCAATCATTTTCGCGTCTGCAACCGAAACAGTTCCCTCTTCCTCAGCGAGAACAAGACGTCCTGTGTCACGAACAGCTTTGCCTTCGATACCAGTCGCAACAAGAGGAGCTTCTGGAATGATGCAAGGAGTTGCCTGTTTTTGCATGTTTGAACCCATGAGTGCTCGGCTGGCGTCGTCGTGATTCAAAAATGGAATCATTGAAGTCGCTACAGAAAAAGCTTGGGTTGCATCAACGTCGATGTAATCAACTTTTTCTTTTGCCACAACTGCTGGTTCGCCATTTAAACGAGCTTCGACGGTGTCAACAGTAATAGTACCGTGCTCATCTACTGGTGTAGCGGCATGTGCAATATAGAATGACTCTTCATCAAGAGCGTTTAGGTACACAATGTCGGTCGTGATTTTTCCGTTCTTAACTTTTGCGTACGGAGTTTCGATCATACCGAACTCGTTCAAACGAGCGTACAAAGAAAGACGCAAAATAAGACCAATGTTTGGACCTTCAGGTGTGTGGATCGGACATAGTCGGCCGTAATGAGACGGATGAACGTCGCGGACTTCAAAGCCAGCGCGAGCTCGATTCAAGCCACCAGGACCGAGGGCAGAAAGGGTTCGAAGATGCTCGATTTCAGATAGTGTGTTTTCCTGTTGCATGAACTGAGACAACTGATTGGTTGTGAAGAACTCTTTAATACGAGCCTGAAGCGGCTTTGGACTGATGAACTGAACCGGAAGCGTAATGTCGCTTTCAACGGTCGACATTCGGTTCTGAATGTTTCTTTTGATCTGTGCCATACCCATGCGAATTTTCTGCTGAAACATTTCTCCAACGAAACGCACACGTCGTGAACCAAGATGATCAATATCGTCTTCTGTCGAACCAGGGGTCGTATTAAGGACACCCATGTGGTTAATGATCGTTGCAATATCATCAAGAGATAGAATTTTTTTCTCGAGCTCTGCTTCGGTCATTTTCTTACCAAAACGTTTGTTGAACTGAACGCGACCAACACGAGAAAAGTCGTATCGTTCGTTTCCGAAGATTGATTTGATGAATTCGCGGGCATTGTCAGCAGTTGCGAGGTCGCCGTCTCTAAGTCTCTTGTGAATTTCGACAAAAGATTCGTCTACTGTCTTTGAATGATCTTTAAGAAGAGTCTTTTCAATATATGATTTCGCGGGAGAATCTTTAAATAGATTCAAAATATCTTTTTCTGTGTGAGCACCCATAACTCGAAGAAGAGATGTAACTGGGAACTTTCGTTTTCGGTCAATACGAGCAAAAATTGTACCGTCGGAGTCTGTTTCTATTTCAATCCAAGCTCCACGAGCTGGAATAATTTTTGAACCAAAGAGGATTTTGCCTTTGAGCTCATTCTGAGTGAAGAACACACCAAATGAACGAGCGAGCTGCGGGACAACAACGCGTTCGATTCCACTGATGATGAAAGTACCGTGATCGGTCATAAGTGGAAAATCCGTCATGAAAATTTCTTGCTCCTTCGTAGTGCCGAGAGTGAGGTTTTTGAGTCGGACCTTTACCTTGAGTGCCGCCTCGTAAGACATTTTATTGTCCTTTGCGTAATACTCATCGTACTTTGGTTCAGCAAGTTCGAAGCCTGTGAAATCAAGCTGAAACTTTTTGCCAGAGTAATCCTTGATAGAGACGAATTCACCAAAAATTTCTTTGAGGCCATCTTTAAGAAGCCACTTAAAGGAATTGATTTGAGACTCGACGAGATTTGGCATCTCGGCAAGCGGTTTTTTGAATTTTGCAAAATACTTTTTGTTGATCGGCTGTAAGGCTTTGTTGTCCATAATTTTTCTAATGTTATTAAATAAAATTCTCTGTCCCGCACAAACACAGAACATTAAACGGCACCTTCGCGCACGATTTATTCACAATTTATAAATTAAAAACAAAGACAAACAAAAAATCACCCCTGTGGATAAGGGCTATAGACTTTTTTATATGTTTATCTATTTAAATGAGGCACTTGTACGATTCAGGATTAAACGCTCTTAATAATCCCTTAATTGTCCTCCCGCAACTCAATCGTTAGACTAGACTTCATATTGTATTCATATTTATTGTTTTGTCAAACTGTCAACCTACAAGTGTAGATAACGAGAATTCGCACGTCTGAGATGAGGGTTGCGGAATCCAACTATTTCTCGCCTCTTCGCCACCCCTCGATTTTTTTATGATCACCAGAAAGCAACACCTTTGGAACCTTATATTTTTTTCCTTTATATTCGAAAACTTCTGGTCTAGTGTATACGTCTGGGCTTGCAACACGGGATTCTTCGAGCGAGTCGAAGTTTCCGAGCACACCTTTGACCTGTCGAGCTAAACAGTCGATCATGATCATCGCAGGAAGTTCGCCCCCCGTGAGCACAAATGGTCCGATTGAAACATCTTCCATTTTGAAAGCTTTTTTGACACGTGCGTCGATACCCTCGTAGCGACCAGAGACGATAATGATGTCTTTGTGTTTATTTGCAACTTTGCCGGCGTATTCGTTGGTAAATTGCACACCTGACGGAGAGAGGAAAATAATTTTTGGCGCGAGCGAGTGTTTTGTCATACCGTTTTTGTCAGTTTTCCCAGCTTTTTTACTAGCTGAGGCCTTCACCGCTTTTTCAATTGCGTTGATGACTGGTAATGCCCGCATGACCATACCCGGACCACCACCGTATGGCTTGTCGTCGACGCGTTTCTTTGAGTCTACTTCGAAATCCTTTGGATCATAAAATTTGATCTTTATTTTCTTATCATCAATGGCACGCTTAATGATCGACTCGCCAATGTAGGAATCGAAAGCGCTTGGAAAAAGCGTAACAATATGGAAATTCATTACGAGACTATACTACAGAGATAGTGTCAAATCAAGTAACAAAAAACCACCCTGATTTATTTCGAGTGGTCTTTTGGTTTTTTATTTAATTGAGTTTATTCCCCTACTCGCGGCTAGAGTTTCAAATCAGCCATTGCCTCATCAACAGTTTTTGAAGCTTTTTCAGCACGAGGCATACCACCTGCTGGTTCGTTAATTTTTAGATTAACGCGCGCATTATGCTTCATTCCAACTACTCGCAGAAGAGTTCGGATCGCCTTTGCGGTATTACCCTCTCGGCCAATCACTTTACCCATATCTGCAGGATTCACATCAAGAGTCAGCAGGACCCCCATTTCATCAACCACTCGTGTCATTTTTACGTCGTTTGGATTATCAACTAATGATCGTACAACAAATTCCAAAAACTCACTGTCTTTTTCCATATTTTCAAGATTATGTTAATTCATTCAGAGCAGAATTCGACACTGCGTTCGCAGGTACTGCCTATCATTCAGTGTAGTGTTAAAAAATTGAAGTCGCAACGCACAAGTCCACAGGTTGGAAATAAAAAAACACATCTTCCCCTGCTCAGCAGTAACATTCGCTGAAAGATGTATTTTTTATTTCTAAGTTAACGGAGGCTATGCAGTTGCAGCTTCTTCGACTTTTGCTTCTGGAGATGGAGTTTCTGCGGGAGCTTCAACTGGAGAGTCGGCTTTTACTTCAACGGATGGAACAGAACCTGTTGCAGTAGCCTCAGCACCTTCTTTTGCAATTGGGCGTTTCTTAGGCAAAACGTTTACTTTCTTTCCAGTGATGAGCTTTTTGCTGATAAGAAGATTGTGGAGTGTACCTGAAAGTTTAGCACCGTTAGCAACAAGGTGCTTTATTCGGTCAGCTTTGACTTCGGCCTTCTCTGAATGTCGAGAATCGTATGAACCAAGGATCTCGAGGAACTTTCCGCTCTTTGGGCCGTTCTTTGAGTCAGTCAAAACAACACGAAACACTGGTTCATTCTTTCGTCCAACTCTTTGTAGTCTAATAGCAAGCATGGCGGCAATTGTAGCAGGGTCTGCAAAAGGCGTCAAATAGGCGGTTTTGAGTCGTTTGAAGCCCCAAATAAACCACGCCACGACCATTCACGGTGCCTTAAGTATGAATTTAAGCCCCTTTTTGCTATAATTTTGAACACAAATGAAGCCTGAAACAATCAAAGCAAGTGATCGAATCCGGGGCGTACTCGCGGTTAATTCTCGAGGTAATGGTTTCCTCAAAGTTACCGATCGCGAAGATGATATCGAAATAGAAAACACCCGTCTCAACACAGGTATGAATGGCGATGAAGTAGACGTTGTTATTTTGCCAAAGGTAAAAGTTATAGAAAATAGCCGAGGTTCAGATAGTTCAGCAAGAAGTTCAGACAGGGGTACACGACGCGGCCGGCCGAATGGTAAGAATATGGACCGAGATCAGGGAGAAGTTGTAGAAATAATCGCTCGAGCAAAAGAAAGTTTTGTCGGTGTAGTTGAAACAAACGGTGGAATTTTTGTTGTACCAGATGACAAAAGAATGTATCGCGACATCATGGTTCAGCCACAAAATTCTATGAACGCAAAAGCTGGCGACAAGGTCCACGTAAAAATTATGCCTTGGACTGACGCTAAAAAAACTCCAGAAGGTGTAGTCGTACAAATCATTGGCCGTAAGGGTGAGCACAATACCGAAATGGAAGCGATCGTAATCGAAAGTGGTTTTGAAAATACTTTTCCAAAAGAAGTTGAGGAAGAAGCGCATCGAGTCGCAGCGGAAGAAAAGGCTCGTCACGAAGACGAGATAAAGCTCCGAACAGATTTGCGAGATATCATAACTTTCACCATCGACCCATTTGATGCCAAGGACTTCGACGATGCCATTTCTGTAAAGAAACTTCCGGAAAAAGATACGGACGGCGGACCCTTATATGAAATAGGTGTTCATATCGCTGACGTCTCTCATTATGTTCGCCCAGGTGGTCCGCTCGACGCTGAGGCTCGTAAACGTGGTCTTTCGGTGTATCTCGTCGACCGCACGATTCCTATGCTCCCAGAAGTTCTTTCTAACGACCTATGTAGCCTGAACGAAAAAGTCGACCGCATGGCCTTCAGTGCGATTTTTACCATGAATAAAAATGGTGAGATTCTCAAACGCTGGTTCGGCAAATCGGTCATTAATTCCAACAAACGATTTACATATGAAAACGCACAGGAAGTCATAGACAAAAAAGCTGGAGATTTCGTCGAGGAAATTTTTATCTTGAAAGAAATCGCCGAGAAACTTCGAAAAGTAAAATTCGACGCAGGTGCAATTGATTTTGAAACAGTCGAAGTAAAGTTTCGGCTCGACGCCGCTGGCAAGCCGATCGAGGTCTATAAAAAAACTCGCCTCGACACCCACAAACTCGTCGAAGATTTTATGCTTCTCGCCAACCGTGAAGTCGC
>Ga0163155_10006602_pt1 | contig 11188 bp, 9 predicted proteins | sample OliLakLV19SP4G1_FD_148611 | JGI IMG/M metagenome (GOLD analysis project Ga0163155, IMG submission 148611) | Freshwater microbial mat bacterial communities from Lake Vanda, McMurdo Dry Valleys, Antarctica - Oligotrophic Lake LV.19.SP4.G1 | ecosystem: Environmental > Aquatic > Freshwater > Lake >...
AGGTGAAGAATCGATGCTAATGCTGGGAACGACGCGATCGCCCTACCGCATTCTAGTCAGCCGCTAGGAGGAGCGCACAAAAGCACAACTGTATGCCTTTGGGCTACGTCAGCCGATTCCGCCCTTCCGGTTCCGTGTCAAGGTGATTCTGAACCGTTGCTTGTCCTGCAACCGTTGCTGCATCAGGTATATGATCGGGCACGTTTGAGATGGCGATCAATTATCAGCAAGCAGTTCAAGCCGCAGATCGCAATGGAAGAGGCTCAGGAGAGAGGCGATCGAACTTTTTCTAGTTTTCCGATTTTGATTTTGGTCTGACCTATACCAAGTCGAATCTTTATTATTTTACCAGTAAATTGAACACGTTGGATGAAGAAATTGGCAACGTTTACTAATAATGGTTAAGAGACCAACTTTACTTTCTTGATTTCGCAATTATCCTTTAAATCAATGATTTCTACTTTAACTTGCTGCCCAACTTCAGGGAGTTTCTTAAGCTTGTGTTCTTCCACTGTTTTTTTAACACCCCCTAGCATTTCATAGGTTACTCTTTTGCCATTAACATTAATGACTGTGGCATCCAAAACTTGTCCAACGGCTGGCTTGTGAATCTGTGTAATTTCTCTTACTTCTTTTTGACGCTCAGACAGTTCAAGTTGCTCAACTTCTTTCCTTTTATTTTTTATAGGTTTGTTTATAGGTATCTGTGCAACCTCTAGAGCAGATAGGTTACGAGTATCTTTATTTAGATCGCCTAACACTTGAAATGGGGTAGGTAGGACTGGTCGATCTTTATATTCATTAGGCTCAATTGTCATATATCGAGTCTTATCATTGCTGGGAGCTGATTTCCATTGCAGCATGGCCAACAGCATCTGAATACGCGGTAGTTGTTGTAGGACTGTTGCTTTCCCTGAACCAGAATGATCCAGCTCATCGATATTATCTAGAATATACGTTTCAAAGGCTTCAATGCACTTAGTTTGAACATCGTCAAGATGGACTGTTTCACCTGTACCCCAGTTAGTTTGTGAGAACAATTGACTATAGCGATTTCGGCGATTGCTAAGATGCAAAATAGACTCAATTTTGATAGCTCCCATCCCCAGTGGTTTTCCCATTCCTAGAGAAAGTCGATAGGTGTCATCTTGAGCTATATTCAGAAGCCATAATAATGCACCTAGCTCCTCGTCCCTCAAATTTTCAAACTGAAGCTTGAATTTAAACTTTACTCCAGGTTTAATCGGACGGATTTTTGTTGTTTGTGACGGAGAGGCATTAACAGGATCTGGATGTTCAATACTTGGAGACTCACCCTTATGCCAATAAAGTTTATGACCACGAATTATGGTCTCGATCTCTGGTTGACTGGCGTAGTGCTTCAAATCTTTCTTCGTCGATTTGTCTTGAACCAAATAATGTTGAAACGTAGTTAGCTTTGGGCCAGATAGAATTTGCGGCATGATCTCCTGAGACGATAGCCAAATATCCGCATCAATTGGTTGCTCACAGATCGCATCGCTCACAAACACTCTGCCAGCTTGAGCCGCCTTCTGACTTACTTTGCTCGGACGCACATAACCAAAAATTGCATCCGCCAAGTCCACTAGTTCGGAATCTCGTAAATGCCCGGGAATTAGATTGGCAATCGTTATTGCTTGGTTTGTTTCATCATGAAAATAGGGAATACGAAAATTGGGGCTGTGACCAAATAGCGTTATTGGTTGACCTGGTTGTGGCAAACAATAAAAAATGCAGCGATCTTGCAGAAGTGCTCCCCACTTAGGCAAGAAAGAAAGCTCATCTTGCTGAAATTCTGTCAAAGTCTCCCGATAAACCCGAATCGCTGTTGGACTTATCAGTAAACGCTCTGCATTACTATCTCGCTGTCCAACCAAACAGTGATTTTTACGGAGGGAAGTTCGTTCAGCGCCGCCAGTTTCAGCCATATTGCCGCTAGTAACCAGTACGCCTTTTTTGTGTTGTAACTGATTAGGATTTCTGCTAATTTGTTCAGCAAACGGTCGTGTATTCTTGATTTTTATATCGCCAAAACTGATATCCGTAACGTATTGCGGGTAATAGCTATTATCTTTAATAGAAACAAACCCTGCTAATTTTGTCTTGACTTTATCGTCTCGAATCCAGACAAATGGTTTCTGCTCAATTGCAACCGCAGGCTGGATATACCATCGATCTCCTTCACATAGCAGATAACCTGCCTTGATGGTTTTAGCCTTAATCGTTTTCTTATAGATGTCTCCCAGAGGGTCGTCAGTTTTGGCTGCAACCGCTCGAAAAGTGAGAGATGACCGACCATCTATCCGCGACTGATCCACTTTGCCAAAGCTGATGATTTCAATCAGCGATCTCAACATTCCTCGCAAACTGCTCCCTGGTAGTATTGATCTTAGGCGACCAGGATGCGTGAAAAAATCGGATAGTTCCTTTGCCTCTTTGCCAGCAAGAAATTGTCCTGATGTCAGACCACAACGGATATAGAGTGGTGAGGAGGTTTCCAACTGGCAATCAATCCAGCCTGTATAACGCGTTGAGTGATACGTGTTTGCTGCTGGAATTGGCTGCTTGCCTGGAACAACTTTCTCTGGTAGCTCTACGAAATTGTAGGGTGCAAATGCAACTCTTTCTTTTTCTTTAACTTCCTTGAGATGCTTTGGCAACATACTTACTTTCCCTTAGTTTCAGCAAATAAATCTACTAGTCGGCTCAGCCCAATCCTCGCCAATCCATCATTGTCATACTCGATATAGTGCCTAACTTTTAGGCGCACAGGCCGTCTTAGCTTTTTTTGAGTATCAAATTGGATGCCAGTTAAAGGAACTGCATGACAAAGTCCTTGTTGACCATCAGAGAGCAGCGTAAAACCATCTTTCACTTTGCCTTGAGTTCCCCAAAGAACTTGGTCTTCGGTGATTGTCTCTAGCTGTTGGGTTTTGTTGGGTGAGTCGTAGATTAAGCGTGCCTTCCACTCCTGCTTAGTTCTCCACAGTAAAACTTCACCATCTATGCCAAAAATTCGGCATTGCTGGAGAGTAGACAAGCACAGCTTAGGGAATTGAGGGAAAGTTCCGTGGGCAATCGACAATTTGCCATCGTTAAAATATCCCCAAATCACGCCATCAGTTGCATACGCCAGCAGATACTGAAGTCGGTACTTGGATGCTTGTTCTATCAACCAAGTTTGGAGAGTAACGTCATCAGTGATCGCATTCGTTAATACTGGTTGGCAGAGGGTGTTACAGTTCAACTTGTTCATGGCTCCTCTCTTGGGTCTGAAGACACCAAAGCCTTGACAAATTCCTCTAAAGCTTCTGCATCTGATATTTCTAGAGAATTACCTTGCTGAGTAATTGTCCAAGTTTTTACAGAAGTTAAATCCGGATGATGTTGAGTGATGGTTGCATGTTGGCCGCTCAGCGTTCCACGTCCAATACTGCGCCCACCGCCCACAGGCAAATCTCCTGTCCATAAGTCTTTGAGTACAAGTAAAAGCAGACCAATTTCAGATTGCTTAGGGTTTCTTAGCTCTAGTTTCAATTCCACCGTGGTTTCATCAGTCCCAAACACGGGCTGCTCGTTGAAAAGTGCTCCATGATACGCACCCCCTGTAAAGCGGTCGATCGCAACCCGGTTTTGAACTAAATCGTGTGTTGCTCCTGCAATCACGCTTTCATAAACGGTTAATCGACTCGCTCTAGCTGAGTCTGTTGTTTCCTTTTCAACAACAAACCCAAAAATGCTATTCAGCATTTTGGCTGGTTGGCTCAATTCCAGTGTACTGAGAATCCGTTCTGCCCGATGTCGCATTACTCCCGTTAAGCTAGTACCAGAAAGGATTGGTTGCGGTGTGTTTGTACCACTGCGCCGAGATTTGAGGTGTACGACATCAGGTGCAATGCCAATCGAATCTTGCCCAGAACGGATCAATAGAGGACTGTCTAATTTGAAAGTAGTGGCAATTGAAAGGTAATCACGCTGGTCTGCCTGATCAATGGTCACGTCTAGGGCTTGAACAATTGAGGATTGAGGTTTAGGAATATTTCGATTGGTATGGTCAAACGTTAGCCAAGCAATTCGCTCTTTATCTTGCTGTAAATCAAACTTCCATACCTGCCAGCCTGTCACCTTGCAGCACCCAAAGCCGCGTCGCTTTTTGGTGCCCATGCTAATTTCGCCATTCTCTAACCCTCGCAACGATAGGGCTAGCGCTTGGCATAGTTGTAATGCATCGTGCTCTCGCTCAATCAGCAACTCAAAACCTAGTTTGAATTCAGTTCCAGCCGCAATGAGTTCTAAGTCATACTTTGCTCCATCTTTGGCAGTTCCACTATTGGAATTAATCTCGACTCCATCCCGTAACTCTATTGTCGGAATATCACTACTGATGGCATCGTCAACGATTAAGGGACTCTGATTACCATCATCATCACTACGGCTACCCCCAAACAAGAGCGTCGTTAAACCTTTAATAGATTTCTCCACCGTCTTTCCATACCCGTTTTCGTATTCCCACAAATAGTTACGTAATGCCCCAGCCAGTGAAGCACCTGTGAGTAATGCGTGATCGCTGACGCTATCTCGTAATACTGGCATATCAGTGGGACTCTCGGCATCTCCACTTCCTAAACAGGTAGGTGTTTCTAGGACTAAGTTGCCATATACGATAATGCGATGAGTAATGTTGCGTTGATTACGTTTGAGGCGATTGTTTGATGGTGTGAGGAGGATCTGAGTCATGTACTCTTCTCCTGTGTCGGTTCTACTATTTGTTGCTCCTTTGTGGCCTTTTTGACAACTGCAACGATTAAGCGCAACGTGTATTCTCTAGCGAGGCGATCGCTCAGTTCTACTGTCACATCTGCAATTTTTACTGACGGTGGATTACTAATCCAGATTTTAGGATCAGCAATCCACTCTTCAAGCTGCTGCTTCAACGATTTTTGAGAACCTGCCATTCTGGTACGCTCAAATTGGCTACTGGCATTTGAGGGTAGTGCATTAAGCCAGCACGAGAGGCCATTCATATTACGATTCCCGTCAGTAAGAGATTGCGTTGCTACCAAAATTAATCGTGAAAGTTGACTATTGGTAATCTTTCGAGTTTCGGAGTCTATGTTTGTCCGTCCGACTTGAGCCAGCAGCAATTGGTCGAGCGTCTGTCGGATTAACCGTTCTGCCATCTGCTTTGCAAGTTGAGTAGAGGTTGGACTGAGGGGAGTTTTGCTAATTCCAGGAGCATTTTCTCCCGGCGACTGAGCACGAAACTCCGAACTTTCTTCTAGCCAATTAATAGCAATGCGTCCAAATCCTTCAACACGGCGATCGCCCAAACCCTGTGTTTCCCACTCCGCAATTTCCTCAGCAGAAACAGACCCATGCTCTAATACCAAAACGCTCCCAGATGCCAATGCTTGAACTTGAGGTAAGGGCAGTCCCCATTTACGGTTAAATCCACCAATTAACGTTGTGCGAGTGTAGCTGCGGATGATTTTTGTTTGAGCCAAGGTTGGTAGTTGCTGAATGACAAGCTTTGGATCAGCAACATACTGCCCCACCTCATCTTGTAGAATCAAGTCGCTTAACAACGTGATCGTTAGCGTTTTGCGATCGCAACGTTCCCTAGGTGGAATCCTCACTTCAGACCAATTAGCTACGCTGTTGGCTTTGACTTTGGTCTGTCCATATCCGGCTGACTGTGAACCCCCTAGCCATAAATCACCGGGACTGAATAAGTCTTTTAGGACTGTCTCATCAGCATCATCACATAAAATTACTGCTTGAAGCGACTGCCCAGATGCGATCGCTTCATACCGAAAAACCTCTCCTTCGCCAGCCTCTACAATTTTTTGGTTGGAGTCGAGCTTATCAGGAACAGCGCGTCCACGGCGGCGATTCCGCAAGTTATGGATATTAATCTGTTTATCTGTTGAATATAGAGTAACTAAATTGCTTTGTACTGTACAGAACTCGCCATCCAATGATTTGAGAGAGACCTCATCGGGTACGCTTTGAGCTAAATCAAAAACTGAGTAGGGTAGGATTTCTCCTTTCTTTTTGCGCCAAGATTGAGGAATAGGTAAGTTGCGCTTGCCGTTGACTTCTAAATAAGCATTCAAAAATCTTGTAGTGCCGTCAAAAAACAGCCGTTGCACTGATTGATTTTCTAAGATATCAGCATCCTGCAAAGGATGGCGCTTGAGATAGCGGCCAATTAATGCCCCTCGAAGTACACTGCCAGGAATGTAAGGGTAGGAGACATCGCTGTTGGGATCGCCTTGAAAAGACGTTGCTAATACTGGTTGCTCAGTTTTCAGAGTGACAGTAATGGCTTTCATGTAGCTTCTCCAAAACGGTGCAGAAAATTCTCACTCAATGGTTCTTTGCCATCCCAGATTGAGCAACTAACGTGCCCTCGCCCACGATTACGTCCACTGCCTACTCGGCGTAATGCGGCTGCGGCTGCCGCCAACAGCGCCAGAGTATCTGGATTGGGAGGGTTGTCAAAGAAGAGAAAGGCCGCAAAACAAAGATCGTGCAATACAACGCGGGCAACTCGGAGGCTGTTGTGATCTGCTACCCCAGTATCAGAGGCGATCGCTGTTTGCCGTCGTACTGTTGTAAGTGAATTAAGAACATTTTCAGGCATGAGATTACCTTGACTAATTTGTTGAGCGATCGCAGCGCGCAAATCATCAGGCAAGCAGGCATCGCCTACATGCATTAACGCGATTGTGTCTAGGGTGCTACCAGGAATTCCAAATAGTCTATCGACAATAGCTTGCCAGTGCGATCGTCGAGGCTCAGGCAATACAGCAACGAGATTGTCACATTCCTCGCTCAGCAGCCCTTTCAAAGTACGCCCACGCAAATAAGGAAAGCCATTGGTATCGTGTTCTACCTCTTGATCTAAGAGTCCAGCGATGCCATCGCCACGCCCAAAAGTTGTGTCGCTGAGGAGTTGAATTCGGAATTGATAGAGACTCATTCATCCCCCTCAGTAATCTTTATATCCTCAGTCATATTTGTATAAAAATCCATCGCTTCAATTGCGTCGAAATATCCACATCGACTATCCACCCAGCCTTTTTTCTGTAGGGTTTTTTCTTTACCGTTCCGAATGGTGAATGTAGGTAAATGGTCTAATTTATAGACTTGCAAAAATTGCTCAACTGCATTGCTTTCTCGGCGCAACACTTCTCTCAGAGCAATCACTTTGTTCTTGTGATCTCTCCAGGCTACATCATGCACAAATGTGTGAATGACATGCTTCAATCCTTCCCATGTCTGCCATTCATCCCGATGCGATAACCACACAGGACGCATCCACAAGGCATTGCGTTGTTCAGATCGATATTCTCGCTGTCGAATTTCACTAATAGAACCTAGTAAACCGCTGGTAGCAATATGCCAGTCCATCGCTGATTTCTGTTTAGGGTTGGTTTCCTCTCGACCAGTTTCCTGCTCTTTTTGACGTAGTAAGACTTTAGCGCTATTACAGAGAATTTCACTGAGGGCGTAAGTACGGGCAAAAGGATAATGTGTTTTGACAATAGCAATACCCGCGCAAGCAGAAAAGGTTAGGTTTCCATCCGGATCTTTCTGCTTGGCAAATTCTTCTAAATATAATGCAGCAAGTTCCAAGCCCAATCGACCATCGCAAACAAAGGTAACGTCATCTCCGCCATATACTAAGGGCCTAAAGGGAAGATAGGAGCCGCCTTCATTACGCTTTGGGAGGGGAAACTTTGCTATTTGAATAAAGTTAACTAACTGCTTCGTTACACTCCGAATTGCCAAAAGGCCAGCATGATTGACACTACTAGACAATTTACGGATCGCTATGATGTAATCATGGTTTGATTTATCTTTTCCACATTGCTCAAATCGAGCGCCCATATTGTTGCCATCAGCATGAACTACTGCAACATAGCTGGACTCACCATGCGATCGCCCTAAATCATCAAAGTCGGTGGGAAAGTGTAAGTCTTCGGGTACCTCGTGCTTTAGTTCCTCTCTCAAACGAACCCGTGCTTGGTTCACGGCTTGAATTTTCTTGCTGACCTCGCGCGACACCAAATAGGCATCCGCTTCGGGTGCGCCAAATTTGTTGCTCATGCCCACTGCAACTAGTCGAGTAGAGATACAGTCGGCAGTGACGCTTAACCCCAGCATGGGTGAAGAGGGTGCTTTGGGAGGCTTCTCGTATTCCAGGGTATGGCGCAACTGTTGAACGGCTTTAAATAGCGACGCTGGTTCATTCCATTCAAACTTCTGATGGGCAACATTTAGAGTCAGTCCAGGAGCCTCTTCAAGCACACGCCGACTCAAGATTTGGGTGAATCGAACCGCGTAGTCACAGGAGCAGAAAACAGCAATCGCATTGCCACCGCCTGTATAAATCAGCTCTGCGGCAATCTGAGGGTCTTGTTGAATCTGTGGTGGTGCATACAGAGTGGTTTTAGGTGGGATATAGGCAATCTTGCAGTCAACCTTGGCTTGACGTAGTTCTGCTTCTAAGCTTCTAAGCGCCGCCTCTACCCAATCTCCTGTTGCTTGACCCACTAAAAAAGATGCACCAATATTTTCTCGCAGTCGGTTGCTACCAAAGATGTACGGCTGAATCCCGCTGGTGTCGATAACGGTGGCAGTATAGACGCTCATTTTGCCTCCCGATCAAGTTGGTTGATCCAGGCAGTAATTTCGTCAGCTAAATTACTCAAATGCTCACGTCCAAAAACTTTGATTTTTGAATCTTCTAGCATTACTTCCAGTTCCTGCTTCAATGCGTCGGGTTGGTCGGAACAACAGACTAACGCAACCCGTGCCTCATCCCCCCCTAACTGTTTTGCTCTTAAATAAGCTTCAAACAGCTTCGACTTGCACAATCCTTTGTTATCATCGGCGGTACAAGAAATTGCAAAAAGCTGATAGTTTCGCATAAACGCGACATCAAGTTCAAATTTATCTTGACCAGTTTTGGGGTTCCTGACAGGAAACGAGAGAGCACTGTCATGGATATGGGAGTCAACGGCAATGCTCTGAACTTGTTGCAGGGTGTAGTGCTCTAACCATATACCGTCTAACCATTCACAAAGATGCTTATATTTTTGGAAAGCACCTTGCTCTTTGGCTAATTGGAATTTTAAAACCTCTGTACCTGCTCCAAAGTGTTTTTGCAAAACTGCCTTAATCTCATCTGGTAGTTCTTTTTGAACTTGATCTGAAAATGAGGAATTTTCAGAATAAGCTAGCGGTAGATCAAGAGACTGAAGTTTTGTTTCTGGGAGCCACTTCTGTCCTTCTCTAGCAGTTGGGCGTAGCGTATTATCACACCACTTTCGCCAAGAATCAGCAAGAGATTTTTTTTGACAAAACTCAGTAAAAGCCTGAGCTACATTGGGTAAAGTTGGCTCCATTGTCGGTGGACTTTGCAACGTTAAGTTATGAAGTTGAAATAGTTCGGTGAGTGGCAACTCCAGTGTCACCTTTTCATGAAACCGTTCTCCGTCTTCACGATCGATACACATCTCTAACTTGCGTGGATCGAGATAGCTGAAGACAGCATGAGGCTGAATTTTGAGCAGGGCACGGTAGGCATGGGTTGCCATGGGCTTGGTGCCACCCGTGTAGTTTAAGCCGAGTCGCTTTTGAGCATACTGCTTGATAGTGTCTTGAATGCCTTTTTGGATGTGGTAACTATCCGATTCGTAATTGTCAAGGAAGACATGTTGGCAGTCTTTTAGATCAGGCGATCGCTCTCTCAATAAATCTCGCAGGCGATCGGCTTGAGGTTTTGTATGTTTCGTATATACCAGATGAGGTGTACCGCCTACCTTGAGCAAGGTTCTAGCCGCAACATAATTAGGTAGTGGATTTTCACCAATCAACAGCAATAAATGATCGACCTGAAAGGGTAAAAACGCTATTCCCCGCGTAGCCTGTCGTGCAGCATCGTGAGACGTAACTGGAGGAACGGACATAAGCAGGTGAATAACAGAGTGTTTGAGAGAGCTAGCGCGATCGCACGACTGTCTGATCGAATTTGCTCTTGATGGATAGTCTGTCTACTCTAACAAGGGACTCTCAAAACGTCAGTAAGGAGACACCATTCAATGCAAGATATAGCTTGAGACGGTATGGTTTCGATGTTTGAGGCGTCGGAAGCAGTGTTTGGGAGGTCGGAAGCAGTGTTTGAGGGGTTGGAAACAGTGTTTGAGGCATCGGAAGCAGTGTTTGGGGCGTTAGAAACAGTGTTTGAGGGGTTGGTAGCAGTGTTTGGGGCGTCTGAAGGAATGTTTGGGGCATCTAAAACAGTGTTTGAGGGGTTGGAAACTGTGTTTGAGGGGTTGGAAACTGTGTTTGAGGGGTTGGCAGCGACTTCATGTCCTTTAACTAGAAGAATTTACGGAAGAAATGGGCGATCGCCCGTTGCAACGTAGACCAGCTTAGAAAATTCTACGGATCTCGCCGTGATGCTGGGGGGGCTAAATTGAAGCCGTCTTTAATACAACCCAGCATTTGGAGTGCTCTACGATGGTCTTACAAAAACGGCGTTCTACCACTTTAGAAAAAGCCCTGTCTCGGTTACGTGGTTTGCAATCGGCTCATCCGACCATGGATTTGGGCAACGGTCTGACGTTGCAAGGATACTCTAACTTGATCGATGCCTCTGGCGCTCGACTACAGGCGTATCACCTGGCTCTGACTGAAGCCGATCGGACTCGGATTGAATTTGCTGAACTAGAGGCATCGGTGGCTTTATTATCATCGCGGATTTTGAGTGCGATCGCGGCTCAATATGGTAAAGACAGTAAGGAGTATGAGCTAGCTGGGGGAAAACCGCCCAGTGCCTATAAGCGGGCTAAACAGCAGTCTGTCACCAGTCTGTCTGCTGCCAGTTTGTCTGCAACCGACCGACCTGCATCGCAGGGCGGCAATGGGGCGTCAGGCGCAGCGTCATCGACTGGCGCGGTGATGAATGGGGCTAGAGCGTTGACCTGAGCACGGTTGGCATCGGTTAAACTGGCGATCGCTAATTACAGCGTTGCTGGTTAGAGGTATGAGTTTCGTAGGGGCGTTTCGCGAAACGCCCCTACAGTAAGGTTAAATATTGGCGATTCATCCTGCATTTAGCAACGCCCCAATTACCGCCTGCCACATTTAACGC
>Ga0163155_10006610_pt1 | contig 11179 bp, 17 predicted proteins | sample OliLakLV19SP4G1_FD_148611 | JGI IMG/M metagenome (GOLD analysis project Ga0163155, IMG submission 148611) | Freshwater microbial mat bacterial communities from Lake Vanda, McMurdo Dry Valleys, Antarctica - Oligotrophic Lake LV.19.SP4.G1 | ecosystem: Environmental > Aquatic > Freshwater > Lake >...
CAATAGGGGTGCTGAGCAGGAGTTCCGGCGATCGTTCTGTACACCAACGGTTCGCATGGTTTGCCACTTTTGTTCATGAAACTGCCCGTCTACTCTCCACAGAGTAGGCGGGCTTTCTGTTTATGTGGCCAGGCCAGGCCAGGCCAGTCCTTGGTGCGCATGGTGAAATCGTCGTATGCGGTTTCAGCTTTCGCTAGTGTTCACGGTGGAGTTGTTTTCGTGGTGGGGTCCGCGTCTTGTGGCTCGTGTGCTTCCATTCTTGCGACGCTCTTCTTCCTCGTGACATGACATGATCGAATTGTGGGGCCGCTGTGCGCCTACATTCTTGGACTTCTGGACTTCCGGCTTCGGGGCTTATGTGCTCCGAAGCCGGATTCGTTTAGTGATGTGGAGGTTTTGGTGAACAAATGTAGTGTGTGTTGCTCGGTTTCGCTCGATGCGGTTAACGCGGCGTTGGTGGCGGGTTTGAGTTTTCGGAAGATCGAGGTTTCGTATGGTGTGAGTAAGAGCGCGGTCGAGAGACACGCGAACGGCTGTATGGGTGAGTTCCTTGCGGCGGCGCGTTCTCAGAATGCGGTAGCTTCCGGAGGGAAGATTGATGCTGAACTGGTGTTGTTGGCGACGGAGACCAGAAAGGTGCTCGAAATTGCTCGTGAGTCCAAAGATTGGGCTTTGGCTTTGCGGTGCGTTGCCCGTCTTGAGCAGCAGCTGGCGATACGGGCCCGTCTGGAGGATGGCGGCGCCGGCGACGTGGTGAATGTGGCGGTGACGGTGAACCTGTCGCAGTCTGATGATTGGCTACGGTTGAGAGCGATCATTTTGCAGGCTGTTCCGGATGTGTCGGCGCGTCTGGCTCTTTGCGAGGCGATTGAGAAAGGGGGTTTCTGATGGCTGGTGTTGCTTTGGCTTCTGATTTGAAATTTGCCTTGGATCCTGTGCGATGGGCTAAGGAGATTTGCGGCGTTGATCTGGACGATTGGCAAAAAGACGTGGTGCGGTGTGAAGATCGCGAGGTCGCTTTGCTCTGCTACCGGCAGTGTGGCAAGAGCCACGTTACGGCAGTGAAAGCGGCTCACCATCTGGTCTATCATCCTGGTGCGTTTGTGGTCGTGGTGAGCTTGGCGCGTCGGCAGAGTGATGAGTTGCGAGATAAAATCGTGATGCTTTTACGGAACCTTCCGGAGAGAGTGTCTGGCGTCCGGAAACAGAGCGATGATAAGGGCACGTTTTTCGCTAACGGTTCGCGGTTGTTGGTGGTTCCGGACAATCCGGATGCAACGCGAGGGTTCTCGGGCGTGACGATGCTGATCGTTGAAGAGGCGGCGTTTGTGAGCGATGAGCTTATGACCGCTGCTGAACCGTATTTGAGTTCCCGTCTGGGCCAGCTGGTCAAGTTGTCCACTGCGAACGGGAAACGTGGTCATTTCTACCGCACTATGCAGGATCCGGTAGTAACGCGGTTTTTGGTGAAGTGGACTCCTGGATCTCGCATTGTTGCGGGTGTTGTGGCCCGTTTCCGGTCGAATAACGGGGATTGGAAGTATCGGCAAGAGTACGAATGCGAGTTCCTGGATTCAGAGTTTTCTGTGGTTAGCCGGGACGTGGTGTCCGAAGCGGTGGACACGCGGTTTAAGGGGTTGGAAGTATGATGCAGGTCCGGAGCGCACGCGGGGCGATGTGCAAGGGCGAATATCTGGATCCTCTCGTGGATCCGGTTGGCGAGCTTCGGGACAACAAGAAATACACGCTTGGTCTTGACCTTGGTAAAGCGCGGGATTTCACGGTGTTATCGATTGTCGAATCGCAGTTGTGGGAGTCCGTGGACATTTGCAAACTGTGTTTCGAGAGGCACCTGTGGCGGCGTCTCGGTGTGGTCCGGATCGAGCGGATACAGCTAGGTACAACCTATCCCGCGGTTGTCGAGCGCGTTTGCTCTGTGATGAGAAGTAAGGCGCTTCTGGGCCGGAGTCGGTTGGTCCTGGATGCGACGGGCGTGGGTGCGCCGATTGTTGATGCGATTGCCGATGAACGGGACATTCCGTTTATCGGGGTGACGTTGACGGGCGGCGAGTCCAGCAAGATTTCGGGTGGTGGGAATTCTGCGGCGGCTAGTATTAGCAAGGTGGGTTTAGTGTCTCGCCTGACTTCGGATCTGCAAGGCGGCGCGTTGTCGATTGCTCCTGGTTGTCCTGGTGCTGAGTTACTCGGTAACGAGCTCGCAGAGTTGCGTCAGAAGACTAGTGCTGCTGGTCGTGTGAGCGTTGCGGCGGATACCGGCGAGCATGACGATGCGGTGATGTCTCTAGCGTTGGCAAATTATTTTGGGTCCTACGAACCACCACCGTTTGGGTTTCGCGGTGATGTCCGTCTGGTCTGATCGTTTCGCAAAGTGGGGCATGATGCCCCACGTTGGAAGGCTCGGAAACAGGCCCTTTTACGGCCAGAACGGAGGCGGGAAGATAACGATGGGATCCATAGTTGTTGTTGCTCCTTTCGATGGCGAGTTTATCATGTCAGACAATGAGAAACTGGTGGGATGTTGAATCCAGTACAGGGTAAGGCTGATATGGCTGCGGGTTTGGAACGTCTGGCGTCTTCGATTGACGGCGCGAGGGCGTTCGTTATGGTTGAGCTCAAGGATAAGGGGGCGGCGGCGTTTATTGCGGCGGATCTCCGAGCCGTGGCGAATGCGTTGAAAGTGGATCCGATAGAGAATGCTGATCACATTCAAACGAGGGAACGGTTGGCGGGGGCGCGTTCTGCTTTACAGAGTGTGGCGTTTCTGCTCGGGACTCGCGGCGTTGCTGGCGTTGGTATGGCGTTAAGTGAAGTGCGCGAGGCTTTGGACAGGTGATAATCGAAGGCACCGACAAGCGGCTGTCTTTCGGTCGGCGCGGTCGTGCCGTGCCGGTGGTGGAATTGATGGAGGTCGAGCCGATGAAGTTATCGTGTGGCGATGCTGGAGCGGCCCGTGCCTGTGCTGCAGCGGACAAGGCGGGTGCTTTGGTGGGCTTGGTTCCGGAGCGGGAGCGTCACGAAGCTCGCCGTCTTGCAAAGCTGGGCCGTTTGGTTAGTCTGAATCTTGTAAAAATTCCGGCGATCCGTGCGGACGTGGCGGGATTTTGGGGGACGTCTTCGGGGCGTCTGGTAGCGGCGGTGGAATTGGCGGATCGTCCGGCAACGCGGCGGTGGTGCGTGGTGCGCATTGAGCCGATGTTGACTGCGGGTGTCGTGACGACACACACAGCGCGAGTGATCTTACGTTTTGAGGTTATGCGCCGTGAGCGATCTCAGGGCGTGGGCGTGCGCGTGAGTGGTTCCGGGAAAAATTTACACGGAGTATCACCGTCGCCTGCCTTGGCGTAGGTGAATCCCCTATACCGGGAGGAAAACCGGAAGTCTATCAAGTGATGATAGACAACACCTGGGCAAACGCTCGTGCGCGTTTGCCCTTTTGTTCGCCTGGTTTAGCGGCACACTTTCTGCCATACTGTCATGTCAGTGTCACGTTCGTCTGGTCCTGGTTCGCCTGGTTCGCCCAGCGCTTCTCGCAGTGTGCGGTCGGCGGCGGCCGGGCCCTCACCGATCAGGTGCGGGCCCTCCTCGTCGAATGTGAAGACGATCATTCTGCAAACTCCTCTTCGCTTTGGATTGGTGCGGGGTAGTAGTAGATCACGTTCTCAGCGTGGTCTAGTTGTCTTTCGAAGAAATCGGCTACTTTGACAGAGACGATCACTTCGTAGATGTCTGCTTCTTCGCCGATTTGGATGCAGTCCATCTCGAGCTCGAGGCCTGGTGCGAGATTGCCTTCGCTTGCGTGCTTGAAATGGACGATATACGTCCTTCTGCGTGTCATGATTTAATTCTCCTTCCGGTTATTATCCGGATCTCATCTAGAACTATTTCCCGTTCGTTTTTTCTTACTTCTTCGATCGCGGCGATTTTCTGGTATTGCCGCTGCCGGCGCCGCTCGTGGCCTGCTGCGATTCGTCGCCCGCGGTCTGCGATTGCTTGGTCGCGGATTGTTGCGATTCTGGCGTCTGTGTCCTGGTCCTGCTGCAAAGTCGCGACAAACAGCCGGGTCCGGGCGCTTGGTGGTGACAGTGCCGCGGCGTCAGCCGCGGCACTGTTCCTGTCGGCGCGTTCGTTCCGCGCTTGTTGCTGGTCATTGTCTTTCTGCATCATCGTCGAACCTCGCAATTCTCGCAGAGCACCGAATTGTTGGTGTCGGGGAGCGGTGCATGGCAAGCCATGCAGGTTCTCATTGCGTGCCTCTTTCTCTGACGCACTCCTGGCAAACTGGCAAGTCTGTTTCGATGCCGCAATCAAAACAGCGTCGCCAGCCGAGGGCGATGCCGTGATCGTTGATCGCTTTGACGAGCTCGTCGATGCACTCCTCGCACTGGTTGGCAAGTTCGCTTGCAATGTCTCCGCACGTGTGACAGTTGCCGGCTAGGGATTCTCCGTATGCTGCTTCGACCACCAGCAGTACGTTGAATATTTGCGTCTCGGTGTTGTCCTTGAATGCGCTCGCCCAGCCTGCCAGTCCCTCCGCAAACTGGCCAGTGGATTTTCCATCACGTGTTGCGATCCATGCGTCGCGGCATTGGCCGAATGTGTATGTGCTCCTGATTGACCTAAAGTCGTCTATGTTTCGCTTTTCTTCAGGGTCGGCGCCTTCGATGATCATGAGCGCGGCCGCGCGGCTTTCGCCGCTCATGCCGCGCCTTCTTTCGCCTGGCCGCGGTGTATTGCGATCACGGCGCGCAGACACGCGAACGCGCCTTCCTGGTTCCAGCCGGCTCCCGAAAGTGTGCGAACTTCGCCCCTGGCGCTGCTGTCGTAAACGTCGATTTCGCAAGTATACGTCGTGGCGTTTGGCGGCCGCGACGTTTCGTAGTAATACCGCACCTCGTTGGAGGTGCCGTACGGGGCTGTGCGGATGTAGTGTTTTGCCATTAGCGGACTCCTCTCTCTCGCGTGTCGCGGAGCACTGTGGCGATCATCGCCTGGAAGTCTTTTCCTTCGAACGTCACCACCACGTTGTACTCGTGAAAGGCTCGATCTGCGGCATTCATCAGAATGTCTACCGCGCGATGAGCGATGAGTTTCCATTCCTGCTCTTTCGTGAGCGTGAGCGGTGTTGGTGCTGGTGTTGGTGCTGGCCCAGCTGCTGGTGCTGGTGCTGGTGCCGCGGCGCCAGCCGCGGCACTCTTGTTGCTGGGTTTGGCGTTTTCTTCGACCACGTCGAACACAACGCTTCGACCAGCAAAGCGTTTGGTTACTGTGACTGTGGCAGAGTCACATGCAACGATCTGGGCGTGTAGCTCGTCACTCGCCCACAGGGTCATTTCTCTCGTCTCTGTCTGGACGCTGTAGCGCCATCTGGTGGTGCCTTTCTGCGTCTGGAACGGCGCGGGCGTTTTGATCGCCGTGAATGTCACGGCGATGCCTGGCTTCAGTTCGAGCTCATCCGGGAATACCCGGTGTTGGTTTTGTGTGGCGGTCATTCCGCCACCTCCTTGAGAGTGTCGACGTATGCCTGCATTTCTGCAGGGGTTTCGAAGTAGGTGGAGACATCGATCCCCAACCCCTTCATGTCTTCGATGTGGGCATTCCACTGTGCTTTGGTGGCAATTGCAGGCAGAGCGGCACGCTTTGCCGCGACGCCGGTCCTGCCGCCAATCACTGCGTTGCATTGGGCTACGACATACTGTCGCAGCCACTCATGTTTGAATTCCGGGTCTGGTTGATACCCGGGGGCTTCAATCTCCATTTCGACGTTGTCGACGTCGATGTAGACTTCGCCGGTCATGAGGGTCTGCGTGGTGGTAATCACGACGCAGATAGAAGTTGTGGTCATAATGCTCTCGTTTCACGTGACACGGTGGAGCCTCTAGGCTGCCGGTCGGCTTCGGCTTCGGCTTCCGCCTCTGCCTTCCGCCCCCCCCATTCCCCCCCCAGGTGGGGGGGGCGTGGGGCTGGAGCGGACGTCAACCAATCGCATATGCTGCAAGGGTGCGCCGGGCACGGCGCAACGCCCTGAAAGGGCGGCTTGCCCTTGCAGCGTATGCGACGTTAGAACGTGCCGCTCTGCCTGCGCCCCCCCCACCAGGGTAGGAATGACCAAAAAATGCCGCGACGTGGGGGCGCGTCGCAGACGCGACGGACCCACGGCGCTTTCCTATTTGTTCGAATCCAAAAAATGCCGCGACGTGGGGGCGCGTCGCAGACGCGACGGACCCACGGCGCTTTCCTATTTGGTTCGAATCGATAAAGATGACAACCCACTCTGCCGCGCCGCGAACGAGACAGATGGTGGACCACAAAAGTATCAGACGCGAATAAATGTGCTAGTGAGGGTATGGAGTGCCCTAAGTGAGGGTATGGACCTTCCCACCCATTTGTGCGGGAAGGTCCCTAACTGTGCCGAACTGTGCCGAACTGTTCCGAACTGTGCCGAACCGGGGAGGTTCCTAGGTGCCACCACAGCACGATCCGAACCGGGGAGGTTCCTAGCCACCACATCACGGAGGTTCCTAGCCACCACATCACTGTCCGAACCGGGGAGGTTCCTAGCCACCACATCACGGAGGTTCCTAGCCACCACATCACTGTCCGAACCGGGGAGGTTCCTATTCTGTAGCGGCCGTCTTCAGGTCCTGCGCTATGTCCTTGCAGGGATCCGACAGGCTTCGCCCAGGTGACGGATCTGAATTATTAGGTACCTAAGGCGATTTCTTAGGTGGCATTTATTCATCCGCAACCGGTGTAGCGGCCGTCTTCAGGTTTAGGGGTTCCAGCACATCACCGACCCCGGATACTTGCACTTGCGCACCGTCCGACGTGACTAGGTTCCTGTTATCCGGCAGTGGTGACCAGTGCGTGTACCACGATGCCGGCTTGTCTGCCATTTCATAGAGCATTCCCCGGCCTCGTAACGAGCCTCCTACTGTTGGTGCTCCGACCTTGGGTAGGTGCCACCACAGCACGGTCCCAAATGCCTCTTCATAGTTTGCGGCTGGCCGCAGTGTGTGAAAGGCCTCAATCGTTAGTTCCGGGGGCATTATGACCAAATCCTGTCTTCTCCCGATCATGCTTCATAGATGATCTTGGCGAGGTCGTCTTGAAATGCGGCTTCGTCGATTTTGCCGAGGGCTTCCAGGAGCTTTCTGGCGCTGGCTCTGCCTTCGTCGGTTTCCATGTCCAGCGTGATGCGTATGCGCATTTCCCTACGGTCGATTTCTATGTGTGTTCTCACGAGGGTTCCTTTCGTGCGGGCCGTGCGTTGCACACGGCGGGTTTTGCATCGCCTGTACCGGGCGTTGCATGGGCGGGGGTTGGGGGTTGCGTCGTGGCTTCGCCACCGGTGGGGTTGGCCCGGTGGGTTCCCGTTCTTTTGAGAGTGAGTATGGTGGTTACGGCTTCCGTCTCTGCTTGCCGATCAATTGCGCCTGTCTGCCTTTTACCCCTTCAGATCGGGGATAAGCAACGGGCGGTGTGTCGACTTGCCAGACGGGGGCGATGCTCTTACGCGTGAGCTGCCAACCTCACACAGCCACCGGATTTATGGCGGGATTCGCTTTCTTTCGCAAAGCCTCGCCAATTGCTGGCGGATGTCCCAAACTGTTGGAACTGGCGGTACATTCTCCGCAGCCTTTGACGCCGGAGGCGTCAAAGGCTGCCACAGCGCATGGCCCGTTGCCGGGCTTCGCGGGGGATTCTCTAATCTTCCCGCACTTGCCAGAGCGGGGGGTGGCATCACCGGCGGAGCCGGAAGGTCTTGGTGGCGACGCTGGCCCAGGCGCGGCGGTGTTCCCGCCGCGACGGTGGCCGGGCATAGGTGCGCTTCGCCCAGTGGCGCAAGGCATCCGAGCGCTGCGTGGGCACTGCTGGTTTGTTGATCCGCACTTTCTGCACTTGCCAAAGCGGAGGGGTCCTGTGCCATGTCCTGTTCCATGTCCTGCGCCATGCCCTGTTCCATGTCCTGCGCCAGTCTTCCAAGGTCCTGCGCCATGCCCTGCTTGTTGCAAGGATCCGACAGTCTTCCAAGGTCCTGTGCCATGCCCTGCTTGTTGCAAGGATCCGACAGTCTTCCAAGGTCCTGTGCCATGCCCTGCTTGTTGCAAGGATCCGACAGGTTCCCAAGGTCCTGCGCCATGCCCTGCGCTATGTCCTGTGCTGGGCGCCCAAGGTCCTGCGCCGGGCTTCCGAGGTCCTGTGCCGGGCGCCCAAGGTCCTGCGCTATGTCCTGCTTGCAGGGATCCGAAAGGCTTCGCCCAGGTGACGGATCGCTGAGTGCTTGGCTCTTGGTGCGTTCCGCGAGCTCTTCCTCTCCATGGGACAATGCGGGCCTGTTTCCGGGTACTTTTGACATGGAAAGGCCTGTGAATGACATGTGAGGGTGCGGGACGTTGTCCCGAGTGTCCTGTGTGGCGTTGTGGAGAGCCGGGACGATGCCGCGAGGCGGTGTGAGTTGGAAATCCTGTGGAGGTTCGTGGGCGTGGGCGGTTGGGTTGGGCATGATGCGCAGTGAGGCGCGGGCGGCTCTTTGTAACTCTGGGGCGATGTTGTGGATCCGCTGAAGTGCGACAGCGACGAACCATGCGCCGTACTTTGCACCGGGCGTTATTCTTTCGTCCATGAGGTTTTGTATGAGGTTTTGCAAGATGTGCCACGGGGCGATGCTTAGAAACTGAGCGACGATGCGGCCGTCTGGGGGGTGAGGGGTGGCGTGGTCTGCTTTTGCGTGAGCGGTGCCATATCCACCGGGTCCGAACTTGGTAGCGTACCCCTGTAGCCACTGTGATGCGGCGCGCATTTCATGGGGAGCGAAGTGTTCGGGAGCGGCCATTGCGACACGTTCCAGAACGTCGGTCTTCCACAGGTCGGGGTCTTTGTGTGGATTTTTTGCAGCCTCGATCGATCTATCGGAATCGGAATCGGAATCGGATCGACGCGCACGTGCGTGCGGGTGGTCGAGCGGTAATGACATGTGAGGGGGTGTACCGAATTCCGGCACACCCTGTACCGAATTTCGGCACACCCCTGTACCGAATTCCGGCACACCCTGTACCGAATTTCGGCACACCCCTGTACCGAATTCCGGTACACCCTGCCCCTGCGAATTGGGTATGAATTTGATTAGGAAGTTGCTGGATGTCTCGGCTGATCCCCGATGCTTTTCGAGGTGTCCTCGTGTGACGAGTGAGGCGACGGCAGATTGTATGGAGGATTTAGCGGCGCCAGTGGCATCAGCGAGCTTTCGTACTGAAGCGATGGCAACAAACCATCCGGGGTGTTGTTGTTCGTAGACGATGGCTTCGGGTGCGAGGTGGAGACATATTTTGAGTTCCACTTCTGAGAGTGTTGCAGCGAGTGCGGCGAGGGCTTTTAGTGCACCGAGTGATGAGGAGTTCGAAGTTGTGATTGCCGATGACGGCGAGTTGTTAGCGGTTTGTTGCTGTAGCTGAAGCACGAGTACACCTTTTAAGGGCCCTTTGCCGGGGCGGATCCGAATTCCCGCCTCAGCGGGTCGGTATCGGTAGATAACGAGCCTAACACATTTTGAAAGCGTGATAAAGTGAGCTTATTCCTTTCCGGAATCGGGCAGGAAGTTCACCCTGTATGGCCTTTGGCAAAATGGCAAAACCTTTTCTCGTTCGTGGTGCATCATCAAGTGGATCTGTCGATCAAGCTCATCAGTTGAGCTTCTTCCCTGAATTGGAGGGTGAGGTGATGTTGTTGCGGAAACATCTTGTGGATGTCCGGACATCGGCTAAGCCGGTGAACACTTGTCTTGCCTGGAGATCGGATTGGTTATCGTTTGAGGTGTTTTGTTTGTGTTTCGGTATGCCGTCTTTGCCTGCGTCTACGGACACAGTGCTTTTGTATTGTGCGGCTGAGCTCAAGGCGGGGCATCGTGTTTCGACGATTCGTCGTCGCTTGTGGAGCATACGGGGGCATCATGTGGATGCCGGGATGGTGGATCCTGTGACTCTGGATGTGTCAATCCTTTTGAGTTCGGCGTCGCGATCATTTAAAGAGCGTCCTCCTCGTCAGGCTGAGGCGCTGACTGTCGAGAATCTCCGTAAGATGTGTGTGTTTTTGCGTAAACAGGATGACGATCATCCCACCGGTCAGTCCGGTCGGGATCGGGTTTTACTGCTTATCGGATTTGGTGCTGCTTTGCGGGCTTCTGAAGCAGTGGGCTTGCAGTTTGGAGATGTGACTCTGAGCAAAGAAGGCCTGGCGGTGAGGATTCGCCAGTCTAAGGCGGATCAGGAGGGCAAAGGGGCGACGGTTCGTATTTTTGCGGGTAAGTACTGGGCGACTAATGTTGTTGAGGCGTGGAAACGCTGGATTACTCAGCGCGGAAAGGCTGAGGGTTCACTGTTCGGGATTTCAGACGATTGTTACCGGGACGTAATCAAACGTTCCGCCGTGGCGATAGGTCTGGATGGTTCCCTTTACTCCGGACACTCGCTCCGGTCGGGGGCGATCACTGCGGCGATTCAAGGCGGGGCCGATGCTTTTGTTGTGATGCGGGAATTGTCGCGGCATCGTGACATGAAGAGCTTTCAGGGTTACGTGCGCACGGGCGGGGCCTGGAAGATTAACACGCTTGCCGGTTTGCTGTGACACACGCCTTGGCGGTTAGTGTGATACACGCCTTGCCGGTTAGTGTGTGAGTGCGCAACAATAGGGTTGCTGAGCAGAGTTCCGGCGATCGTTCTGTACACCAACGGTTCGCATGGTTTGCCACTTTTGCTCATGAAACTGCCCGTCTACTCTCCACAGAGTAGACGGGCTTTTGGTTTATGTGGCCTGGCCTGGCCTGGCCAGTCCTTGGTGCGCATGGTGAAATCGTCGTATGCGGTTTCAGCTTTCGCTAGTGTTCACGGTGGAGTTGTTTTCGTGGTGGGGTCCGCGTCTTGTGGCTCGGGTGCTTCCATTCTTGCGACGCTCTTCTTCCTCAGCGTGAACATGACATGATCGAATTGTGGGGCCGCTGTGCGCCTACATTCTTGGACTTCTGGACTTCCGGCTTCGGGGCTTTATGTGCTCCGAAGCCGGATTCGTTTAGTGATGTGGAGGTTTTGGTGAACAAATGTAGTGTGTGTTGCTCGGTTTCGCTCGATGCGGTTAACGCGGCGTTGGTGGCGGGTGTGAGTTTTCG
>Ga0163155_10006613_pt1 | contig 11175 bp, 9 predicted proteins | sample OliLakLV19SP4G1_FD_148611 | JGI IMG/M metagenome (GOLD analysis project Ga0163155, IMG submission 148611) | Freshwater microbial mat bacterial communities from Lake Vanda, McMurdo Dry Valleys, Antarctica - Oligotrophic Lake LV.19.SP4.G1 | ecosystem: Environmental > Aquatic > Freshwater > Lake >...
CAGACGTTCGGTCCACGCACCCAGAGTTCGCCACTCGTACCCTCGGCGACGTCCATCCCGTCGTCGCTCACGATGCGCACTGCGGTCAGCGGCAGCGGCAGGCCAATCGTTCCGGGTCGACGTTCACCGATATACGGGTTGCTCACGTTCATCAGCGTTTCCGTCATGCCGTAGCGTTCGAGAATCACGTGACCGTACCGCTCGCGGAACGCCTCCAGCACCTGGGCTGGCAGCGGAGCCGACCCGCAGACGAAGAGACGCGCCCTGTCGCCAATCGCGCGCGCGGTCGTCGCTTCGAGCTCCAGTAGTCGGATGTACATCGTTGGCACGCCGAAGAACACGGTGGGCACGTACTCCGCGAACACCGCCGCTGCACGCGACGCCTCGAAACGCGTCACCAGCTTCATGTGACAGCCAGCGAGCAGCCAGCAATGGATCGCATTGCCCAGCCCATGCACATGAAACAGCGGTAACGTACAGAGCAGGCGATCGTCGCGCTGCATGCCCCAGCTCGCGTTCAGCACGATCCCATTGCTGGCGAAGTTTCCGTGCGTGAGTATCGCGCCCTTCGACGCACCGGTCGTACCCGAGGTATAGACCAGCGCCAGCGGCGTGTCCGCGTCGCACACTGTCTCGGCCACCATCGCCGGACGCTCGTGAAGGCTGGTCAGCGCGTCACACTTGCGCGCCAGTTGCGCGACATCCCACGCCACCACCCCTGCTGCGAGGTCAGGCGTGCGGTCGGGCGTCGTGACCACGGCCACCGGCGCCGCGTCGCCCACGATGTGAGCAATCTCGCGCGACTGGTACAGCACGTTGATCGGGACTACGATCAGCCCGAGCTTGACCGCGGCAAGCCAGAGGTCGATGATCTCGACCCGATTGGTCAGCAAAAAAGCCAGGCGATCACCGCACCGGAGTCCCCGATCGTACAGCACCTGCGCCAGCCGGTTGCTGCGGATCTCGAGATCGCCAAAGGTGAACGACGCGACCACCCCCGATGCGGATTCGGCGTCCAGAGCGGAACGGTGCGACGCGCCGAGGAGTGAGTGATCGAGCAGGGGGAGCAGTGACACGGCATGGCAGGGTAGAGGTCGATGTCACGATACTGCCATGTTGCGGGAATGTGAACGTCTTGCGAAGCCAGGCGGCGTTGCGTCGGAGCGATAGAGCTGCCATCCTGCCATGGGTTCGTGCGCACCGCCGATCTGTTCACTCAGTACCGCCACCCCGGAGGATGCGTTGCGGTTGTCGATCGCCATGGCTACGAGGGTGCTCGGCGTTGTGGCCCTCAGCACCGGCAGCGGGTGTGCACCGCGAACCAGCGCCGTCGGAACGCCGCTCGAAGGGTCGCGACCAACCGTGACGTATGCGTGCACGGCGGTGCTCGCGCTTCGCGTTCGACTGGATGCGTCCAGCGCGTCGGTCACGATCGATGGTGATGGGCCGTACACGCTGTCGCAAGTCTCTGGGCGTTCGGGATTCACGGTCTACAGCGACGGGCAACGCGTGCTTGAAATTCGCGACTCCATCGTGTCGTTCGGCCTGACGCCTCGCATTCTTCAGGCGTGTATCCGATCGCACTGAGTCAGGGCCGTTCAGACCAGCGAACGCGTTCCGCACCCGCGTCCGGATCGTAGCCGGTATGTCGGAGGGTGCCGTCACCGCTGCTCCGGAAATCGCGTGGCGCCAACGAACTCCCGCCAGCTCTTCGCATCGGTGTGCTGATACTCCCGCCAGTGCGTGATCCGTCCGTCCCTCACGCGAGCCAGGATCGCGCCGTGATAGCGATGCGTGCCTTCATACGTGTACTCCGCCGCCCCAATCTGCTGCGCCTCGTCGAACAGGATCAGATGCCACGACATGTACTGTTCGAATCCGTCGTCCGCAGAGAAGAACGTCTGCAGTGCGGCGCGTCCATCCAGCTGGTAGCGAACCGGATCGCCGTACTGCACATCCAACGCAAAGTGGTCGGCCACGGAGGCGTAGTCGCGTCTGCGCCAGCCCTCAGCCAGCGCCTCGAGCAGAGCCTGAAACTCAGCGGAGGTCATCGTTGCTGCATTCGACCAGGTTCAGTTTCGCGCACCAGTGAATCGATCCAGTAGATGTCAAAAGTCGTTCCAGAATGGATAACCGCAACTTCGTGGTGCATCGCGCCAGGATCCCGTCGCGTCACCGATTGTACTCGCTGAGCCAGTGAAACTGCCGCTCGGCCAGCTGGAAGTGGCGTGCCGTCCGGCCAAGCTCGACGCTCACCGTGTCATTGCGAATGACCATCTGCAGCCGGATGGTGCTCGTGTCGGGCACCTCGTAGCGCATCCTGAACAGGAACGTGCTGTCGCCGGGGATGGTCGACGTCTTCCAGACGGCGGCAGTGCGCGTCGCCGTATCCGGCTTGTATCGGAAGTACGCGCGTCGATATCGCTGCTGAAAGAATTGATCACGGCTGTCGATGCTGCCTGCACGATTGCTGTCGAAGATCACGTCTTCCCAACGAATGGTGTCGGTGGGAGTCGCGGGCACGACGACGCCATTGACCATGTAGCGAGTCACGGCATAGACACCAGTCCGGAACGGTCCCCGCTCCGGTGGCACCTTCGCGCTCTGGAAACTTTCATACCCGCTCATGAACGGCGCGTACACCAGCTGGAAGAGAAAAAACACCTTGACTGCTCGGCTCCCCCAGATCTGCCACGGCACGGTCAGCGGTTGGTCGTACAGCCGCGTGGCCGGTACCGATCGATTCAACACCAGGAAGTTGAACAGGCGAGACGCGTCCATCGCCAGCAGGAAGAGACACGCCACCAGCAGATGCGACGAGTACAACTTGACTGGTACGTCGTAACTCAGGTTGAGCATGACCACGTTCAGAAAGGCGCCGGCGGCCACGAACAACCCCGCCGTGATCGTCGGGCGGCAGAGCAGCAGCAGTCCCGCCACTGTCTCCATCACCCCGGAGAACACCTGATACGACGTGGAGTATCCGACGAACAGCCAGGAGAAGCGCATTGGCAGCAGGTCGCCGAGTGGCGTTGCCAGCTGGCTGGTCGTGGGAAAGCCCATCTGCAGAGCGAACACCTTCTCGAACCCATATCCAAGCGCAGCGGATGCGACGTAGTACCGCACGATCAACCGGAGCCAGTAGCTGAGTGACCGATAGGCGCGGCGCCGGTGGTCGATCAAGCTCCATGCGATGCACACGATCAGCGCGAGGCTGAGATACAGCCAGAGCTGGGTCCAGGAGTATGACGTGTCGCCGCTGCCGTTCATCGGAATGAGCGTCTCGCGGACGTGAAAGAACCGCTCGTTACTCGCATACACCGCCCAGCCGACGACTTGGTCGTAGAACCCGAAGACGAACGACACACCGGGCAGGTCGCTGAACCACGACCAGGGTGTGATCTGCAGCAGCCAGTAGACGAAGAAGAACCGGAAGAGGACGCGCTGCCAGAGCGGCCACACCGCTCGGGGTACGTTGCGGCGCGCATCTGGTGCCGCTGTTGGTGCGACTTCCTGAACTGGTGCTTCCACCTCCATCGACTCTCCCAGTGTTTGTTTTCGCTACGGTCTCAGGGCACGTGTTGCCGCGTGATATCCGCACATGCCATGAATCCCCGCCCCCGGTGGTGTCGCAGCCGAGCAGAGGTGCACAGCGGTGACCGGCGTCGAGTAGGTGCGCCAGGTAGGTCTGAACAGCAGGTTCAACAACACATTGGCACCGCCGCCGATGTCGCCACCGACCAGATTCGCATTGCTCGTTTCGAGCTCCACAGGTGAGTGCGTACTCCGCGCGATGACGACGTCGCGAAACCCGGGCGCGAAGCGCTCCATCTGCGCTTCGATGCGCGCGGTCATGTCGGTGCTGGATCCATTCGGGACCCGGCAGTAGCCCCACGCCGTGTGCTTGCCCGGTGGCGCACGGTTCGCGTCAAACAGACTCGGTTGCGTGACGAGCACGAAGGGACGCTCGGCATACTCACCGCGCCAGGGGGCGGCTTCTGCTCTCGCGATCTCGCCGAGCGTGCCGCCGACATGGACCGTGCTCGCCTGCAGGCACTCCGGCGCAGCCCACGGGATTGGCCCGTTCAGCGCCCAGTCGATCTTGAAGACGCCGGGCCCATTTGTGTATCGTTTCATTCGCTCGGAAAAGCCGCGCGGGAGTCGATCGCCCATGATGCGGGCCATCGCCTGCGGTGACGTATCGAACAGCAACTGAGCGGCGCCACCGAGTTGCTCATGACGGTCGATCCTGCTGCCGACTTCGATCTCGCCACCGAGCGAACGAAAGTGAGCCGCGAGAGCATCCGCAACTGACTGCGAGCCACGCGATGCAACAGGCCAGCCGTGTACATGCGCCACCGCCGACAGCACCAGTGCAATCGCAGCACTGCCGAGATACGACAGCGGAACGATCGAATGCGCGGCGACGCCGGCGAAGAGGGCGCGTGCGCGCTCTGTCTCGAACACCAGACTGGCATAACGCTGCGCGGGCACGATGGCCTGCACTCCGAAGCGCGCGTACGACACCGGGTGCTGAGGAAAACCAATCGGTGCCAGCAGATCGGGCGCGAGGTTCGCCCACGATTGCGCGAGTGCGCCGATGGTCCGCCGGTATCGTGTGCGATCCGTGCCCAGTTCCTCGGCGGTCCGTTCGACGTCGTTCCAGAGCATGACGGCACGGCCGCCATCGAGTGGATGCGCCGCCGCAGCTGACGGCGTGATCCACTCGAGTCCATGTTCCGCCAGCGGCAGCGATCGGAAGAACGGGGACGCCACGGCCATGGGATGCACTGACGAACACAGATCGTGCACAAACCCTGGCTCCGTCAAGGCCGCCGAGCGAAGCCCGCCACCGATGGTGTCATTCGCTTCATGGATCACGGTTCGCAGGCCGCGCTGCGCGGCGACGATGCCGGCAGCGAGGCCATTGGGTCCTGAGCCGATGACGGCGACATCGTAGGCAGACGGCACGGCGGGAAGTTATACGTCGTCGGGCGCCAGAGCGCCGGTCAGTACCGCCAGCTGCGCAGATCCGACCCGGCCGGTGCGGTCGTCAGCATGCGCTCCACCGCCCAGGGCAAAACCATCTGCGGATAGCGCAGTCGCGAATACGCATTGCTGCGTGTGTGATCGCCGTTCCAGCAATGCTCATCACGATCGCCGTAGTCCACGACCGCATCAGCCGCCGGCGACGCCGTGTGCAGGAATTTCTCCACCTCGTAGACCGCATTGTTGAGATAATAGTTGTCCATGTCACCGACGTAGATGCGCAACTTGCCCTTCAGCTTCGGCCCCAGCGTCGCCCAGTCGCGCTTGAGGATGAACGACAGGTCCCAGTGATCGCGCCAGTAGGCGGCGACGGTGGGGTCGATCCTGCCCGTCTCGCGGTTCCAGATCCGCGCTGGATACCCGTCCGGCCCGACAGGGGAATACGTCGACTCCCAGACATCGAATTGATCACCAGAGCGGCCGCGCGAACCAATCGCGGACTCGAAGTGGTTCATGTCCATTACCGTCGCATCCACGTGACCGAGATAGTTGCGATGCGCTGGTCGAGGGGTGCGCTTGAACTGACTGGTGAGATAATAGGCGTTGGTGTCGCTGTAGATGTTCACGGTGGTGTAGTGCCGGAAGTCGATCGGGTCCGGACATGCCACCCAGGCGCCGTTGTATTCGTCGGGGTAGAACATCTGCACCGCCATCGATTCCCAGCCGCCGGTCGATCCGCCGAACACGAAGCGCGCCCAGCCCTGACCCAGTCCACGGTATCGCTTCTCGATTTCGGGAATCAGTTCATACTGAATCGCGTCGCCGTAAGGGCCGGTGTTGGCGGAGTTCACGGCATACGAATCGTCGTAGTACGGCGTCGGATGCTGGATCTCGATCATCAGGGCCCGTGGAAAACCCTTGGCCGTCCAGTCCTTGTAGAAATCGTACGCCAGCTGTTGCTGAATGCGATTGTAGCCGGCGAGCTGGAATCGCTCGCTGAAGTCCGGCTTCAGTGTCGTGTCGGGTGGTGTCTCGCGCCACCCGCCGAGGGACATCGGGAAGTGCCCGTGGCTGATCGCGAGGGGATATCGGGATCCCGGGTGCTCGTCAAAGCCCCACGGCAACAGCACCCACGCCGCCAGGTACATGTCGCGCCCCCAGAACTTCGACAGCCGCTCGCTGCGGATCTTCACGTGCTTCACGTACTTCGTTTCCTTCGTCGCCGGATCGGGGAGTGCAGCGATCTCGTTGTCGAGCGACAATGCAATCGACACTGGACGCGCCGGATCCCACCTGATCGTGCGCGGCGTGCTGTAGAGATTTCCGGGCTTCGATGCCCACTGCTGCCCTTCGCCGCGATCCGGTGCCAGCTTCAGCACCCGGCCGTCGGCCAGCCGGTAGGTCTCGTATCGATTGAGGAAGGCCTGCACGCGGTAGGTGCCGGCGGGGACGTCCTTCAGGCTGCGGATCGGAAAGCCAAACGCGTCACCGGGGATGACTTTCGACGAGCCCGGTGCCCAGCCGTCCACATCGCTGCCGAAGATGAGCTGCGTCTTCGCGCCGAACTGGATCTGGAATCGTGGCTCGGCGGTGGAGTCCGTCGACAGCAGAAAGAGCAGGCGGCCATCCTGCGGAGCCGTGGCGCGCGCGGTTGGCAGGGTGACGGCCACGCGGGGCTGTGCGTGCGCTGTCGCCGGCGTCACTGCGAGGGCGACGAGCAGACACCGTGCGTGGCGCTCGAGCGAGTGTCGATTCATGCAGTGGGCGGATGCGGGTGGGGAGACGACGCGGATACGGAAGTGGCACTTCATTCGGGGTCGGTCGAGTCTATGGCGTGGTCCCCGGCCGCGCGAGGACCGGCTGGCGTGGCCGCGGTGGGTGCGGATCTGGTCGATGACCGCCGGCTGGGTGATGAAGGTGGCGATCCGCATCGTGGTGTGGCACGCGCGGGCGATTGGCGCACCAGACAGAGTATCGCGTGGCGACGTGCCCCGGGTCCGGGATGTGCCCCCGGACCCAGGCGAGGAAGTTCCGCAGGTCAACGGTCTCGGCACCCGCGATGGGGCCAGGTCAGCATCCGGGCGACGATGCCCCCCGCGAGATCCCGCCGCTCGCCGGTCAGCTTGGCGTGACAGCTGGGCAGAAGTCGCGGCCGTTGTACGAGAATACCAAACACGTATTCGCGCGCGCACTCGTCGCAGCGGATGCGAGCGAAGCGGTGCTCCAGCACACCGCAGGCGAGGAACGTGTCCGCCACCTCGCCGACCACCGAACGCTCCGGGCCGCACCCGCGCGCGGAGCGGTCGTCGTCGACGGTCTCCAGCCGCCGCCGATGGTCCGACACCAACCGAAACAGCGGCGAGGCCTGGGGGCGTCGGGGCTGGTGGACGCCGCGGACCGCCGGCGCCGCGGCGTCCATGCGCGATCCGTCACCGCGGAGCGCCGAACATACGCGCGACCGGCGCGCAGACCGTCACCACCGCCTGCGCGAGGGGCTTTTCCGAGGCAACGTCCGGGTGTCGCGGGTCTGTCAACTTTGGAACGCAACAATCAGCGTCGTGGCGCATCGCGTAGCATCCGTCGGTCCGCTCGCAGCAGACACTCGCGGCATGCCGATCCCAGCGCGTCACTGCGGAACAGACCGTGAGCAGCCTGGCACTTCCGTGGCGCCTTCCAGTCACTGTCAGCGTCTGGCGCGACGGCCGGTCCGCATCGCAACGTCCCCGCCTCAGACGGCGCAGGGAGCATGTTCGGTCTTCATCAGGACGCGGGGAACGTCACCGCCGTCCCCAAACGGCGAAGCCGGACATAAGAAACAGGTCACCCGGTGTACTGAGTGCAACGTGCACTATGACGAGGTGTGCGGTGAGCGCGCCGAGCATGATGGTCCCGAGCATCGCGGCTCCAATTCTCCCAGTCTTCGACACCATGACGAGTGCGGCTTCGGTGAGCTCGAGGATGCCCGTGACGCATCGAAACCACTGTCCAAAGCCAACTGCGGTGAAGAGCGCGACCATCTCCGGCTTCCTTATCATTCTCGCCTGGACGAAGGCGGCGGCAAAATGCACGACGCCACAGGTGCCCGCTTCAGATCGCCCTGAACTATTTCATCGACGGCACGTGTGCCACAACCTGGGCGACGGCGATCTCGGTGCCCTGGTAAAAGCCCGACGCTTTGTTTTTCTCACAGTCAGCTTCATCCCGATGCAGCGCGGTGAACACGTAGCGCGTTCCGGTTCCCGCAGTCTCCAACGAGACAATGGCGGTGATCGGAATGTCGTCAAAGACCGCCGGGCGATAGTCGGGAAACAGCATCGAAGTCCAGACAAGTCGCTCCATCGGAATCACGTCCAGAAAACAGCCGAGGTTGGGCACCTCCTGACCGTCTCCCGCTGCGATGTCGATGCTGAAGATGCCGCCCGGTCGCACGTCCATTTCGCACTTCGACACTCGACCCCAAGCCCTGGGCATGCACCACTCCTTGAGATGTTCCGGTTTCGTCAACGCGTCCCAGACGAGATGCCGGGGTGCGTCGATCAACCGTTCGAGCGCGAAATCAAGTGTCGGATTGATCGTGAAGGGCTTGCTCATGATTTGGATTCCTTCTCCCTGAGTTGTCTGACGTAGTCGTCGAACCGGTCCAATCGGGTTTCCCACAACTGACGCCGCGCGGTCAACCAGTCTTCAACGACCTTGAACCGTTCTGGTGCGAGCTCATACGTCCGCACCCGCCCTCGCTTCTTCGTCTTCACCAGTCGGCTCTGTTCGAGCACCGACAGGTGCTGCACGAACGAGGGAAGTTTCATGTCGAACGGGGCTGCCAGCTCGCCGACTGTGGCTGGTCCGACGGACAGGTGCTCCAAAACCTTCCGCCGAGTCGGATTGGACAAGGCATGAAACACGTCGTCAGCGACTGCGGAGTGAACCATTGCAGCACCATCCGATTAGTTGGATTCCCCGATCTGGCTGAGAGAGTCTATCACCGAGTAACACTAAGGGCAGCGCCTAAGTATATGGTTGTCCGCCTCATTAGAACTCTATCGCTGGCAAGATCCGACACCAACCGAACGAGCGGCGACGCCTGTCGGCGTCGGAGACGCGCTGACGCCGCGCGCGGCCGGCGCTGCATCGACCATATGCGCTCCCAAACGCGGGAGCGTCGAGCAGACGCCCCACTCGCACACAAACCGCCACGTTGCTGTGCGCGACGGGCCAGCCCGACGCAACCTTCGGGAGCCGCCGGCTGAACGATGCTTGCTGCTGATGAGCGGACACGCCATCAGCGCATCGCGCCACCTTCGTCGGTCCGTTCGCAAGAAAAGGCAGAGTCAGCCAGATGCCCATCAATGTCTGTCGTTCGTCAAACGACTACTCCGCGTATGCCCCCGCCGCCATCAGCGTCGCCATTCATGATCCAACTCGTCGCAAGCCTGGCCGGCTTCGATGCCCACCGCAGTCTTCAGGTCAGCGGTATCGTCGGCCGTCGGTGCGAAGCGTCGCGCCTCGATGATCACGAGCTGGTACACGACACCGTTCGCCGACGGCGTGAGTTGACCACCGCGACTGCCGAGTGATGCACCGCCCGCCGAGTCGTCGAGCGCCCGCAGATCGCGCGTGACGTCACTGCGTAGGGGCCACCGCCGAAGACGGTGTCTCCCTGATGACACGTCCTGCAGGATCGGTTTTCCAACGTCCCCGGCAGGCGGCAGGGACACAGCCTGGGCCTTCGCGCGCCCAGGAACGGCAAGGAGCCACGCAACGTATGCCATCGCCAGCAAACATCCGGTCACACGTGTCGCGTCACGCCGCGCGTCGTCAGCCTTTGCACAGATGGAATGCCTGGCTCCGCCGCGGTGTCCAACTGATCGAACCCGTCCTGGAGCCACGTCCGTTGTCCTTCCGCCGAATCGCGCCACTCTCGCTCGTCGTCCTCGTCGTCGCGTGCGGCGATGGCTCAGACAGCGCCACACCCGCGACACCCGCCGCGACGGAACCGATCGCGGTTGTCGATCAGTATCCCGGCGTGACGGCGGCGCTCACGGTGAACCTGAACGCACTGCCGAATTATGCGAACCCGACCTGGCCCGCGCACTATGACGGCGCGGTCCTGGCACAGAACAACGCCCCTCCAGGCAACCCGGTGACCGACAAGGGAGCCACGCTCGGCCGGGTGCTCTTCCATGACCGACAGCTGAGCATCAATGGCGCGATCAGTTGCGCCAGTTGCCACCAGCGCGCGAACGGCTTCACCGACGCGGCGCGCCTCAGCGTGGGCTTCAATACGGTCAGCCGCACCGACGCCCATTCGATGCGCCTCGTCAACTCGCGGTTCTACACGCCAGGCAGTGCTTTCTGGGATCGGCGCACCGCCACTCTCGAAGCACAGGCCACGGAGCCGATCCAGAACGCGGTCGAGATGGGATTCGACGCGGCCAATGGTGGCATGCGAGCGCTGATCACGAGGATGAACGGCCTGCGCTACTACCCGGAGCTCTTTCGCTTCGTGTATGGCGACACGGTGATCACCGAGGACCGCATGCAGCGGGCACTCGCACAATACGTCCGCAGCATCGTGTCTGCCGACAGCCGATTCGATCAGGGGTTCGCACGGGCGTACAACCCCGCACTGCCCGATCGCGGGCTGAACGCGCCGTTTGCGAACCTCACCGCCGAGGAGAACCGCGGGAAGGCGCTCTTCATCACGCCCCCGCAGCAGGGGGGCGGCGGCTGCATTGCCTGTCACACGGCGCCCACGTTCGCGCTGACCGCGAATTCGCGCAGCAACGGACTCGATGCCAACGAGACGCGCACGTTCAAGACGCCATCGCTGAAGAGCGTTGCTGCCACCGGCCCCTACATGCACGACGGACGGCTGGCGACGCTGGAGCAGGTCGTCGAGCATTACGCGAGCGGCATCCAGAATGGACCGGCCCTCGACAATCGCCTGCGCGGCCCAGGGGGCGCACCACAGCGGCTGCCGCTGACTATCGCCGACAAGGCTGCGCTGGTGGCATTCATGCGCACGCTGACCGACACGGTGGTGGCGGCGAACACGAAGTTTGCGACGCCATTCCGGCCCTGACCGAACGCGCGGGGGTGTGGGAGCGTCAGGGCCGCACTGAAGCGTTCGTCATGTATCGAGTCGGGCCGGTTGCGACGGCGGTGCGGAACCGCATGCTCCAGGCA
>Ga0163155_10006614_pt1 | contig 11175 bp, 15 predicted proteins | sample OliLakLV19SP4G1_FD_148611 | JGI IMG/M metagenome (GOLD analysis project Ga0163155, IMG submission 148611) | Freshwater microbial mat bacterial communities from Lake Vanda, McMurdo Dry Valleys, Antarctica - Oligotrophic Lake LV.19.SP4.G1 | ecosystem: Environmental > Aquatic > Freshwater > Lake >...
GTCTTCAAATGTTTCATTCAATGTCTCGTAAGACACTGTTTCTGCACCGAGTACATCGCCAGATTCTGTAGTCTCACTTTCGTGTTTCTTGAAATCAAGACCACGTGGTGAAGCCTTCACAGAGAACGTAGCATCACTTTCATCAGTGTAGGTTTTTCCATCTTTCTTTCCAGTAATGACAATTTTATATCCTTCACCGACTGGTGCGTTCTTCCAACGGTATGAGAATACTTTGCCTGGATTATGTTTTTCGCGAACTCCCATAGAATTACCTCCACCGTCGCCACCTCCAGCATTTGAGGTACCAGCGCTCATTGCTCCGAGCACTGCTCCAGACATACCGTTAGCTTTCTTACCTTTCACATCTTTTGCAATGGATGTTGTAGTACTTCCCTTTTTAAGGTCAATATCTACTGTCGCAACACCAACTGTATCGCGCCATTCTATAAGAACTGACTTATCATTTGGACGAGTATGTACAGTTCCTTTATTTGGACGAGTGACCTTAAAGATAGGTGTAGTTGTTGCATTCTTCTTTTCACACAACATATCGCGTCCGCTTTGTGAGGTTGATGATGCTTGTCTAGGAATACATTTTTCTTTCTCATGTCCAGACCCGCGTTCATCTGTTGAGGTGCCGTGCTTACCTTTATCACAGATACGGTCACGCACTCCTCCAGGGATAGCTATATTTTCCATGCCACCACCTGCTTTACAGAGGCGGTCTTTCCAGTTATCCGAACCGCTATTATTTGGGGTTGATGAAGCTCTTCCATCCTTCACTTTATTCAAGAGTGTCATGAGCTCATCTTTCTTATTTCCCAAATCCTCGATTTTAGTTTTAAGCTGTTCAAGCCGTTGATCAAGGGACATTTCGCTTTTCCCGTTATTTAAACCTTTCTTAGATGACTCTCCTGCAGGTCCTCCCGAAGAAGCTCTGCCAGCACTATCAGCATGTGCAGGTACAACAAACGTCATAAAAAGCATAGCGACAAAAAATGCCACAGTGATGCTTTTTGTAAATGATAATGAATATGTTCTCGTCATAAGTCTTTTTTGAGTTACGTAACAAATAATAAGACAACAAAAATGACCCGTGTTGTCTCGGGCCTCCAATACATTGAATATATCGCCTTATCGATTTTATGTATAGTGTGTGGTGTGGATAAAAAAGCACCCCGCATTCGCGGGGTGCTTTTATTTCTGTTATTTATCTTTGAGATGGACCGCCACTAGGTGCACGATTGTCGATGTTTACTATACTATCCATAGAGAATATTCCATCGCTGGAATCAGAATAGGTGACCCCATTTACTTTTCCAGTAATAACGATTTTGTATCCCTCACCGGCAGCTGTCGCAATCCATCGAAATCTTTTCTGCTCACCACCCTTTCCAGATAATTTCACTGTACCCAGATGGGCATAACCCTGATACGTATTATGCTTATCTTTTCCAAAGATAAAATTTGAACCATATGCCGATTTTGTGTGTTTCGAAGTTGTTGTGGCAATCTTTATAAGCGAAATATCCACGCTCATCATGCCCTTTGGAGTAGTGTAGTGAATAAACTGGGCTACATCGGGCTTATTCGCGCCTTTGTTACCACCACCTGTATCTAACTTATAAAAGTATTTCTCACCACCATTAGGCGTTAAGACCTTCAGCGTGCTAGTTGCAAGACCCGCAGGAATTGCGGGATTGGCTAAAGTATTTGCGGGTGTGGCAGAAGAATTACTTGGAGTTGTTTTTTCACCTCTTAAAGTTGCAAGCAGTGCTTCTATTCGAGCTTTTATTTCAGTCAATGATTTCAAACGTGCTTCAAGCGAAGCAACGTTGCTTTGGCTCGAGTAGCTGGTCACGGTACCAGCGCTTGCGATTGCAGGCATACTAATGATTGAAAACATTATCAAGGCAAAAAGGAACACTAAAGTGCTATTTTTGTAATGTATATATTCTATTGCTCGCGACATAATGGGTTTAAGTTTAAAAGGGAAATAATGGCAACAAAAATGACCCGTGTTGTCTCGGGCCTCCAATACTTACTATTCTACACAATTTAGAAAAATAAAAAGTGATAGATGTGGAACAACAAAAAAAGCTCCTTGTGGAGCTTTTTTTGACGCTTCTTTTTTCAGCGCTATTCGTTCGTGACTCCCGTGAGTGTTGCGGCAGTATCCTCGAGGTTCATCGGAGATTTTTTGACTACCTCAATCCCATTTTCTCGCAGCAATTGTTCGTACTCTTTGCGTTCGAGATTTTCAACCTCGAGAAGCTTTTTTGCGATTGCATCAAGCACTGCGCGGTTGTCAGTCAAAATTCTTTCAGCTTTTCCATATGCCTCGTCAATTAACTTCTTTACCTCTGCATCTATCTCTTCAGATTTCTTTTCAGAGAATTCATTACCTTCTACCCCTGCTCCAAACAGAACTCGTCCGCCTGCACCAAGAAGCGCCATCGGACCAATAGCATCAGACATGCCGTACTTAGTCACCATATCGCGCGCGAGTGCTGTGAGCACTTGAAGGTCGTTTGATGGACCAGTGGTGAGGTCATCAAAAATCATTTTCTCTGCGATGTATCCGGCGAGCGTTACCGCGATGTCATCCTTAAATTCTTTTCGTGACTGCATCTTGTGGTCTTCGTCTGGAAGTTTGAGCGTGTACCCTGCAGCACGTCCGCGAGAAATAATAGAAATCTTATGGACTGGATCAGCGTACTCAAGGAGCGACGACACAAGTGCGTGTCCTGCCTCATGGTACGCAGTAATTTCTTTTTCCTTTGGTGAGAGTACGTGGCTCTTTCGTTCAGGACCGAGCATCACTTTCTCAATTGATTTTATGAGGTCAGACTGCAAGACTTCTTTTCTATCTTCACGAGCTGCAAGAATTGCTGCCTCGTTCATAAGTGAATACAAATCTGCGCCAGAAAATCCAGGAGTGCGTGACGCAATAACGGTGAGGTCTACGTCAGCAGCAAGTGGCTTCGTGCGTGAATGGACTTTCATAATCTGCTCGCGATCTTTTCTGTCTGGCACGTCAATCACCACACGTCGGTCGAAACGACCAGGACGAAGAAGTGCTGGGTCAAGTACGTCAGGACGGTTTGTTGCAGCCATGACAATCACTTTTTCGTTTGGCGCGAAGCCATCCATCTCCACTAGAATTTGGTTCAGTGTCTGTTCGCGCTCATCATTCCCTCCACCGACACCAGTTCCGCGTACGCGACCGACAGCATCGATTTCGTCAACGAAAATAATAGATGGTGCTGTTTTCATCGCCATACGGAAGAGGTCGCGTACGCGGGACGCGCCCACACCGACAAACATCTCCACGAACTCAGAACCTGAAATTGAGAAGAAGGGTACACCTGCTTCACCTGCAACTGCGCGTGCGAGCAAAGTCTTTCCAGTACCGGGCGCACCCATCAAGAGTACTCCTTTCGGGATCTGCGCACCCATATCGAGAAACTTTTTCGGATTCTTTAAGAAATCGACAATCTCTTTCAATTCTTCTTTTGCTTCCTTCGCCCCTGCCACATCTTTGAAAGTAACTTTTTGACTTGCATCGTTCGGGTCAATCATTCGCGCTTTTGAAGAACCAAAATTGAGTGCCTGCACCCCTGCGCCCTTTACCTGACGGAGAAAGAACCACGCAAAGAATCCAATGAGTATCGCGGGGAAAAGGAACGGTGCGAGTGTCTGAAGCCAGAAACGAAAACCGGTTTCGTCTTGTACATCAATAGACACCTTTGAGAACTGCTCTGCTGAAACGCCGAGGTTCATAAGCGTGTCAGAAATTGCAGCATCGCGCTCCTTCTTTGCTTCACCATGTTTCTTAGTCTCATCTGTGTAGAGAACCTCGAGCGTGTCACCGCGTACGATGACAGACTTTACATTCCCCTGCTTCATGTCTTCTGCAATCTTCGAAAGTGTTACCTGGTCTTTTCCATCTACGCGAGTTGCAGTGTATGAATACGCGGTAGTAATAAGGAAAAGCACAAGAAGAACAGTAAGAAGATTGTTCCAAAACTGTCCAGGACCAAGTGGCACCAAACTAGACCAGCCCTTTTCATCAATTTTAGGGGCGAGCTTTTTCTTCTGTTTATTTTTCTTTTCTATACCCTTACCGACCCCCTCTTGCTCTTCGGGCTCTGGCGCTTTATGGGGTGTATTTTGTGATTCATCCATAGACGGTCATTATACAGAAAAAGAGTCGTTTTGCGAGCTTTTTCTAAGGCACACGTACTATGCTATCCTCTAATGAATACCATGGCATTAGTAGAGCACAAACGAGCACGGTTTGATTTTGAAATCCTCGAGACAATTGAGGCGGGTTTAGTGCTCTTTGGCACAGAAGTAAAATCACTTCGTAAGGGACAGGGCAAGCTTGAAGGAGCTCATGTGGTGGTACGTGGCGGAGAAGCTTTTTTAGTCGGCGCCCATATCCCTCCTTTTCAACCTAAAAACGTGCGCGCAGATTTTGACCCGGAAAGAAGCCGTCGTTTGCTCGTATCCCGCGAACAAATCGCTGAACTGAGCCAAAAAAGCGATGGGCAAGGGTTGACAATAGTGCCACTTTCAATGTATAATAAAGGCCGAAATATAAAACTTTCAATCGGAATTGCACGCGGAAAGAAAAAGTATGACAAACGAGAGACGCTTAAAAAGCGTGACATGCAACGCTCTATTGAACGAAAGCTAAAAGACCAGTAAACTTAGCACCAGAACTTTGACAGACAATTGAATACTGAGAAGTGGGAAAGAAGGCCAAGATGCGGAGGAAATAATGGAGATAAATAGAAAGACACTGCGGCTTTGTTTATTGAGTTACAACGCTAAGAGAAAAGGACTTATACCTCGCTCGCTAGGTACTGTAGAAGAAATTCTGCGTACAGGTAAAATCCCTCGTGGAATGAGGTCAAAAAGTAAGGACGAGGACCAAGGACAACTTGAGATTGCCCGGGTGGACGAAATTTTTAGCCAGAATGGCGCATCATAAACCCTTTGGAGGTGGAACCCACTGCCACCTCCCTACTTTTCAGTATTCGATTCATACAAACCACAATCGAAAGGACGATTTCAATAAGGGGACGTCCAAAAAGATGCGGAGGAAAAAGGTGGATAAATTACAATCGGTACACGTGGAGTTCAAAGGAGGCGAAATAAAAATCGTCGGAGGCGATGAGAAAGCCGCTGAGGACATGAAAAAGACACCACTTAAAGCAGTTCATCCCAACTTGATGAATTTCAATGCTGAAAACATTGAACCTGAGGTCTTGGGGACTGCTTTGGACGACGTATTGGGAATCGAGCCGGATATCTTGGCAGGCGAAGAATTCACCTGTCATTCTCCCGACATGTACGAACCGAAACCGTTGCAACGCAATGGAAGTGGTTCAATTAATCTATCTATGCGCATCAAGTAACCTTGTGGCGAGCAGTACTAGTTACTGCTCGCCTCATCCTTTCGGTGGTGGTTTAAAAATCTGGCATTCGCCCAGCACCACTTTTTCGATGAATCGAAAAAGTGGTGCTGGGGGGATGCCAGGCTTCGACGGTCGGTGTCACGTGAACGCGTGCAGTGGAGAGGCCTCTTGTCCTCTTTAAAAATGAGAGAAAACTCACGTGCTAAGAATAACGTGAAGAGTCCGTACTTTACTGCTACGGACTTCGCTTTCGCTCGAGCGTAAGAAATTACCCTCGCGAGGCGCATCACTCTTTCGGACATCCGATATGAAAGACGTGGTGTTATAAAAATCGGATTCTGGGGTATTAAGCCGTTTCCTTAATATTCTGAATTTCTTGAAACTCGACGCGCTGTGATTTCGTTCGTTTCACACACAGAGTGTTTAAACAAATAAAGCGTTCTATTCACTGTAGACTCGCCTCACCCGCCTTCTCGGACGGCGGTTCGATTCCGCCCATCTCCACAAAACTCAAAAGCGCCTTATGGGCGCTTTTGAGTTTTGTGGGATGAGGAAGCGTGGGACGCTTCCGTGGCGGTATCGAAGACCTTTTGAGCATAGTTTGTGAGCAAGGCGAAACAAAATATCCAAAAGGTTTACTGTTCCTGTAAGGAACATTCCGCCCATCACCTTAGTAATAGCGGGGTCAATTCTCGAATCATCCTCTGTTTCGCTCGCCATGATATGCCCCTAGAAAAAATGCCCCAATAACGAGTGGAGCATTTATCTAACTAATTTCGACTATTATAACAACTATCGTTTGCGTCGGGCAAATACCTTTGAGCCTAATCTTTCTTCGATATCCTTCGAAGTCAAACTTTCAGCTCTGAGATTAGAACTCTTTGTGCGTATGTCTTTGACCAAAGCCGAGCTGGCTTTGAACTTGATCTGCTTGTTGCGAGCGGCAAGTGGAATTGGCTTCTTATGGGGGATTTCAGCCGAACTGTTCTCCTTGGTCGCCCCTTGAATAACTTGAGGGCTCTTTGACATTTTGCTTCCTTCATCAAGAACTTTACCAAGGAATATTATCCTATAAGTTCTCTTAATGTGGAAGCCCTGTTTAAGCCCTTCGACAACTTTGGGTACGCTGTCTCTAACCGCACTTACGACAGAGGCGACGAAGTTATTGACACTGCCCCAGTAATTGCCCATCCAAAAGTGATGAGGTACTGCATGATGATTTCGTTCATATTTTCACTATACACCGCTGTAATTCCATTGCAATTCCTACCTCCTCTCCAAATACAACCCGAATCATATTCCACCCCCACACCATGTTACGATTAACCTATGAAAAGGGTTCGTCGCTACTTTGAGCGCGGTAACATGTTCCCTCTTTTTCTAGTTGCAAGTTCTATACTCGCTATCGCCACAATGGCTGGATATGAAATACTTCCCCACCTTTCTGAACCTGTTGCACGAATTCGTATTGAGCCAGCGACTGCAAGTGTTGAAACGGGACAGCTTCTCACCGTACGTGTTGTCGTAGACTCCTCAGTACCAGTAAATGTGTTTGGGGGCGAGCTACATTTCAATAAAGACGTGCTCGCTGTGGATGGCATCAGTTACAACACCTCAATTGCAGACCTTTGGGCGATACGACCTTGGTATTCAAATGGAGAAGGTACGCTCAACTTCGGCGGTGGTACAACAAGAACAGGCGGCTTCACCGGAAGCGATACGCTTCTCACAGTAATGTTCAAAACTATCGGGGATGGAGGCGGAAGCGTCACGTTGGATAATATTCAAATTCTTTTGAGCGATGGACTAGGAACGCGTGCGGCGATTGGTGAACCAATCGACGCGCTGTTCACCGTCATAACTCCGCAACAAATAGACGACAGAGATACCTTGCTCACATACAGCGTGGCGGAAAAATTTCCTTCAACTGACCTCAATGGCGACAATGTTCAAGGAATTGCCGACCTAAGCATTTTTATGCTGAACGTGACCACCCAAAATAAACGTTCTGACTTCAACGGCGACGGAGATGTTGATACAAAAGACTTGAGCATCCTCCTTAGCGCAAAAAAATAGCCTCCACAATTCTCCCACTTGCTACTTCCGTCACCTTTGTGTAGTTTAATTTATAGACTGCACAACTGGAGAAACGCTCATGAACATGCAGAGAAAGCTCGTTAGGCCCTTACCCTTTAGTGTAGTGCACATCAACACTATAAAGGTTGAGGATACGTTCGTTTTCACCTCTCATCCGCCAGCACATATCTCGCTTCAACCGACTGAGTGCTATTGTATTTTTTGCTCTCTCGATACTGGAGGTTTGTTCAACAGTGTTCTCGAAGCACTTCCGATACCTCTTTCTGAAATAGAAGAGCTTCGAGGAAATAGCGATACCACTCCCGAAGATAATGCGATTTTCCTTTCGGCTCAGAAACAACTCTCCGAACCCGCGTGCGCTTAGCACGCGGGACTTTTTTATACTTATTTTTCGATCGTTACCTCTTTAAACAAAACCTCCGTCGACGAAAACATGTAGCGCAGGAATGAGTCCATGCGGAGGTACTTCATATAGTATTTTCGCGCCATTTCTTGCATATGCAGGTATGCTTCGGGAGTTATATTCATATACCAGTCGTGCGCAATCCTCGGAGCATCGTTCATATCAGTAAAAGGAATAGAGAGGGTGAATTGCTCATACGGAATAAGATGAGGCAGCGGAAGGGATGTATCTGTGTCTATGACAAACGGAATATGGCCGAGCGATAATATTTCATAAAATCGCGTCGCAGCATTTCCATCCCCTTTCGTTGTTAGGTTCAAATCGACTGAACGAATATTTTCTACAAATTCCCTTCGTGCAACTTCTGGGTCAAGCGAAATAAGGTTTTTGTTCAGCGAGTGCGTCTTTCGAACGATAAACTCTGTCGTGACAAATGGAGATTTTGCAAAAACTGCGATAGCTTTTTTTCTAAAATAAATTCCTTTCTTGCGCGCACGAATAAACGGCTTGTTAAGAATATGTGCGCAAACTTCATAATACGAATTTTTGAGAAATGCCCTCACGGCATCGCCACTATTCTTGTAGTCTGCCCACCCACAAAAACCGATAAGTGGTATACCAGTGCCTTTCACTCGTAGGACAACGCCTTCCTCTGTGCCAATATCAGGAGCCACTGGAGGCATGATGATTTCGTTCTGTTTTTGTTGTGTTCGATACTGCGAGTAGCGAAACACTATAGTATTGGACAATGAGATTTCCTCAGCAGAATCCCCATATGCAAAAAGGATAAGCGGTTTCTTGTGTTTGAGCGACAATTCGTGAACATCTTTCAGGTACTGCGGATTCTTTCGCTCAATAACGATGTAAAAATGCGGTACTAACACAGCATCTGCAAGCGAAATATCGCTTACGATTTCAACAAAGCTCTCGGTAAAATACTTAAAAACAGAATCGAGATACAGTTCATTTTTATGAACCTGCGTCCCCCACTGTGGGTACAAAAGCGGAATATAAGACAGAGATGGAAACGGTTCGGGTACAAAAACTTTTACCATGGGGAAAATTAAAACGCGTACCGCTAGATACTACCATTCTCTCTGTAAAACAGCCAAAACCTACTGCCCGCGCGTAAATGCACTAAAGATGAGTTCGCGACTTGAGGTAGTGCTAGCTACGTCAGTACTCACTGGTCCGAACGTCTCCCAAATGTGATTATCGATGTATGCTTTTTCATCTTCTGTGAACACATGTGACTCTGGAGGGACAACCTCACCCATAAAGTACTGGACAGCGTTTACAGATGTAACAGTGAGATTAAATAGATTCTCGTTTATATAGTAAATTTCTTCGACAACTACGAGCGTCGTATCCACATTCTCTTCGCTCTTCATAGCATTGATAATTCGGTCATACGAATATTCGAGTGCGCGCCCAGAAGCAACGATTCTCTCCGCAACAGCAACGATATCTGGATTCTCGCTCGCGAGATAGTATGCCATATGGTCATTCAATTTTTCTAAGACTCCTCTTCGGTATACTATAGAGGCGAATAATTCCACCTTGTCTTCAGTATCGCCGTTTATATTTCCGATTGAGTCGTAATAGACCGAAAGCGATGTTACCACATCGATAGCGAAGCCAACCACTTCATCGTTATCTTCTGGCGCGGCAAGGACAGTATTTTCAACAGTTGGACTTCCCGAGAAGACTCCGTCAAGAATCCATACTGCAAATACGATAGCGAAAATGACTCCAACGAATCGAATAAGACTCTTCTTTTCACCATTTTGATGAAGCGCGTGCAGTTTTTTGTGAGTGTGGTGTTTTATATTCATTGAGAATGTGCTGCCTCTTAACTATAACCTGCCTCAGAGAGAGTACAATGCGCAGAAGTGCAAATCTTTTTCAGAATTCTTTTATGCAAAGGCAAGTGCACAAGCAACATGTAAAAACAGTTTTTTAGTACAGAACTATTGCGCCACTTCATCACTTGGCGCAGCTGCATCTTCTGCTTCTGTGGGTGTTGAACTTGCTTCAGTAGTGCTTCCAACTTCTACCTGAGCTGGAGCGGGTGCAGTCGGAGCACTCTGTGCATTTTGGTCTCCTGACTGTGGTCGCAAACCTCCATTTGGCGCTGTGGCGGTCGTATGACTATTTACAGGCACTTCGACAGCACTCTGGTCAACAGAGTCAATCATTCCATTGATATCGATAGCACCAGAATCAGATTTTCCAAGAAAATACGAAGCGCCAAAACCTAATACAAGTACCAAAATAACTCCTCCCCACCACATCAGTGATTGGGCGCTAAAAAGACTCTGTTTTTTACGAACAACACGTGGCATATATATCTATGCCCTTTAGTATATCAGGTCTCACTTCAACACAGCCGGATACTCTTCCACACCCACACGACGGCACCCTCCCTACTCTTGCGAATGAAGCCCATATATGGTACATTCTTGCCTGTATTCCTTCGAGTATTTCTCTTCTCCACAGTACAGTCACGCGAGTGTCTAAAACTGATTTTTTATAGAGGAGTAGGCGTATTCTTAGGTTTCGTACCACTTGAAAGACACAAAAACACGTATTAACTTAGGTATTCGCGCAGAGGAACTTCGAGTCATAGGTCATGACGGAGAGAACCACGGCGTTATTTCACGCGCCGAAGCCCTCAGGCTAGCGGAGGAGGCACAGCTCGACTTAATCGAGATTTCCCCGCTTGCAGTGCCGCCTGTTGCGAAAATCATGGACTACGGCAAGTATCAGTACGAACTTGCAAAGAAACAACGTGAAGTGAAGACAAAATCTCATGTCACGGAGACCAAGGCGGTGCAGGTGAAAATAGGAACTGGCGAGCATGACCTCACACTCAAAGCGAAACGCGCTGCGGAATGGCTCACTGAGGGGCACAGAGTGAAGATTGATCTCTTCCTCTGGGGGCGTTACAAGAGCATGGAGGAAGGTTTCCTCAAGGAACGCCTCGAGCGCTTTATGAAGCTCATCCCGGCGGACTACAAGGTTGCTGAGGAAATAAAGCGCAGTCCAAAAGGATTCACAACAACCATCGAACGCGCAGGCAAAGCAGCAAAATAATTATCGTTATGAAAACAAACAAATCATTTACAAAGCGTCTTCGTGTCACTCGTAACGGCAAGATTGTTGCGCGTCGCGCGGGTCAGAACCACTTTAATGCTAAAGAAGCTGGCCGTGGACGCCAAGCACGACGCCGACCAACGACGATTACCA
>Ga0163155_10006630_pt1 | contig 11150 bp, 16 predicted proteins | sample OliLakLV19SP4G1_FD_148611 | JGI IMG/M metagenome (GOLD analysis project Ga0163155, IMG submission 148611) | Freshwater microbial mat bacterial communities from Lake Vanda, McMurdo Dry Valleys, Antarctica - Oligotrophic Lake LV.19.SP4.G1 | ecosystem: Environmental > Aquatic > Freshwater > Lake >...
TGCCAGCCGCGCACCTCGTGCAGCGGCGCGAATCAACAAGGTAGCTTTAAGCAGAAGCCCAGAGCACCGCGGAGACTAGGTGTGCGAGGGTTAACCCGCGAAATGGGCCTTATGCGAACAGTATTGCTGCCTAACCCCTCGTTCAAGCCGAGCTCCAACGGCGTGCCACGCGGGCCCGGCTGGCGGTACGCGGTACATTTTCGCCATCCGGGCCCGCGCGTCACACCGTTGGTGCCGGCTTAACTCGAACGTTAGGCGGCACAATCCACCGTCGTGCCAGTCCCACTGGAACCCCGGCGGTACACTCTACTTTTGCGGAATCGGAGTTGCCCATGCCCACGCCCCTCGAGCAGATCACCAGTCAAGCCATTGCCCTCTCCCCGGAAGATCGGGCACGCCTTTCAGACCTCCTACTTGCATCGCTCCCCGACAAGGCGGACGACGGACTGGGCGAAGACTGGGATCAAGAGATTCAGCGTCGCCTGAAGGCCGTCGAGTCGGGCACAGAGCGGCTGGTTTCATCGGCGGACGTTCACGCTGAGGCGCGCAAGATCTATCAACGGTGAGAGCGATCCGATACGTCGACGAGGCCCGCGAAGAGTTCCTTCACGAGGTCGCTTACTTCACTACGGTCAGCCCACAACTCGGCCGGCGGTTTGACGAAGCCGTACAGAAGGCCGAAGCTCTGGCGGCAGAGTTTTCGGATGCTGGCCCTCCATACAAGTTCGGAACCCGCAGGGTCTTCCCAGGCAAGTTCAAGTTCTCACTTGTGTACGTGGTCCGTGAAGACGAGGTCGTCGTATTGGCAGTTGCACCTTTCCGCCGAAAGCCTGGCTACTGGAGGTCGCGCCTCAGTGCCGCCTAACCCAATACTGTTCTGTTAGACGCTTTTTGTCTACAATCGCCGCCGTGGCAACTCGACGGCGGGCGGGGACATGGCACGAACCAAGGCGGTGCTTGGCGCTGGAGCGCGGCTCAGCGACTTCCTGTCGTCCAGCTTGCTGGCCCGGGTCGTGCCGGCCGAAGTCGTCCATGCGGTGCTGGACGAGCACGGCTGCAACAGTCAACGCGTGCGCAGCTTTCCCGCCGTGGCCGGGGTGTACTACTGCATGGCATTGAGTCTGTATCCGGAGGCGGCGTATGAAGAGGTATTCGCCGTCGTCTCCCAGGGTTTGGCCTGGGCCAGCGGCGCTGCGGAGCCAGCGATGGTGGGCAAGTCCTCGATCAGCGGACTGCGCAGCCGCATCGGCTCGGCGCCGTTGCTCGAGTTGGTCCAGCGATGCTGCATACCGTTGGCCAACGCCCGCGATCATCCGGAAGCGTTCTATGCCGGCCGGCGACTGGTGGCGATCGACGGCAGTTGCTTCGAGTTGCCCGACGAGGCCGACAACGCCCAGAGCTTCGGATACCCCGGCAGCCGCACCAGCGTGGCCGGCCATGCAAGCTACCCGCAGGCCCGTTGCGCCGTGCTGGTGGAGTGCGCCACGCACGCCATCCTCGGGGCCAACCTGGGACCGTACCGCACTGGCGAGTGGGAGCTCACCGTACCCCTTTTGTCGCGACTGGGGCCGGGCATGCTGTGCATGGCCGATCGGGGCTTCAACGGATTCGAGCACTGGCGCCAGGCGCAGGCTACCGGCGCCGACCTGCTGTGGCGATGCGGCAGCACCTGGCAGCTGCCGGTCGAACGCGTGCTCGACGATGGCTCCTTCCTCAGCGTCATCCGTCCTACCGGCGTCAGCCGCGCTCAGGCTGCCGAGCAGGCCATCCGCGTGCGGGTGATCGAGTACGCATTGCCGGGCCTTGACGATGCGCAGCCGCGCTACAGGCTGCTGACCACGTTGCTGGATCCGCAGCTTGCGCCGGCGATGGAGTTGGCCGAGCTCTACCACCAGCGCTGGGAGATAGAGGCCGTGTTCGACGAACTCAAGACGCATCTGCGGCAGGGCCGGCGCGTGCTGCGCAGCAAGACCCCCGAACTGGTGCGCCAGGAGTTCTACGGCTGGGTGCTGGCGCACTACGCGGTTCGATGGCTGTTGCACCAGGGGGCCACCCGCCACCGGATACCCCATGCCGATCTGTCCTTCAAGGGACACGTCGAACTGCTCAGGCGCACACAGCCCCGATCCGGGGCCTTTCCCCCCAGAGCGGCCCATACGTCGACGACGGTGGTTCCGTGAGTTGCTGCAGGCCAGCGCCCGCACACGAGCAACGAGAACCCTCAACCGGAGATCACCCCGCATGGTCAAGCGCCGCAACAGTCAGTACGCTCCTCACGATCGCACCGCCGCGACCCGAGTTCCCGTGGACTGCACGCCCCGCCCGATCACGGAGCCTCCAGGCACACCAATGCCAAGAGCCGTTTGCACACAACACTGGTCGCCATCATGCCCGCTGGGTAGCTTTCTTGACTAACAGAACAGTATTGGGTTAGGCCGGGTCGACCTTCAGCGCGATGTCGCTGGTCATCATCATCAGTGGATTCATCTGCCAGGCAACGTGCGCGTCCGGTGTCATGGGCGCATTCGCATCGGCGGGGGTCCATTGCAGCGCGCCGGCCGGGCTCTTCGTCTGCTGCCACTCGAACTTGAAGAGGTTTTCCAGATAGCTGTTGTCCCATTGGGTCGGGTTGGGCGTCCAGTTGCCCTCGATGCCGTTGGTCATCGTGTACTCGGCGAACCCGGTGCCTTCCAGGTTTTGCCAGCCAAGACCCATGGCCTCGATCGGGGCGATCTCTGGCGAAGGTCCGACCTCCTTGGCAGAGACCATCCCGTGGCTCTTGCCGAAGGCATGGCCGCCTGCAATCAGCGCAACCGTTTCCTCGTCGTTCATCGCCATGCGGGTGAGAGTGATCCGAACGTCGCGCGCGGATCCCAGCGGGTTGCCGTTCGCGTACGGACCCTCCGGATTCACGCAGATCAGCGACTGGTGCGATGCGGCCAGGGGATTTTCGAGGTCATAGCCAGAATCGCCGTTTTGACCGCGCCAGCGCCGGTCACGCGTGACCATGCTGTCAGGAGACGGCACATGCTTCGGGTTCCACACCTCGGGACCCCAGTAGGTGCTGGTGTCGGCCTCCCAGGCATCACGTCGACCGCCACCGAAACCATAGGTTGGGAATCCCATGCTCTCGAGCGCGCAATTGCCGGTCAGAACCATCAGATCGGCCCACGACAGTGCGTTCCCGTATTTCTGCTTGATCGGCCAGAGCAAGCGGCGCGACTTGTCGGTATTGCCGTTGTCCCACCAGCTGCTGATCGGCGCGAACCGTTGCAACGCCTCGCCCGCACCGTCGCGGCCATCGCAATGCGAAAGGTGCCGGCAGCGTGCCATGCCATGCGGATCATTTGTGGGCCGTGACGGCCATGGTCGGACGGCCGCCACCCGACAGACGAGGTCAGGAAGGCCTTGATATCGCGCTTCAGCGCTGCGAAGTCGATCTTGTTGAAGGCCTCGGCATAGTTGAAGTCGTTGCCCCACGGGTTGGCCTGCGGCCCGTTTTGGTGGAGCTGTTCCACCTTGAGTCGATCCGGATACCAGTCCGAAAGGGCGGGCAGCGTGCCCGACACGCCGCCGACGCGGTCGCCGCCGAACGGGCATTGGCCGGCCATCTGGAAGGATTGGGTGTTGGTCTTGTCGTCTTTGATTTCGAACACGAAGGTTCCCTTTTGAATTTGTTCTGAACAAGCGTTCTGGCCGATCAGAAAGACAGTCGCTTCTCAGGCAATGCTGTCTTGCACATCGCCTGACCCGCCGCAAAGATGCTTGTCCAACGGCAATGCGCCAGGTATGTGGGGATGCACAGCACCGCGAAGTCGCCGATGCAAGCGCGTGCAATCGAAGGCCAAATGCTTCGCGCTTTGCGCGTCGGGGTCTGGGCGCTGAACCACCGAGTTGTATCGAAGCCAGGGCCGGTCATGGCGCCGGCAGCGGCAGTGCCAAACCTGATGCGGCTGGCGCCTCGGCCGGCTCAGGCTGGAGCCTTGGCGCGCCTCATGCCATGCGCCCCAGCGCCCAGCGTCCTGCTGCGGCAGCGGCGGCGGTGAGTGCTGTGCCCCAGGCGATATCAACCAGGGCCAGACGCACTGGCCAGGCCCGCAGCGTGGCCAGGTTGCTGAGGTCGTAGGTGGCGTAGGCAAAGAAGCCGAACAGCGCGCCGGCCAACACCGCGCGCGACCAGGGCACTTCTGCCGGCGCTACAAGGCCCCCGGACCATGCTGTGGGTGCAATGGCAAACAGCAATACGCCGAGCGGGTACAGCAGGTAGAAGACACCGCCGGCCACCAGGTTGGGTGGGTCTGCCATCAAATGCCCGATGCCGTCGCGATAGAAGGACTTGGCGACGAAACCGAGCCAGACGACATCCAGGGCCAGCATCACCACCGCAGTGGCACCGTAGGCAGCGACGTAGTTGAGCATGTTGTATTGATCCTGCTTCGATTTGGTTGATAGAAGGTGGCCGTCGATGCAGGTCAGCATCGGCGGGTCTGTGGCCCTCGGCCCTTGGCCACGAAGCGGTCTGCTCGCGCTGCGGCCACCACGCCTGGAACGTCGATCAACAGCGTCTGGGCTGGAACAGAACCGTTCAACCAGGTGTTCGGTAGAGAGAACCAACGCGCGACTTCGTCATCGCTCATCACTGCTGTCAGTTCAGATAAAACCGCTGCGGCGCCGCCGCGCACACACCCCTGGTTGAAGTCGAACTGAAAGAGGGGCAGCATCGGCCTTGCACCGCACGCGAAGGTGATCACATGCCGATCCACGATCCAGCGCGCAAGCACAGACAGGGGCTGTCTGACCGTGACCCGCAAACGCTCGGCCACGTCGTTTCCGGTGGCAACGCCGCCGCATGCCGAGTAGTCCGCCAGGCAATCGGTCCGGTTGTGACGGCACTCGCAGCCAAGGCCCACTTTGTCAGCAGGCTCGTGTTTCTCACGCGACCGAGGCGCCCGCCAGGCGCTGGTTTCGGGGCGTGGGTTAAGGAACGTGCTGATGATCGGCATCGTGGACTCCTTGTCTGCGTGGTACTGTGGAACGCCTGACCTGCCGCGCCATGCACATTGGCCGGCGGTGTTGCGCTACGCTGCGCAGCCCAGGTCTGGTCGCGTCGTTCGCTTGCGAGGCGGTCTCGGGCGCAGGCATCAATTTTGGGTCTGCCTCACCCGGCCAGGGAAGAAGGCGTTGGTGCGCGCGATGTATTCGCGGTAGCCCGGTCGCCGCGCAGTGATGTTGTGTTCCAGCAGCGCCACGCCCGAGACCTTGAGCAGCAGAACCGTCATCAGCACAGGCGAGGCAATCGCCCACCAGGCTTGCGTCGACAAGGCGATCAGGTAGATGCCCCACCAAACGCAGAATTCACCGAAGTAGTTGGGGTGGCGGGAAGTACGCCACAGACCACGGTCCATGACCTGCCCTCGGTGGGCAGGGTCGGCTTTGAAACGGGCCAATTGCAGGTCGGCCACAGCTTCAAACGTGGCGCCGAAGAAAACTATGCAAACGCCGAGGGTGTCGATCCAGTTCCACGGCTGCGGGTTGATCACGGCTGCAAGCGCGGACAAGGAAACAACCCAAGCCAGCGTGGCCTGCAAGCCGAACACCAGCCCCAGGCTTTTCCAGCGGAAGTGAGGCTCGTTGCGAGCGCGCATGGCTTTGTAGCGGCGGTCCTCGGGCTCGCCCCAGCTGCGCCAGGTGATGTGGGCCGCCAAGCGCAACGCCCAGATGGCAACCAACGTCACCACGACGACGGCGCGCGGGCCGGTCTGCGGCGCGGCGATGGCATAGGTTGTCGTGGCCAGCAGGATGAACAGGGGCCACAGGCTGTCGGCGATGCTGACGTCGTTCTTGGCCAGGCTCGCCAGCCAGGCGCCGACAGCCAGAAAGGCCATCGGCAGCAAGGGGTCCAGTGCCAGCATTTGCGTGGTCCGTCGGTAATGCTCAGGCCATCGGTGGCGGTATCAAGTCGGCTCAGCCGTTGTTATTTGGGCATGAGTACCGTATCGATGGCGTGGATGACACCGTTGTCTGCGGCCACGTCTGCTGCCACCACCTTGGCGTTGTTGACCCTCACGCCGCCCGTGGTGGCAAGCGTCAATTGCGCGCCCTCCACAGTCTTCACCTTTCCAGGCTTGATGTCAGTGGACATGACCTTGCCAGACACCATGTGGTACGTCAGCCCCGACTTCAACTTGGCCTTGTTGGCCAGCAGCGCATCCAGGTCCGCTTTCGGAATCTTGACAAAGGCGTCTTCGGTGGGCGCAAAGACCGTAAACGGCCCCTTGCCCTTGAGCGTGTCGACCAATCCAGCCGCCTTGAGCGCCGTCACCAGGGTCTTGAAATTGCCCGCAGCCACGGCCGTATCGACGATGTCTGCAGCTTGGGCCGACAGCGTGGCCAGCGCGGCCAGCGCGAGGGCAGCAGCAGCGAGGAAGTGCTTCTTCATGAGGTTCTTTCGATAGAAGGCTGTGGTGCCCCAGTGCTGGACAGCGCCGGAGCGGTTGATGGAATTGTTGGGGTCAGGCCGGCGGCATCAGCACCGCATCGACCACGTGGATCACGCCATTGCTGCAGTCGATGTCGGTCTTGGTGACGTGCACGGTGCCGTTGAGCTTCACACCGCCTTGCGTGCCGATCTTCAATTCGGCGCCGTTGACCGTCTTGGCCGTCTTGGCCGACTTGCCGTCCATCTTCATCACAGCGGAGGCCATCACCTTCCCGCTGACCACGTGGTAGGTGAGGATGCCCTTGAGCTTGGGCACGTCCTTGAGCAGCGCGTCCACGGTGCCGGCAGGCAGATTGGCGAAGGCCTCGTCGGTGGGCGCAAGCACAGTGAAGGGGCCAGTGCCCTTGAGCGTCTCCACCAAGCCGGCGGCAGTCAAGGCAGCAGCCAAAGTTTTGAAATTGCCGGCGGCGGCGGCTGTGTCGATGATGTTGTGCAAATCGGTGTCCTGGTTTAGACGGCCTGCTCGGCAGGATGTCAGGCGGGGCCCGATGCCGGTGGAATGCACCAGCAAGGCGCGATGGTGGGTGCCGCGCTGCAATAAGTCCGTATGGCAGCGCACATAGCGGCCAAGCGGTTCAATGTGGGGTCATTGGCTGGACGCGGCAACAAGTCGTGGGCTGTCACGTTCGAGCTCAGAGCGGCGCAATTCGGGCTCGTTGACAGGGGCGACGCGCCTCATGGACCATCAGGAAAGGCAATAGCGGCTTTACCGTTCAGGCGTTTGTCTTGCTCCGACGACGCCAGCAGCGCTGGAGCCTACGCCAGGAAGACGGCTTGAACGACAGGAGTCGCAAGCTTGCCGGCCGCCGCGATGTCGACCGCGGCCTGCAGATTGTCGGCATTCACCTTTGCGAGGTCGACCTTTCCGGAGCGCGATACAAGTGCCTTCAAAAACTTCCACTTTGTCGGTGCGACGTCGAAGAGTTTGCCGCCCCGCCGAGGTTCCGGCAGCGTGAAGGCTGCAAGAAGCACCAGTTCCGGGCTACCGTAACGGTTGTATTCGAGCCGTTCCATCAGTGCGCCATTCAGCTGACTTTGCGCGACGGCTCACCCCAGAACTTGCGGATTGAGTTGCCAGATAAAAAAGTTGAGTGCAGCGGCAAAACTGACCCACAGCAGATACGGAATGAGGAGCCCGCCTGCCAGGGGGCTTATGCGCCAGAAAGATACCGCTGTTGCAACGACAAGAACCCAAAGCAGCACGATGTTGGCGAATGCCAGAGCGCCCTGGCTCCACGCAAAGAACAGCCATGTCCACAGGGCGTTCACCGCCAGCTGCAGCAGAAACAAGGACAGTGCTGCTCGGGTGACGCGCAAGCTGTCGGCGCGCCAGACCAACCAGGCAGCGATGCCCATCAACGCGTACAGGATGGTCCAGACCGGTCCGAAGACTGAGGACGGCGGTGCCCAACTGGGCTGAACCAGCTGCCCATAGAAAGGAGCGGCGCGTATCGACGCCACGGCACCAATGCCAGAGGCCACAAAACTGATGGCAAGCCAAACAAGCAAGCCAACAGCTTGCTTCGGCTTTGAACGGGCCGATCCGCTATCAAGTGGGCTCACGGCGCCGTTAAGGGGCATTTGCTTGGCGGGTGTGGTCATGGGGCGTCCTGGCTTGGTAATGCCGATTTGCCTGCGATAGGGCAAGCTCGGTTCGGCGACCTGTCTACCCTGCGCTTTTCCCGTGCTTTCGTCAGTGTGTTGGCGTACCCAATCAGCTGCATGAAGAATCTCAATTTGGCAGGGCCGTCTTCGACACACCGCACGGTGAGCAGCGGCGCAGACACCCCCGATGCCCAGCGACGTGGCCTCCGCAACCGCGTCAGCTTGTCGCGTATCGCCTTCAGTTTCCTTGCGCGCGCTGGGGCTGGCAATCGGGTGTTGCAGCTACAGCGACTCGAGGGTGTCGAGCACGATCTGCGACAAGATCAAGCGCGTGTTGTTCCTGTCGTCTGCGGGCGCCATGTACCAGGGCGATTCAGCGGTGCTCGTTGCATCCAGGCACGCTTGATGGGCGGCCATGTACTGGGGCCAGAACTTGCGCTCCCGGATGGCTGCGGCTTTGAACTTCCAGTTCTTCCGCGGGTCGTCAAAGCGCTGGATGAAGCGCTTGCGCTGCCCCTCTTGCGACAGATGCAGGAGGAACTTGACGATGGGTGTGGCGTTGACGAGCAGGTGGTGCTCGAGGTCGACAGTGGAACGGTAGCGGTCTTGCCAGATGTCCTGCTCGTGGCTGCTGGCCGGCGGGCAATGACAGGCGTGTAGCGACCTACTCCGACCGCTTGAGCACGACAACGTGGGAAACGCTTGCGACTGAACGACCGGAGCCAACGATGTAGCTTTCGAACTCGGGGCCTGAGCTAAAGAATTGAGCAACCGCGAAATGGCCTTGGTACTGCCACCGACTTGATGCGCTCTTCAAGAACACGGGGATCGCGACTTGCTGACGCGCGAACTGTCCACTGACAGAACTTGTGCGTGCGCCTCGGCCACAAAGTACGACTTCAGGCGCCCGTGGACTGAACGCTTTGCTCAGGCAAGCGGCGACGATGGCGCCGTTGCGGGTGGGCAAGCACGACACGATGCTGCCGCCGAGTTGTGCATGAATCTCACCCCGTGTGTATTCGCAGCCGATCGTGAACATTACTTGTTGGTTTTCTTGGACTTGGCGGTCTTCTCGGACTTCTCAAAGTCCTCGGTGCTGGGTGCACCCGGCTCTGAGGGTTTGCGCATGTGCTCTTTGCTGCCGTGGGCAATGCGCTTTTTTTTCGCGCGGATGTTGGCATACAGGCCGGGCTTGGCGGTAGTCATCTGGCGGCCTTCTTCTCGGTCTGCGAATGGGTGCCAAGTGCAATTGCTTGATCTGAGGTACGCGCAGCCACAGAATCAATGGTACGTCCGCAGGCGGCCTCTGCTCAGATATCAAAGTGCCAGAAGCGCCGTAGGACTATGGCGCGAACCGCGCCCAGCGGGTCCAGTTTGCTTCAAGCGCCGTATTTTCGATGTCGACCAACGTACCCGCGATGGCCGCCACGCCGACCGGACTGCGCCACAGCAGGGACGACATCCCAGGTATTCGCTGCCGCGCGCGCGGCAAGGGCTTCTCGTACCGCAACGACAACGGGCAAGCCGTATCTGGTCTGGCTGAACGTGAACGCCTGGCCAAGCTGGCAATTCCCCCGGCCTACCGCGACGTCTGGATTTGCCCGTCGCCCCAATGGCATCTGCAAGCCACCGGACGAGATGCGCGGGGCCGAAAACAGTATCTGCACCACCCCGACTGGCGGGCTGCTCGCGACGAAACCAAACTCGACCGCATGGCTGCGTTCGGCGCTGCGCTGCCATGCATTCGCGCCGCAGTCACGCGTAATCTGGCGCAGCCTGTGGGTGCCCCTGTCAACCAGACCGCCGTGACGGCGGCGCTGGTGCGGCTGCTCGACACCACGATGGTCCGGGTGGGCAACGACGAATACGCTCGCACCAACAAGCCGTATGGCCTGACCACGTTGCAGAAGCGGCATGCAGTTTGGCAACACCGTGGCGGTGTGCCGCAAGTCTTGTGTTCACCCTGAAGTGCTGGCGCTGCTGATTAAGACCAAAACCATGCCAGAGGCGTGGAAGGCAGCGCAGGCCAAACGCAAGGCCGGGCTGACCACGAGCGAGTGTGCCTTTCTGGCCTTTCTTCGTGCGCTGAAGTAGTTTCGTTCAGGCGAATAGGGCATCGCTCGCTTCGAAGGCTGATTTCGCCCAGTCCCTTGGCGCAGCCATACGACGCCCGTGCGCCAGCCAGGTCGGCCGAATGGCCATCTCCTCTTGGTCGGCTGCGCCAGTTCGAACCATCCACCAGCAGTCGCTCAGACGGCAAGTTATGCCCAGCGGCGTCAAAACTCGTCGAACAGCGGCTTCCAAGATTTCGTCGCGGCGAGTGAGTGTTCGCCAATGTCAGTTTTGAAGGTACAGCGGTCGGCCATGCCGAAAATGGTAGCCGACTGCATAGGGGTCGCTTGCCGGCACCCGCCCGTCGGGCTTGACCGGCCGCTCGCCGAGCGTGACCCGACACACAGCCTCGCCGATTGCAAGCGCTCTGGCGCCTCAGGTGGCTGCTCGCATCAACCTGTGCACGGGCCGACGATGACCCGTGGCTTGACCATCGCTGAGTCGTTGTCGCGGCTTCAGTGCCAAAGTCACTCATCTGGCGCCCTCCGATGGATCGCTCGGGGTGGTCGCGTGAACTACACCAACCCGTCGAAGAGCCAGACCTCGACATCTTCACCAGCCGCCACCGAACCCTGCTCGTGGCCCAGCACCAGCAGTGCGTTGGCCTGGCTCATGCTGCTCAGGATGCCGGCACCTTGTGCGCCAGTGGTGCGCGCCTGCCAGCCGCCGCCGGCCGCCTGGCTGACGATTGCACGCTGAAATTCAGTGCGTCCAGGCCGCTTGCGGATGGCGACGGCGCTTTTGACCGTCAGGCGCGGTAGAGCGGCTGGTGTGGCGCCCGCCAGTGTGAGCAAGGCATCGTGCACAAAGGCGTAGAAGGTGACGAGCGCGGCCACCGGGTTGCCGGGCAGGGCGAACAGGTAAGCGGTCTTGCCGGCTTCACCGTGCAGCGCCCCGAATGCAAAGTGCCGTCCGGGCCGCATGGCCACTTGCC
>Ga0163155_10006634_pt1 | contig 11147 bp, 4 predicted proteins | sample OliLakLV19SP4G1_FD_148611 | JGI IMG/M metagenome (GOLD analysis project Ga0163155, IMG submission 148611) | Freshwater microbial mat bacterial communities from Lake Vanda, McMurdo Dry Valleys, Antarctica - Oligotrophic Lake LV.19.SP4.G1 | ecosystem: Environmental > Aquatic > Freshwater > Lake >...
CCTTTTAGAACATGGGTGTTTGTGTCAGCAGTTGCCCGGTTGCGACTGGATTTTGCTGCGCCCGCGCTGCGCGGATGTGGGCGAGCCTCCCCGGCCCTTCGGGGATTCAGTCGGGCGAGTGACTCCAACTGACGGCTGCTGTCGAAATCTTCAGCGTGGAAGGAAAGCATGGCGCGATGCCGGCGTCGGACATGAGGAAGCGAGGTTCAAACACCAGCGCAGATTCGCGGAGGCTTGAGCGATGCCTGAAGCGCAACGAATCAACGGTCGGCGGAGGGCGCCTGCAGCTCCGCCGGATGCGTGAGGTCATCGATCAGCCGTTTGGCCTCGTGCATGAAACCGATGTTCTCGACGGACTTATCGTCGTACAGCGTCTTGGCCTTGGAGAACATGGCGGCAGCTTCCGCGTGGTGGCCGAGCTGGCGCTGCGCCATGGCAATGAACAACACATTCGTAAAGTCAGATGGCTGTCCGCTCTCACGGAATATCCGCTCTGACTCTTCAAGCGAGGCGACGCAGTCCTGATATCGTTGCACGCGGTACTGCGCAATGCCAAGCGTGTTGAGTAGCGGCGGAGAGCGCGGCGCGATCTCGCAGGCGCGAAGCGCCAGTCGCAGCGCACGCTGATAGTCCCCTGGTTCACGATTCGGGTACATCACCGTCCCCCACGCTCCGCTATTGAGATAGTGCGGATGGTCGTCGCAAGCCCTGATGAAACTGATCGCCGCTTCACGCACGACGGGCGGGATGGACTGATCGGCGCGGATCGCGTCACCGGCGAGGCTCGCCAGGGACAGCGTATCGAGATGTTTCTTTGCTTGGGCCTGGGCCACGCGGATGACTTCTCGTGCCTTCAGGCCGCACGCCGGCTCGCTGGTTTCGTAGCAGATGATCGGATGCCTGTACGAACTGCCCACCATTCGCGATGAATCGGGCGAGAACGAGAGCGCGACCACCGACTGCTCCGGACAATCAAGCGACAGGATCAGTTCCCAACTGGCGCAGTCCCAGAAGCGGATCGTCCGGTCGGCCGCGACCGCCGCCAGACGCAGTCCGTCCGGCGAAAAGGCGATGGCGGCGTGCGGATCCTGATTGATGTGCTGGGCGGCCGGTCTTGGACGCCCTGCATGGGCGTCGACGCGAGCCACCTCACGGGCAGTACGCGGATCGAGAATGACTATGACTCCATCGTCATAGCGAGCCGCCAGCAGCTTCATGTCAGGGCTGAAGACAAGCCGACTGACAATCCTGGTATATGGGCGTGAAGAGACTCGCGCCTGATTTCCTGCGGCGTTGATGATATTGACGGTGCCGTCGTCGCTGCCGAATGCCCGCACGTTCCCTTGATCCGTCGCGCAGCTTGCGGTCACACGGAACGTGGGAGGAACGTCGGGTGATTTGCCGAGAAGGACGGCGGCAGCAGAGAAGACCGAGAGTCCTCCTTCCGGGGCCGAAACGAAGATCCGATCGTCGGTTGACCAGAGCAGAGACGTGGGTTCAAAGGGTTCGGACTGGCGGCACGCCGCGATCTCTCTTCCGTCCAGCGCATCCAGGATGACCAGTCCCCGATCGATCAACCAGAGCGCCAGTTCATCACCCGACGGACTGTACGCGACGCAATAGATATCCCTTGGCGAAAGGTAGCGGGACCAGACCAGTTCACCGGACTGTACATCCCACACCGCCGCGCTGCCCCAGCCGACGCAGGCAACACGCTCAGAGTCGGATGAGATGGCGGAAGCAAAGGTGATGTCGTTGCCCTGTTGCACAACGAACGGAAGATCCCGCTGAAACGCGTCGAAGACCTTGATCTCGCCGGTTTCAGAGCCTCCGACGATCTTTGGGCCTTGGATGATGATCGGCCTGGCATGAACGGGTGTCTTGAATCCATCGAGTCGCGCGAGCACATTGAGGGAGTCGGGATCCCGCACGATCATCTGCGGGGCGGGCTCGATGGTGACAAAGAGTTCACCCACGACCGTCTTCAACGACGCGATGGCATCGCCGGGGATGCGACGCTGTTCCTTGCCGCTGGCGACATCGATGAGCGACAGTTCATGCCATTTGTGATAACCAACGACTCCGGTGTCATCGAAGCACAGCTTGGCGGTGCTGATGGATGCTTCCCAGCGCTTTGTGGCGTTGACGGGCGGGCCGATGCGGAAGTCATGGAGTTCAGCGATACCTTGACGGTTCACCAGCAGCAACTCGGTGCCACGTTGGCTGAAGGCAAAGTAGTCAAAGGCCGGGACGGAGGTGGGCACGGTCGCGATCGTGCGGGAGGTGGCTGTGTCGACAATCTCGACGGAGAGCGAGCCCGATTCAGAGGTCGCGAAGAACGCGCCGTCGTGGACGAAGCAGTCCAGTGAGATCAGAAAGTATCCGGGACGGCTCCAGAGCCTGGATCTGTCCGCGAGATTCCAGAGTGAAAGTGAGTTCGGATCCGAGACGAGGAGGCGGGCGCCGTCGGGGCTGAGCGCGAAGCGATCAATCGAGGCGCTCGTGACTGTGAACGAGCCCGCGTCTCTTCCGGTCCTGGCGTCGGTGACACGAATGTCGCCGCCCCTGCCAATGGTGTAGAGAAGCTCTCCGTCTGGCGAAGCCGCGATCAATCGAACCGGGTTGGGTTCGATGGCGGGTATGGTGACGAGACTTCGATCGCGCACGTGATCGAGATAGTTCCATTCCCACCCGCGCAGCGCGGCGGGGGCATCTCGGAGACTGTCGCCCGCCAACGCGGTGTTGTGGCCCTGAATCGCCGCGTGGGCCGCAGCGATGCACGCACGATAAGCCTGCCTTTCGGCGCGTGCCGCTGTTTGCCGGGCGATAGCAGTCTGGCGCGAGCGCAGCGTCGCGAGCCTGAGCGACACGCCGGTGCCGATCACCAGCGCCATCATCGTCGCGAGAATCCCTCCGACCAGGGGCCTGTTTCGCTTCGCGAACTTGCGCAGTTGGTACAGCGAACTCGACGGGCGCGCGATGATGGGTTCGTCCTGCAGAAACCTCCTGATGTCCGCGGCGAACGCGGCCGCCGACCCGTACCGACGCGACTTGTCCTTCTCAAGCGCCTTCGACACGATCGTCTCGATGTCGCCACGGAACGAAACATTGACCGACCCGAGCTTTGATGGTTCATCCTCGCGGATCATGCGGGCCGCTTCGGGAATCTCGCGGCGCGAGAGATCCAGGGGCAGTCTTCCAGTGAGCAACTGGTACGCCAGCACGCCGAGGGCGTAGATGTCGGATCGTGCATCCACCCACGCGCCATCGCCCGACGCTTGCTCGGGGCTCATGTACGCCAATGTGCCTATGAGTTCTCCGACCCCGGTTCTGAGCGTCTCGGTCTGGAAGTCGGCGTCCATGACACGTGCGACGCCGAAGTCGAGGATCTTCGGGTTGGGCGTCGCGTGCTTCGCGACAAGCGAACTGGCGACGAGGATGTTGCCCGGCTTGAGATCCCGATGCACGATGCCATGCTGGTGAGCGTGTTCGACGGCGTCACAGACGAGCGCGATGAGCGCGAGCCGATCATGTGTACTCAGCATGTGTTCGGCGGCGAAGGTGTCGAGAGGGACACCATGGATGAACTCCATCGCGAAAAACGGCCGACAGCGCGTGAGCCGATGCGGATGGTCAGCGTGGACCAGATCGCCCTGGTCATTGACGACGCCCGCCTCATAGACCTGTGCGATCCCCGGATGATTCAGTTTGCCGAGCACCTGTGATTCCTGTTGGAATCGCTGGAGGATGGCGCGGGACGCAAGCCCGGGACGGATGATCTTCAGCGCCACCGTACGTTGCGGGCTGTCCTGCTCTGCTTCGTAGACGGCGCCCATGCCACCTTCACCCACCAGCCGCACGAGCCGATATCGACCGATCCGTTCCGGAACACCGCCGAGCAATGTTCTCTCGCTCGCGGGGAAGGAGATCACCGGTTTGTCAAGGGCTTTGGAATCCTCGGTGTCCAGGAAAATCAGGAGGCGAGCGACCCTGTCTCGCAATCCGGGGTTCCCGGCGCACTCCCGGTCCAGGAACGCGTTGTGTTCAGTCGCGGGCAGATCCGCCGCACGTTGGAACAGTTCTTCGGCTCGGCGGCTATCCGGGTCGTGCATGTTCAAGTCGTTTCGTCAGGAGGGCACGAGGTGTCGCCGCAAGTCGATGCGTCTTCACGTCCGTGCTCGCAGTGAACCTTCATGCGTTCTCTGTTCCGGCGTTGAGTTCACACAGCAACCACGCCTTGATGTACCGCCATTCTCGCTCAATGGTGCGTTCTGAGAGATCCAGGGCGGCGGCCACCTCCGCCTGAGAAAGGCCCGCAAAGCAGCGGAGCATCACCAGTTGCGCCTTGCGAGGGTCTTCGGCCTCGAGCCGCACCAGTGCTTCGTTCAGCGCGAGGATGTCTTCGGGAGTGCGATGGTAACTGATCTCGGGGACGGACACGTCAAAGTCCTCCCGCTCGCGCCCGCCGCCGTGCTTCAGCGCTGCCTTGCGGCGCGAATGATCCACGACGATGTCGCGCATGGCCTGTGCTGCGGCCCCGAAGAAGTGATGGCGGCCGTCCCAGCCGGGGTCATGGTCACCCAGAAGCTTGAGATACGCCTCGTGAACCAGCGCCGTCGGTTGCAGCGTATCGCCCGGTGGCGTGCGGCTCAGCCTTGAGCGCGCGACGCGGCGCAGTTCGTCATACACCAAGGGCAAGAGCGAGGCGCTCGCCTGCTTGTCGCCCGCGGCCGCGGCTTTCAGGACCCTGGTAACCTCGGATTCTGGAAGCGAGGAACTCATGAGTACCCGAGAGTGGCAATCGACCAACGAGAGACCGTTTCCAAATAGTTCGGGCAGTGCAAGGACGACTCCGGGGCAGACCGACGCCGAAGTGTATGGCGACTGTGGCCACCATCGACCAGCCCGTTGCCAAGGGCCCCAACACGAATGTGCCGGATGAGTTGTCCTTTTCGTTGTTCGCCGCACCACCTTCCAGCCTGAACCTGAAGCGTCGAAGAAATCTTCGGGCGCGTGTCGGGTAGGCGCTGCGGATTCCGGATTGAACAGTGAGCGTCCACGATTCGACGCCAGAACCAAGGCGATCCCCCTTTCACACGGTTGCACCAAGCGGTAGCTGAGCAAGTCATGCCTGTCGGCGCCCGGACAGATCGGGAGCTATCGCATTGCCCGCACACCATTCATACAGGAGTTCTCACGTGTTCAACCAAGTCAACTTTCACCGTCGCAAGCGTCCGATCAATCCACCCGCAACCCTCACGCTTCTCGCGGGAGTGCTGCTCTCCACGTCGTGGTCAAGCGCTCAGCCCCGAGGGTGCGGCGGCGAGGGTGAGCCACCATGCTTCATAGGTGGTTGCGACGATGGACTCGGCCAGGATCCCCTTGTGTTCGGTTCATGCAGCCGGTGCTGGGCCGGAAGCCCCCCGTGGTGGTGCAACAACGATGGATTGGGGAGGGAAGGGGAGCAGCCCTGGGATCTCACCGGGATCGAGAACCTGCGAACCGGCAGGCTTTGCGATACCGGCCTGAGCGTGTCGGGAGGAACGTGCGTAAACAACACTCGCCACAGTTCCAGAGCCGCCAACTTGCGGAATGGGTGGCGTGGCAGAGCCTTGCGACTCCAGCGCCAGTTCAACGATGACATTCCGATCGGGCAGGGGTTGTACATCGGAAGCCACAATTCGTTCAACAACTCGGCGGACGGGTACGCGGTTTTTCAGCATAGCTATTCATTGAGCGACCAACTGGACTTTGGGTGCCGAGAGCTGAGCCTGGACCTCCACGCTTCTGAAACGTTCGACCCGGTCCACCACCTGGTGCGGCTCAGTCACGCCCAGAACGACCACACGGGCATGAGCCCATATGACCGCCCGCTGCGCCACGCGATCGAAGAAATCGACACGTGGCTGACGGCGAACCCCGGCGAAATCCTGCTCGTTCAACTGGAGAACCACAGCGACGACCGCGCCAACGAAGTGTTCGCGGAGTTTGACTCGATCTTTGGCGAATGGCTGCTCAGGGTCGGCGAGGTACCCAACGGGAATCTTGCCCTGATCACCCCGAACCAGATTCGGGCCATGAACCGGCGCGTCGTCCTGATGAACGAAGGCACGTTCCCGAGTGCCGGCGCGGATCGTTTTTTCGCCGACGTGATGCAGCCCGGTTATCCGGACAACGGCGTTCGGGATTTTTATGACAACAACATGCAGTTCAACGCGGATACCAATCGTTCCGCCGCGTGGCAGCCAGCCCAGGTGACGCAGTACGAGGGAAGTTCGGGCAGCTCGGATGATGATCCGATGGACCCTGAATCGGCGCGCCGGATGGTTGAAGCGGGCGTGAACATCGTCTCGCTGGACCCGATGGGGTTGTCAATCGGCGGTTCGGTTGTGTCTCGCCCGCCGGTCCACTACTCAATCGAGTCGCTTGCCGACGCGGTGATCTGGAGCTGGGCGGTGAACCAGCCGCCCATGAACTCCCAGCCCAAGGCAGCAAAGGTTGTGCTTGTGGGACCGCACGTCGGGCGCTTCGTCGCCACCACCAATCTGAGCGAGCAGCACCAGGTGGCGGCCCTGAGCGCCAACGGGGTGTGCTGGGTGATTCCTCCGATCGCCACGGGTTTCAACTCGGGCGAATCGATGGCGCAGACGGTCGGCGGGGCGTACCACTTCCGCGCTCCGTGCAACGGGTATCAGATGCGTCGCCTCGTGGGTGAGATGGAGCGTGCGGGCATTTCCGAGGTGTGGGTCAACTACGCCGACCTCGCCGGCAACAACTCGTGGACACCCGCGACGACCCCCGACGACGGCTCCGGGTTCTGCACCTACGACGTGTTCGTGTCGCCGCTCGGTAACGACTTCAACCCAGGCACGGAAGAGTCCCCGCTGCGCACCATCCATCGCGCGATCCAGAACACTTCCGACGGCGGGATCGTTCACCTCGCGCCGGGTACATACACCGAGTTGCTCGAAGCCGTCACACCCGCTCGCCAGATCACGATTCAGGGGTCTGAGTTTGCGCCGACGATCTGGAGCGGCAACAACACCCACCGCTGCTTGAACGTCTCCGCCGGCGCCAACATTGTCCTTCGCAACCTCACGATCACCCAGGGCCGCACCACCGCGGAGAGCGCGATCGGCGCAGGAATCCTGGTGGCCGACGGCGGACGGTGCGAACTCCAGAACTGCACGCTCACCGACAACCACAACACCGGGCAGTTCAGCGTCGGCGGCGCGGCGGGCGGGTCCGGTGTCATCTGGGCCACCAACTCCACCTTCTCAGGCAACTCCTCCAACGGCCGCGGCGGGGCCATCTATGTCAACGGGGGCCAGTTCCGCGCATCCTTCTGCACCATCACCAGCAACACCGTCACTCGCAGCGACGGACTTGGCGGCGGTATACGCGCCGTCAACAACTCCGACCTGCTCCTGTACGGGAACATCATCGCCGGGAACACCGCCGCGGGCGATGCCGACATTTCCACCACCCAGCCCAATCACTCAGACGGGTACTGCATCATCGGGCAGCACACGTCGCTCCTGGAACTCACGCCGACCGACATCTCGTCGAGCAACCCGATGCTTGCGCCGCTGGCCAGCAACGGGGGACCGACGATGACGCACCTGCCCCTCCCGGGCAGCCCCGCCATCGACCGCTTCCCATCGGACGTGTTCAGCATCGTCGGCGACCAGCGCGGCGCCTCCCGCCCCGCCGACGGCGATGCCAACGGCACCACGCTCAGCGACATCGGCGCCGTCGAGTACTCCGTTCCTCTCCTTCCTGTGATCTACGTCTCGCCGACGGGCAACGATGCGAACGCGGGTAACACCAGCACCGCCCCGTTCCGCACGATCGCCAACGCGATTGCACGGGCCGCCGGCACCGCCACCGTCTATCTCGCGCCGGGCGCCTATACAGAGCACGACCTCGTCATCAGCGGGAAAACCATCGCCTTCGTCGGCGACACGTCGGTCCCCACCGAGATCACACCCGGCGCCAACCGGCGTGTCTTTGAGACTCGCTCGGGCGGCAACCTCATCTGCACCGATCTGAACATCGTCGGTGGGGCTGTCACCCTATTCGGCCCCGGCTACGGCGGCGCGATCCTGACCGCGCCCGGCACCAGCGCTGTGCTCCAGCGATGCACCCTTTCCCAGAATCAGGCCCGCATCGGCGGCGCGGTCTTCAACCTCGGCGCCTTCTCCGCCATCGACTGCACCTTCAGCGGCAACTTCGCAACGGTCGGGGGCGGAGCCTTGTACAGCGAAGGAGATGTCTCCCTCACCAGCTGCACCATCTTCTCCAACCGCTCCGACGGCGATTGCGGCGGCGTGTACGCCTTTACCGGCTCGTGCGCCATCTCCAACTCCATCCTCCAGGGCAATACCGCGCCCAATACAAGCAACCGTCCTGACATCCAGGGCGTCCTCTCCTCGGGCGGGTACAACCTGTTCGCAGACGGGGGAGACGCTGGTGGCGCTCTCGCAATCGGACGTTCCTGCGTTCGTGGAGCGACTCAAGAAAGAGCTCGCGGGGCGTGCTGGACTCATGAAACGCGCCCTGCAACAGGCGCCGGAGGAGGTCCGGCTCCACCGCGCCTTGCGGGCGGCGGTGCTCGCAGCGCACCGCCACGCCCTTCCCGCGGTTTCGGACAACCGGGCGCTCGCCACCGCAAGCGACGCGGAACTCGGGCGGTTGCTCGGAGCAGTCATCGCAGCCGAGAACGCCGTCGCTGACGCAAACCTGAAGCACGCCGAGAAGGAGCTTGCATCGAAACGCGCGGTGCTGACGGCCCGCAAGGAGCGAAAGTCGTCGCTGGTTGAAATGCAACTGGCCCGCATGACCGGGCGCGGCGAAGAGTACGAGTGGTAACCGGCGTTGGGCGTGTGCCCTGACCGCACGAGCCCGATCCAAGACAGTTTGTTGACACGTTTCCCGAAAGGAGCCCTGGCATGGTCTCTCCCAAGCTATTCTGCGCGATCACTTTCCTCGCCCTCGCATCCTCGGTGTGCTTCGCACAGCCGTTGCCGGAAGCAGCCTTTTCCCGCTTTCCTCAGCGATGGGAACCGGAGCGACGGTTGACGCGGACGGCAACTGACAGTCGAACGAGTATCAACTTCGCTCGCAGCGTCGCGGCCGATGCTCATGGCGGCGTGCACGTTGTCTGGCGCGAGCAAGCGGAGGATGGGCCCGCCATCTACTACAAACGATCGCCCGACGGGGGCGTGAGTTGGGGACCGGCCGAACGGCTCGGATCGTGTCCCGGGCCACAGGAAGGTTCGGGGAACCCGGGCGTCGTCGTCTCCGGCGACGCGGTGCACGTGGTGTGGTGGAGCCAGCACAACGGTCCGCAGTCGCCGTCGCAGGTGTATTACAGGCGGTCGCTCGACAGCGGACTCACATGGGAGCCGGAGTTGGCCATCACAAACTCGCCGGCTCCGGCGGCTTTCCCGTCAATCGCGTCGTGGGAGAGCGATGTGCACGTGGTCTACGTGGATCAGCGCGACGGGAACGCCGAGGTTTATTACGTGCGGTCACGCGACGGGGGCGAGACATGGAGCATCCCGAGCCGACTTTCTTTAACGCCGCGAAACTCCTACACCCCGACGATTGCCGTGTCCGGAAGAAATGTCTACGTGGCCTGGACCGATACTCGGCATACTTTCAGCGAAAGCACCTTGGAGGAGGAGTACTTCCGGCGTTCTACGGACGGCGGCAACACATGGCGGCCCGAGCAGCGGATCACCTTCGACCGTCCCAACCGACCCGCCAACTCCTGGGCGCCATCCCTGGCCGCGGAAGGCTCGCACGTGTGGATCACCTGGTTCGACGATCGAGGCAACGCGCCGGGCGACTTTGACATCTACGTGGACCAGTCGCTCAACTTCGGCGCAACGTGGAGGGGCAACCGCCGGCTGACCAACGCCCCGGGAACATCCATGAGGCCGGTCATCGCGTCGCACGGCGCCGGCCTGTACATCACGTGGTGGAGCACGGGCAACGGGAGCGACGAGGTTCACCTCATGCACTCGCCAAATCTCGGTGCGAACTGGGGTAAACACACGGTCGTGGCCGAAAGCCCCCGCCTTTTCTTCCCCGGCATAGCGGCGTCGGCGAGCGGGGTACACATCGCGTGGACCGACGGCCGGGACGCCAACGCCGAGGTCTACTACCGGCGCATCGCCGGCGCCCCCGTCCGTGTCGGGAACGGCCGGATCGCGTTTACATTTGGGCCCGAAGGAGCGAAGCAGATTGTTTCCATCAACCCCGACGGTTCGGACGCCCGGCAACTGACGTTTGGAGGGGACAACATCTACCCGGCCTGGTCCAAGGACGGCACCACGCTCGCATTCTCCTCGGACCGCGCCGGTGTTCACGAGATCTGGACCATGAATCCCGACGGCTCGGATGCCCGGCAGGTCTCGCGCGGTTCGGGCGGGGGTGGCGGAGGCGGCGCATTGGTTCCCGACTGGTCCTATGACGGGACCCGCCTCGCTTATACAGCTCGGCAGGATCCAAACGTTGGCATTCCCGAGGTGTGGGTCGTGAACGCAGAGGGCACCGATCAAAGGCGTCTGACGACGACCCCGCCAGCCCCGAGCGGCCCGACCTGGAGCCTGTTGCCTACATGGGAGCCCGGCGATCTGCGAATCTACTATGCCTCGACCGCGGGCGGTGACTCTCAGATCTGGGGCATGTTCGCCGACGGCAGCGGCCAGGAGCAGAAGACGCAAGGCCTGAATCCGTGGTCGCCTCAGGCCAACGCGCCGCAGTTCAGCCGCGACGGAAGGCTCACGTTCTGGTCGGGATTCGAAACGCAGTACGGCGAGGTGTGGAAAGTGCAGATCGGTTCGCCCGTTGGTCCCGTGCAGTTGACGCAGACTCCCGACCCGATGAATAGCGACAATCCGGCCTGGGCGCCAGATGGCACGAAGATCCTTTTCGATTCCAACCGCCAAGGGGGACCCGGCCCTGTGTCGATCTGGGTCATGAATGCCGACGGCACCGGCCCTCGACCGCTGATTCCCGGCGTTTCAGGGCGCGGCGCGTGGCAGCCGGTGTTCCGATAACTTCGGCCGTCGGGAGTCGCTGTCAGTATGTGCGACGTCGTCCCGACGCTAGAAAATTCTGAGAGCAGAGATTAATAA
>Ga0163155_10006641_pt1 | contig 11136 bp, 12 predicted proteins | sample OliLakLV19SP4G1_FD_148611 | JGI IMG/M metagenome (GOLD analysis project Ga0163155, IMG submission 148611) | Freshwater microbial mat bacterial communities from Lake Vanda, McMurdo Dry Valleys, Antarctica - Oligotrophic Lake LV.19.SP4.G1 | ecosystem: Environmental > Aquatic > Freshwater > Lake >...
GTAATACACACTGTGCCCCAGGCCACCAAAGGCCATCAGGGTGGCGCACCCCATCAGGCTGATGAACTTCTTTGCCTCCTCCTCCTTGGGGAGCGAGAGTTGGTAAATCACCAACGCGGCCCCAATGAGACCGACGGACATCGGCCAGTTCCAAAGTTGGTTCACGAGACTATGCAAAATTCCGTTAAACATTGTATCTCCCAACCAGAAGTGCTCCCCACTCGGGAGCGAGAGGATAAAACTGGGTAAGTGAGACGAAACCTTTCCGCACGACTTCCCGGAGACGGGGGTGAAAACACGCACCCTCGTGTCCGGAAGTCGGAAAATCTTAGTTTTGGGGATTTACTCAACAAAGAACGATAGAATTGGAGAGATTTAAGGTAGAAGTCCGAAAGTGTCAATTGTTAGAGCGTTGTTAAGAGATTACTTAACCTTTCCTTAACCTCTGCCAGCCATTGACATATCGTATATTTACGATATACGATATACCAATGGCCGCTCCAAAATCTAACGAATTCGATCCGCGACTCCAGACACTAGCGCGTCTGGCCAAGGCCCTCTCGCACCCGGCGAGGATTGCAATCCTCGAAACACTGGCAGAGCGAGCGAGCTGTGTCTGCGGGGAGATTGTCGAGGTGCTACCACTCGCCCAATCCACAGTTTCTCAGCACTTAAAGGAGCTGCAAGAAGCGGAATTAATCAGTGGTGAGGTTTCGGGGCTAAAATCTTGCTACTGCCTTAACAGAGAGGCCGTGCAGGAACTCGAGCAGTTACTGGGCGAGCTATTCAAAAATTTAAGCAAGAGTCTGAAAACGAACAAATGTTGCTAGGAGCAGGACGATGAACGGTGAACAGTTAAAAGCAGTCGTACGAAAGAAATATGGCGAAATCGCGAAGAAGTCGCCTGTTGAGTTAAGTAGCGCCAGCTGCTGCGGCACGCAGAGCAGCTGTTGCGGACCGAGCGATACCGAGTCACACGACTTTGTCCCCTTCAATGATGATTACACCAATCTGCAAGGCTACAATGCCGCAGCGGACTTGCAGCTAGGGTGCGGAGTTCCTACCGAAGTCGCAGGAATCAAGCCCGGCGCCACCGTGCTCGATCTGGGATCTGGAGCGGGCAACGATGCTTTTGTAGCTCGAGCCTTAGTAGGAGAGAGCGGAACCGTCATCGGCATCGATATGACGAAACCGATGCTCGCCAAAGCGCGAAAGAATGCCGAGACGCTTGGATTCAGTAACGTCGAGTTCCGTCTGGGAGATATCGAAGACCTCCCCGTCGAGCCAGGCTCTATCGATGTTGTGATTAGTAACTGTGTCCTGAACCTAGTCCCCGACAAAGACCAAGCGTTCCGAGAGATGTTCCGCGTGTTAAAGCCAGGTGGACATTTTGCTGTGTCTGATATTGTGCTCGCTCGCGAACTACCTCCCGGGCTCCTTCAAGCGGCGGAGATGTATGCCGGCTGTGTTTCGGGAGCAATCCTCAAAGACGATTATCTCAATCGACTAACAGCAACAGGATTCAAGAATGTGACGGTGCGAATAGAAAAGCCGATTACTCTGCCCAGGGAAGTCCTCTCGCAGTATCTCTCAGACACAGAAATTGCGAGCTTTATCGCGGCTGGAGCCACGATTCTTAGCATTACAGTATACGGAGAAAGCCCTATTTCTGTTAGCGCATGACGAGATGGGCGAGGCTTTTCTGCACGTCCGCAAGCCCCTTAGTCCTTGAAAAGAGCTAGTTAAGCCTCCCCTTCGTCAAAATTTACTTCTGAATATTCCAGCACTTCGATGAAGTCCCACAGCAATCGGCTTCGGCTCACTTGATTGTAGTTCTGTAAAAACGTAAGTCTTTAGCCCTGCAGTTTAGTAAAGGAGCTAATGCTTATGAGTAGCGGTCACATCCTACGATCCATTAGTCGACTTGTTCCCTTCATTTTCTCGCTTAACTGCCTAAACCTAATTTCTTTCGGTGTCGCGCCAACTGATCTGGCCTTCAAAATTAATTGGCGACAGATAAATTTGATTAGCCCGGCACTGGCAGAGGAACCTAACTCCGCGCGGGGAGGTCTACCACTGGGTTGCCAGGGAGTCTGTAATCCGCAAGATTTTCTTTTTGACGAAGACAACGACGGTGTCTCTAACTGTGTCGAGCGCGGCCAACAAACTGATAGCTGCGACGCGGGAAGCTTTATCCCACGATTACAGCCTGCAGCCTGCGTCGGAGCCAACGGCTTCCTAGGGCAGGTCAATATCGCGACGATTTTGAATCAGCTTTCCGGACCATTAACGGCAACAGCAGAATATCGTGACTTCGCTGGTGTTAAACTGGGTGGAGTTGCTTTTACCCTGTCGGCTAAGACCAAACGCGATCTAATCATTAACGATCTGGGACTGAAGCCTGATACTTACGGCACACTCTGCGTTTTTACCGACGCTCAAGAGACCGGCGCGTGGAGCGGTGGAATCACTCTCTACAAACCGCGGATTGATGACACACCCTATCAGGGGTTAACCCGTCCTCAAGCTTTTGATTTCGCACTTTATTATCCGTTTGAAAATGCGAAGTCCGATAAAAGCTCCGCCCCCTTGAACGTCAATAGCATCGGCACTGGTGGAGTTGGAATCGTTGCGAATTGGTTGAGGCTGATTGACGCACTACCCAATAACGGGCGGGGGTTGTCCGGTGTGCTGCGCTACTACAATGCCGCTGGCGCGGTAGTAAATACTGATTTTGTTAATATTCCGGACGGTGGGCGTTTTGATTATCCAGCTCACGACCGCTTAGGTAAGGGGCAAGTGGGACTCGCTCAATTTACGCCTGATGATCTAAGAGCCGAATATTATTTTGAGTCGACCCGTTATTTCTACGAAGGGACGGGAACGCAGAGCAGAAACTTTCATACTGCTTTCGCTATCCCCAACCGACCGCTCACCGGTGCGAGCGTAACTGGAAAAGCCGCTTCCTTCAGTAATGAACGCTCGTTGAGTGTCTTGGAGATCATCAATGGATCAGCCGCTCCAGTTTCGGCAACCCTCAGACGATTTGATAGCACTGGGAATCAAGTTGAGAACTCCACCATTCCGATTCCTGCCAAGGGCACACTCCATAGAGTCGTAGCTTCGGCTCAAGCCGGCGCCTCGGACAATGCTTCAGCTGAAATAAGCGGTCCAGTTGAGTCCCTGGCCCCGACTACCGTGATTTACGCCTTCGGAGCAGAGGGTCAGCTGCTTTACGGCTATGCACCAACTTTTTCCGAATCCGCTGGAACGGAACAGTTCACGGAGTTCAATAGCTTTATTGGCCATCAAAACTCGTTAGAAATTTATAATTCCACGGACGCGAGTATCTCGGGAGTGGTCAGGGTGCTTAGCTATGACAACAAGAATCTGTTTTCTGCTCCCTTCCAGCTCTTATCTCGCGCTAGCGGCCGTACCACGCTGGCGCTGCCGCACGATACTTATGGAACGATTGTTGTAGATGCGGCAGCGACAGGTTTAATCATTCGAAACGATGTCGTTAGTCCCGCGCAATATGTAATTCCGCTATCTGGTCGCTAGGCCTCTGGACGGACCCCCCTCCCCTCCGTCCAGACTTCTAGCGGGATTTCTGTAGCAAATGCGGTTAAGTTACGACTTTCCGATTTGCCGACAATACTAATCGTTAATCCTTGGAATCAGGCGAGCCGACTAAGACTATCGAGCTGTTCGTGCCAAGCAAGGAGAGGCCACACCATGGACCAAGATCTAGCACCCCTGATCCACCACTTCGGTGCCGTTAACACCCAATTTCTTGCGCAAGCGCTGGAGGTCCTAGACCCAGCTCAGCCGATTACTTTTCCGGATACGGTGTCTGTCGGCGAGGCAATTCGCTGCATGAAAGAGCAAAAGATCGGTTGCGTCTTGCTAGTGGACGAGAACGACAAACTAAGCGGAGTCTTCTCTGAACGGGATGTCGTCTCGCGGGTTATCCTGTCCGGGATTGATCTTGATAATGTTCCAATTAGCGAAGTTATGACTCGGAATCCAAAAACCGAGCAACTTGAAAGTTCGGTCGCCTTCGCTCTACAGCTAATGTCAGACAATGGGTTTAGGCACCTACCGATCACCGACGAAGAGGGCTATCCGCTAGGGATCATCTCGGTCAAGGATATCCTGGACTTCATCAAGAACGAGATCGTTACGCAGTTAGTGATTAAAGAACTCTCTCCAAAATAATACTCAGTTATGGCACAGAAGGCTTCTTTCTTCATTGACGGAGTAATCATCGATCCAGACAGCAAAAGTCGTCATGCATTGCGAGGCTCGACTAATGCGATAGTAAATTTTCGTAAAGTTTCGCCGGTCATGCAGCTAGACGAGGGCCTAGCTGCCATCAAATCATTGGATTTCTGTGATTTTGTGTTGCTCTCCTCGACCTTCGGTTTTCCGGACATTTACGATTTTATCGCGCGAGCGAGAACTACGAGTCGCGGATCAGAGTCGACCTATATTATTGTGGTCAAGACTGCGGATCGAGACGAACGGTGCTTAGCTGAGAGCATCCTCAAGGGGGTGCACAGCTTTCTCTTTGAACCTTACTCAGTCGACGGTCTGCAAGAGATTGCTTACCTCGCGGACAAAGTCCGCCATGAAAATGCCGAGAAGCGAAAAAAAGCCGCCATCCGCCTGCTAATCTCGAATATCATCCGCGAGTTTGATAAAATGTCTTCCTACCTCAAACGAGGTTTCAACATGGAACGCGCACGAAAGAAGTTTTACGAAGCCTGCGAGGGCTTACGCGCTATCGATGATAGCGCGTATTCCGTTTATCTCGACATCGCGATTACTATGTTCGATGCGAGCCTTCCACCCAATTTGGGGGCCGAGAGTTACGCTGGCGTGAGCAATCGTGTCCGCTTAAGGCTAGAGAAGCGGTTAAAGGAGCAGTTCGAAAAGGAAACTCTGGAGAATTTCGAGGGTCATGACGCGGCTTAGCTGGCTGATCTTCTTGGCGACAGACTTAAATTTACTTGACTCCCTACCTATTAGTAGGTAGTCTATGCCAATGAACACTCGCGAACAAATCCTTCATTCGGCCCAAGAACTTATCCAGTCTCGAGGATTCAACGCCTTTAGCTTCCGAGATATCGCGGCGCAAGTCGGGATTCGCAGTGCGAGCATTCACCACCACTTTCCAACTAAAGAGGACTTGGGAAAAGAAGTAATTGCCAATTATCGTCAAGCATTAATGAAAGGCTTGGCAGCAATTTCAGGCAGCAAGAAGCAGCCTGAAGCTCAGCTCCAAGGGCTAATCGCCCTATTGGCTGAATCTGTGAAAAGCGGCAAGAAGGTTTGCCTCTGCGCCATGTTGATGAGCGATAGCGCCACGCTTGATCGCGGAATGCAGCAGCAGTTGGTCAAGATGATCGAAGAAGTAGAGCAGTGGCTCGCTCTCCTCTTAGAGCGGGGAAAGGCAGAAAAGGCGTTTAGCTTCAGCGGCGACCCAGCGATTTTGGGCCGAGCGCTTTTTGCTGGATTTCAAGGGATTATGATGTGCGTTCGAGTGCATGGCGAGCCAGAACGATTCTCGAAGGCTGCCAAGGCGCTTGCCGGATTATTAACCAAGAATTGAGTTGCAGAGCTTGTTGTAACCCAGATCTGGAACGAGAATGATTTTATAAATATCCCTACCTAGTACTAGGTAGGGTTTAACGGAGAGAAGACGATGACACGTATCGCTACAGTGACAAACCCCACGGGAAAAACGAAGGAACTATTGGAAATGGTGAAGAACAAACTGGGGATGGTGCCGAATATGATGGCCACACTGGCACAATCACCCGCCGCGCTGGAAAGCTATTTGAGTTTTAGCGGAGCGCTGGCACATAGCTCAATCCCTAAGACGCTACAGGAGCAGATTGCCCTAACGGTCAGTGAAGCTAACGGTTGTGGATACTGTGTCGCTGCCCACACCAAACTGGGCTCGCTTGCTGGACTTAGTGAGAGCGAACTAAAAGCCAGTCGAAAAGGACACTCCACGGATCCAAAAGAGCAATTGGCATTAAACTTCGCTCAGCTACTGGTTGAGAATCGCGGACACGTGACCGATGGCGATGTCGAGAAGCTGAGAAAGGGAGGTTTTGACGACGGAGCAATTGCTGAGATCGTTGCTGTGACGGCCCTTAACATCTTCACCAATTACTTTAATCACGTGGCAGACCCAGTCGTCGATTTCCCGGCGGTCTAGCCCGTCTTCACCCCTTTGGCGTTATCTCCTGCATTCTGTCATCAGCAAGTCCTGTCAGGAGATAATCGCCGGAGGGGGCGAACTTAAAGATTCCATACTTTGCCCCGGAGTAATGGGCGGCATGCCCCTCCTGAAACATGAAACTATTGGGAACAACTTGAGCCGATGTCCACGATTTTACAAAGTGCACCAACTTCTCTCCCGCTGCGAGGGGCTCCTCTTGATGAACCCGCACAAATCTACCGATCCCTTGAGCATCCTTGGCTATCACCAGATAGCCGCGGCGGGGAGCGACCTTAACGTCAGCTGATCGCTCAATTGCAAAGCCAAGTCTCATAAAGTCCCCTTGCATTAGGGAGCGAGGGTCGAGCGGTACCAACTCCAAAAGCACTACCTCGCCTTGCTCCTTTACCAACTCCTTTTCATAGATGGCGTAATTTACTAGAGCAAATAAGACGACCGATGACAGCAAGAAGATAATATTTCTCATGAGACTGGCTCCTCTGCATATCCTCGCACAGTTAAATATAGCCGTCCTAACAGCAACACACAGCCGCTGCCGACAAGTACTCCAGACTTTTCCAACAAGGTAAGCTCGAGGGTGTAGTAGTAGAACCAGATAAAAGCTGGCATCAGTAACAAACCAAGTGTCCACAACAGCCGCTCGTGTCGACCATATCCGAGGATCATCAGCGCCAGTGCTAGAAGAATCCCCGGGGCAGAGACAGTTCCTAGGAGGATTACCCCGACTACCGCAATTGAGAGTGGCTGTTGGAGCAAGCGTTTCCAACCTCCACCGACGTGCGCCATTAGGAAAACTAACCCGAGACAGAGTGCCACAGTTAGAGGCATCAAACTGAAGCCACCTGCCCCGATACTTCGTTGAAGCTCCCGCGACACGGTATGCACGGAGGAGAAATAGAAGGGTAAGAAAAGTACGATTAGACTAAGCGAAGTCGACAAGGCGTAGGCTAACGGCAGGTAGGCCCGTTTCACTCGGGGATTCGTAAACAAAAAACCGGCGAACACAAGCATTAGAATCAGTATTAGATTGACCACGTTTCCATGCATCAAGCCCAGCTCCTTCTCGAACATGACATTGAGGAAAAGGGTCAGAGCCACCGCCGAGCTGGAGAGAAATCTATCAATCGACATACGATAGACGTGATACGTCCCGACGGTCAGAAGGAGTGTCGCCACTAGCGCGCCACGCATTTCGTCAGGTTTAAAGAGCATGGCAACTCCCATCGTGAAAAGAATCTTCCCCATTCCCATCAGACAGAAGGAGCTTTGCATCAGAAAACTATGCTTAAGATTATGCTCCTTCTCTCGTGCAAGCAATGCTACTGCCAGAGCTGCTGCGATTAACATGAACCCCACGCCGATCAAATCACCTTCGGAACTGAAGGAGACGATCTTCGCAACACTTAGAAAACCGATGAAACAGAAGGATGAGATCGCCGCGCCGATCCCGACTAGAATTCTTAGGTAGAGTGGTAGCTCTCCATCCTGTTGGTCTTCCTTGATCGACTCGGAAAGCTTCGGCAGCTCCCCTACACCAACTTTGCCGCTCGACACCAGCTGTTCCAAGAGCGAGGTGGCAGTGATACTACTCATTTGATGAGACATGGTAGACTCCTAGTTCTTCGATTGTTTGCGTAAAGAAACTACGGCAACCGTAAACATCCCCAGCGTCACGAAACCGAGAAGCAACAGAGTTAAGCTCTCCGAGCCAAAAATATTCCTGAAAACTTTGTGAAAAGCTGTAACCGACAATATGCAAATTGAGAGATAGATCGCCGCTTGTGACCACAGGTCACACACCTTGAACCGATAAAAATTGTAAAGCACGAGATGAACTATGAGAGTAACCAGGCTGCCGCTTACCACTGAAGTAGTCGCTCGCGTTGGTGCGTCAATCAATAAGAAAGCTGGCGGCAAAGCGCAGACTAGGATGGTCAAGACTAACAATACTCGCGTCCACCTCGCGCTCAGCCAATTGGCACCTCGCAGATCGTAAAACTCGCGAAGCCCCAAGAACAAACCGTTGAAAAGTGCAAGTAAGGGAAAGATCAAAATCTCTACATCTTTCTCAGGCAGCAAGTACTGATTCCAGTAAAGAACTAAGAAAGTGTTTGTCACTCCGAGCCAAACCACCCATAGAGCTGCAAACTCCGAGAAGAGAACCCAAGCCAGTATTAGCAAACTCCAAGTGAGAAATAGCGTGTAGGCGTCGGCTCCCGTTTGATAGACCTGCCCAAAGACTGCCAGAAAAACTCCCACTAGCACCGAAGCGCAGAGTAACAGCACCTTGCCGGAGAGCCGCTGCTGAATGCCGTAGCAATATGATCCAAGCAAGCAAGCGAGTATCGAAAGCTGGATTCCAATAAACTTCTGGGCCGGCGTGATCTGCTGCCAGTTAAAAGCAAAGAAGTAGATCACTCCCGCTAGTATTAGGGCGACTCCCAGGAGCAGCAGCAAACGAGAAGCCCAAAGTCCCCAGCTTTTTGCTGGATATATTAGCTCCATGGCCTGCGTTCTAACCTCGGCAGAAATTAAGCCCTCAGCGGCTAAGCGGTCGACCAGCCGTCGGTCAGCAATGACTGATTCTAGGCTAAGCGGCTGTTTCGATAGAATATCCATAATGCCATTTTATTAAACACTGTAGAATTGTTATTATACACTGTACAATAACTGTTGCATACTATATTTTAGGACTATGGCACGCCGCTCCGATCACACCCCTGAAGAATTAAAACGTTTGGCGATCAAGGCCGGGCGATATCTTATTGAAAGGAATGGCTTTGCTAAATTTAGCGCCCGTGCGGTGGCTGCCAGAATTGGTTATACCGTCGGCACCCTTTACCACATCTTCGGCACCCTGGATGACTTTATTCTACATATTAACGCAGCGACACTTGATGAATTCTATCAATCGCTCACCGCTAGCATCACCCGCCGCAGCTCGCATCCACTCCAGAATCTAGCCAAAAGTTATGTTACCTTCTGCCGAACGAACTTCCATCTCTGGGAAGCGCTATTCGCGCACCGCCTGGCGAAGCAGCGGGAGCTTCCTGAGTGGTACGCTCCGAAGTTAGCGCGAATCTTCAGTGTAGTTGAGGAGACACTAATTCCTTACGTCAGTGGTGAGCGGGGAAAGCGAGAGCGGGCCGCGAAACTACTTTGGGCCGGCATTCACGGCATCTGCGTGCTTTCTCTCTCCGGCAAGCTAGCTGTTGTCAAAGCGGAATCAGCGGATGTGCTGGTTAGAGAGCTAGTTGAAGTTTTTATTCTGGGGCAAGCGTGATCGAGCACTCCTCCAAGTCTCCTACCCGCTTACCCTGAGATGCGCCTACTCCATTCGACGAGGCTTTCGACTAACTTTTTCAGATGCTTCTTCGTCGACTCATCCGTCAGATTACCTTCGGTATCAAAGCGTTGTGCGGCATTACCGATCATCACCTCCGGCTGGTTGAGCAAAAGGATATTCAAGGTTACACAGATCTGTCGCAGATGATATTGAGCGCGAGCCGTGGCGATCCCCCCCACTGAAGCGCCCATGATAGCGGCGGGCTTCCCCAACCACGCGCTATCGCCGTATGGCCGCGAGGCCCAATCAATTGCATTCTTTAAGACTCCAGGGACGGAGTAATTGTACTCCGGAGTAGCAAAGAGAATGGCGTCGGCAGCACGAATCTCTTTTTTAAAATCCACAATCTTCGCCGGAGGATTCTTCTCATCATCCTCATTGAAACCTGGGATACCATCTAGCTGAAAGATTTTGAGGCTAACACCGTCTGGTGCGAGTTGCTGCGCCGCACGCAGCGCGCTGAGATTGTACGAGTTACGACGAAGACTACCGGCAATGCCGAGAATTGTGAAAGATTTATCCATCTGTGTTGTATCCACCTTTAATTTGTTTCTATTTCCCGTGTTTGTGCTGATGACCGCTGTGTTCTCCCTCAGGACTAGAGCCTGGTCTCGGTTTGTGAGGTAAAGCCGTTTTTACTCTCTTAGGGGGCTTCGGCGCCGAGCTTCCGTCAGTTGCAATTCCATTTGCTCTAAGCACTGTTTTTGGAGCCAACGATGCCAGCGTTCCCGGCGGATTCTCATACCATCCGGGATCGTCATAGTTAGTAATTCCATCTCGTACTTTCAGGATCGTGAACATGCCCCCCATGGTGATGTAATCGTGAGGCCCCGCGGCTCCGCTCATTGGAATACTATTTTCGGGAACTTTCATATGTCCAGACTCGATGTGCTCCGCCATATCACCCATACCGTCTTGACCCATAGTCATATAGTCAGGGAGAAGCTGATTCACCTTTTTATCAAGGCCCTTGGCATTCACTCCAATCATATTGGGAAACTCATGTCCCATCTGATTCATCACGTGGTGAGTCATGTGACAGTGCATTGCCCAATCGCCTGGGTTATCAGCGATAAATTCAACTGTCCGTGTCGCACCAACGGGGACAAGGACAGTTGTTTCAGGCCACTGCCCGGCATCCGGAATACGCCCACCGTCTGTCTCAGTCACTTTGAAGAAGTAGCCGTGGAGGTGGATTGGATGGTGATGCATTGCACTTAGATTTCCGATACGAATGCGCACATGTTCTCCGAGCTTCGCAACGAGCGAATGAGTGCCTGGGAAGGCCCTGGCGTTTATAGTGAGCACATTGAAATCGGTCATTTCGTTTGGATTTGGTCGGCCGGTTCCAACTTCAATCGCCCATTCATGGAGGAGCAGAGCGAAGTCTCGGTCGGGCCGTGTGCCTTCTGCACTGCGAGGGTGGACAACAAAGAGTCCAACCATCCCCATTCCCATCTGTGTCATCTCGTCATGATGCGAGTGATACATAAACGTCCCGTGCTGCTTCAGGGTGAACTCATACATGAAGGTCTCA
>Ga0163155_10006644_pt1 | contig 11133 bp, 7 predicted proteins | sample OliLakLV19SP4G1_FD_148611 | JGI IMG/M metagenome (GOLD analysis project Ga0163155, IMG submission 148611) | Freshwater microbial mat bacterial communities from Lake Vanda, McMurdo Dry Valleys, Antarctica - Oligotrophic Lake LV.19.SP4.G1 | ecosystem: Environmental > Aquatic > Freshwater > Lake >...
CACGAACGCCTCAGCCCGCGCAGCGACACCGTCGCCCACCGGCTCGCCACACTGCGCCGGATCAGCGGCGATGACCCGCCCCGCGTCGTCGTCACCCCCGCCCGAGCCCTGATGCAACCCTTCGCCGAGGGTCTCGACCGGCTGCCGCAGGTGCAGCTCGGCGAGGGTGACGAGGTCGTCGTCGACACCCTGATCCGCGACCTCGCCGCCACCGCCTACCGCCGGGTCGACATGGTCGAGCGGCGCGGTGAGTTCGCGGCCCGCGGCGGGATCGTCGACGTCTTCCCGCCGACCGACGACCACCCGGTGCGGATCGAGTTCTTCGGCGACACGATCGAGGAACTGCGTACCTTCTCCGTCGCCGACCAGCGCAGCCTCGACCGGGTCGCCTCGGTCACCGCCCCGCCGTGCCGGGAACTGCTGCTCACCGAGGCCGTGCGCGAACGCGCCCGCGGCCTGTCCGACGTACTGCCCGGCGCCAGGGACCTGCTGGAGAAGGTCGCCGAGGGCATCGGCGTGGAAGGCATGGAGTCGTTCCTGCCCGTCCTCGGCGGCAAGCTGGTGACGCTGCTGGACGTCGTCGGCGAAGACACCCTCGTGCTGACCGTGGAGCCCGAACGCGTGCGAACGAGAGCAGCGGACCTCATCGCGACCGGCGAGGAGTTCCTGGACGCGGCCTGGAACAACGCCACCGCCGGTGCCGCCACTCCGATCGACCTGCGCGAACTCGCCGCCGGCGGCTACCGGAAGATCTCCGAGCTGCGCGCGATCGCGACCCGGCGCGCGCTGCCCTGGTGGTCGACCACCGCGCTGCCCGCCGACGCCGACCTGCGCGGCGTCGAGGAGGTCGAGGTCGTGGAGTTCCGCAGTCGCGACGTGCGCGGCTACCGCGGAGACATGGCGGCTGCCACCAGCGACCTCGCCCACCACATCGCCGAGGGCTGGCGGGTGGTCGTCGCGATGGCCGGTCACGGTCCGGCCGCCCGGCTGGTCGAGGTGCTCGGCGAGCACGGTGTCCCGGCGCGGCTGGCCGACACGCTCGCCGACGAGCCACAGCCGGGCGTGGTGCACGTCACCTGCGCTGCTCTGACCCACGGGTTCGTGTCCGAGGAGCACCGGATCGCCGTCCTCACCGAGGTGGACCTGGCCGGCCAGAAGACCTCGACCAGGGACATGCGCAAGATGCCCGCGCGCCGGCGCAACGCCATCGACCCGCTGACCCTGGCGCCGGGTGACTTCGTCGTGCACGAGAGCCATGGCGTCGGCCGGTTCATCGAGATGACGCAGCGCGAGGTGCAGGGCGCGCAGCGCGAGTACCTCGTGCTGGAGTACGCCCCCAGCCGCCGCGGCCAGCCGGGCGACCGGGTCTTCGTGCCGACGGACTCCCTCGACCAGGTCAGCCGCTACGTCGGCGGGGAGACCCCGACGCTGTCGAAGATGGGCGGGGCGGACTGGGCGAAGACCAAGGGCCGCGCCCGCAAGGCGGTCCGGCAGATCGCCGGAGAGCTGATCCAGCTCTACAGCGCCCGGATGGCCTCCGCCGGACACGCCTTCGGCCCGGACACGGTGTGGCAGCGCGAGCTGGAGGATGCCTTTCCCTATACCGAGACCCCCGATCAGCTCTCGTGCATCGACGAGGTCAAGGCCGACATGGAGAAGCCCGTCCCGATGGACCGGCTGGTCTGTGGTGACGTCGGCTACGGCAAGACCGAGATCGCGCTGCGGGCGGCGTTCAAGGCCGTGATGGACGGCAAGCAGGTCTCGGTACTGGTGCCCACCACCCTCCTCGTCCAACAGCACGTGTCGACGTTCTCCGAACGGTTCGCGGGCTTCCCTGTGGTGGTCCGCGGGCTGTCACGGTTTTCCTCCGAGGTGGAGTCCAAGGCCGTCCGCGACGGCCTCGCCGACGGCAGTGTCGACGTGGTCATCGGCACCCACCGGCTGCTCGGCGCCGGCATCACCTTCCGCGACCTCGGCCTGGTCGTCATCGACGAGGAGCAGCGCTTCGGCGTCGACCACAAGGAGGCGCTGAAGAAGCTGCGGACCAACGTCGACGTGCTCGCGATGTCGGCTACCCCGATCCCGCGCACCCTGGAGATGGCCGTCACCGGCATCCGCGAGATGTCCACGCTGGCCACCCCGCCGGAGGAACGCCACCCGATCCTCACCTACGTCGGCCCGTACGACGACCGTCAGGTGGCCGCCGCCATCCGCCGCGAGATGCTGCGCGAGGGTCAGGTCTTCTTCGTCCACAACCGGGTGGAGTCGATCGACCGGGTCGCGACCAAGCTCGCCGAGGCCGTCCCCGAGGCGCGGATCAGGGTCGCCCACGGCCAACTGCCGGAGCACCAGCTCGAACAGACCGTCGTGGACTTCTGGGAGCGCCGCTTCGACGTCCTGGTCTGCACCACGATCATCGAGACCGGTCTGGACATCTCCAACGCCAACACCCTGATCATCGACCGTGCCGACCGTCTCGGCCTGTCGCAGCTGCACCAGTTGCGGGGCCGGGTCGGCCGCGGCCGCGAGCGCGGGTACGCCTACGTGCTGTGGGACCCCGCCCACACGCTGACCGACACCGCCCACGACCGGCTGAAGACCATCGCGGCCAACACCGACCTGGGTTCAGGCATGCAGGTGGCGCTGAAGGACCTCGAGATCCGCGGCGCCGGCAACCTGCTGGGCGACGAGCAGTCCGGCCACATCGCCGGCGTCGGATTCGACCTGTACCTACGGATGGTCGCCGAGGCCGTCGAGGACTTCCGGCGCGGCATGGCGGGCGATGAGCCCGAGGTGCGCGCCGAGACCACGCTGGACATCCCGGTCGACGCCTACCTGCCGCACGAGTACGTCCCCGCCGAGCGGCTGCGGCTGGAGCTGTACCGGCGACTCGCCGGGGCGACCGACGATTCCCAGGTCGACGCCGTGGCCGAGGAGCTGGCGGACCGCTTCGGTGCCGAGGGCCCCGAGCGTGTCCTGCCCGACCCGGTCCGTGCCCTGCTCAGCGTCGCACGGTTCCGGGTCCAGCTCGCCGGGCTGGGGTTGCGTGATGTCGCCGTCGCCGGCCGGTACTTGCGGCTGGGCCCGCTCGACCTGCTCGACAGCGCCCGGATGCGACTGGACCGGCTCTATCCCGGCTCGGTCGTCAAGCCCGGCACCAGTACCATCCTGGTGCCCGTCCCGAGGTCGGGTGGCCCCGGCTCCCTTGGCGGTGGCGCCACGCAGTCCGACGGTGGTGCCGCCCTGCTCGAATGGGTGCGCAAGGTCGTGACCGATGTCGTCCCGCCGTCGGCGGGGACCGCCGCGCCGGAACCGGTCCTGGCCGGCAGGAAGGGATGAGGATGCGCCGCGTCACCCTCGCGCTCGCCATCGCCGGAGCGCTTGTCGTCACTCTGGCCGCCGGTTGCACCACCGCCGCGCGTCCGGGCACCGCGGCGGTCGCCGACGGCACGTCCTACTCGGTCTCCGAGGTCGACGACATCGCCCGGCAATTGGCCCCGCTGACCCAGGACAACAGCAGGCTGGCCGCTGCCGGACAGGTCATCCCGTTGCTCGTCATCGGTGACGACGTCCGGCGCGTGACGCGTGAGCTGGGCGGCAGCGTGCTGTCCGAGCAGGACGTTCGTGACCAGCTGGGGCCGCAGCTGGAGCAGTCCGGCATCTCGGTGAGCGACTTCGACACCGCCGCCCTGGAGGTACTCGGGACGGTCGTCATGGCCGGCGCGCTCCGCGGCACGCCCGAGGGCGACCAGGCGATGACCGAGCTGCTCAACGGGCTCGATATCGAGGTCAACCCCCGCTACGGCACGGCCACGACCACCGGAACCGGCCAGTTCGTCATCGGCCCGCCCGACAATCCGTGGCTCGCCACGGCGTCGCCCAGCGATCCGGCAGGGGCACCGGGCGATCCGGCCGCGGTGCCGAGCGCGGAACCGAGCGCCCCCGCATCCCGGTGAGCGGCGACGCCCTCGCCGACGTCGTGGCGGTCATCGACCGCCTGGTCAGTCCCGGTGGCTGCCCGTGGGACGCCGAGCAGACACATGCGAGCCTCGCGCCCTACCTCATCGAGGAGGCCTACGAGGTCGTCGATGCCATTGAGGGCGGGGCCGTCGATGGCCGGGCCACGGGGGGCGGAGCCGTCGATGGCCGGGCCACGGGGGGCGGAGCTGTCGAGGAAGCGGCCGACGCGCATCTCGCGGAGGAACTGGGCGACGTCCTGCTCCAGGTCGTCTTCCATGCCCGGCTCGCGGCCGGGCGAGGCGCGTTCGACATCGACGACGTGGCCCGTGGTCTCCTCGCCAAGCTGATCCGGCGACACCCGCACGTGTTCGAGGTGGCTGCAGACGCGGCGGGCGCCGGTGCGACAGCTGAGTCCGTGGCGCTCAGCTGGGAGCAGCTGAAATCCACCGAGAAACCGGATCGCGGCCTGTTCGAGGGGATTCCGGCCGGGCTGCCCGCCCTGGCCCGGGCCGACAAGGTCGCCGGCCGGTTGCAGCGGGCAGGCCTGGGGCCTGCGGCAGTGGGCGTACCGGCCGAGGACGCGGCTGCCGACGACCTCGGACGCCAGTTGTTCGCGCTGGTGGTAGCGGCGCGTCAGGAGGGCATCGACGCCGAGGCGGCGCTGCGTGGGGTGCTGCGGCGCATCGAGGAGAACGCCGGCGAGCCGGGTCCGTTCGCGCACGGCCAACGCGAGGTTCGTCCGTCGCGCGCCGATGCACGAGCACACTGAGTACCGTCGTCCTGTGTACGGCACTGCAGGTGACGACGGCGTCCACCTGAGCCCGCCGCGGGGCGGAGCCTTGTCGTGATCGAGGCGTGGCAGGTACTGGACGAGCGGTATGAGTTGGGCGAGGTGCTCGGCACCGGTGGGATGGCCGAGGTGCGCCGCGCCCGCGACGTCAGACTGGGTCGCGAGGTCGCGGTGAAGATGCTCCGCAGCCACGCCGAGGACGATCCGCAGCTGGTCGAGGCGTTCCGCTCCGAGGCCATGGCCAGTGCCCGGCTGAGTCACCCGGGTGTGGTCGCCGTCTACGACGTCGGCGAGGCGGTCGTCGACGGTCAGACCCGTCCCTACCTGGTGATGGAGATGATCGAGGGCGTCCCGCTGTCGTCGCTGCTGGCCGACGGCACCTCGCTGACCGTGGAGCGATCGGTGGAGATCGGGGTCGACGTGTGCAGCGCGCTGGCGCATGCCCATGAACGCGGCGTGATCCACCGTGATGTGACACCGGGCAACCTGATGATCCTGCCCACCGGTGCGGTCAAGGTGACCGACTTCGGCATCGCCCGGGCCGTCCGGTCGGGGACTCAGGCCCTTGGCGGGCCGGAGGCCGACGCCGGTTCCGGGTACGGGTCGGTCGCCTACATCAGCCCCGAGCAGGCGCGCCGCCGCACTGTCGACGCCCGGTCGGACCTGTACTCCTTCGGCTGCGTGCTGATGGCGATGCTGACCGGATCACCGCCGTTCGTCGGCAGTGCGAGATCGGTGGTCGCTGATCACCTGAGGAAGGCGCCGCCGCGGCCCTCGTCGCGGCGGCCCGGAATCGACCCGGCCATCGACGAGGTGGTGCTGCGCTGTCTCGAGAAGGATCCGTGGGCCCGGCCGCAGACCGCCGCCGAGCTGCGGCGTGACCTGTTGCGCATCCTCGTTGAGGTCGACTCCGCCGCCGCCCGCGCGGCTGCCGTGGGCGGGCTCGCCTCCGCCGACGGCAACGACGTGGACATCACCGAGCTGCCGACGGCGCGAGTGGCCTCGGGGCTGCTTCCCACCGACGTTGACACCGGCGTGGACACCGGCAACGTCTCGGCGGTGGTCGCGACCGAGTCGCCAACGCAGTCGCCAACGCAGTCGCCAACGCAGTCGCCAACGCAGTCGCCGACGGAGTCGGTGGGCGCGCCGGCCACGGCCGCCCCGGCCGGCATGGCTGCCACCGGCGCCACCCCCGCCGAAGCCACGCCTGGCTCGATCTCCGCGGCCGGCTTCCGCCGCCGCGCCTGGTGGGTGGCCGGGGTGACCGCGCTGCTCAGCATCGCGGCCTTGGTGGTCGGGGGAGTGATCCAATTCGGTGGTGGAGTCCGCTCCTCGGACGTCGAGATCCCGCCCACGACCGGGCTGAGTGTCGAGGTGGCGACCACCCAGCTGGAGGAACTGGGCCTCGTCGTGGCGGTCGAGCCGCTGCCCGAGTCCTCGGTGGAGATCCCCCGCGATGCCGTCATCAGGACCGACCCGGGGGAGGGTGAGCAGGTGCCACGGCGATCGGAGGTGGTCCTCGTGATCTCCTCCGGCCCCGCGGCCGTCACCGTGCCCGAACTGGAAGGGCTGACGCTGACTGCCGCGCTGCTGGCCCTGGAGGAGGCGGGCCTGACCGCGGGCAACCTCAACGAGCAGGACTCCGCGCAACCAGAAGCCCGGGTGCTCTCCTCGACGCCGGAATTCGGCCAGGTACTCAACGAAGGCGAAGCGGTCTCCCTCGACATCGCCAGCGGCAGCAACGTGGTGCCGCGGGTCGTCGGGTTCACCCGCAGCCGCGCCAATCAGCTGCTGGTCGAGCGCGGTTTCCAGGTCGCGGTGGAGACCGTGCCCGCCAGCGAGCCGCAGGGCACGGTCATCGAGGTGCGGCCCGCCGCGGGTGTGACGCAGCGGGTGGGCACGTCGATCACGCTCGTCGTCTCGCAGGCCGGGCAGGGCGCCGCGGGAACCGGGGCCGACACCGGCAATGCGCCCACTCCCACGGACACGGCCAGCCAGACCGCGACGGTCACTGTGACCGAGACCCTGGGCAGCTCCACCTCCGGCGGCTGAGCGGGTCGCACTGCGGCGGCAACATATCGGGTCACATCGGCGTGCTGCCCGGGCTGACGCGAGCGGGCCGACTACCGTGGGCGGCGCTCGGGCCATCCCGGCCCGCCGTGCCGCCTGTTCCGATCCGTTACACCCCAATCCGACGCTGCAGTAGCAACCAAGGAGTAGTTGTGGCATTGATCGACGCCATCGGCGCCCGTCAGATCCTGGACTCGCGGGGCAATCCCACCGTCGAGGTGGAGATCGAACTCGACGACGGCACCGTCTCACGCGCCGCGGTGCCCTCCGGTGCCTCGACTGGTGCCTTCGAGGCGGTGGAGCGGCGTGACGGTGACAGCGGCCGCTACAACGGCAAGTCCGTCGAGGGTGCGGTCGACGCCGTGCTCGACGACATCGGGCCGCATCTGCTGGGTCTGGAGCTCGACGCCAGCGACCAGCGCGCGATCGACCAGGCCATGATCGACCTGGACGGCACCCCCAACAAGGCCACCATGGGCGCCAATGCCATCCTCGGAGTGTCCCTGGCGGTGGCAAAGGCGGCCGCAATCTCGGCCGGGCTACCGTTGTTCCGCTACGTGGGGGGCCCCAACGCCCACCTGCTGCCGGTGCCGATGATGAACATCCTCAACGGTGGCGCCCATGCAGACTCCGGCGTGGACATTCAGGAGTTCATGGTCGCCCCGATCGGGGCGCCCTCGTTCGCCGAGGCGCTGCGGTGGGGTGCGGAGACCTACCACGCGTTGAAGTCAGTGCTCAAGGACCGTGGCCTGTCGACCGGACTCGGGGATGAGGGCGGCTTCGCGCCGGCGCTGCCGACCAACCGCGACGCCCTGGACCTCATCGCCACAGCGGTCGACAAGGCCGGGTTCACCCTCGGCAGCGATCTCGTGCTGGCACTGGACGTCGCGGCGACCGAGTTCGCGGCTGACGGCGGCTACCGCTTCGAGGGCCAGGTGCGGACCGCGGAGCAGATGATCGAGTACTACACGACGCTGGTCGACGCCTACCCCATGGTCAGCATCGAGGACCCGCTGGGCGAGGACGACTGGGAGGGATGGGCGATGATGACCGAGGCGCTGGGTTCGCGCACCCAGATCGTCGGCGACGACCTGTTCGTCACCAACATCACCCGGCTGCAGCGGGGTATCGACGCGGGCGCCGCCAACGCGCTGCTGGTCAAGGTCAACCAGATCGGGACGTTGAGCGAGACCCTGGACGCGGTCGACCTGGCCCACCGCAATGGGTACCGGACCATGATCAGTCACCGCTCGGGAGAGACCGAGGACACCACGATCGCCGACCTGGCGGTCGCCACGAACGCCGGCCAGATCAAGACCGGCGCCCCGGCGCGATCGGACCGGGTGGCCAAGTACAACCAGCTGCTGCGGATCGAGGACCAGCTCGACGACGCTGCCGTGTACGCCGGCGCGTCGGCGTTCCCACGGTTTCGCCGGGACTGAGCCGGCACGACCATGGCACGCCCGACCCCGCCGGCCCGGGTGGATTCCCGACGGCCCCGATCCACCCCGCACCGCGCCGGGGTGACGGGCCGAGCCGCTGTGCCGACTATTGATGGGCGCCGCAACGGGGCACTGTTGCGCACCAGGCGCATCGTCGTCCTCGCTGTGCTGCTGGTGCTGTGCGCGATCAGCCTGGCGCCGCACGTCCGGCTCTACGTCGAGCAGGAGCGGCACCAGGCGGCGGTGCAGGCCGACATCGCGGCGCGCGAGGCCGCAGTCGCCGACCTGCAGCGGCAGCAGGAGCTGTGGTCCGACGACGCCTACATCGCCGCACAGGCCCGGGAGCGGCTGCACTACGCCTTTCCGGGGGAGACGACCTACGTCGTCATGCCCCCGGCGGCAGCCACTCAGCCGGTGCCGCTGTCGCCGGCCCAAGCTGAGACGCCGGTGGAGGCGCCCTGGTACCGAGAGCTCTGGGAGGGGCTGCGCGGGTGAGGCCCGGCGACCTCGCTGCCGTCGCCGCCCAACTGGGGCGGGAGCCGCGCAGTGTGCTCGGCATTGCCCACCGCTGCCCGTGCGGCCTGCCGGACGTCCTCCGCACCGCCCCCCGGCTGCCTGACGGCACCCCGTTCCCCACGCACTACTACCTCACCTGCCCGCGGGCGGCCGCCGCGGTGGGGACCCTGGAGGCCGGAGGGTTGATGCGCGAGATGACCGACCGGCTGGCCGCTGAGGAGGAGTTGGCGGCGGGCTACCGGGCGGCGCACGAGGCGTATCTGGCTGATCGGGACTCCGTGGAGGTGGTGGCCGAGATCGACGGCACCAGCGCCGGTGGCATGCCCGACAGGGTGAAGTGCCTGCACGCGCTGCTCGGTCACGCCCTGGCCGCCGGCCCGGGTGTCAACCCGCTGGGCGACGAGGTGCGGGAGGCTCTCGGCGCGTGGTGGTCCACCGGCCGGTGCGTTGCCGACGCCTGACCGACCGCGACGTGGGCGCTGCAAGGGGCTAGCGGGCGCGGTCGGCCAGGGCAGCTCGCGCCGCCCAGTACCCGCTCATGCCGTGCACGCCGGGCCCCGGCGGCGTCGCCGAGGAGCAGATGTACACCCCCGGGACCGGTGTCCGGTAGGGATTCCACGCGGGTACCGGCCGCAACGCGATCCCCAGCACGCTGGCCGCCCCCACCGCGATGTCACCGCCGGCGTGGATCGGGTTGTCCACAGCCAGCTGCGCGGCGGTACGGGAGTGGGTGCCCACGACGGTGTCACGAAACCCTGGCGCGAATCGCTCGATCTGGCCGGTGATGACCGGTTCGGCGTCGACGGTCGAGCCATTGGGAACGTGGCAGTAGGCCCACACCACGTGGCGGCCCGCCGGCGCCCGGCTCGGGTCGGCCACGGTCGGCTGCCCGACGAGGATGAACGGCCGATTGCTGTGTCCACCCGCGGCGACCCTCGCCTCGGCGTGCGCCACTTCGGCGAACGACCCGCCGACGTGGATCGTGCCGGCACGGCGCGCGCGGGCGTCGAGCCATGGGATCGGGTCCGTGGTGACGTAATGCACCGTGCAGGCTCCTGGGCCGTAGCGGTAGCGCCGTGCCCACCACCGCCACCACCGGGCCGCCATGTCCGCGTCTGCCGGCAGGAGGGAGGCCACCTGGTGTGGATTGAGGTCGAGCAGCACGACCGGCGCCGCTGGCAACTGCGCCAGCGAGGTCACCCAGCGCCCGGTGTGGATGTGCCCGCCCAGTGACCGCAGGTCGTGCGCCATGGCGTCCGCGATGCGCTGACTGCCGCCGCGCGCGATCGGCCAGCCGCCGGCATGCGCCAGCGCGGTCAGCAGGTAGGCGACGGCGGCGGCGTCGATGCCGCCCAGCGGCCGGACAGCGTGCGCGGCATTGCCGGCCAGCAGCGCGGGCGCCTGCGGCTGCGAGAACCGCGCGATGGTCGCAGGCAACCGGGCCAGCAGTCGTGGTGCCAGCGCCGCCAGCAACGCGGGGCTGTCCGCGCGCAGGGGCACGCCTCGCAGCCGGGAGGTGAACAGCTCGGCCAGGGCGTCGGCGTGCTCGACCAGCGGTCCGAGGAGCCGGCGGTACCGGGCGGCGTCGGCGGCGCCCCCCAGGCCCTCGGCCGTGTCCGCCAGGCTGCGCTCGGCGATCGCGAACCGGCCCCCGTCCAACGCATGGGCGAACGGCACCTCCGGTTGCACCAGGGCCACCCGCGAGGCCAGGTCCCACTCCCGGGTGAAGAACGGCGAGGCGATCGCCAACGGGTGGGTCGCCGAGCACAGGTCGTGCATCACGCCCGACTCGATGAGCTCTGCGCCGCGCAGCCCGCCCCCGATCGTGTTCGATCCCTCGACGACCTCCACCTGCCAGCCGGCGTGGGCCAGGGTCAGTGCGGCGGCGAGGCCGTTGGGTCCTGACCCGACGACGACGGCATCGGCGACTGGGCGCAGCCGGGCGGTGGGCATGGGCGTCAGCGTGGCAGGCTTACCGCCATGCCGCGTGTCGCCGCGATTGACTGCGGTACCAACTCCATCCGACTCCTGATCACCGATCTGACGCGTGATGAGGCGACGTCCGCCGTGCGGGGTGTCGACGTGGCGCGCCGGATGGAGATCGTGCGGCTGGGCGCCGGGGTCGACGCCACCGGCCGGCTCGATGCCGCGGCGCTGCAGCGGACGTTCGCCGCCGTGGACTCCTACGCCGAGATGATCCGAGAGTCGGGCGCCGAGCGGATCCGCTTCGTCGCCACCTCCGCGACCCGCGACGCGGAGAACGCAGCCGACTTCCTGACCGGTGTCGAGCTGCGCCTCGGCGTCGTTCCCGAGGTCGTCACCGGCGCCGAGGCGCAGCTCGACACCGGTCAGGAA
>Ga0163155_10006651_pt1 | contig 11126 bp, 9 predicted proteins | sample OliLakLV19SP4G1_FD_148611 | JGI IMG/M metagenome (GOLD analysis project Ga0163155, IMG submission 148611) | Freshwater microbial mat bacterial communities from Lake Vanda, McMurdo Dry Valleys, Antarctica - Oligotrophic Lake LV.19.SP4.G1 | ecosystem: Environmental > Aquatic > Freshwater > Lake >...
GACCGATGATGCGCGAGTGCAGCGCTTCTTCCATCTTCATCAGGCGTTCGCTTTCCTCGCCCGAAATGCGGATGGTCGGGATACCTGTCCACATGCTGACGACTTCCGCGATATCCTCACCACCCAAACGCGGCTGATTGGTCTCTTCGTTCCAGTTCGCTTTGAAACCAGTCAGGACTTCTTCAACATTGACGCGCTGACGACGGAGCAAATCCATTTCTTCGTCTTCGCTGCCTTCTTCTTCGAGCATCCGCATTTCGTCGTCGATACGTTCCAAATCCTGTTCGGCACGGCGAACTTGTGCCGCTTCTGGGCTTTTATACATACGCAAACGCGCAGAGGCTTCGTCGATCAGGTCGATAGCCTTATCCGGCAAGAACCGATCGGGAATATAACGCGCCGACAGATTCGCGGCGGCTTCGATGGCGTCGTCGGTAATTTCGACGTTATGATGCTCTTGATAGGGGACTTTGATTCCTTGCAGAATTTCAATCGTCTCTTCGATGGTCGGCTCATCGACCAGAATTTTCTGGAAACGACGTTCTAACGCGGCATCGCTTTCGATGTGCTTGCGATATTCATCGAGCGTGGTCGCGCCGATGCACTGAAGCTCACCGCGTGCCAATGATGGCTTGAGGATATTTGCCGCATCGACACTGCTGCCCGCCGACCCTGCGCCGACCAGCATGTGCACTTCGTCGATGAACAAAATCGAGTCGGATGTTTTCAATTCTTCGATCACACGTTTGAGTCGTTCCTCAAACTGACCGCGATACATCGTTCCGGCGACGAGCGACCCGACATCGAGCTGCAAGACACGTTTATCGAGCAGTTGACGCGGCACTTCGCGATTGACGATGCGCTGTGCCAGCCCTTCGACAATCGCCGTCTTGCCAACGCCTGGTTCACCGATCAACGCCGGGTTGTTCTTGCGGCGGCGGCTTAAGACCTGAATCACACGCTCAATTTCGGTTTCACGCCCGACCACTGGGTCGAGCTTGCCTTCCTGAGCGAGTTGTGTCAGGTCGGTCGCCAATTGATCGACCAACGGGGTTTTCCCAGATTTATCTTTTTGCGGACGCGGCGGACGCGGTTCTTCTTGACTGGATTGCGGCGGTTGCACAGGGCTCTCCTGCAATACACGGCGCGTCTGACGGCGCACCTCTTCCGGGCTGATGCCCAGACGCTTCAAGATATCGATAGCAACTCCTTCGGTCAGGCGCACCAGACCGAGCAGAAGATGCTCTGTACCGATGTAATGATGCCCCATCCGGCGGGCTTCATCGACCGCGAGTTCCAGCACACGCTTGGTGCCAGGAGAAAGCTCAGGTTGTGTCGTGCTGGTGCGGGTGGTAGCGCGTGTCATGCGTTCGACCAGTTCTTCGACACGTCGCTGTTCCAACCCAAGTTCGCGCAGCACACGTCCAGCGACGCCACCTTCTTCGCGGATTAACCCCAAAAGCAGGTGTTCAGTACCGATATAGTTGTGCTGCAACCGTTCGGCTTCTTCTTGCGCGAGGCTTAATACTCGCCGCGCACGTTGGGTGAAGCGTTCCATCTTGTTTGCCACAGTTACGAGACCTCCGTCGCTTACAGCCGTTGGAATAGCTGCCAGCAATTGCACTCAGTTGAAGAACGGGTTAACAATAATAACGCTTCTTGAGCCTCTGCTGATTATAGCACACGCTTACTCACTCACTACATGCCACGTCGCATAAACCTTGCGTTAGAAAGCTAGTAGTTTCATGAAAAGTGTATAGCAAACCTTCCAATTTGCGATCTTTTCACCTGTATAAATAAAAACGCCGCACAGTGAACGATAACTCGTTTTCTGGCGGCGGTGACTCGTTAAATCATTAACGTAGATTAAGCGTCTGGAAAATTCTGCCAATCGCTGTCCATATACTCCGCCGAATTGACACGCTTCAGGCTCAGCCCCAAGCGGCGGTTTTGTACATCCACCTTCACCACGCGCAGCGTCATGATGTCGCCTTCTTTGACGACTTCTTTAGGGTGCTGCACGCGCTGATCGCTCAGTTCGCTGATGTGGATCAAGCCTTCGATCTCTTTGACATCGACCAGTTGTGCGAACGCGCCAAACTTGGTCAGCTTGGTCACTTCTGCTTTGACCAACTGCCCGACTTGATACGCGAGCGCAATCGTATCCCATGGGTCAGGCGCTTGCCGCTTCATGCTCAAGCCGATACGTTTGGCGTTTGGGTCAACGCTGATGACTTCGACGCGCACCTCTTGCCCAACTTTCAGCACGTCTTTCGGGTGTGTAATGTGCTGCCACGACATTTCTGTCAGGTGAACCAGCCCTTCAGCACCGCCAATATCGACGAACGCGCCAAAGTCTTCCAGGCTAACCACCCGCCCGACTCGCGACTCACCGACGCTCAACTGCTGAATCAGTGACTCTTTGCGTTTCTCGCGCGTCTCACGCGATGCAGAACGCTCAGACAAGATCAAGCGGTTGCGCTGGCGGTCGACTTCGACCACTTTGACCATGATCGGCTCGTTGACCATGCTCGTCCAGCGTTCTTCTTCGGTTTCGCCTTCCAAAGCACGACGGCGATCCGCGCTCATCTGGCTTTGCGGCACGAACCCACGCAGTCGCCCAAAGCGGACGATCAAGCCGCCTTTGTTGTAACCAGCGACGCGCGATTCCATGACTTCCTGGCTTTGGCGAAATTCTTCGGCACGCTGCCAGTCGGTTTCTTCGACGGCGCGGTTATACGAGAGCAAAATATTCCCATTGTGGTCACGCGGGTTGACCACGAACACACGTACAGATGCGCCGAGCTTTAGTTCTTCTAAATTCTGGCGTCCCATGCGTTCCAGTTCGGCGGATAAAATCACGCCTTCGCTGTCGCCATCGAGCGCGACGATGACAGATGTCGGGGATGTCGCTTTGACTACCCCATCGATGAGATCGCCTTTCTTAAACTTACGCGCACCTTCGGCGGCACTGGTTTGGGGTGCGGTCGTGCTTTCAGTCGGCAAATCCGCCGTCGAATCGGCATCAACGCTCATTGTCGCGTCCGCGTCTGGCACCAGCGGCGCTTCATCTGGCATTTCACCCGGCATCGGTTCTTCACTCGACGCAGCGGGTGCATCCGACGTGACATCGCTGACTCTATCGTCATCGGTCACGCGGAGATCGTCATTGATGGTCGGTGAAGACTCATTGCTTGGAGCGACGGCAGCAGGCGCGTCCGTTTCTGCGACAGGCACGGGGACAGCGTCAATCGCTCCCGTTTCAGCGCCAGTCGTCGAGTCAGTCGCTTGGACATCCTCGTTATCGCTCTGCCCTGGCATGTTCGGAACTTTCACGTTTCGTTTCTCCCGCAGTCAGTGGGTACGCCACGTATTATACAAACTGCGTGATAAGAATCAAACACACCGACGCATAAATTGTCATATTTGTGAAGGATGTATGCAGATTGTGAGGTCGGGCGGTGATGATTGTCAAAAGTTCGTTTTTTCTCTATAATGAGTCTTTATGGCACATTTGTTCACATTGACGTACATGATAATTGAGCTTGCACCAAAACTTTCGTTAAACGAGTTTATTCGAACATGCACGCCTTTAGCGAGCATCCTACCACTTGAAGACAGGTTTGAACAACGAGTCGCCGATTTAATTGATGCAGTAACTCATTTCGAGCCATCTGAAGAAGAAATTTCCACTCTAATCCAATTTCTGCGAGCTGATCGTGATTTTCTGGGCATCATTGTAACTGCTGCGCCAATGTCACATTACAAATTCAGTGAATCACGAAACCTTGTTTTTGCCCTCGCCCTAAATCCCTCTCCCTCAGGACGAGGGACTTCAAAAGCGCGTTTTTCTCCCCTTCTCCATGAGGGCGAGGGGCAAGGGGGTGAGGGCTGAAAACGAGAAGCTTGTGTAAGGTGAGTTAAAAGCTTGGCAACATCACTTGGCATTGACCTTACTCTCCAGTTGATTTATCGCCGAAACCCGTCTCGATTGGCGCAAACAATATCCCCCGACCCGACTTTACTGGAAGACTATGACCGTGACGATATCCCCATGGATATTCTTCCTGAACTGTCGGTTACAAATGTTCGCGAATTGCTCAGAACCACGCTTCCACTCCCTCAACTTTCGCCTGAGGAAGCGGCTGTTTTGGTCATCTCGCATTTGGATAACCGCACCCGTTCCCGTCGTTCCAAGCTTAAAAGGCACCGTGGTCTCTAATGTGACATTGGCGTAGCAGTTACAATTAACGTTTTGATATATCGTCTGTGTCATTGAAGAACTTAAGCCACGCCTCGACTTCTTGCGGTGTAATCTGCACATCCATTTCGACAATTTTAGCGTAACGCCCTTTAATCTTGGGGTCCGCACTGTCGAGCGCGGCATCTTTATCATGTTTATTGCGTTTGGGTGGGTTGAGGACACGGATAAAATCGATGCTTTTGCACGCACGCATTTTACGCGCACGTGCCGCTGCCAGCACGACATTATCACCGCTCACCACCACCCATTGACCCGGATCGCGCGTATTTTTGATACGATTCAACATCAGCGCATCGGCGGTGCTGCCGGGTGCGGCGAACACGACTTCGACGGTATTGTTGGAAAGATGCGATCGCCCCGATGGCACGCCGTTATCGAACACGACGATGACACGTTTGTTTTCGCGCGCCGCCAACCCGCGCAGCTTGTACACGAGTTTGATCTCGTCATCAGGGTCGCTGAGCGAAATATCGGGGAGCTGCCCGATCAAATTGTGTCCATCGATAAGATATGCCATGACGACTCTCGTTTGCCCAAACTACGCATTTCAGGTTAGTGTAATCGCATTTTCTGTAATTATGACGAGATTTTTCACAATCGATGAATAAACAAACCGGATTTCTGCTGATACGTGCGTTCATCCTGCTGCTCGCGCTGCTGCTTTTGCTGGTCGGCTATTACTGGGTACATAAGCCGGTCGATCTGGCGCTGCTCGCGCGGGTCGGTGGCGCGTTTTTGGATGTCGTCACGATCTGCGTCCTGTTTGCCGCAGCGCATGTGATCGGGCGTGCTGCCATCAACCGAAGCGCCCTGAAACGTCACCCGTCGGACATGTCAGGGTACGAAACCGCCGCGATCACTATGCTCCTCGGTTTGACGGTAATTTCAATTTTCACGCTTGTGATGGGGTTGATCGGCTTGCTAATCACGCCCGCGATCTGGGTTGGTTTAGCCGCGATCCTCGTGATTTACGGTCGTCCAAAACGGCGCGGGGCGATCAACGAGCGGCTTACAGACGTATTCAGCCGATTCGCAATTACCCCATCATGGCGCGGCATTCTCACATTTTTATCGCTGATCGTACTCGTCCCTGCCGCGCTATACGCATTCGCCCCACCCTACGCGTGGGATAGTTTGACCTATCATCTGGTCGCGCCGATGCGCTACCTGGCGCAGGGCGCGATCACGGCGCAACCGGATAACTTTTTTTTGGGGTTTCCACAAGGTATCGAGATTTTATATACGCTCGCGATCGGACTGTTTGGGCGCGTGAGTGCGGCGGCATCACTGCACTTCGCGTTTGGCGTACTCGGTGTGCTCATCACGATGGGCGTCGGGCGTCGCGTCAGCAATCTCACGGGCGGTTATAGGGCGGCGGCGATCTTGTTGAGCGCTTTCAGTCTGGTCAAGTTGTTCGGGTGGGCATACGTCGATCTGGCAGTACTCGCGTATTCCGCCGCTGTGTTAAGCGTCATTTTATCATGGCGGCGAACCCATCAGCGCGGTTGGTTGGTGGTCGCGGGCATTTTGCTGGCGGGCGCAGTTGCCGCCAAATATATTGCGGGCGGATGGGCGATTGCTATTTTCGTGCTGGTCGTTGTTCGCAGCCCACGCCGTGACCTCATCCGCAATGGCGCAGCACTGGTCATTCCAGCGCTGATCGCGTTCAGTCCGTTCGCGCTCAAAGGCGCGCTGCTCTATCAAAACCCGATTTATCCGTACGTATTCGACGGCTTGAATTGGGACGCTGCGCGGATGGCACAATTCAACGGGGCGGGCGCGGGCTTGATCGGGATGGGCAGCGCGTGGCAACTGCCGATGATGCCATTGGCGGCGACGATATTGGGCGATCAATATACACCTGGTTATGCATTCACGAGCGGCGCATGGCTGCTTACCACTCCACTTTTATTGATCGTGATCGGGCGCGCACTCAAGCGGCGCGGGCGCGTGTTCGCCGCTGACGGCATCGTTTTGGCAGTGGTCGTGCTGATCTTTTGGGCGATGTTGTCGGCATTCAACGGCATCGCCGCGCAAACGCGCATGATGGCGATGGCGTTCCCCTTGGCGGCGGCGCTCGGCGGGCTGGCGCTGACCACCATCGACGATCTGCCCCGCAAACCAATCTATGTCGGTTTTATCGTGCGCGCGCTGTTCGTCATCACGTTCGCGCTGCATTCCTTCGATGTCATACGCGATGTCGTGCAAGATCAAGTGGTGCCGTATACACTCGGCATGATCAGCGAGGACGATTATTTATCGGGCAAGCTCGGCGCCCATTACCCGGCGCTGCGTCAGCTCGCGTCGCTGCCCGAAGGTTCGCATGTGCGGCTGATGTTCGAGCCGCGCAGCCTGTACTGCCCCGCATCGGTGACGTGTCACCCCGATGTCATGTTCGATTATTGGCGGCGACCACTCCGTTTAGGCGCCACGCCCGATCAAGTCTTTGAAGCCTATCGCGCTGACGGCGACGATTACTGGCTGGTGTGGATGGATACCGATCCCACTGTCGCGGCGTCCGGCTTCGATTTCGACCGCGCTGATCCTGCACATACTGCCGCCGATGACTTATTCCCTGTCGCCCTGCAAACGCACATGATCGCGATATGGACAGATGGATTGTTTTATACGCTGTATACATGGCGCTGAACGTTGGGATTGCGTATGTTGTGACGAGACGCTGTTTTGCTGTATTCTGGTTGGGATTTGAAGGAGTCTGTTTATCCATGAAAAAGTTGAGTTTGGTGCTCGCGCTGATCGTCAGCGCGTTGATCGTCTGGGTCGCATCGTCGGCAGTCGCGCAAGAATCCACGCCGCCGCCGATTCAGATCAGTACGCCTGCCCCAACCGATGCGCCGCCAAGCATGGTGACGCCCCAAGATTTGCCCAGCTTATCCGGCGTTGGCGGCACACCGCTCGAACAGAATGTACGTATCCGGCTCGAACCGAGTTTGGAAGCGCGTCAGATCGGCATTTTGCGCTTCGGCAAATTCATCGACATTGTCGGTACAAACGGGTTCGATACCGACCGCGATTGCAACGGTGATTTTGAAGATACGCTCGATATGTGGGTACAGGTCGTTTTCCGCGAACAACGCGGCTGGATCGCGCGCTGCACGCTGACAATTTACGGCGATCTCAGCCGTTTGCCTATCGAAGCGCCGCCGTCCGCCGTCGGATAAAGACAGTTAAAAGTTGAGCGGTTAAAAGTTAAAAGTCACAACATGCACGCATCACCGTTTTGTGGGAGTGCTGAATATCATGGACATCTTTCGTAGGAACAAGACACGCTTGATCCGAAAATGCCAGAATATTCACCATCACCCATTTAACTTTTAACTTTGACCTTGATATGGTTTGTGCTATCCTTCACAAAAAGGACTTTCTTATGCAGCGTCGATCCGCAGTCGTCTTTGTCATCCTCAATGTTTTTATCTCGATTGGGGTGGCATTAGCGCTCATTCAAGTGGTCAACAACCGGGATACTGGTGCGTCAAACCTGACACAAATCGTCACGCTCGAAGTGATCGTGACCGCGACACAGGGAGCCACTCAAACGCCATTCATTATCACCGCGACTCCGCCAGAAGGCGTTGTTCTATTGCCCACCGGTTTATTCGGCACGCTGACTCCACCCGCCCCGAACGCCGCGACCACCGTTGACGCCAACGCACCGACTATCGATCCAAGTTTACTGAGCGGCGATGTCGCGCTTCAGGCGCAGGCGACGACCAATGCGCTCCCGTCGGGTTGCATTTTGCACACAATTGCCGAAGGTGATACGCCATTTGCCATCGCCGAGCAATACGGTGCGGATGGTCAACAACTGCTTGCAGTCAACGGATTGACGGAAGAAAGTTCGGTCTTTTTGCAAATCGGGCAGGTCTTGATCGTGCCGCTGGAGGGCTGCACGCTGACGGCAAACGTCCTCGAAGGCGAAAATCCGGCGGAACTCACCGAAGAACCGACCGCGACCGAAGTTGGCGCTGCCACCGTGACTCCGGCTGTGACCATGACTATCGCGGCAACGAATACAGCCGCACCCACGTTGACACTGACGCTGCCGCCCACTGCCGAAAACGCGCAAATGGAGATCGTCGAAGTGCGCAGTCCGGGCGTAATCACCGCAGAATCGGTGACAATCCGCAACAACGGACCGACAGTGAATATCTCTGACTGGCTGCTCCGCGATGGCGAAGGCAATACGTACACATTCCGCGAACAATTCCTGTTCGAGCGCGGAGCGATCACCATCAATACGCGCGTCGGCACAGATACGACCAATAACAAGTTCTGGGGTCAACAAGCCGCCGTGTTGCAATCGGGCGACAGCGTAACACTGCTCGACAATCAGGGGCGGGTGCAATCGACGTATGCCATCCCATAATAGCGTGATAAGTGCGGCGGCACGATGCCGTCGGAAAGGTGACGGGGGATGTTTGAACGCCCCGACTCGTTGATTGACGAGATCATCAAGGACGCCATAGAGCAAGGCAAGTTCTCGAATTTGCACGGACAAGGTAAACCACTGCAACTGCCAGATGAGACGCACATCCCGCAAGAATTGCGGATGGCGCACAAGCTTCTCAAAGAAAATGACCCCGCGCCTGACTGGATGAATGAAGGTGCGGAGCAGCGCGCAGCGCGCGCGAACCTGATCAAGCTGATCAGTCGCGAGGGGCGGCGTTATCTAAGGGCGGTGTGATCGTGATCGACGAAATTGAGGGCAAACTCAATTTTGCGCGCGAAGAAAACACCGTGACAGATTATATGCCTGTGCCACAAGACCAGGATGCGCTGGTGGAGTAAGTTACGGTTCGTTGGGCAGGAAACAAGAGACGTACTTGGTACGTCTCTTGTTTTCAGAATGGTAAATCGAGCATTTTCATCGTTTGAGGCATATCTACATCTTCTAAATGCGTCTCGCGGCTGCGTTTTTTGTCTATCGATGTAAGCTGCTTTGGAAACAATTCTGCCGCGTCAACATCACGAATACTGTGAATTTTGTTGAGAAACATCGAAACGGTATGACCATGATATGTCGTCGATTGCGTGATGCGCTCTAGCTTCTGCTGAGCAATAGTAATATAAAACGGATCGAGTTCTAAGCCAATGTAATGTCGTCCCAATTGCTTCGCCGCAATCGCGCTCGTCCCTGTCCCCAAAAACGGATCTAACACAACATCGCCTTCATCGGTCGTCATTAAGATCAAGCGTTCCAGAAGATGAATCGGCAGTTGGCATGGATGTTCATCGCGGCGGCTGGCATGTCGAATACGGTGAATATCCGTCCAGACATCGCTGAGGAGATAACCGAACGGGTGCATTTGGTCTTTTTTACCGCCATAATCCTTCAAATACGAATCACAGACGCGGCATTTTTTATGCGGTGCGCGCACTTCGTAGAACTTCGTGCCTTTTGGTTCTTTACTATAGAACAATATCCCGTAATGCGCGGGGAGCAGGGTTTTTCCGAGCGGCGCGCTCATGGCATCCCATGCAATCCAATGACGAAAATGAGCATGTTTATTCAAGATCGTCGCGTAGTAGGTTAACCATTTTGGAATATTGTGAACCAAGATCGATCCGGTTGGTTTGGTCACACGGATCAATTCGAGCAACCATTGTTCACACCAATCGACATATTCTTGAAGTGGCTGTTGATCTTTGTACGAACTGTATTTTTTGTCCAAGTTGAAGGGCGGATCAGCAAAACATACGTCAATGCTGTTATCTGGAATGCTTGCCAGACTTTCAAGGCAGTCGCCTTGTATAACGTGATTTAATTCAACAGGCATTTAGGCTTCCTCTACAACAGGTCTAGTGGACTGTGTGAAATAGCGTTCAGGTATGTATTTGCAAATAATCGCTTCAAGACGATCTAAGGTTTTAAGATTCAAGATATAATCGCAGCTATCGATCAGCTTACGCAAATCGGGTCGTCGCGCTAACCATCCACTACCATCGACGAAGTTGACCAGTACTCGCTTACTTCCATGACGCATATTGTCATTTTGGATGGCAAGATACATTTCACGTTGTTCGTTAGCACGTGCCGTTTGACTACTCGATGTTGTTTCCATATAGGTAGTCATAATCATTACAAATGGTTCGTCTCGTGAAGGTAAAACATGATCGACTTCTTTGCCGACCAATCTCACTTGTCCTTTTGTATGGCTTAAGCCATAACGCAATGTAATCTCATCCAACGTTGATCGAATAATGTTTTCAATGGCATCACCTTTTGCGTCGTTGTACTCACCTGTCAATTTTCTGTAAGCAAACCCCGTAAGAATTTGGCGATCAAGGACGATTTGCCGCCAATTTGATGGGAGGCGAATTTGATTTAGGTAAAAACGAGCGATTTGACTTGCAACAAATGAATTTTGTTGACCTTCTAAAAATAATGAAGCAAGCTGCATAACAAATTCATCATCGGTTGCGATTTTCCGATGTACGGCATTGATACCCCATTCATTTCCAAAATCCCCCTGAATGAAACGTTGTGCGGTGAGTAATCGCAGAAATTTCTCTTGCGACATGTTGCTCAGAGCTAAAATGATGCCCAGAAAATCACGATCAGCCCGTAGAAATTGGATTAGAGTGGAAATTTCTTCTTCAGATGGCTCAAAATGAGCTACTGCATCGATTAAATCGTTGACTCGTTGTTCAAACCTGTCTTCAAGTGGTGGAATGCCCGCCAAAGGCGTGCATGTTTGAATAAACTCGTTTAACGAAAGTTTTGGTGCAAGCTTAATTGTCATATACGTCAATGTGAACAAATGTGCCATAAAGACTCATTATAGAGAAAAACCGAACTTTTGACAATCATCACCGCCCGACCTCACAATCTGCATACATC